>Ga0265314_10002178_pt1 | contig 20501 bp, 18 predicted proteins | sample 4126metaG_FD_203106 | JGI IMG/M metagenome (GOLD analysis project Ga0265314, IMG submission 203106) | Rhizosphere microbial communities from Carex aquatilis grown in University of Washington, Seatle, WA, United States - 4-1-26 metaG | ecosystem: Host-associated > Plants > Roots > Rhizosphere >... | reverse complement strand
TACCTTCCCCTGCGGTTCCTCACGTACGCGGGGATATTCGTGAGCGGGCTCGGGTTCGCCCTGGGGCTCTTCTTCATCGTGAAGCGCCTCCTCGGGATCGAGACCGCGTCGACCGGGTTCACGACGCTCGTGTCCCTCGTCACGTTCCTCGGAGGGATCCAGCTGATCGGGATCGGCGTCCTGGGTGAGTACCTCGGCCGCGTCTACGACGAGGTGAAGCAGCGCCCGGTCTACCTGGTCAAGCCTCCGCGGCGCTGACCCCCCGTCCATGGGTCAACCTCGGCTCCTCGCATGGACAGGCCTCGGGGTCATCACCGCCGCCGCACTGGCCCACAACCTGCCGAGGTTGGCGCCGGGCATGTTCGACTGGGCGGAGCCCGGCAACGTCGCCGCGGCGCTGGTCCAGGGACGGGGCTTCAGCGACCCCTTTGACGGCGGCACGGGCGCCACGGCCTGGGTCTCCCCGCTGCCGGCATGGGTCGAGGCCGCCGTCTTCCTTGCCCTCGGGGCGAAGACCGCGGCGTCCGCGAAGGCGTTGCTCTGCCTGTCCGTCCTCGGCCTTGCGGGGGCCAACGCCCTCCTCGTCCATGCGCTTGCGCCCTTCGGGGCGTGGATCCGCGCCGCGGCCTCGGCCGCGTTCCTGGCCTTCTGCGCCCTCGTCCCGGGGAGCCCCCTCGTCGTCCTGAGCGAGGCGTGGCTCGACATCCTGCTTTCGGCGGCGCTCCTCTGGGCCGCGCTCGGGGCCCGCCTGCCTCCCTCCCGCGCGCGCTCGGCGGCGCTCATCCTAGTGGCGCTCCTCGCACCGCTCGAGAACGCCGGCCTCGCGGCCGCGGCGGGGATCGTCGTCCTTGCGACCGCGTGGATCCACCGCGGCGACACGAGGAGGCTCCTCGTCCCCGCCGTCGCTGCGGCCGCGGCCCTGGCCTCGATCGGGGCCTGGAGCGCCCGCAACGCCATCGCCCTCGGCCACCTGGTCCCCCTCAAGTCGAATTCCTGGTTCGAGCTTCACCTGGCGAACGTCGACTCCGCCGACGGCCTGCCGCGGATGGAGACCGTCCTGAGGAGGCTCCCCTACTTCGACGTCGCGGAATTCAACCGCTACTCCCAAATGGGCGAGATGGACTACGTCGCAAGCTTCCGCGCGCCCGCCCTCGCCGCCATCCGGGCGGACCCCGCCCACTTCGCGGCGAACGTCATGCGAAGGCTCGGCGCCGCGGTCGTTTTCTGCCGCCGCGAGGGCGGCGGCGAGTCGACCCGCTTCCCCTTCTCGCAGGCGGACTCCGCAAGGCTGGCGGGGGCGGGCGAACTGATCACGATGGGGCCGGCGGGCGCCCTGTGGACCCGGATCGACTCGCCCCCTTCGTATGAGTACCAGAGGCTCCACGGGATGGGCCTTAGGGACGCGGACGCGATCTGGCTCGACTGGCTCGCCAGGCGCCTTGCCTACGACGCCCAGTACCGGGGGGCGGGCGGGATCGCGCTCGGGTTCCTCACGGCGGGGATCCCCGCCGTGGCGCTCCTCCTCTCGGCAATCCTCATGGGAGGCCGCCTCGGCGCCCCCGCCGCCTGGGCCGCCGCGATCGCAGTGGGGATGGTGCTTCCCTACGTGCTCGTGAACCACAACGACCGCCACCAGCTCCCCCTCCTTGCGATGCAGGCGGTCGCGCTCGGCGCCTTCGCGCAGGCGCTCGCCTCCCGCCTGGGGGGCGCGCCCAGGTCCCAATGACGCGCACCCGGATCCTTCTCCTCGCGGCGGGCATCCTCGGCCTCTACTGGTGGATGGCGACCAGCGTCTCCGACACCCAGTGCACGACGGGCGACGAGATCGCCCACCTGACCGCGGGTTACTCCTACTGGACGACGAACGACTACAGGCTCCAGCCTGAGAACGGGAACCTCCCCCAGCGCTGGGCGGCCCTGCCGCTCCTAGGCGGCAAGACGAAGTTCCCCACGCTGGACCAGAACGCCTGGAGGATCTCCGACGTGTGGGACATGGGGTTCCAGTGGTTCTACACGAGCGGCAACGACCTTGCCGGGATGCTCCGGGCGGGCCGACGGATGATCGCACTCTTTGGTGTCGCGGCCGGCGCCCTCGTCTTCCTTTGGGCGCGCCGGCTCCATGGGGACAAGGGCGCGGTCCTTGCCGTCGCGCTCTTCGCGTTCTGCCCGACCATGCTCGCGAACGGGGCGCTCATTACGAGCGACATGACCGCCGGCTGCATGTTCCTTGCGGCGGTCACGGCGTTCTGGGCGATGGCCCACCGGCTGACCCCGTGGCGGGTCCTCGTCTTCGGGCTCGCGCTCGGGCTCCTGTGCGTGTCGAAGTTCTCGGCGCCGCTTGTCGCGCCCATGTGCGCCCTCCTCTTCCTGGTGCGGGTCTCGGGCAGGAGCGAGCTCGAGTCCTCGCGGCCCTTCGGGACCCGGATCATCGGAAGGGCCCGGGTGGCCTGGGCGCTCATCCTCGCGACGCTCGCCGCGTGCGCGCTCGCCGTCGCGGTCATCTGGGCCTCGTACGGCTTCCGGTACGCGATGTTCAACAAGTTCGAGCCGAACCGCGTGCGTTCGCTCGTCGGGTGGGACGTTCTCGAGGACCGGGGCGGGCCGACGGTGCCGATCCTGCGCTTCGCGCGCAGCCACGAGCTCCTGCCCGAATCCTACATCTACGGCTTCGCCCACACCTACCGCTTCTCGCGCTACCGAAAGGCCTTCCTGAACGGCGACTACAGGAGCACGGGATGGGTCCAGTTCTTCCCGTACACGACGGCCGTGAAGACGCCCCTCGCGCTCTTCGGCCTCGTCGCCCTCGCGGCGCTCCACGGCGCCTCCCGCCGGCGCATGCCGGGCGAGTGGCGCTCGCGCCTCTACGAGTGGTCCCCCCTCCTCTCGCTCTTCGCGGTCTACTGGGCGTTTTCGCTGACGAGCGGCCTCAACATCGGGCACCGCCACATCATCCCCGTCTACCCGGTCCTCTTCGTCATGGCTGCCGGCGCCGCGGGCTGGGTCTCGCGTCCCCTGCACTGGACCGGCGCCGCCGTCGCGGCGCTCGCGGTGTGGTTTGCGGCCGAGTCGGTCTGGATCCGCCCCCGCTACCTCGCCTACTTCAACGAGATCGTGGGGCCGCGCGACGCGTGGAGGCACCTGGTCGACAGCTCGCTCGACTGGGGCCAGGACCTGCCGACGCTCAGGGCCTGGCTCGACGCGCACCCGCCGGACGGGCCCGTCCTCATCTCGTATTTCGGGTCGGGGGACCTCGACACCTACGGGATCAAGGGCACGCGGATCGGCGACATCAACTTCGACCTGCGCCCCCGCGGCGTCCCCGGGGTCCTCACCGGCGGCCTGTGGATCATCAGCGTGACCCAGTTCCAGCAGGTCTACACCGAGGCGCGCGGCCCCTGGGACCGGAAGAAGGAGGCCCGGTATCGGGAACTCCTCGCCCACGTGCTCACGCTCGAGGACACGAAGACCAAGCTCACGTACCAGGAGGGCGTCGAGTTCGAGGAGTACCAGTTCGCCAGGCTCTGCCACACGCTGCGGGGCCGCGCTCCCCTCGCCGAGCCCGGCTACACCTTCCTCATCTACAAGCTGACGGACGCGGACGTCATGAGGGCCCTCTACGAGCCCGTCCCCATCCCATGAAGGCGCCCCAAGCCAAGGCCTGGACCGCCGCCGCGGTCGCGCTTCTCCTCGCGCTCCACTTCGCGCTGGCGGTCTGCAGCAAGCTGCACGAGAGCACGACCTCCGACGAGCTGGTCCACCTGACCGGCGGCTACACCTACTGGAAGTTCAACGACTACCGGATCCATCCCGAGAACGGCAACCTGCCCCAGCGCTGGGTCGCCCTGCCGGCCTGGCTCGCGGGCTCCAAGTTCCCGGGCCTGGACCAGGAGTACTGGAGGAAGAGCGACTCGTGGGTCATGGGCCACGAGTTCTTCTACGAGACGGGCGAGGACCATTTCCCGAAGCTGATTGCGGCACGCGCCATGACCGCGCTCCTGAGCGTGGCGCTGGGCGCCCTCGTCTTCCTCTGGTCGCGGCGGCTATTCGGGACGGCGGGCGGCTTCGTTTCGCTCCTCTTCTTCACGTTCAGCCCGACGCTCCTCGCCCACGGGGGCCTCGCGACCTCGGACGTGTGCATGGCCCTCTTCATGCTCGCCTCGGTCGGCGCCTGGTGGCGCCACCTGCGCAACCCCGGCGCGGCGGGCTTCGCCCTGAGCGCGGTCCTGTTCGGCCTGGCCTGCGTCGCCAAGTTCTCCGCGCCCCTCATCCCGCCGATGCTGCTCCTGTGCGCGGTAGCCCACGCGGCCTCGAGGCCCGGCCAGGTGGGGCGGGTCCTGCGCTCCGCGGCGGGCCACGCGCTCGTCGCGTACGCGGTCATCTGGGCCTTCTACGGCTTCCGCTACAGCGCCTTCAACGCCTCCCTCCCCGCGGCCGAGCGCTTCATCTACGACTGGCCCGAGATCTACTCCCGGATCGGCGCGACGGGCCAGGTAATCCACCTCCTCGAGCGGCTTCGCGCGCTCCCGGAGGCGTTCCTCTACGGGGCCTCCTACGTCGTCGACACCTCGCACCAGCGCGGCGCGTTCCTGAACGGGGAGTACAGCATCTTCGGCTGGCGCAGCTTCTTCCTCTGGACCTTCATGATGAAGTCCACGATCCCGTTCATCCTGGCCGCTGGGGTCGGCGTCTGGGTCGCCGTGCGGGGCCGCCCGGGCGGCCCCGGCGCGGGGGCCCGGCTTCTGCCGCTCGTGCCCCTCTTCTCCCTCCTTGCGGTGTACTGGGCCTTCTCGGTCACGAGCCACCTGAACATCGGCCACCGCCACCTGATCCCGACGTACCCGGCCCTCTTCGTCCTGACCGGGGCCCTTGGGCCGTGGCTCGCGCGGCCCCTGGGCTGGAGGGCCCTCCTCGTGGGCGGCCTCGCCCTCTGGCACGTGGGCGAGTCTCTCTGGATCTACCCGCACTACCTGGCGTACTTCAACGAGCTGGTGGGGGGCCCGAGGAAGGGCTACCTGCACCTGGTCGACAGCTCGCTCGACTGGGGCCAGGACCTGCCCGGGCTCAAGGCGTGGCTCGACACGAACCTCCGGCCCGGGGAGGACGCCTACCTCGCGTATTTCGGCACCGGGGAGCCGCGCTACTACCGGATGCCGGTCAGGCGCCTGGCCTACATCAACGGCTTCCTCGAGGACGAGCCCTACGTCCCGCTCGGCCCCGGCGTCTACTGCGTCGGCGCCTCGATGCTCCAGCAGGTCTACAGCTCGGTACGCGGGCCCTGGACGATCGAGCTCGAGAAGGAATACCAGCTCTTGAGGACCTTCGAGCCCGTCTTCCGCGCCTACGCCGAGGACCCGTCGGCGCGCGCGAGGTTCAACCGCGAGATGCCCCCCGAGAAATGGCGGGCGAGCCGCGACCGGTTCCTGCACCTGCGATTCGCCCGGCTCTGCTACTACCTGCGGGTGCGCAGGCCCGATGCCGTGATCGGCTACTCGATCTTCGTCTACCGCCTGGACGCCGGCGAGGTGAGGGCCGCGACCGCGGGATCGCTCAGGGACTGGAGCCTGCTCATCGAGAAGAGCGGCGACGGCCCGTGAGGGTTCTGCTCGGGCTTCTTCTCCGACTCGGGGACGGCGTCGATTGACACGACCCGGCTGATCCTGTCGACCCGCGAGCCGAAGCGCCTCTCGGTGATCTCCTGCAGGTGGAACGTGGGAGGGAGCACGTCCTCCGGATCGACGCCCTGCCCCCCCTCCCCCGAGAACGGGCGTATCGCCTGGGTCACGATCACCTCCTTGAAGGTCCCCTGGCCCATGTGGTAGCGGATGTCGTTGCCCTTCATGACGGCGATCGTGTTGAGGATCGCCTCGACCCGCCAGAGCATGAACGGGATCGTCGACTTGTTGGAGATCACCAGGACCGGGCCCGGCCTGGAGCCTATGACGGCGCGCTCCCAGTCGAGCTCCTGCATGCCGAGGTTCTCGACCGTGTAGTACTTGATCGCCATCGCCGGCAGGCCCATCGTCAGGAGCCAGACACCGAGCCCGCACCACGCCAGCCGAAGCGCTGGAAGGCGCAGGGTCCCGAGGCCCCTGACGAGGACGGCGGCAAGCACCGCGAACGCCAGGCACATCGGGAGGGCGAAGCGGGCCGCCATCAGGTCGTTGAACTTCGCCCACCAGTAGAAGAGGAGCACCGCGAAGTGCCCGGCGATCCCCGCGCCGAAGAGGACCCCCACGACGACCGGGGCGGACAATTGCGGCCTCGGGCGAAGCCGGAGCCACCCGGCCGCGCACCAGAGGGCCCAGCCGAGGCCGAGGAGCCCGACCACCGTCAGGTAGGCCGAGTTCGCGAAGCTCGGGCCCGTGTTGAAGAGGAACGCGACGTCACCCGCAAAGTTGCCGGCGACGTTGGACGAGCCGAAGGCGGAGGTCTGCCCCTCCTGCAGCTGCCAGAATATCGGCTCCGACGCGAGGACCCGGCTGTGCCATGCATAGGGGACGAGGAGGAGCGGGGCCACGACGGCGGGCCACGAGAAGACGGCCCTGCCCGCCCGGAACCACCCGGCCCCGACGACGCACGCGACGGGGCCCACGAAGAGGATCGACTCGTAGCGGCTCTGGGTCAGGAGCACGGCGCCCAGGACGAAGAGCGAGAGCCGGTCCTCGGTCGGCACCCGCAGGTAGAGGACGCCGAGGCAGGCCACGAGGGCGACCATCGTGAGGTTGTGCAGGTCCATGCCGGCGCCCGTCTCGTTCTGGCCGAAGAGCGGCATGAGGCAGAAGAGGGCGACGGCGAGGAGCGCCTCGGCCCGCCCGGCGATCTCCCTCGCAAACCAGTACAGGAGCCCGAGGAGCGCCGCCGCGCAGGCCACGTTGACCGCGAACATGTTCGCGACCCGGTAGCCCGTCAGGTCGTGCACGAGGGAGACGAGGAAGGGGAAGAAGTAGGGCCGCTTGTCCAGGTAGAAGTCGATCGGCAGCCACGTCCCCCAGAGGTTGTAGGCCCGGAGGATCGTGCTCACCTGCTTCGTCGCGTGCATGACGTAGGCCGTCCCCTGGATCACGAACTCGTCGTAGAGGATCTTGTGCTTGAACGAGTCCGACCAGATCCCGACGAGGGTCCCCAGGGCGACGGCGGCTCCCGCGGCCCCGGGCCTCCTGATCCAGCCCCTCCAGACCGCGGGCCTCGAGCGCAGGAGCCTTAGCGCGTAGAACACGAACAGGGAGAAGACGCCGAGGATGTAGTAGTACCCGAAGGTGATGATCAGGTGGCCGGCCGCTATCGAGGGGACGGCGAAGTAGCCCACGTAGAGGGCCAGGGCGCCGAAGAGCACGAAGAAGAGCCCCCTGTGCCTGGATTCCACGCTGCCGAAGAGTCCCGCCACCCGCTTCATGGGAGCCGTTTCAGGAAGTTCTCGAGGTAGTCCTCGCGGGCCTTGTTGATCGCGTCCTTGTTCTTGGGGATCACCCGGTCCGGCTCGGGGGTCGAGATCGCGCCCTTCGGGTTGCGGATCTCGACCAGCCGGCTGATCCGGGTCTGCGTCAGGGTCTGCAGCCGCTCCGCCCGGACCGGCTCAAGCACGTAGTCCGGGCCGAGGTCGTCGCCGTCGCGAAGCGTCATCTTGCCCGTGTCCGGGTCGATCATGTAGCGCTGGTAGACGAAGACGCTCGAGAACGCGTGCGTGCGCATGAAGAACGCCAGGTCCTCCTTGCGCTTGATGGCCGAAAGGACCGTCGTCGCGGAGATCCGGTGGGCGACCCACAGGATCGAGTCGTTGTCGATCACGAGGTAGTCCCTGCGCGGCTGGTCCGCCATGAACTGGCACCGCCACTGCGTCTCGAGGCCGGCCAGGTACTCCTGGTTGTAGGCATGCGAGGCCATCGAGGGGACCCCCTGGGCGAGGATTCCAAGGACGACGATCCCGAGGAGCGTCTTCACGAACGCGGGCCTGGGGAACTGCGGCAGGACGGCGAGGATAGCGACCACCATCCAGAGGTGGGTCGGCAGGCTCAGCCTGCGGATCACGGGATCGTCGAACTTCCCCCAGAAATAGAACATCATGATCCCGAACTGGGCCGCGAAGCCGGCGGAGAAAAGGATGCTGACGACGGAGGCAGCCGACTCGCTCCCGAGGGACCGAAGCTTCTTCACCGCCAGGAGCAGGAAGAAGAGGATCGCGATGCACCCGAGCGTCGAGAGCACCCAGGAATTCGGCTGGTCCGTCGACTTGCCGAACAGGAAGCCGAGCGCGTGCGCGAGGTTCTCGGGGACGTAGGCCGCCGAGAACGGCTTCGAGAACTCGGGCTTGCTCTCCAGCTGCCACGACGACGCCCGGATGTCGAAGATGCGCATGTGCAGGGCGCAGTGGATCATGAGGGGCGGCAGCACCATGACCGGCCAGGGTAGGTTCGCCCGCCCCTCGCGCAGCCACACCCAAAGGATGATCGCCGCGACCGGGATCAGGAAGATCGCCGACTCGTAGCGCACCTGCATCAGCAGCATCGCCGAGTAGCAGAACGCCGTGAACGAGGGGTCGTCGCGCCTCTCCACGTAGCGGGCGCCGAGGAGCATCGTCGCAAGGATCATGACGATGTTCAGCAGCTCGAATCCCGCGCCGGTGGCGTTCTGCCCGAGGAGCGGCAGGCCGACGAAGAGCGCGACGCCGAGCCACCCGGCCATCCGCCCCGCGAGCTTGCGCCCTAGGGCGTTCACAAGGCCGAGGAAGACAAAGGCGAGGATCGCGTTCAGGACGAAGGCGTTCTCGGGCCGGTACCCGGTCAGGTCGTGCAGGATCGACACCAGGAAGGGGAAGAACAGCTGCCGCTTGTCCATGACCCCCTCGAAGATCGCGAAGGCCCCCATGACGTCCGCGCCGCGGATCGGCGTCAGGACCGTCCTCGTGAAGTGCATGTTCATCGAGGTCCCGACCAGCATCACCTCGTCCATCACGATCTTGAAGCCGAAGGACTCGTGGACGATCAGCACCGTGCCCCCGAAGACCACGACCGCGAGGGTCGTCCAGTCGAACGCCCGGGGGCCCGAACGCCGCACCGCCGCGAGGTCGTCGCGGTAGGTGAGCCAGAGGGAGCGGACAAACAGGACGAATGCCGCGAGGACGCACCAGTATCCGGCCCTGGTGACGATCCCCAGCGCCATCCGGTCGGGCACAAGCTTGAAGCCCGTCGCGGCGGACAGCGCGCCGATCAGGGCGAACAGCCACAGGCGCCGGTCCTTCAGGACCGGCACGATGGAGGAACCGTTCATTTGGCGTGGAATTCGGGGCCCAAAAAAGCCGCCCACGTTATGCGGGCGGCTTTGAATTTGTGGAAAACTTCCCGAATGTCGATTACGGGGCGTAGGTGATCGTGCGAACGCCAGCGACGCTGGAGATCGTGACCGTCTGGCCCTGGGTGAATCCTGTCGGGTAGGTCTCGTTGGCGACCGAGTTCAACGCCTTGACGTACGTTGTCGGGCCAATGAGATCCGCAAGGATCACGGAAGAAACGCCGTTCTCGAGGAAGTACTGATCAGCACCGGCCGAGAGCTGGCGGGCGTTGTTCAATACTGCCTTGTCCTGCGAGTTGGTACGGACCTTCTGGAACGCAGGAATGGCCATCGCGGCCAGGAGGCCGATGATGACGACGACGATCATGATTTCGACAAGGGTGAAGCCCTTGGAAGACGAGTTTCGTTTGTTCATTACTATCCTTTCGTATGTGTTATCTCTTTTATTATTATCTGACCCCAGTGCATGGCACAGGCGCCCAAAAGAGCGCCCGTGACACTGGAATTGCTAACCAGCCCGATTACGGGGCGTAGGTGATCGTACGAACACCGGCGACGCTGGAGATCGTGACCGTCTGGCCCTGGGTGAAGCCGGTCGGGTAGACTTCCTTGGCGACCGAGTTCAGCGCCTTGACGTAGGTCGTCGGCCCGATGAGGTCCGCAAGGATCACCGAGGAGACGCCGTTCTCGAGGAAGTACTGGTCAGCACCGGCCGAGAGCTGGCGGGCGTTGTTCAATACGGCCTTGTCCTGCGAGTTGGTGCGAACCTTCTGGAACGCGGGAATCGCCATGGCGGCCAGGAGGCCGATGATGACGACGACGATCATGATTTCGACAAGGGTGAAGCCCTTGGAGGTATTGTTTATCTTTTGCATATTGATATATCCTTATGATGGCTGGATGAGTTTTATGATTAACAGCTCTGTCTGATTACGGTGAATACGTGATCGTGCGCGAACCCGCGACGCTCGTGATTGTGATGGTCTGACCCTGGGTGAAGCCCGTCGGGTAGGTCTCGTTGGCGACTGAGTTCAACGCCTTGATGTATGACGTGGGACCAATCAGGTCGGAGAGGATCACCGACGATACACCGTTTTCCAGGTAGTATTGGTCGCTCGCTCCTGAAAGCTGCCGAGCGTTGTTCAGGACAGCCTTGTCCTGCGAGTTGGTACGAACCTTCTGAAACGCCGGGATGGCCATCGACGCAAGCAAGCCGATGATCACCACGACGATCATGATTTCAACGAGGGTAAACCCTCGATTTTGATTTTTCATGTGTCTTCCTAACGTTATGTTTGTTATCGTTTTATTATATACATGCCCGAAATCCGGGCGTTAAGACACTATACCCGGGCCGGTTTCGTTCAAGCCACGAATGAGCAATAGACTACGTAGTTTCTCGTAGTCCGAAAACCGCGTTTTGCACGGGATTCCCGGGGCTTAAAACCACCCAACATTCTAGCCTGAGGCTATTTACGTGTCTTCTTCTTCGCCGCAGGCTTCGCCTTGGCCTTCGCCTTGGCAGGCGGCGCCTTCCGTTTAGGGGGATTTTTACCCGTCAGGAGCCCCTCGACGGAGATCTCGTTCCCGTCCCGCCAGAGGTGCTCCAGCCGGTACCGGGCGCGGGTGTCCGAGGTGAAGATATGGACCATGACGTCGAATGCATCCATGACGGCCCAGCCGCTCTCGCCGGACCCGTCAACGCCAACGATGCGCGTCTTGGAGCCATCGAGGGCCTTCTCCAGCTCGACCCGGAGGGCCCGCACGTGGGGTTCCGAGGTCGCCGTCGCAATGACGATGTAGTTCGTGATGGACGAAAGCTCGGTGACATCGATCACACGCAGGTCGCCCGCCTTCTTTTCCTCGAGGGCACGGCAGCACAGCCTGGCGAGGTCCAGGGATTCGTCTTTGTTCAGTTTCAACGCAGTTCCCGATACAGGCCCTTTTCCCGGATGTAAACAATCGCCTTGTGCGGGACGAAATAATCGAGCGAGAGGCCCCGGCGGGTCCGATCGCGCAGCTCGGTCGAGCTGATTGCAAGCAAGTGGCCATCGCAGCGGTGCAACTTCAGGCCGGGAACGTTCGGCGTCGCCTTCACCGGGTAGCCCGGCCGCTCCAGGAAGATGAACTCGACGATCTTCGCCAGCTCCTCGATGTCCTTCCACAGGTGGAGCTTCGGGAGCTGGTCGCCGCCGATGACCCAATAGAGCTCGTCGTCGGGGTACAGCGCCCTGAAATGCCGTGCCGAATCAATCGTGAAGCTCACCCCTCCGCGCGAGAGCTCGATGTCGGAGACCTCGAAGCGCGTGTCCCATTCGGTGGCGGCCCGGACCATGGCGAGCCGGTCGGCCGACGTGGACTGGGCATCGTTCGGCTTCAGGGGGGCCTGGGCCGCCGGCACGATGATCAGCCGGTCGAGCTTGTGCTGCTCGTATGCGTCCTGCGCGGCCAGCAGGTGGCCGAAATGGACGGGGTCAAAGCTGCCTCCGAGAAATCCGATTTTCACGTGAAGACCGGCGAACCTGCTGGGAGCCGCCCTCCCGGGCAAGGCCAAACCCCTCCTAGTGCTTGTCCGAGGTGTCCCAGAAGACAAACATCATGAGCGCTCCCAATATGATGACGGGGGCCATCATGGGCGGGGGACGGAGATGATGTTGCGGTCGGTCGGGTTCACGGGATGTCGGTAATCGGCTATTTGACCCTTGAAATTAATACGATGTTCCAAGATTATGCAAGTGAGCACTTGCATGGCCACCCCACCCCGGGTCATCCGCCGGCGCCCCCCGGCAAAACAGCTTCTCATTTCCGCTGCCGCGCGCGTCTTCGCGCGCGATGGCCTCGACGGCGCCACGACCAAGGCCATCTCGCGGGAGGCCGGCGTCAACGAGGTGACGCTCTTCAGGCATTTCGGGACGAAGGAGCACCTGATCGAGGCGGTTGTCGGCAGCGCGTTCGGCGAGACCCGGTCGGCCTCGCCGGGCCCGGCGGGCCGGCGGAGCCTGCGCGCCGACCTTGAGGGATTCTCGAGCCGGTACGAGGAGCTGCTCATGGCTAACCTGCCGCTCATCCGCACCATGATCGGCGAGATCCACCGCCACGCGGTCTGCCAGCACCAGGCCCTGAAGGGGATCTTCTGGCCCATGCGCTCGGCGCTCGTCGAGAGGCTGCAGCGCGCGTGCAGGATCGGCGAGGCCAGGCCCGATCTCAACGCCGCCGCCGCCGCCGACATCTTCGCCGGCACGATCCTTTCGGCCGTCCTTCGCCGCACGACCCTGAAGAACGCGCACGACTACGGCGCGGACGAGTACCGGGCGTCCTGCGTGGACATCTTCCTTCGGGGGATCGCGACCTGACGGGCCCAGGCCGCGGTTGCGCGGAACCTATTCCGGGCTTATACGTCATTCGCTAGGCCGGGGGAAAGGCCCTCGCCTTCCCTTGGCGACCCCCGTCCCTGCAGGCGAAGCCGATGAAAAAAACCCTCTTCAGGTGGATACTGGCGGCCTACTACATCGCCACCGGCCTGAATCATTTCCGGGTCCCCGACCTCTATATCAGCATGATCCCGCTCTGGATCCCCTGGCCCTCGACCCTGAACCTGGTCGCGGGGATCTGGAAGATCGTGGGGGGGACCTGCATCCTCGCCCCGAGGCTGAGGATCGCCTCGGGATGGGGACTGATCGGGTTCATCGTGGCCGTCTTCCCCGCCAACCTCCACGTGGCCCTCATGGGCCACATGCCGGGATCCAGCTTCCCTCCGCTGTTCCTTTGGCTGCGTCTGCCCCTGCAGGGAATCCTGATCGCCTGGATCTGGTGGGTCGCAATCTCCGAGGAACGCAGGCCCGCGCACTAACGGGCGCCGCGCCTCAGTCGATCGCCACCGTTACCTGGATCTCAACCGAGGCGTTGCGCGGCAATCCCGCGACGGCGATCGCGGCGCGCGCGTGCCTCCCGCGGTCCCCGTAGAGCGCGACAAACAGGTCGCTTGCGCCGTTGATGACCTGGGGGCTCTGGTCGAACCCCGCCACGGCGTTCACATAGCCCCCGACGTAGAGGAACTCGCGCACGCGGTCCAGCCGGCCCAGGGCCGCCTTGATGGAGGCAAGCGTGTTCAGCGCGCACACCTTCGCCGCCTCGTAGGCGGCATCCACGGTCTGGTCCCGGCCGACCTGGCCGGCGTGCGTCACGACCCCGTCGCGGGCGCTGATGACCCCGGCGAGGATGAGCGTGTTGCCGTTGATCCGGTAGGGAAGGTAGCTCGCCACGGGCGCCGGGCACCCCGGCAGCGTAAGTCCCAACTTTTCCAGCCTGGCCTCTATGGGATCCATGGGGAAGGTCCTGACAGCTTGGCGCGCGCGCTCAATCGAAAATGGCCTCGGGAAGGTAGGCCGTGATCGTCGCAACCGGGCCGTTCACGATCTGGCTCACCTTCAGGTCGAGGGCGACGCTGCACAGGATGAGCGCGAGCTCGCGGGAAAGCCCGAGGCGTTCGACGAGGAACGCGATCGCGCGCCGGGCCGCCGCGCGGGCCGCCTCGCGGGGATCCTCGTGCGACTCGATGAAGGCGTGGAAGGGCTTCAGCGAATACCGCGCGGGAACCAGCGCCGGCGGCACGACCGCGTAGGGACCGGCGAGCGGGTGGCGCTTCCGGAGGTGGATCCGCAGCGTGACCGTCATCGGCGCCTCCATCCCGTTGATCGAGACCTCGCCGTCCCCCTGGGCCGCGTGCGCGTCGCCCGCGCAAAGCCCCGCGCCCGGCGAGAAGACCGGCAGCCACAGGCTAGCGCCCGCGCCGAGGTGCCTGACGTCCATGTTGCCCCCGAAGGGGCCCGGCGGCCGCGTCCGGAATTCGCCGTGCTCGGCGCGCTGCACGCCGATGATCCCGCAGAAGGGGTGCAGGTCCAGGGTCACGCCCGGGATGCTGCGGGTCGCCATCCCCTCGAGCCTCCAGGTGTGCAGGTAGGTCGCGGTGAACTCGTCGCCGAGGAGCCCCAACCCCGGCATGACGCTGGTCCAAGCCCAGCCCTCGTGCTTGAAGTCGAGGATCTCGACCTCGAGGGCGTCGCCGGGCTCCGCGCCCGCGACGGCCACGGGTCCGGTGAGCGCGTGGATGCGGGACCGGTCGATCGCGGCGAACTCCGCCGCGGTCATCCCGGGGCGGACCTGGCCGTCGCTCGAGTCCCTCATCCCGAGGGAGACGGTGTCGCCGGGCTCGACCGTGAGGACGGTGGGAATGTCGCGGTTCCACCGGTTGCAGCTTTGGTCGCGGTCTATCGTGTGGTGCATGGCTCCATCGGCTCCCGGCGGGCTAGGCGCCCGGGGAGAATCGGTCCGAGCTGTAGAGTGGGTTGCCCAGGCGGTAGGTCGCAAGGACGTCCTCGGGGGTCACCCGGGTCACGACCGAGGCGGGGACGTGCTGCGACGCCCTCAAGTGGGGCTGGTGGAAATCGAGCACGACGAAGGTCGCGGGCAGGCCCTCGGCGAGGTATCCGGGGCCGAGGCCTCCGAGCGCGGGCCCGATGTTGGAGGTCGCCATCCTCAGGATTGCGAGCGGATCGGGGCGCACGGCGTCGCCGTACTGGCTCTTGGCGGCCTTGTAGGTGAAGTCGAGCTCGGCAAAGAGGTTCGGGCTGTTGAGCATCCCGTTGTCGGTGCCAAGGAGGAGGTTTGCGCCGGACTCCATGAGGGCGCGAACCGGAGGCAGGGGAAGGCCGAGGTTCGCGTTGGCGCGCGGGTTGAGGACCGCGGTCGTCTTGCGGGCGGCAAGGAGCGCGATCTCCTCGGGCTGCGCGACGGTCATGTGCACGACCAGGTGCGGGTCGAAAAGCTCGAGCGCCCGGGCCAGGTCGCCGCGGCCCGTACGGGCCAGGCTCACGTCCCGGTAGCCGGCGTTCTCCAGGCAGTGGATGGCCCTCAGCTTGCCCAGCCCCTGCGTGAGCGCGCGGATCTCGCGCCACGCCGTGTCGGTCAGGTCGTTCATGGTGCTCTCGCTGAACCCGTCGGCGGCGCGAAGGACAGCCTCGAGCTCGCGCCGGGCCTCGGGGGGCAGCGGCGCCGCGTTGGCCGAGAGCGCGGCGGCGTCAAACGGAACGCCCGAGAACTGCCCGAGGATCACCGACTCCACGCCGGTAAGGCGCGAGGCCTCGCGAAGGAGCTCGCTCCCCGCCGGCCCCTGCTCCCTGAAGTCGATGTGGCCGACCGTGCCCGTGCGCGCCATGTAGCGAAGGTGGTTCACGACGTGGGGCAGGTGCTCCTGCCTGCCCATCCGGCCGAGCCTTCGGTACTTGAACCCGTCCGGCCGGAAGAACCCCTGCTCTAGCGTGAGGCCGGTCGCGCCGTCGGGCAGGCAGGAATCCCCCATGTGGGTGTGGCTGTTCCAGAGGCCCGGGATCACGACCAGGGAGCCGTTCTCGATCGCGAGGGCGGGCTCGACCCTCTCGACCTCGGACACCGTGTCGGCCTTCCATCCGAACCGGCGGCAGCGCCACGGCTCGAGGCCGGGGCCCGCAAGGACGATCACGTCGCGGAGGGTTCCCATGGCTATCGGCGGCGCGGGTGCGGGTTCATCGCAGGATCCGGATCGCGAGCGCCGAGACGGGCGCCGCGGCGTAGGCCGCGCGGAAGGCGGCCTGGTCGGCGAACACACGGCCCGCCACGTGGCGGCACGGGACCTCGAAGGGCGCGGCGTCGGCGTCGTACGGGCTCGGGGAGAGCCGGTAGGTGTCGGCGCCGAGCGGCGTGCATTCGATCGGGGAGAGCGTCCCGTCGCGGCGCGGGTGGCGGTGCCTGAGCGGGATCGGCCGTGGAAACCGGGAGCATACCGTCAGCGAGAGGCTGTCGCAGGCCTGCAGGAACTCGAGCGCCCGCTGGAGCGCGGCGGGCCTGACGGCCTCGGCGTAGTCCGCGCGCTGGGCGAGCTCGCGGATCCGCTGCGCCTGCCTGAGCCGCTGGTCCTCGACAAACCGGCGGTGCAGCTCCCGGTCGGCCTCGGATAGGCCGCTCAGGTCCGCCTGCGCCGTCAGCAGGTCGACCGTGTGCATGGAGATGACGACCGCCGCATAGGGGTTGTCCGCAGCGACGACCTCGGCCGCGCGCCCCCTGACGGCGAGGTAGTCGGCGAGGTCGATCTCCTCAAAGGCGCTGTAGGCGCCGACGAGCTCCTGGGAAAAGGCGCTGGGTTTTCCCTGGCGGGTGAGGAAGGGGACCTCGTCCCTCGCGGCCCAGGCGTCGTCATGGCGGGTCACGGCGACAAGGAGGTCCTCCCGGGGCTCGGGCGCGGCGAACAGCGTATTGCCCCAGCGCCGCGCAAAGCGGCCCGCCAGGCGGGCGTGCTCGCGGTGCTCGACGAGCGTCCAGCCCGTGTCTGTCTCGATGCGGATCATAGCGCGGCGCCAGCAAGGGATGTGCCAGTGCGCGCCGGCCGTCGAGCCCGAAGGACCCCGGGTCGGGCCCAGCGTGGATATCCGTAGGCGGTTACGGGGATTCCCGTAGATTACCGGCGTGACCGCTCGCCCGCAAAGGGGCATTCAACCCAAGGTCCAAGACGCGACCCATCCCCATGCCCAAGAGACTATCGATCACGATTTCGGGCGCGGTGTCGCTCGGAAGCTACGAAGCGGGCGTCCTCTATGAGGTGCTCCAGGCCGTCGCGGCCCAGAACAGGTCCGCCTCCTCCGAGGACGGGAAGATCTACATCGACGTGGTGACCGGCGCCTCGGCGGGCGGGATGTGCGCCGCCATCCTGGCGCAGAAGCTCCTGTACGACGGCGACGCGCTAGCGGGCGCCGATTCGAACGCACTCCACGACCCGTGGATTGTCGACGTGAGCCTCACCGGGCTCCTTGGCCAGCAGCCAGACGAGGACCCCTCGAAGTCGATGCTGTCGTCGGACCTGGTCGAGGCCATCTCCCAGAAGTACATCACCGGGCGGTATGCTTCCGGATTGACCCCGCCCGCGCCGAACCCGCACCCGGCGATCGACCCGACCCGGCCGCTTCGACTGGGCCTCGCCCTCTCGAACCTGGACGGCGTGGACTACTGGCAGGCGCAGCTCACGGGCGGGAAGTTCGTCTACACGCGCTACCAGGACGAGTTCCGGCGGGTGCTGGCGCCGGGCGCGGGGAGCGACACCCTCGCCACGTGGGAGGAGATACGCCAGGCCGCGGTCGCGTGCGGGGCCTTCCCGTACGCCTTCCGGGTCAGGGAACTCCAGAGGCAGCTCTCGGACTATCCCGACACGGCGCCCGGGGACTTCCCGCCGCTTGGCATGCGCTTCGCCTACACCGACGGGGGCGTCTTCCAGAACGAGCCGCTCGGCATGGCCAAGGACTTCGTGGACCAGATCGACAACCACCTGGGGTCGGAGTCGCGCTTCTACCTCTATATCGCGCCGGGCGCCCGCTCGTCGTCGATCTCGGATCCCGCCGACCTGGTGACCGGCGCGAACGCCAACTTCCTGGTGACGACGAAGGGGCTCGTCGGGGCGGTCTTCAACCAGGCGCGCTTCCACGACTGGATCATGGCCGAGAAAGTCAACCAGGACGTCTCCGTCTTCAACAGGAGGGCCCTGCAGCTCCAGGCGGACCTGATGGGAAACGGCCTCGTCGTGGGGACGATCGCCCAGGCGGCGACCGCCTACATCGTGGAGCTGCAGCGCATGGACCCCGCGCTCACCGACGCGTTGGTCGCGGACGCGACGGACCGCCTCAGGGTGCAGTTCCAGCCGGAATACGACGCGCTCGCGGCGTCCGCAGGGGGCACGCCGGCGGCCGAGGCGTGGCTCAGGTCGATCCTCGTCCTGGAGCTCGCGGCCGACCTCGCGGAGTCCGACGAGATGTACATCCTCTCGGTGACCGCGACCGACAGCGAGCTCGCCGGGTCGTCCCTCGTGGCGTTCGCGGGGTTCTTCGACCAGGGGATCCGCCAGCACGACTACGACGTGGGCAGGAACAAGGCCAAGGCGTTCATCGCGGGGCAGAACGCCGCGGCGGGGCCCACGCTCGGGCCCTTTGCCTACGACCCCGGGGCGCCGCTTCCCCTGGACCCGGCCTACAACGGCTTCGACGTCTCCAAGCTCCCCACCGACGAGCGCCAGAGCCTGAAGGACCGGGCCTGCGACAGGATCGACACGATGCTCGGCGAGGCGGGCGTCCCCTGGATCATCCGAAAGCCCCTCATGGCGTTCTACGTGAGCGGCAAGGTGGGGTCGTTCCTGGGGCTCTAGGGGCCCGGGTCACTCCGTGCCGAAGGCCACGGGGGACTCCTGGTCGAGCGGGAGCGCGAGGTTGAGGACCAGGGCCGCCATGCCGCCGGCGGCGACCCCGGACTCAAGGAGGGTGCGAAGGACCTGGGGCAGGGTCGCCAGCCACGCGGCCTGCGACGGGGCCCCGATCCCTATCGCCAGGGAAAGCGCGATGACGAGGGCGTTGCGGTGGGTGAGCCCGGCCTGGGAGATGAGGCGAAGGCCCGCGACCGACACGAGGCCGAAGAGCATGAGCGCCAGTCCGCCCAGGACGGCCGGGGGCATGGCCGTGACCCAGCGGGCGACCGCGGGGAATATCGCCAGGAGGGCGAGAATCGCCGCCATCCAGCGGCCGATGTGCCGGCTCGCCACCCCGGTGATCTGGATGACCCCGTTGTTCTGCGCGTAGGTCGTGCTCGGGAAGGACCCGATCAGGGCCGCGACGATCGTCGTGGCGCTGTCGGCGAGGATCCCCGCCCGCATGCGCAGCCCGTGCTCCGCCCCCCGTGTCTCGAGGCCGGAGAGCTGCGCCGTCGCGGTCATGTCGCCGAGCGACTCGATCACCGAGACGACGTAGATGAACCCGAACGGCAGGAGGAATTCCCAGCGGAAGGCGAGCCCGTGGGGGACGAGCCGCGGGAGCGTGAGCCACCCGGACGGGCTCGGCGGGGGCGCGTGGAGCCACCCGAAGGGGGCGCACACGGCGTAGCCCGCAACGACGCCGAAGAGGATCCCCGACAGGCGCGTCCACGGCTGGCCGACCGCCTGCGCTGCCACGACGGCGGCGATGACGCAGGCCGCAACGGCCGCCCCGGCCCACGAGGGCGCGCCCGGCCCCGCCGGGGCGACGATGCCGTACATGGCCTCGGGGATGATCGAGACTCCGATCAGGAGCACGACGACGCCGCATACGAGCGGCGAGAACATCCGCCTGAGCTTCGGCAGGAACGGCGCCAGGAGGAGCGTCACCGGCGCCGCCGCGAGCGACATGCCGAACATGAGGGCGAGGCCGCCGGCCTGCCCCGCCTGCATGAGCGGCTGCAGGAACGCGAAGCTGGTCCCGGTGACGCTCAGGAGGCCGGAGCCGACGGGCCCGATCCGGGTCGTCTGCAGGAACGTGCCGAACGCGGCCGAGAGGAGCGCCATGCTCGTCAGGTACGCCGTGTCCGCGGCGGAGAACTTGAGGATGTTGGCCAGGAGGAGGGCCGGCGTGATCACCCCGACCACCATCGCCGAGACCTGCTGGAGGCTGACGAGGAGCGCGGGGCCCGGGGGCAGCCGGTCATCGAGGCCGTAGACCAGGCGGGCCGGCCGGCGGGGGGCGGGGTCGTCTTCCATCGCCGGACGTAAGCAGGGCTTGGACCAACGGCACAACATCCCTCTTTCCGGGACCGGACGAAGGCCCCGCATGGCACGGATCGTGCGACGCAATGGGGAGCCGAAGACCCCCTTCCTCATGTCCGAAGCCTCCCGCACCCGCCGGTGCCCGCCCCGGCGCCTCCTTGCGTCCCTATCCCTCCTGACCGCGGTGGGGCTGGCGGCCGCCCCGCAGGCCGTGGCCGCCGACAAGCTCCTCGTCCGAAACGCCCTCCTCATCACGCTCGCAAAGGGATCGGAGCCGTACCGCGGCTACATGGTGGTCGGCGAGGACGGGAGGATCTCGGACCTAGGGCCGGGAGAGCCGCCGGCGGGGGCCCCCGCCGTCCGGGTGCTCGACGCCGGGGGCGCCTTCGTCGCCCCGGGCTTCATCTCGGCGCACAGCCACCTCTTCCAAAGCCCGCTGCGCGGGCTCGGGCACGACTCGACGCTCTACGGCTGGCTCTCCGCGATCAACCGAATCAACCGGTACTCGACCCCGGACGACCTCTACTGGTTCTGCCTGCACGGCTCGCTCGACTACCTTCGAAACGGGATCACGACGGCGTACGACTTCACATACTCCGGGGGGCTGGGGGGAGGCCAGCATTCGGTCGGCGCG
>Ga0265314_10002177_pt1 | contig 20508 bp, 15 predicted proteins | sample 4126metaG_FD_203106 | JGI IMG/M metagenome (GOLD analysis project Ga0265314, IMG submission 203106) | Rhizosphere microbial communities from Carex aquatilis grown in University of Washington, Seatle, WA, United States - 4-1-26 metaG | ecosystem: Host-associated > Plants > Roots > Rhizosphere >... | reverse complement strand
GAGCCTTTTTCAATCTCAATAATTGAGTCCTTCATGTCGATTCGCTCATAAGTGCATTTACCAAAATCCGGACTATACTCCGCCTCCCATTTCCCCATAGAATTTCCCCGCTCGTCTGAAAAGTTAATTTCAAAATTAATTTTTTTTCTTTTTACCAATGCAGACCGCAACTCACTTGCATGCCAATATCTTCCGTCAAGCCACGCCTGCATATTTCCCTTTACTAAATGAGAAAGGAAATCAATAAATTGTAAAATAGTCGACTTTCCCGCTCCATTTAACCCAACCAAGCAGTTAAATTTTTCCAACTTAAGTCTGAAGTCAATTAATGACTTAAAATTTCTAACCCGGATACTTTTAATTCTCATCTCATTTCCCTTGGAGTTCGTATTCCATTCAAACCGTACTATGTTCCGAGTTTATCACAAATCCCGCTTCATCACCTTGCCGGATGGATTGCGCGGCAGTGACGGCAGGAATTTGATCGTCCGCGGGACCTTGAACGCGGCGAGGCGCTCGGTCACGAACGCCTTGAGTTCGCGTTCGGTCAGGGCCTGTCCGGGCCGCAGGACTACCGCCGCGTGTGCGATCTCGCCCAGCGCCGGATCGGGCCGCGCGAAGACCGCGGCTTCCTGCACCGCCGGATGGGCGCAGAGCGCGTTCTCAACTTCGATCGGATACACGTTCTCGCCCGCGACGATCAGCATCTCCTTCTGGCGCCCGCGCAAATACACATAGCCATCCACATCGATCATCGCGGTGTCGCCGGTGTGGAACCACCCGCCGCGCAGCGCGTCGGCGGTGGCTTGGTCGCGCTTGTAATAGCCTTTAAAGATGCTGGGCCCCCGCAGAACCAGTTCGCCGACCGCGTTGGGCGGCAGCGGCTGGTCGTTGGCATCGAAGATCGCGGCTTCCAGGCCCGGCGGCGGCAGGCCCACCGATTCGGATCGCGAGAGCGCCTGGTTGTCGGGCAGCACCGTCGAGACCGAGGTCGTCTCCGTCAGTCCGAAGAAATTGTGCAGTTCGCAGCGCGGAAAAAGTTCACGCAGCTTCTTGATCGTGAGCGGCGACATCGGGGCGCCGGAATAGCAGATCAAGCGCAGGCTGTTGAAACGCGCGGCGTCGAGATTCTTCAGACTTGTGAGCAGATAGTACGTCGTCGGCACGCCAAAGCAGGTCGTGCAATGGTACTTCGCGATCGTGTCGAACTGGTCTTCGGGGTCGACTTGCGCGGAGACCACCAGCGGCGCGCCCTGGTCGAGCGCCGTGGGCATGATCGTGTTGAGGCCCGTGACGTGGAAAAGCGGCACCGAAAGCAGGTGCACGTCGTCCGGGCGCAGCTTGTGACCGGCCTTGGTGGATTGAATGTTAAATAATACGTTGCCGTGCGTGAGCATCGCACCTTTGGGGCGACCGGTGGTGCCGGAGGTATAAATCACCGCGGCGACGTCGTCGGGACCGGGGTTCGGACGCGGTGGCGGCGTGCCGGGCGTGGCCAGGAATTCGGCGAGCGGAATCGTGCCGGGCGGGGGCGTTTCAAAGCCCACCGCAACGACTTGCGTCAGAGTAGGCAGTTTGGCGAGCGCGCCGGACGCGGCCTTCCACGTGCCCGGATGAACGAAGAGCGCCTGGGCTTCGCAATCGGTGAGGATGAATTCGAGTTCTTCGGCTTTCAGACGCGCGTTGACGGGAATCGCCCAGCCGCCCGCGCGGTGGATGCCAAAGTAAATCGGCAGCACTTCGAGGCAGTTGGGCATCAGCATCGCGACATGCGCGCCTAGTTTGATCTTGAAGCGGTTGGCCAGCGCAGCGGCCACGCGTTCGGACTGCGCGAGAAGTTCCTGGAAGCTGATTTCGACGCCGGTTTCCGCGGAGACCGCGCAGCGTTTGGCCCCATAGTTGAGGGCGGCGTGGTCGAGGAGGTCCAAAAGGTTACGCATGCACGAAAGGATAGCGTCGCGCTTGGTGGCGTCGATACGCATTCCCTTCCCCACGGTTTGCGCGTGAATAAATCCGCGCGCTGGCAACATAAGGTAGGGAGTGGCGCGGCACGCCGCTTTCGGCATACTTATTCCTGAGGATTTGACCATGAAGCCTGTGTCACGCACAAACTATTGGGGCTGGTTGCTGGGCGTCATGCTGCTCGCGGGGCTGTCCGGTTGCGGCCACGCGGAGCAGGCGTCCGACAAGCCCAAGGATAAGAAGGAAGGCGCGGCAATGCCCAGCGGCAAAACGGAGTTGGCCACGTTCGGCGAAGGCTGCTTCTGGTGTTCGGAAGCGCTCTTTACCCGCGTCCCGGGCGTGAAAAAGGTCACCAGCGGGTACAGCGGCGGAACCGTCGCGAACCCCAGCTACAAGGAAGTCTGCACCGGCAGCACCGGCCACGCGGAGGTCGTGCAGGTTGAATTCGATCCGGGCCTGGTCAGCTACGACAAGCTGCTCGATGTGTTCTTCACCACGCATGACCCAACGACGCTCAACCAGCAGGGCCACGACAAAGGCACGCAGTACCGTAGCGTGATTTTCTATCATTCCGACGAACAGAAGAAGGCCGCCGAAGCGTCGAAGGAAAAGTGGAACAAGTCGGGGCACTGGGACAACCCGGTCGTGACCGAGATCACGAAGGCGGGCGAATTCTACAAAGCCGAAGGCTACCATCAGGATTACTTCAAACTCAACCCGGACGAAGGCTATTGCCGTCTGGTGATCGCGCCGAAGGTCGAGAAGTTCGAGAAAGAGCAGCAGAAGGACAAGTAAGCGCGCGCCGGTTGTAGCGAATTAGACCGCGGCAGTCTTTAAAAAATAAAACCGGCGAAGCGCTTGGGCGCTTCGCCGGCTCAGTTGGAACACGAAAGCCGCCTTATTTCGCGGCGGTGATCGTTTCGATGTTCTTGATCCAAGGCCCGGGGCCGCCCTGTTGGTAGCCCGACTGGCCGATCTTCTCGCCATTCGCGTTCAGCACGATCACGGTCGGAAAACCCTTGATGTCGTACTTCTTCTGAAGCTCGGCGTTCTGCTTCTTAAGTTCCGCGGCCTGGGCGCTCTTGCGCGGGAAGTCGAGCTCGACGAGCACGACCTTCCCCGCGGCCCAATCCTTGAATTCCTTGGTCTCAAAAATTTCGTTGTGCAACTTGATACACCACGGACACCAGTCGCTGCCCGTAAAGTCCACCAGCACCGGCTTGCCATCCTTCTTGGCTAATTCGAGCGCCTGCGCGTAATTCGTCATCCACGCCGACTCCGCCGCGTGCGCCACATTTGCAAACGCAAGCGTCGCCGCCACCAGACACAGCACCGTCAATGCACGCATGAAAGGCTCCTTTTTCTCTCGCAGCAGTTTGGGCTCAAGCTCGCGGCTCTGCGTGGACCGGAACTCCATTCTACTTAACCTGTTATTGGATATGTAAGACACACTGAAAAATCTTCCTTTGTCTTATAATCGATATTCCTCACATAGGCAAAATATCACGGTAAAATTTTATCTGCGAATCTAATTGAGCGCGGGATTGCACCGTGCATTCTCCCGGTATATTCTCGTTTCTGCACAGCGCCTTTATTCTTCCGGAGCCGTCCATGCGGCAGCGCGTTTTACTTTGTTTGAGTTGGCCGGTGTGGATCTGGGTGGGTGGTTCATCCGCGCTTTGGGCCGAAGAACCGCCACCGCCGGTGCCGGATGCGTCCAAAACCCACGCAGATCCCGCAGCGCTCCTCGAAGCCGTGCACGCGAAGATCGAATTCCACGACCCGCAGCTTGAAATTGAACGCCAGTTAACCAACACGCGCAACGAGCCCGGCAACGAAAACCACTGGGCGCGCCTGGGCTGGGCGCAGTTGTCCGCGGGCGATGCCGCGGCCGCTGAAAAAAGCGCCCGCACCGCCCTGCGCATCCGGCCGTATCACGCGCGGCACCTGCTGCTTTTGGCCTACACGCTGCTGGCGCAGGACAAGCCCGCACAGATCCCGGAGCTGCTCGGGCGCATGTTGCAATGCAACGTGGTCCCGTTGAACAATGTCCTACCGCGCGACCTCATGGATTTTGTGAACACGATTAAAGACGACGATCAGCGCGAAACGCTTAACGCGAGGATCAAGGAACAGGCGGGCATCGATCAGTTTGCGATGCCCAAGTCGCGCACCCAGATCCTGGCCGACGCCACGCGCGACGCCCGCGCCCGCTTCACCCTGCGCGATCCGCTGAACAAGCTGCGCCTGTGGATTTTCCTCGAGAAGAAATTCGCGGTGGTTTACGACGAGGAAGTGCAGCGCTTCGAAGACCTGGCCGTACAGGCCCCCGAAGCCCAGCGCAGCGCGACGATTTCCACCGCGCTGTTGCTGACCAAAGAGTTCTATGTGCTCGCCGAAGGTGTGCTCCTGCACTGCGCGCGCGGCAAGGCGAAGTGGTCGCCCGTCGCGCCGCCCGAAGCCGCGCATGGCGCACCCTGCAAGGAACTCGCGGCGCTCGACGCCGGCCACGCGCGCGCGCAATTCGGCGCCGAAACCTACTCGCTCGACTACGCCACGCAGGCCTGGACACGCGAAACCGATGGCCCCGCGCCGCTGCAGATCCTCGAAGCCGATCCCGGCGCGCTGGCCTTTGCCAAGGCGCGGCTGGGAAAGCTCGACGCGTTAAACACCGCACAAGCTGCCGCGTTGCTCGCCCAATGGCAGGACTTGCACGCGTACCTTAAAGAAAACGCACCCAAAATCGACCCGGCCACCTTTGTGAATACCAACGGGCGCCTGTCCATTGACGCACTTCGAAACTTGGCCTCGAAACACGGCGCGCCCGAACCCGCCGCGCTGGCTGCATTTCGTGGAATGACTTTGGCTAGCTGGCACGAAGACGACTTCACACGCCCGGAATTCCCCACCGCGCTGACGGACCTCAAAGCGCTCGGCGCCGGCTGGGTCGCAATCGTGAACACGGGTTACCAGGATGGCCCCTACTCCACCGACATCCATGCGGACCTCGAAAAAACCGCGCCACTCGAAACCGTCGAAGCCGCCGTCAAGCAAGCCCACGCCGCCGGCCTGAAGGTGCTGCTGAAAATTCACGTAAACCTCGAAGTCGAAGAGAAGGACGACTACATCTGGCGCGGTATGATCGGCCCGCGTAACGAAAAAGAGGCCGCGGGCTGGTTTTTCAGCTACACAAGATTTCTGATGGATTATGTGGACATCGCCAAACGCCAGAAAGTCGAGCTTTTGACGCTGGGCGTGGAATTGCGCGGGCTAAGCGGACATCCCAAAGAATGGCGCACCCTGGCCGCCGCCGTGCGCGAACGCGGCTATACCGGCAAGCTGACCTTCGCGGGGCTGTATAACGATCTGGGCTCGATCAAATTCTGGGACGCGCTCGATTTTATCGCCGTCGATGCCTACAACCCGATTGCGCGGAACAAGGACGCCACGCTGGCCCACACGCTGGACGGCTGGAAACGCCTGGACCGCGAATTCTCCGAGCTGTCGCGCCGCAACAACAAGAAAATCATCTTCACCGAGATCGGCTACAACAATCTCGCCGGCTGCGCGGAGCGTCCCTGGTTCTGGGCAGGCGCGGGTACGCGCCTGAATAATCTGGAGCAGGCCGCATGCTACCACGCCGCGCTTTCGGTGGCCGCGCAAGCGCCGTGGTGCGAAGGCATGTTCTGGTGGACCTGGGATTTGACCGCGCCGGGGCCGCGCGCCCCGAGCTACTCGCCACAATCGAAGCTCGCACTGCTGATTCTCGAAGCCTACTACCGCGCCCCGGTCGAAGCGCCCCCCAAGCCACCCGCGGAAAAGCCCGAACCGCCGCAGCCCGCACCTTCAGCGGCGCCATCCGCGCCTTCGGTTGAGCCGCCCGCACCCACGGCGCGTTAATTAGGGTTTGAGTTTGAAGCTGACCGCGGTCTTTCCGTCGACATCCAGGCTGACTTTCGATTGGTCTTCCCTGCGCAGCCCTTCGATTTTGTACTTCAAGATGAACGAGAGGCTGCCTTCGGTGAAGCGCCCGGTCTTTGGATCGAAGTAGCACACCCCGCTGCCCAAACCTTTGAGCTGTTCGATCTGCACCTTCAGGCCGCGCTCTTTGTCCTGCCCGGCAAGCTTGTCGCTGTCCCACGCCGCGACGAATTCGATCAGCGCGAGCTTCACGCCACCGCGCTCTTCCCATTTGGCGAAGGTCATGCGCGTGCGCACGCCCGCGGGCTTCTCGAGTTCCAGATCGCCCAGCGTGGTCATTTCATAGCGCTCATCCCATGGAGTGCCCAGCGCCGTCACCTGCCCGGAAAGCAGCGGGAAGATCCCGTTCAGCCGGCCGCCCTGGATCGTTTCAAGCAGCTTGGCGTTGCCACCCTGCACCGGCTTGCCGCTGGGCCCCAGCGTCAGGTGCGCGACGCCCTTTTCGAGTGCGCGCAGCGTCTTCTGGTATTCGTTGACCTTGTCCAGACCCACGTCGTTCTTGCTGTCGACGATGGTGCGGTCGTTTTCCGTGTATAGGATATGGTTGCCTTCAATCTTCAGCTTGGAATGCACGTCCGCGTCTTTCCGCTCTTCCTGGATGTACAGGCCTTCGCAGGTCAGATCGATGGGCGTTTCGCCGGGCCTGGCGCTCTCGAGGCCCTTCAGCGTCGCGACCGTGCCGAGGTATTTTTCGGTCTTGAGATCGACGTCTTTGTCGCCGTCCTTGCCCTTGGTTTCATAGTTGGAGCTGATGCCCCAGTCGTAGTGCAGGGCCTCATCCTTGGCGATGCGCAGGCGCAAGTCGGCCTCTTCGGCGGCATGCAACGAACCGGCCAGGAAGAGCGCCACGATCCAGACGAGTTTGGGCATGCGCGCATCATCGCTCCGCGGCCCAAGCGGTCAAGCGTGGAGTGCCGCCAAGAACCCTCTTTCTTCGGTTTACCGCGCCGATTCACGCGCTAACTATTGCGCCATGTTTGAACTGGCCGCGCACGCCAAGATCAACTGGGACCTCCAGATCCCGGGCCGCCGCACCGACGGCTATCACGAAATCGACACCGTGATGGTCTCGATCGGCCTCGCCGACGTACTGCGTTTCGAAGAGGCGCCCGCGTTCTCCTTTACCTGCTCCGACCCGAGCCTCCCGACGGACGCTTCGAATTTGGTGGTCAAAGCCGCGCTCAAGCTGGCCGCGGCGGCCAACATCGCCCCGCACGGCAAAGTGCATCTCGAGAAGCGCGTGCCCGCCGGCGGCGGCCTCGGTGGCGGCTCGAGCGACGGCGCGACCACGCTCTGCGGGCTAAACCAGCTCTGGAAGCTGAACTTCCCGCGCGAAAAGCTCGCGCAGCTCGCCGCCGAACTGGGCAGCGATGTGGCCTTTTTCCTGTGGGGCGGCTGGGCGCGCTGCCGCGGGCGCGGCGAGATCGTCGAACCGCTCGCGCTCAATGGCGTGCGCAGCGTGCGCATGGCCTTGATCCTGCCCGCGCTGCAGGTCTCCACGCCGCTGGCGTACAAGGCGCTGGGCGCGCCCCCGTGGGACGGCAGCTCAGGATTACGCAGCTTGACTGACATTAAACAACAGGTTAGAGAGACGTTAGGTTTGGAATCGGGATTCTGGAGTAAGTTGGGCTGGCCACGCAATGATTTGATGGCTGCGGCACTGCAAGTTGAGCCGCGTTTATTGCCCTTACGCGAACAGTTGGAACGTAACTATCCGGGTCGTTGGCAGATGTCGGGAAGTGGGGCGGTGCATCTGGTGCTTCTGAAGGACGGCGAAAGCGCGTCCGGGGTGGCTAGCCAGATACAACTGCCTTACGGCGTACGGTGCGTGGACACGTCCACGTGTTCGCCGCAACCGGCCTGCTGATTGTACGTATCGCAAGCGGTGCAAGCTTTTCTGTCAAGGATGGCCTTCTATATGAAGATCACAGAGGTCAAGGTGAAGCTCGCGCCGCGTTCCGACGACAAATTACTCGCGTTTGCCACCGTGATTCTGGACAACTCGTTTGTCATTCGCGACATCAAGATCATTCAAGGCGGCCGCGGATTGTTCGTCGCCATGCCCAGCCGCAAGATGACCGACCGCTGCCCGCATTGCGGCACCAAGAACCACCTGCAAGCATCCTACTGTAACCATTGCGGCAAGAAACAAGCCGAAAGCCGCGTGCGCACCGACCCGCGCGGCCGTGCCAAGCTGCACGCGGATATCGCGCACCCGATCAACAGCCGCTGCCGCACCGAGCTGGAACAGGCGATCGTGCAGGCGTATCAGGATGAAGCCGAACGCTCGCGCCAGCCGGGCTACGTGCCGGCGCAGATTGACGACTTCGACGCGGGCCCTGAAGGCTTGGAAGAAGTTCTCGATGGCGTCGCGCCGGCAACTGGTGCCGTCGAAAAACCCGCCGAACACAAGAAGACCATGGCGCAAGGCCAGAGCCCCGCGCCCAAGCCCACCGAAAAGCCGGAAGAAAAAGGCCCGCCTCCCGATAAAGGCGGCTTCGGCATTTTTTCGTAGCTACGCTGGCGACTTCTTCGGCGTGATCACCGGTCGAACTTCGCCTTCCTTCTGACGTGCCGCGAACCACCACATTAAAATCGACGCCGCGCACAAAATCAGCACAATTACGATCAGCTTGCGGCGCGCTTCGGGCGTTTCGCCGGGCGGAGCCGCGTGATTTTCCTGCTCTTCAGGCGTGGTCATGCGCGCTCCCTCAACCCGCCTGCGGCAGGACCGGGGCCGCCTTCTTCGGACCTTTGATCACGAACACGCCCATGAAGCCGTACGTCAGCAGGAACGCTTGCAGGTTGCCGCGAAAAATGGACAGCAGGAACGCGTTGATGCGGCGGAAAATTCCACCGCGCTTGCGCTGCAGATCGATGCGCGCCTGAATGTATTTCGCCGGCTCCATTGACAGGTTCTCGAAGTGCGCCTCCGCCAGGCCCACGACCTCGTTCTTGAAGCGGTAGAATGTGGCCGTGGTCAGCCAATTGTCCCAATACGCCGCGGCGCCCCGCGCCGTCTTCTCCGGCGCGCGCGGACGCAGGCGCAACGCATAGAATGGCCACATGTAAAAGCGCCGCAGCCGGCCCGGCGGTACCCAGTGAACAAATGGGATTTTCAGGTGGCCTTCCAGCGGATACGTCGCGAACGGAAACAGGGCGATCAGCACCCCGCCGGGGCGCAGCACGCGCGCACATTCTTCTATGATACGGTCCAGATGCAGAACGTGCTCGAAGACCTGATTGGCGAACAGCACGTCGAACGAATTGTCTTCGAATGGGATCGTCTTGCCGTCGGTGGCGAAGTGGACCCGCTCGTCGAATTTATCGCCCAAAAACTGTTTTAATTTCTGGGTGATCTGATCGCGGCGGCACTCGTAGTCGTACCCGAATACGCGATGCCCCGTGCCGGAGAGCAGTTCGATCGCGCCGCCATCGCCGCAGCCGACATCCAGAATATCGAGCGCTTTTCCGGACGAAATTTCGTCGATCGCGCGCGCGACATACAGGATCGTGGCCGAATTCCAGGGCTTGGAAAGGTCGCTTACGGGCGTGCTGCCGGCCGGCGTTTCCATGCCCCACCTTCCGCGCCTAAATCTTTTCCTTGATGCGGCGCAGCGCTTCTTCCACATTCGGGCGGCTGTTGAAACTGCTGACGCGGAAGTACCCTTCCCCGCTCGCGCCGAAGCCGCTGCCCGGCGTCACGACCACGTGCGCCTGGTCGAGCAGCTTGTCGAAGAAGTCCCAGCTCGTCATGCCGTTTTTGGTCTGCACCCACACGTAGGGCGCGTTGACGCCGCCGAACACCTTGAAGCCCTGCGCCGTCAGCCCTTCGCGGATCAGGCGCGCGTTGCCCATGTAAAAATCGACGAGCTGCTTGACCTGCGGCTTGCCTTCGGGCGAGTACGCCGCGGCGGCGCCGCACTGCGTGATGTACGAGACGCCGTTGAACTTGGTCGTGTGGCGGCGCATCCAGAGCTTGTAGATGTCGACCGGCGCACCGTCGGGGCCTTGACCCTTCAGCGTCTTCGGCACGACCGTGAACGCGCAGCGCGTCCCGGTGAAGCCCGCGGTCTTCGAGAAGCTGCGGAACTCGATCGCGCATTCGCGCGCGCCGGGGATTTCGTAGATCGAGTGCGGCACGCTGGCGTCGGTGATGTAGGCCTCGTACGCGGCGTCAAAGAAAATGATCGCGTTGTTCGCGCGCGCGTATTCGACCCACTTGGTCAACGCGGCTTTGCCCAGCACGGCTCCGGTGGGATTGTTCGGCGAGCACAGGTACACGATATCGACCTTCTGCTTCGGCGGCGGCGGGGAGAAATCGTTCGCCGGCGTCGAAGGCAGGTAAACCAGGCCCGCGTACTCGTTCTTGTCGTTGGACTGGCCGGTATGGCCGGCCATTACGTTGGTATCGACGTAAACCGGGTAGACCGGATCGGTGACCGCGATGACGTTCTTGTCGCCGAAGATATCGAGAATATTGCCCGTGTCACACTTGCTGCCATCGCTGACGAAAATTTCATCGTGCGTGATTTCGGCGCCGCGCGACTGGAAATCGTGCTTGGCGATCGCTTCGCGCAAAAAGCCGTAGCCCTGTTCGTCGCCGTAGCCCTGGAACGTCTCGCGCTTGGCCTGGTCGTCGACAGCCTTGTGCATGGCCGCGATGACCGCGGGCGCGAGCGGCTCGGTCACGTCGCCGATGCCGCAGCGGATGATCTTGGCGTCGGGATGCGCGACGGCGTAAGCCTTCACGCGGCGGCCGATTTCGGGAAAGAGGTAGCCGGCCTTGAGCTTGAGGTAGTTCGCATTCACGTACGCCATCGTTCGCATCCCGTCCTTATTCAGTGGGTTTGGAAATGCATTGAGCTGGCATGTTTTGCGCCAAGCGCGCGGCAATTCAAGTCCGGGATTGCCCCGGCACAGGACGCCCCCGCCGCAGAACTCGGATTGGCGGCGGAGAACATCCTGTCGGGGCGGACACGATTTTTAAAATTTGTGCACGCATGTGCAATGTACCAAGCTTTAAAACGCACGGATTTGTGTAAGTGTTTATGCACCATTTTCGGGGACTGAGTTGAGGCGGCACACGAATTTCCTGTGCAAGTCGCGCATGATTCGTGAGATGCAAAGCGGACACGATTTTTCAAAAAGGTGCACATCGGCCCTATTTCCCGAAGACTTGTATGAACGGCGCGACGGCAAGCCGTACCACCCCGCAGGGGTGGTGGGAGAGTAGCCGGGGATGAGGAACGCAGAGCCGCGAATGCGGCGCGCGTTCCGTAATCCCCGGAAAGGCCGTGCAAAAGAAGGAAAGCGTCCCGCCGTGGCTGTCGGGCAACCGAGGCGAAGGCCGAGGCATCCGTTGTCGTGTTCCTCTTATTCATGATCCAACCCCGCGAAAAAATGTGCACGGTGCGCGGATGAAAATTTTCCAAACGCAGCGCGTTGCGTGTCATGAGCGTGTTTTTCATTCGAGGTGTAAAAATATGCACTGTTGTGCACCCTTCCTTATTTCTTGCAGCGCCTGAATGAACGACAACAGCAACGACACGACTACTACGACGAATTGCGCGGCTACGTCGCCGCGCTTGCTCGACAACCACGGCGTGAGGCTTTCCGACAACTGCGCTCCTTGTCCCCCGGCTGAAGCCGGGGGTTACACTCGGCGCTTGCGCGCCTCGAACGAAGCCCCGTGAACGGGGCTGACGACACCGGCTTCGCTGCCGCTTTTCCAACGGCGCATGGGTCGCCAACGACCGCGACCCATGGCACCCCAACGGCGGATCGAATCCAACGGGCCACGCGTCCCGCCAACGGCTTCGCACTGGCTGCAAACGGCCGCAGCCAGTGCCACCACGGCCACGGCGCGCAAGCTTTTGCCACGCGATCCGCCAACGGCTTCACACTGGCTGCAAACAACCGCAGCCAGTGGCACCACGACAACGGCATTCGCGCCATCTTTCCAACGGCGGCATGGGTCGCCAACGACCGCGACCCATGGCACCCAAACGGCAGATCGAATCCAACGGGCCACGCGGTTTGCCAACGGCTTCGCACTGGCTGCTAACGACCGCAGCCAGTGGCACCACGGCTACGGATCGCAAGCTTTCGCCACGCGTTCCGCCAACGGCTTCACACTGGCTGCAAACGGCCGCAGCCAGTGCCACCACGGCCACGGCGCGCAAGCTTACGCCGCGAGACAGAGCGCCTCTGCGTGAACACGGGTGGGAGCCGCGGCATTTCGAGGCGATTCTGTCGATTAAATTGTGCGCGCGGGCGATGAATTCACGTGGTGCTCCCACCATCACACGGCGGAAGACCATGGATCGACGAGCACACCGTCGATGCGTGAAAACAGGCGCGTGGTTCGACTCGGACAAACGGATCCGCGACGCGGCGATTTATTAGACCGGCGCTGGGGCGGTGCGTTTTTCGAGTGAAAACACGGGCGCGCGAGCGAGACAATGCTCGCTGAGCGTTTTCAAGTTGTCTGGGGTTTTGCCTCGGGTTGTGAGGGCCACCGGTTCCGCATTCGCGTCAGGTGGTCAGTGGCCCTGACATCTCAAAATTACCTTATTTACAGGCATGAGGCAAGGCTTTTGTCCTTAGATTTTGGCGGAAATTCCAAAGGTGGTACACTGCCGAATGCGCGGGGGTCAAGCCCCCAGCGACACGCACTTCTGACGCAAGCTGGGGTCCAGGTACTCGCTCCTGACAGCGCCGCTTTCCGTAAACGGCCAAGCCCATAGCTCATGACAGGAATTACACAGGCATGCCTATATGCTAAGCTTGCCCTGTCTGGAGCATCGAATGACCAAGAACAAGCTCATTGGGATCAGCGTGGTAACGCTCCTGATTGGCTTGGTCATTTTGTTTAGCTATCCTCGTACGGCCCCCAAAATGCCCAGCTCTGAGATCGACTTTATTAATGGGGAATATTTTCCCGATTCCCACACGACCCGTATGCAGGTTCAATTTGACGCACCGAACAGCATTAAATTCGTCGAGTTGCTTCGCACGGGAAGATCGTGCTCCGATCAGAAGGAGCAAGGTCTTGCGTACTTGAAAGTGCACTACAAATCCGGGCAAATCCAAGAAGTTGAACTCACGCCGACCGGCCTATTCCGAGTCGACAACCAGCCATTCTTTATCGAGGACAAAGCCATCTGGAATCAAATTGTGGGTCTTCTAGATGCCGCCAAGCCCGCTCCTCAAAAATCCGCATCCAAGTAGCAGGTCGGACCCCTTCCCAGCCTGCAAAACCAACTCTCTAATAGTTGCCGCAGCGCCAAAAGGTCCGTAGCCGTTAGCGACGCGTTGCGTTTCCTGTTTTTTCCGACTGTGAAAACGCACTACCCCAACTCCGGACAGCAGATCGCGAGCAGCGTTTCGCGCTTGCCTGGCGACGTATTCTTTCCCAACGCCATGCGGATAAACGGACGCTGGTGCGTCAGCCCGCAGCGTTTGGCGATGGGCGCGGCCCACGCATTGGCGGTGACGAAGTCCACCACCACCTTCTGTCCGGACAAGCGTTCCAAGAGTACCATCAGCAGCGCTTCGTTCACCGCCTCGCTCACGCCCGCGACCGGGCCGATCTGGTGGAATTTCATCCCGCGCCGCGCCAGCGCATAGCCGAGCACGCGCTTCTTGGCGTCCCGCGCGACGACGGCCATTTCGGCCCAGTCCCGGCGCCAGGCCTCGAGCACGCTTTTGCGTTCCGCGCCAAAGATTGGCGTATCGTACGCGGCGACCGCGGGCAGGTCTTCCGCGCCCAGGTCGGAAAGCGTCCATTGGCCATACACGCCGCCGGGGACCTTGCGCGCGGTGCCTTCCCAGCGCTCCAGGCCGTACTCATCGGCAAAGCCGAGCTGATCGTACACTTTTTTGCCGAGCGGGGTCGCATCCAGGCGCACCGTCTCCACGCCGCGACCCTGCAAATAGGTGATACATTTTTTCAGCAGCGTCGAACCGATCCCGTGGCGGCGCGCGTCCGGGTCGACCAGCACCATGCCGATCCAGCCAAACGAGCCCGCGCCGCCGGCCGGCTGGTAGCGCGTGGTCGTGGCCGTACCGACCAGCTTGCCGCCGAGGGTCGCGCCGAAGCAGCCTTCGGGCTCGAAGGCCAGCAGATTCGCCCAGTCGCGGTCGGTCTGGTTCCAATTGGCCAGCTCGCGCAGGCGCTGCGCGCCGGGAATATCCTGCGGCGTAAGCAGGCGGTAGCTGGGCGTCTCGGAACCGGGCGCGCTCAAGGCGTTCTCCAAAATTCGAGTGTGACGCGGCCACGTTACCAAGTCCGCCGCATGCGTCCAGCCGGAGCGCGCGGAAGCGCCCGCGTTTCGAATGCAGTCTGGCACGCGCGGCGGCTTCCCTTTATTATGTGCACATGACGACGAAAGCCTCCCCCTCCCCGCTGGCGCAGCAGATGCTCACGCTGGCCAAGGAAGCCCGCACGGCCGGACGCGCGCTGTCACTGGCCTCGCGCGAACAGAAGGACGCCGCGCTTTCTTACGCCGCCGAAGAATTGACCGCGCGCAAAGATCAGCTCGAGAAGGCCAACGCGGAAGACCTCGCCCGCGGCAAAGCCAACGGCATGCCCGCGCCGATGCTCGACCGCCTGAAGCTCGACGGCAAAGTCCTCGCGCGCCTGGCCGAAGGCCTGAAGCAGGTCGTCTCGCTGAGCGATCCGGTGGGCCAGGAAATCCTGCGTTCCGTGCGCCCCAACGGCCTGGTGCTGCGGCAGGTGCGCGTGCCCATCGGCGCGATCCTGATTATTTTCGAATCCCGGCCCAACGTGACCATCGAAGCCGGCAGCCTCTGCCTCAAGAGCGGCAACGCGTGCATTTTGCGCGGCGGCAGCGAAGCGGCTTCATCGAACGCGGCGCTTGCGGATGTGCTGCGCGCGGGGCTCGTCAAAGCCGGCCTGCCTGCGGGCGCGGTTTCCGTTCCGCCGACCACCGAACGCGCGGCCATCGATGAACTCCTGAAGCTCGACCAGTACCTCGACCTGGTGATCCCGCGCGGCGGCGAAAGCCTGATCCGCGCCGTTGCCGAGAAATCGCGCATCCCCACGATCAAGCATTACAAGGGCGTGTGCCACGTCTACGTGCACCGCGACGCCGACCCGGTACTCGCGCGCACGCTGACCTTGAACAGCAAATTGCAGCGCGTCTCGGTCTGCAACGCCGCGGAGACGCTCCTGATTCACAAGGAAATCGCCCCGACGCTGCTCCCCGATCTGGCGCGCGAACTCCAGGCCCAGGGCTGCGAACTGCGCGCCGAACCCCAAGCCGCCGCGATCCTGAAGGCCGCCAAGCTGCCCTTCAAGCCCGCCGACGACAGCGCGTTCTTCGACGAGTACCTCGACAAGATCATCTCGGTGAAGGTCGTCGATTCGCTCGAAGCCGCCACCGAACACATCGAAACGTACGGCTCGCGGCACACCGACACCATCGTCACGCGCGATCCGGAAGCCGGCGTGCGCTTCCAGCGGCTGGTTGACTCGGCTTCGGTTTTCGTCAACGCCAGTACGCGGCTGGCCGACGGTTTTGAGTACGGCCTCGGCGCCGAAATCGGGATTTCCACCGACAAGCTGCACGCCCGCGGACCCATGGGACTCGAGTCCCTGACCACCTACAAATGGCTGGGTCAGGGCAACGGACAAGTCCGCGCCTGACCGGCATGGTTAAGGTCAAGGTGGCATGGTTGTTTAGCAACTTTGCAACATTTGCAAATTAGCACGGCAGAAATGCCTATTTTCCGCATAGGCGGAGCACAGGCTCAAAAAAGACTGTTTCACGCAGGCCTGCACGTAGCATCCATAACCCATTAGTTTAAATCCACTTATATCATCGTGCATAGTCCGCGTATCACTCGTCCAGAAAAGAGACATCTTGTTTCATTGCGGCATTGCCTTTGCCATCATAGTCTGAATGTGGATGGGTTCGGGTGGGAGTGCCGTACGCCCGAGGCAGGGGTTGGAGGCCGGTTATGACGCCCAAAAAGACCATTCTGATCGCCGATGACGACGAAATTTTCCGCAGCCTCCTGAGCATCCTGCTCAAGCGCGAAGGCTTCACCGTGCTTGAAGCCGAGACCGCCGAAGAAGGCTACAGACACGCGCTCGACGAAGAAATCGACCTGGTGCTGCTCGACATCGGCCTCCCGATGATGGGCGGCGAAGCGCTGCTCGCGCGTTTGCGCGCCGACCGCCCCAACCTGCCCACGGTGATCATCACCGGTTCGATCGATGAAGACCTGGCCGAGCGCTGCCTCAACGCGGGCGCGGTCGACTTCCTGTCCAAGCCTTGCGATGCGCCGAAGCTGATCACCACGATCCGCAACGTGCTGCGCCTGCGCACCCTCGAAAACCGGCTGCGCGAAGTCCAGGACGGCATCAGCGGCGAACAAGGCTACGAACTTTTGTACGGGCAAAGCCCGGCCATGCGCAAAGTCTTCGACCAGCTCCGCGCGCTGGAACGCAGCGACATCTCCGTGCTGATCGAAGGCCCCAGCGGCACGGGCAAGGAACTCGTCGCGCGCTCGCTGCACCGCCGCGGCAAACGCGCCGCGGGCCCATTCGTTGCGATCAACTGCGGCGCGATCCCCGAAACGATGCTCGAAAGCGAACTCTTCGGCCACGAAAAAGGCGCGTTCACCGGCGCGCAAAGCTCACGGGCCGGCTGCTTCGAACAGAGTCACGGCGGCACGCTCTTCCTCGATGAAATCGGGGAGATGCGCCCCGATATGCAGGTGCGCCTGCTGCGCGCGCTGGAAAACCACGAAATCCGGCGCCTGGGCGGCACACGCACCTTCACGTTCGACGTGCGCGTGATCGCCGCGACCAACCGCGACCTGCGCGAATGCATCGCCTCCGGTTCGTTCCGCGAAGACCTGTACTTCCGGCTCTCGGTCTTCCGCCTCGAATTGCCGACGCTCAAGTCGCGCGGCGACGACGTGCTGGGCCTGGCCGAACGCTTCCTGACCGAATTCTCGGCGCGCCTGCACAAACGCTTCCAGGGGTTCGACGGCGAGACGCGCAGCCTGCTTAAACAGTACGACTGGCCGGGCAACATCCGCGAACTGCGCAACTGCATCGAACGCGCAGTGTTGATGGCCGACGGCAACACGATCCACGCGCGCGATTTCCCGCAGGAAATCCTGGCCGCCTGCGGAGCGACGCGCAACGGCTTCATGCATACGGAAGCCGGCGGCTCCTCGGGCCTGCTGACCGCCGTGCCGATGGCGCTGACCGTCGGCGGGGCCGTCGCCGAAGCGCCCCCGCCCGCGAGCATACCCGCGCCGGGCGTGCTCAACGGACTCACCACGGTCGCGCCGCTGGGCGGGAAGAACGCCGCGACGTCCGCGCCGCCCTCGGGCTACACGGCGCTCACGGGCGCCAGCGCCAAGCCGGAAACGGCCGACGACATCCAGCCCTTCGATGAAGAAGAACGCCGCATCCTGCAGCGCGCGCTGACGCTGACCCACGGCGACGTCGCCGACGCGGCGCAGCGCCTGAAGATCGGCCGCGCCACCCTGTATCGCAAAATCAAAGAACTGAATCTGAACGTGTAGGCCACCCCACGCTTTCCGCCTGGCTGCGCAATCCACGCGCCGCATCACCTCAGCATACTTTGTTGTCCGTTTGCGGGCACGAGGCAGCTATACTGGCCGTCCAGTGTCCAATATGGAAGCGCCCGACTCGCCACCAGCTAAAGTACCCGCGACGGAAGTAAACTCGCGCGCGAAGCGCAAGCTATTTCGCTTTCGCCCGCGCTTTTCGTTGCAGTCCATGCTCTTGTTTGCGCCGCTTTTCGCGTGTGGATTCTTCTTGGCACAACACTGGGCGCCCTGGGAAGTAAAATCCGTCCTCGGCCAGCCGGTAGCCAGCGATTGTGTAATCCAATATTCAAAAGACGGCAGCCGGTTCTTGACCTGTGTAGAAACCAACGTGGATGACGCCATGTACGCGGGCAAGGGATACGCGCCTCCGCCGGGAAATTACCCCCACCTGATGCAAGTTTCCCTACAAGTCTGGGATGCGGGCACAGGACAAAAACTTTGGCAAACCGAATACCCCGGAATTTTGGGTGCAAGCGCCATTAAGTGGTCGAACGACCAGCGCTGGATTTATCTTCACGCCGATCCGCACGGCGGCATGCATCATTGGCCCCAACCACCTATTGGCATGATTTGGGATGCCGAAACAGGCGCGGAAGTCTTTCCCGGCAAGTGGGCGTTACGAAAACCGCCCAAAAGCTCATCCGCCAATGAACAACAAGAGCCTGAGCTTAATGAATGGATCTGGTCCGTTTCGGAACAAGGCGGCTGGTTCGTCGAATCTATCGGGGAATACCAGGGCAGTCCGCAGACTTTGCGGGTACGCAACGCCAATAACCCGGAAATAGTACGCTTTGTAACGCCGCTCCTGTCTTGCAGCACTGTCGCGCTCTCGCCAGATGGCGCATACTTGGTAACGATTGGCTACAATGAAGAAACAGCGGAAAAGAACGAAGAATTGCGGATCTGGAATGTCACCACCGGTCAAAGTTATATCTGTAGTACAGAAATGCCCTACGCGTATCACGGCTATTTTCAGGGCTACCCGGTGTTCTCCAAAGACGGTAAGCGCGTGGCCTACAATTTCGAAAAGGCAATTCATGATAGCGGCAGCGCGTATGAGACCAAAATCTTCGATCTTGAAACCGGCGCCTTGCTGCAATCCTTGGATGGTCACACTGGCGAATTTGACGAAACAGGAAATCGCTTCCTGACCATTTCGACAGTCAAAGGCACCAATACTTCGACGAACATTTGGGATCATACTTCGACGAACATCTGGAATCTGCAAGGGCCGCAGCCCATGCTGAAGGTGCAAAAGCCTTTTAATGGCGAATCCTATTCCCTTCGCAGCGGCAAGCTGGTCCTCGGAGAAAATTTCGATGCCTTTCGACATGGAATTGTATTTCAATCCACCGGTACCACCGAACTCGTCGATCTGCCCAGCGGGAAAAGCACCTTCAAGGCGTCCTCATCGGACACCCAGTATTCCGCCGACCTGTCACGTGCGCTGATCCTGCGAAATGCCCGTCACGCCTTGGTGGATACCCGATCAGGCGCGACTCTGCAGATCTTCCATCTCAACCGGCCGGTCTTTTCGCCTGACGGCCGGCATTTTTTGTCGCACAATGCTGAAACGCTTGAGTTATGGGAACGCACCCACCCGGAAGGCCTCCGGGGACTTTTTTATTATGGGGAATTCTGGGCCGGCTGCGCGTGCTTCGGGTTGTTGCTCATTAGTCTCTATCGCGACAATCGCGCCCTGCGAAAAATGCCGCCGGCAAATGCAGTCGCGCCTACGCCAGCACATGTTGGTCCAACGGCGCCAACAGCCGCACCGCGACGTTTACCCGAGGTAGTCCTGGAAATTCTGCCGCCGCTTCCACCATCAAGGCGCACGCGCTTCTCGGTGCGTTCGCTGCTCTGTTTTGCCGTTTTCGCTGCATGTTTGTACATGTTCACAACACACTGGTCGGCTTGGTTCGTCAGAGCTTCGATTCCGCAATCGGATCCGGACAATGCCACCATTCAATTCTCCAAGGATGGCCGGCTTTTCTACACCCTTACGGAGATCCCGTCCCGCGCCTTATACGGACCTGATGGTACGTTGACGAATCCCAACGCTTGGGATGCTACGGCGCAAGTCTGGGATGCCGCTACAGGCACCCGGCTTTGGGAAGTCCAACTTAACAATGAGGAATCGGCGGTGCTTTTAGCCTGGAGCGCTGACAGCCATTGGCTCTGCCTGCATTATGGTCTTCCCAATATCTTTCGCGTTTGGGATGCACATTCAGGAGCGGAAATCTTCCCCTCCGATTGGGCTTCCTCCAATTCCATTGTCTGGCAAATACCTGATCGCAGTGGCTGGTTTGTTGAATCGGATGATCCGACAAACAACAAAACCTCAACCCTGCGCGTGCGGCAGGTGACTAACCCGGCCAAAATCGTTTTCGAAACCGCGCCACTGCACATTTATTTGGCGGGCCTCTCTCCAGACGGAGCCCACCTGATCGCCCACTGCGATCTGCAAGATGGCTCGGGCGATGCGTTATGCGGCTGGGATACGAACTCAGGTAAGCTGCTCTTCAAGGTTCCATTCCCGATGGTCGAAAAACTCTACAACCCCAACGCTTATCAAATACTCTTTCCTAAGAATGGTCAGCAGTTTATTTTTGACAATAACCATGGAAGCACTGAAGTAAGAGCTATCGAAACTGGAAAGCTCATTGACACCCTTCCGGGTGTGCCAAATACGCTCGACGATTCAAAAACCAAGCTTTTGGTGGGCGGTGTTTTGAATGGCTTTGGCGGCGGTTTCTTTCACGACCACATGGACATTTACGACCTGTCCGGGTCCAAGCCACAGTTGCTCTGGTCCACAGGCCTGGAGTCAAATCACGGTCCTGAGTTCCCCTTTGGACAAGGTAAGTTAGCCATCCGCGAAGGCACTCTGACTGTGCTCACCGACATTGATAACGGGAAGCATCTTTTTCAAACCCAATTCAAAAA
>Ga0265314_10002176_pt1 | contig 20515 bp, 18 predicted proteins | sample 4126metaG_FD_203106 | JGI IMG/M metagenome (GOLD analysis project Ga0265314, IMG submission 203106) | Rhizosphere microbial communities from Carex aquatilis grown in University of Washington, Seatle, WA, United States - 4-1-26 metaG | ecosystem: Host-associated > Plants > Roots > Rhizosphere >... | reverse complement strand
AACGGCCGACGACCCCGGGTCAAGTCCGGGGTGACAACATCGGCCCGCACCGACGGCGCGATCTCAATGCGCCGCCGCTTCGATCGCGGCGTCGGGTTTCACCTGCCGCAGGAGCGTGAGCATCTCACGCTCAATGCGATGCAGCGCTTCAGGCGTGTGGCCTTCGAAGCGCAGCACGAGCACGGGCGTGGTGTTCGATGCGCGGATCAGCCCGAAGCCGTCGGGCCAATCGACGCGCACGCCGTCGATCGTGTTCACTTCGGCATCGCTGCCGAACTTCGCAACGGACTTGAGCTTGTCGACAACGGCATGCGGCTCGCCCTCCGCGCACTTCACGTTGAGCTCGGGCGTGGAAAAGCTCGTGGGCAAACCGTCGAGCACTGCGCTTGGGTCGTCGTGGCGCGAGAGGATTTCGAGAATGCGGCAGCCGGCATAAGTGCCGTCGTCGAAGCCGAACCATCTTTCCTTGAAGAAAATGTGGCCGCTCATCTCGCCACCGAGCGGCGAGCCCACTTCGCGCATCTTCGCCTTGATGAGCGAATGGCCCGTCTTGAACATCATCGGCTCACCGCCTGCGTCGCGAATCGCGGGCGCGAGGCGCTGCGTGCACTTCACATCGAAGATGATCGTGCCGCCGGGCACGCGCGCAAGCACATCGCGCGCGAACAACATCATCTGCCGGTCGGGAAAAATTGTGTTGCCCTGCTTCGTGATGATGCCCAGGCGATCTCCATCGCCGTCGAATGCAAGGCCGAGCTCCGCATCGTTCGCCTTGATGGCGGCGATCAGGTCCTTCAGGTTCTCGGGCTTGCTGGGGTCGGGATGATGGTTGGGGAAGGTGCCGTCGACTTCGCTGAAAAGTTCGATCACCTCGCAGCCCAGCGCGCGGAAGATGCCCGGCGCCGACGCACCCGCGATGCCGTTGCCCGAATCGACCACGATCTTCATCGGCCGTGCAAGCTTCACGTCGGAGAGGATGCGGTCGCGATACGGCGCGAGGATGTTGACATTGCGCGCGTTGCCGGCCTGTGCTCCTGATTTCGGAGCATGGCCTTCTTCCATCATGTGCCGCAGCTGCTGGATCTCGTCGCCATAGATCGCGCGGCCGGCCATCACCATCTTGAAGCCGTTGTAGTCCTTCGGGTTGTGGCTGCCCGTCACTTGAATGCCGCTGGCACACAACGTGTTTGCCGCGAAGTAGAGCATCGGCGTCGTGACTTTGCCGATGTCGATCACGTCCACGCCCGATTGAGTGAGCCCACGCACGAGCGCCGCGCTCAATGACGGGCCGCTCAGCCGCCCGTCACGGCCCACAGCGACGACCTTCTCGCCTTCCTTCTGCGCCTGCGTGCCGAAAGCAAAGCCCAGCGCAACGGCAACTTCTTCACTCAGCGTTGACGGAACGATGCCGCGAATGTCGTAGGCCTTGAAGATCGACGGGGCAAATTTCATGCGCCGATTCTAGGCGCGCGCTATGTCAGCAGTGACTTGGGGACATGTCCGAAAACGGCCAGCTTTCATGGAGGCGCTGCGTATCATCAACGCATGTCCTCATCGATCACGCCGCTGCAGCCCGATGCCTGCTATCTCGCGCTGAAAGCGCGCGATGCGCGCTTCGACGGGCGCTTCTTCACCGGCGTCACATCGACCGGCATCTATTGCCGCCCCGTGTGCCGCGTGCGCACGCCCAAGCGCGAGAACTGCCGCTTCTTCGCTCATGCTGCAATGGCCGAAAGCGCGGGCTTTCGCCCATGCCTGCGCTGCCGGCCGGAGCTCGCGCCGAACTCCGTCGCGTGGTCCATCCAGGATGCGAGCTACATCCTCGCGCACCAGGCCGTGCGCCTGCTCGATGAGCCCGAAGCATGGCGCGGCGAATCGCCTTCGGTGGATTCGCTCGCCAAGAAGCTGGGCGTGAGCGACCGCCACGTGCGCCGCATCTTCGAGACGCACTTTGGCGTGTCGCCGGTTCAGTATCTGCAGACACGCCGGTTGCTCACGGCCAAGCAATTGCTCGCCGACACCGAATTGCCCATCACCGAAATTGCATTGATCAGCGGCTTTTCGAGTGTGCGCCGGTTCAATGCTGCCTTCGCGGAGCACTACGGCCTCAACCCAACGCAGCTGCGTCATGAAGGCCGTGCGGCAACGAAGGGCGGCCCCGCCATTCGACTTGCGTATCGGCCGCCGTACGACATCGACGCGATGCTTGCTTTCTTTCGCACGCGCCAGATCGAGGGCGTCGATCGTGTCGATGGCCGCACGCTGGTGCGCACGCTTGCTGTTCGCGTTGGCAAGCAGTCGCACAAGGGCTGGATCGAAGCGGCGTTCGATGAAGCGACTCATCAAGTGCTGCTGCGAGTGAGCGATTCGCTGCGCACAGTGTTGCCGCACGTCATTCATCGCGTGCGCGCTGCATTCGATCTCGATGCCGATCCCCAGGCGATCAACGCGGTGCTGCATGCGAGTTTCCCGAAGGGCGACGCGCTGCGCGTGCCCGGCGCGTTCAGCGGCTACGAACTTGCGGTGCGCGCCGTGCTCGGCCAGCAGATCACCGTGGCTGCGGCGCGCACGCTGGCGCAGCGATTGGTCCATCGCTTCGGCGATGAGATCGAAACGCCGGTCGATGGGTTGAACCGCTTGTTCCCCGAACCTGCCGTGCTGGCGAAGGCGGAAGGCGACGCACTCGGGCAGCTGGGCATCGTGCGTCAACGGCAGGCCGCCATCGTCGCCATTGCCCGCGGCGTGCACGAAGGCAAGCTTCAACTGCATGGCGGTGCAGACGTCACCGCGACCGTTGAACAACTCAAGTCGCTGCCCGGCATCGGCGACTGGACCGCGCAATACATCGCAATGCGAGCCTTGCGTTGGCCCGACGCATTCCCCGCTGGCGACGTCGCGCTGCAAAGCGCGCTGGGCGTGCGCGGTGAACGCAATCCTGCCAACGCCGCGCAAGCCGCGTCGCAATCATGGAAACCCTGGCGCAGCTATGCTGTGATTCGCGCCTGGGCCAGCCCACCCAAGGAGCCGAAATGAAACACTCAAGAGACATCTGCATCACACGTTGGCAAGGCCCGCTCGGCCTGATGATCGTCGCGGCGAGCGACACCGGCATCGCGGGCATCTGGTTCGAAGGGCAGAAGCACATGCCCGACACAAGCGCATGGCGCACCGACGATTCGCATCCGCTATTGCGCAAGGCCACTCTGCAACTCGCGGACTACTTCGCGGGCAAGCGCACATCGTTCGACTTGCCGCTCGACCTGCATGCAGGCACGCCGTTCCAGCAATCGGTGTGGCGCGCGTTGCTTACGATCCCGAGCGGCACCACGACCAACTACGGCACGTTGGGCCGCGACATCGGTGCGCCCGATGCCGCACGCGCAGTAGGCGCCGCCGTGGGCCGCAACCCGGTGAGCATCGTCGTGCCGTGCCATCGCGTGGTCGGCACCAGCGGCGCGCTCACGGGCTATGCAGGCGGCATCGATCGCAAGAGTGCGCTGCTCAAACTGGAGGGCGCGATTTGAGCAGCTCCGTCGCCGGCAAGCGGCGCAACTGGATCTTCGACTTCGTCCTGCTCGGCGCGATCTGGGGTTCGTCGTTTCTCTTCATGCGCATGGGCGCCGTGGAGTTCGGCGTGCTGCCCACCGCGGGCATGCGCGTTGGGATTGCGGCCGCTTTCCTGCTGCCGCTGCTCGCATGGCACAAGCAAGTGCCTGTGCTGCGCGCGCACTGGAAAAAAATCTTTGCAATCGGTGTGCTCAATTCCGGCATTCCATTTCTTTGCTTTTCGTTCGCGCTGCTTGCGATCACAACCGGCCTGTCGGCCATCCTCAATGCAACGGTGCCGCTGTTCGGTGCGCTCGTGGCGTGGATCTGGCTGCGCGACAAGCCCACGGCCTCGCGCGCGCTGGGCTTGGCCATCGGTTTCGCAGGCGTAGCGATGCTTGCCTGGGACAAAGCGAGCTTCAAGCCCGATGCGTCGGGCATCGCGCCGGCGTGGGCCGTGATCGCGTGCCTTGTGGCAACCATCTTCTACGGCATCTCGGGAAACGCGGCGAAGGTTTACTTGAGCGGCTTGCCCACGCTCACCACCGCCACCGGCAGCCAACTCGGGGCGACGCTCGTGCTGGCGGTGCCCGCAGCTTTCACGTGGCCCGCGCACATGCCAAGCCTTCATGCGTGGCTTGCGCTTGTCGCCGTCGGCGTGCTGTGCACGGGCGTGGCCTACATCCTGTACTTCCGCTTGATCGAAGAGGCCGGGCCTGCGCGTGCGCTCGCGGTGACCTTCATCGTGCCGGTGTTCGCGGTGATTTACGGCGCGGCTTTCCTGCACGAAACTGTCACGGCATGGATGCTGCTGTGCGGCGGCGTGATCGTCTGCGGCACGGCGCTTTCCACGGGCCTGCTCGCATTCAAGCCCCGCGTATGAGTGCTTCGCAACAAAATCCGCAGCCACCCATCGGAAAGGCGCACGCGCGCCGCCTGCGCGAGATTTACCGCTCCGCCGGCTGGCCGTGCCAGGACCCGCTCGAAGTCGAACTGCTCGCCGCGGGGCTCTTGCACCGCGTGCAGGCGCCATCCGGGCACGAATCGCTGCGCGTCACCGACGCCGGCATCGAGCTGTTGGCGGCAACGCTCGCATCCAATCGCAAGGCTTTCTCCGCGCACGAAGCGCTGGTCGAACGGGTTGCGCAAGAGATGAGCCGCGCGGGCCGCATCGCGTGGCGCGGCCTGTCGCTGCGTGCGCAAGTGCCGAGCGACGACGAAAGCAAACCGCTGCGCTGGTGTATCGCCATGCCCGATGTCTTTTCGATCCGCAACACATCGGTTGCGACGTATGTCGAACCCATCGTTCACGAAGTGAAAGTGCGCCGCGCCGATCTGCTGTCGGACTTGCGCAATGAAGCCAAGCGCGCGGCCTATCTCGATCTGGGCGAATGCTGGTACGTGCTGGGCTGCGATGCGCGCGGCCGCGTCATCGGCGAGCCCGGCGAGATTCCCGCCGAATGCGGCGTGATGGTTGCCGAAGGCGATCGCCTTGCGGTCGTGCGCGCCGCGCAGCGCAAGGAGCGCGGCAGTTTGCCCTTCGGCGTATGGATGTCGCTTGCAAAGGCGACGCTGCTGCCCGTCAGCGAAGACGACCCGCAGTCGATGTTGTGATGCCGTCCTTCGGGTGTTCGTGATCCGGCAAGGGCGCGGGATGCGGCGTGCTGCGTTTTTCGGGGTCGAGCGGGCGCTGCAGCGGCTCGGGGTTCTGCGGCTTCGGCGTCTCAGCGGGCTGCGCGGGGGATGGCGCGTGCGTCATGCGCGCATTGTTACTCGCAGTAGCGAGTCCCGCTAGCGGGCGCCCATGAATCTAGTGGTTGTCGTGGGTTTCTTTTTCGCGCGCCATCCGCTCGGCTTCGCGCCGCACAACCGTGCTCGGCTCGTGCGTGTACGGCAGGCGCGGCAGGCCGATCAGCGCCTGCAGATGCGCGTGCGCGCGGTCCATGTCGGAGCCGAGCATCGCAAGCGCCACCTCATGGCCGGGCTCGTCGCGCGCGACCCTGAGATAGGCCGTGCGAAAGCGCTGGTAGTCGTCCTGCGCGCGCTCCACTTCATGCTGGAGCACCTGCTCGCGCGAGAACTCGCTTCGGCCGTGTCGCATGTTTTTGTCCATTGAGACCCATGCTACGAAGCGAGGCAGCTGATCCATGTAGGACAACTCCGGGACGGCATGGAAGAATCGTCTGCGAATGAAACATTCGTAGGACCCTCCGCTGGACTATTCGTAGGACGCTACGCCCTCACTGGCGGTTCAATTTGTAGCTGCCGTGGCTGCTGTTCAACTTGTTCTCCCATGTGACGTTCGCCGTCTTGCGGTCGGCCGCCACGGTGATGGTGGTGACGAACCACGCCTTGTCGCCGCGCCAGTCGGTCTCCTCGAACGTGTCCTTGTCCTTCATGCGCACGGACACCGAAGTGTTGCCCGGGCTGTCCTTGAACGCCGCCTTCGAGCCATCGAGCTTCGCCTCGTAGCTGGAGCCGTCCGTGGCATACATGGTGACGGTTCCGTTGGCGGTCTTGAAGACCACGCCGTTGTCGGTCATCTTGTCGACCGCCGTGAGCTTCCAGCTGCCCGATATCGCGTGCGCGCCCTTGGGCGCCGGGCCCACGCGCGTCATCTTCGTCGTGCTCGTGTTGGTAAAGCCCTTCGCGTCGTTGCTCGTGAATTGGCGCGTCATGCTGTTGCCGTCCGGCGCGATCGTGATCTTGCTTTGGGTGGCCACCTTGCCATGCCTCGTCGACGTCAGCTCGATCGTGTGGTCATCGACGATCTTGACGGCCAGCGCGTCGAAAAATGGATTGCCCTGCAGGGGTTGTTCGTTGCCGTCGGCGGGCACCTTGATCGCGGGCGTGCAGGTTTCGCACTGATACACGCCGTCTTTCACAAGGTACTTCGAGGGTTTGTCCGATCCGCTGATCGATTTAAGGTCGGCGCGCCAAGTGCCGTCGATGGCGGACTGGGCTGATGCGATGAGCGGCAGCGCGGCCGCGGCCATGAGAACGATTCCGAGAAACTTCTTCATGGCATTTCTCCGTCCGTTTGGGGAGTGAGATTGTGCTACAGCTGCACGCGCGTGCCCAGCTCGATCACCGCATTGCTCGGGATGCCGAAGTAATCCACCGCGCGCCCGGAGTTTCGCGACATCGCTTCGAACAGGTTCTGCCGCCATCGCGCCATGCCTGCCTTGGGACGCGGCACGACGGTTTCGCGGCTCAAGAAAAACGAGGTGGAGAACAAGTCGATCTCCAGTCCGTGATTGCCGCACAGCGCGAGCGCCACCGGGACATCGGCCTTGTCCATGAAGCCGAAGTGCAGCATCACCTGCCAGAAGCCATGACCCATCTCCTCGACTTCGGCGCGGCGCGCGGCGGGAACATACGGCTCTTCGTGGAAATGCAGCGTAAGCACGATATTGCGTTTGTGCAGCACGAGGTTGTGCTTCATGTTGTGCAACAGCGCTTGCGGAACGACGCGCGGTTCGGCGGACAGGAAGACCGCGGTGCGATCCACTCGAAGCACATTCGCATCGGTGCCCAGCGTCGCGGCGAAATCAGGCAGGTGCAGCAATTCGTCTCGCATGGTGTCTCCCAGCAGTTGGCGGCCGCGCGACCACGCGGTCATGAGGACAAGCAGCGTGGCGGCCAGCACAACGGGGAACCAGCCGCCTTCGAGAAATTTCGTGGAGCACGAGATCACCAGCAGCAAGTCGAGCAGGACGAAGAACGTCGTCGCCGGCACCGAGACCCACATGGGGAAATTCCACGCGCGCCGCACGACGAACCACGTGAGCACGGTGGTGATCAGCATCGTGCCTGTCACGGCGATGCCGTAGGCCGACGCCATCGCCGATGAATTTCCGAAGCCGATGCACGCGAGCACGACAGCGCCCAGCAGCATCCAGTTCACGAAGGGCACGTAGATCTGGCCGCGCTCGTGTTCCGACGTGTGCACGATGCGCATGCGCGGCCACAGCCCGAGCTGGATCGCCTGCTGCGTGAGCGAATACGCGCCGGAGATCACGGCCTGCGACGCGATGATGGTCGCCGCTGTCGCGATGATGACCGCCGGGATCAGCATCGCGGACGGAAAGCAGAAGTAGAACGGGTTCTCGAGCGCTTTCGGCTCGCGCAGCAGCAGCGCGCCCTGCCCCGCGTAGTTCAGCGCCAGTGACGGCAGCACGAGGCACGACCATGCGATGCGGATCGGTCGCCTGCCGAAGTGGCCCATGTCGGCATAGAGCGCTTCGGCGCCGGTGATCGCGAGTGCGACCGCGCCGACGGCGAGGAACAATCCCCAGCCGCGATCGGCCAGGAAGTGCAATGCATTCCTCGGATCGATGGCGGCAAGAATCTGCGGCGATTGCGCGATCTGCCACACGCCCACGGCCGCGATGGTGAAGAACCAGACGATCACGACGGGCCCGAACAGGCGCCCGACCGTCGCGGTGCCGTGCTTTTGCGCGACGAAGAGCACAACCAGGATGCCGATCGAGATCGGCACCACCCACGTCTTGAGCTGCGGCGTGACGATCTCGAGGCCTTCCACCGCGCTCATCACCGAGATCGCGGGTGTGAGCACGCTGTCGCCGTAGAACAGGCACGCGCCGAACGCGCCGAGCAGCATCATTCGCCTGCGCAGCGCGGGCTGTTTCGAACACGTACTCGACGCCAGCGCAAGCAGCGCCATGATGCCGCCTTCGCCGTGATTGCTCGCACGCATGATCAGCGTGACGTACTTGAGCGTCACCACGAGCATCAGCGCCCAGAACACCACGGAGACGGCGCCGACGAGCGTCGCGGGATTCAGCGGCACGCCTGTGGACGGCCCGAAAATTTCCTTGATCGTGTAGAGCGGGCTGGTGCCGATGTCGCCATAGACGACGCCCAGCGCCGCAATGGTCAGGGCCGCAGTGCCGTGCCCGCGAATTCGTCCTTCACTTTCGCCGCTTGTCACGGCATGCGCTGTCGCTTCCATACTGGCTCTTCTCCCGGTGAGCCGGCCGGTTGTCCCATGCCGCGCATAAAAACCGCATAAACGAAGGGCATCAACGCGGGCTGCCTCAAGGTACCAGCCGATAGCCCACCGCGGTCTCGGTGAGAAGGTGCTTCGGCTGCGCCGGGTCGGCCTCGAGCTTGTTGCGCAGGTGGCCCATGTAGATGCGCGCATAGTGGCTGTGCTCCACGTGCGACGGGCCCCACACTTCGCGCAGCAGCTGGCGGTGCGTCAGCACGCGTCCCGCGTTCGCGATCAACACGGACAGCAATCGATATTCGATCGGCGTGAGATGCACTTCCTCGCCCGACTTGCGCACGAGCCGTGCGGTGCGATCGACTTCGACATCGCCGAAGCGAAAGACGCTGGCTTCTTCGCTGTTGGAGCGCGGGCGTCGCAGGTTCGCGCGTACACGCGCCAGCAGCTCGCCCACGCCGAACGGCTTCGTGAGGTAGTCGTCCGCGCCCGCGTCGAGCGCTTCGATCTTGTCGTGTTCGTCCGCGCGCGCCGACAGCACGATCACCGGAACCTTGGACCATGTCCGCACGTCGCGGATCAGGTCGATGCCGTCGCCGTCCGGCAGGCCGAGATCGACCACCAGCAAGTCGGGTTTACGCGTGCCGGCTTCGACGGTGCCTTGCTTCAACGTGTCGGACTCGTGGACGATCCAGCCTTCGCCCTCGAGCGCGCCGCGCACGAAGCGCCGGATCTGCGGGTCGTCTTCGATGACGACGGCGACGGGAGGCGGTCCGATCATGGAAGTGCTTTCTTCATGCAGGCAACGCGGGCGGCGGGCGGCGCGGCAGCGTCACGGTGAACACCGCACCGCCGCCGTCCGCATTCGCGGCGTCGATGCGGCCCTTGTGCGCATCGACGACCGCCTTGCAGATCGCAAGCCCCAGGCCGACGCCGCGCGTGGACGATTCCGTCTGGCCGCGCGTGAACTTCTCGAACAAGGTTTGCTCGCGGCCCATCATCGACGGCGGCAGGCCCGCGCCATGATCGCGCACGGTGATCACGAGCGAATCGTTCGTCGCGATCGCGCCGATCTCCACCGGCGGCGCTCCGTACTTGGCCGCGTTTTCCAGCAGGTTGACGAGCACGCGCTCGACCAGCGCAGCGTCGAACTCGACGAGCGGCAAATCGGGCGGGATATGCACGCGCACGTTCGCGGGTGGCAAGGTGAATTCGAGCGAGCGCAGCGACGAGCCCACCACCTCTTCCAGCGAACCCCACTCCAACCGCAAACTGACGGAGCCGCTTTGCAGCCGCGCCATGTCGAGCAGGTTGCTCACCATCGTGTTCAATTCGCGCGCCTGTTCGACCAACGTGCCCGCTGTTTCGGCCTGCGCGGCGGCGAGCGGCGGCTGCGAAGAGCGCAATTGCTCCGCCAAGCCGATGAGCGCCGTGAGCGGCGTGCGCACGTCGTGCGAGATCGCGGCGAGCAGCGCGTTGCGCAGGCGCTCGGATTCCATCTCGACGAGGGCCTGCTGCGCGATCTCGACGTAGTGCACGCGCTCCAGCGCGATCGCCACCTGCCGTGCAAGCGTGTCGAGGTGCTGCTTCTGTTCGGGGATCAGCAGCCAGCGCGGCTGCGCCGGTTGAAGCGCGAGCACACCGCGCACACGCATCGGCGCCTGCAGCGGGGCGTAGTGCCACGACTGTGCGGCGAGCGTGGACGTCGCATAACCGGCGGGCTGCGCGTTGCTGAAGCACCAGTCCGCGACGCTCGCGTCGAACCCTTCGGGCGCTTGCGCGGGCAGCACGAGGCGATCGTTCGCATTGCTGACGATGACGACCGCGTGCCCACCGAAATGGCGCTGCACTGCACCTTCGCCGAGTTCGGCCACCTGTTCCGCGAGCAGCGCGCCGGACAGGTCGCGCGTGAGTTCGAACAGCAACTGCGCGCGGCGCTCGCGGCTCGTGGACACCTGCGCCTGGAAGCGAAGGCCTGCCGTGAGCTGCCCGATCAACAGGCCCACCAGCAGCATCACGCCGAACGTGACGAGGTACTGCGCATCCGAAACAGCGAATGTGAAACGCGGCGGCACAAAGAAAAAATCGAACGCTGCCACGCCCAAGACCGCCGACAACGCGGCCGGCGCGCGGCCGAATCGAAAAGAGATGCCCACCATGCCGAGCAGATAGAGCATCACGATGTTCGTCAGCTCGAGGCGGTTGCGCAGCGGCGTGGCGGCCAGCGTGATCGCGACACAGCTGCCAACGGCCCATAGATAACCGGGCAGGTTCTCCTGCCAGCGCACAGCGGATTCTTGATCGTCGGTGCGCTGCACGACTTCGCCCAGGCGCCGCACGCTTTGCGAACGGCCGATCTCGACGACGTCCATTCCCGGCGCAAGAAGCGCGAGACGGCGTGTCATCGTGTGGCCGCGCGCGAGGCGCCATCGATCGCGCGGCCGTCCCACGACGAACATCGCGCAATTGAGTTCCGCGGCGTGCGCGACCAGCGCCGCGGCCGCGTCCTCGCCCGTCAGCACCGACGTTGCGGCGCCGAGTTCCTCGGCGAGCTTGAGCACGACGAGCACGCGATTGCGTTCGGCTTCGGGCAGCTTGCGCAGCTCCGATGTCTCGACATAGGCTGCATGCCAGCGCACATTCAGTTGCCCGGCCAGCCGCGCTGCGGTGCGCACGGTCTGATCGGCGCCGTCGCCCGGGCCGACACACGCCAGGATCGCGCCGGACGTGTTCCATGTAGGCAGACCCTTCGACTGTTCCACGCGCCAATCGCGCACGTCCTCTTCGACATGCTGCGCGGTGCGGCGCAAGGCCATCTCGCGCAGCGCGATCAGGTTGCCCTTGCGGAAGAAGTTCTGTGCGGCCTGCTGCGCTTGATGCGGCAAATAGACCTTGCCGCCCTTCAGCCGTTGCAGCAGTTCGTCGGGCGTGACATCGACGAGCACGACTTCGTCGGCGTCGTCGAGCACTTTGTCGGGCACGGTTTCGTTGATGCGGATGCCCGTGATCGCACCGACCGTGCCGTTGAGGCTTTCGAGATGCTGCACGTTAAGCGTCGACCATACGTCGATGCCGGCGTCGAGCAATTCATGCACGTCGTGCCAGCGCTTCGGGTGGCGCGAGCCCGGCACGTTGGAGTGCGCAAGTTCATCGACCAGCAACACCTGCGGCTTGCGCGCAAGCGCGGCGTCGATGTCGAACTCCGGAATGACGCGGCCGCGATATTCGATCTCGCGCCGCGGCAGCTGCGGCAGGCCTTCGAGCAGCTGCGCGGTCTCGCTGCGCCCGTGCGTCTCCAGCAAGCCGACGACGACGTCGCGCCCGGCCTTCAGCTCGCGCTGCGCGGCGCTGAGCATCGCGAACGTCTTGCCGACGCCCGCGTTCGCGCCGAAGTAAATGCGCAGCTTGCCGCGCCGGGCGCGGTCTTCATCCTTGCGCAGCTGTTCGAGCAGCTCGTCGGGATCGGGTCGGGCGTCAGGTGCGATGGACATGTCGTGTTCCGCGCCCGCAGCGTATCACCGGCGCATCAGAAGGTCTTCTTGATGCCCGCGACCAGATTGGCGCGGCCGAGGTCCTTGGTGCCGCTGCCCGGCAGCGTGTACGGGAAACCGAAGTGGCTCTTCCAGTTGGTGCCGATGATGGCCAGCGTGAGCGACAGGCCGTCGCCGAGATCCTTCGCACCCGTCAGCGAGTAGTCCATGTACGTGCCGAAGTTGGCGATACGTTGCCAGCCCACATGCGGCGTGATCGAGTAGCCGTTGCCCGCATCGAACGCCGCCGACAGGTCGAGATAACCGCTGCCGTGGCTGTTCGGCGTGCCGAACAAGTTGGTCAGGCTGTGCGAGTACTTCGCCGTGAAGATCTTGTAGGTCAGCGCACCGTAGATTTCAGTGGTGTTGGCATTGGCGCCGGTGACGTTGCTCAGCGAATTGCCGGCATACCAGTACTCCAGCGCGCCGACGTCGTAGGACACGTCGTCGTTGATGTTGGCCTTATAGCCGCCGTAGATGTCGATTTCCACCGGGCCCTTGGCGCCGGGGCCTGCGGGGATGGACGAATCCCTGATCCACTTGATCGTGGAAGCCCAGGTGCCCAGGTAGAAGCCGTTCTTGTTGGCGTAGTCGATGCCGCCTTGCAACGCGGGCTCTCGAGCCGATTGCGAGATGCCGCGGTAGCGGTATTCGGTGACCGCGCCGATGTTGTACGACAGCGTGTATTCGGGCTCCGGTGCGGCAGGCGTGGCGGGCGCAGCGCTCTGCGCGAACGCGGCGCCGCCGCATGCAACCAGCGCGGCAAAGGCAAGTTTCTTCATTTTCGATTTCATGTTTTTTCTTTCGGAGGTTGATCGGTTCTGCCGCGGCGCTCACGCCACCTCGTTTGCAAGGTGACGCACAGCCACCCGACGGCCAGCGGCATCGCGAGCGCAACCAGCGCGCAAAACGCGCGGATCAAGTCGTCGCCCACGATGCGGTCAGTGAGTGTTGTCCAGCGCCAAGTTCAATCGCAGCACGTTCACGCGCGGCTCGCCGAGGAAGCCAAGCCACTGCCCTTCGGTGTTCGCATCGACGAGCTGCATCACGCGATCGGCCGGCAGCTTGCGCGCCTTCGCAACGCGCGCAGCCTGATACTTCGCGGCAGCCACGCTGATGTGCGGGTCGAGCCCGCTGCCCGATGCGGTGACGAGATCGACCGGCACCGGCGCCTTGTTGTCGGGGTCGGCCGCGCGGAGCGCTTCGATGCGTCCCTTCACCGCGTCGGCCAGCGCCGGGTTCAGCGGGCCGGTATTCGACGCGCCCGACGAGTTGCCGTTGTACGGCTGCGGGCTCGTCGCGGACGGGCGGCTCCAGAAGTGCGCGGGATCGCTGAACGGCTGGCCGATCAGCTCGGAGCCGATGGGTTTGCCGTCCTTGCCCGTGATCACGCTGCCGTTCGCTTGCGATGGAAACACCACCTGCGAAATCCCGGTGACGACGAGCGGATACGCCACGCCGGTGATGATCGTCAAGAGGACGAAGAGGACGATAAGGGGACGAAGCATCTCTTTCATGTTGTTCTCCTTCACACCATGCCGATTGCGGCAAGGATCATGTCGATCAGCTTGATGCCGATGAACGGGACGACGATGCCGCCCAGGCCGTAGATGGCGAGGTTGCGGCGCAGGAGCGCAGCGGCGCCGATCGCGCGATAGCGCACGCCTTGCAGCGCGAGCGGAATCAGGAACACGATGATCAGCGCGTTGAAGATCACCGCCGACAGAATCGCGGACTGCGGGCTCGCAAGATGCATCACGTTGAGCGCGTTCAGCTGCGGATAGGTGCTGACGAACATCGCGGGGATGATCGCGAAATATTTCGCGACGTCGTTCGCGATCGAGAACGTGGTGAGCGAGCCGCGCGTCATCAACAGCGCTTTGCCGGTCTCCACGACTTCGAGCAGCTTGGTCGGATCGGAGTCGAGGTCGACCATGTTGCCGGCCTCTTTCGCCGCCTGCGTGCCGCTGTTCATCACCACGGCGACGTCGGCCTGCGCGAGCGCGGGCGCGTCGTTGGTGCCGTCGCCGGTCATCGCGATGAGCCGCCCTTGCGACTGGTACTCGCGGATCAGCTTGAGCTTGGCTTCGGGCGTCGCTTCGGCGAGGAAGTCGTCAACGCCTGCTTCAGCCGCGATCGCTGCGGCGGTGAGCTTGTTGTCGCCGGTGACCATGATGGTCTTGATGCCCATGCGGCGCAGTTCGGCGAAGCGGTCGCGAATGCCGCTCTTGACGATGTCCTTGAGCTCGATGACGCCGAGCACCTTGCCGTCTTCCGATACGACAAGAGGCGTGCTGCCGCGGCGGCCGACTTCCTCGATGACGCGCACGACATCCTGCGGCATGTTGCCGCCGCGCGACTCGACGTGCTTGCGGATCGCATCGCCCGCGCCCTTGCGCAGCGCGCGCGTGCCGCCGGCGGACGGCAGGTCCACGCCGCTCATGCGGGTGTGCGCCGAAAACGCGAGGAACACCGCGCCCTGCACGGGTTGGTCGTCCGCGTGCAGGCGTTTGGCCAGGTCCACGATGCTGCGGCCTTCCGGCGTTTCGTCGGAGAGCGACGCGAGCAGGGCGGCGCGAGCGAGCGATTCGGGGCTCACACCGGGCGCCGGCACGAAAGATGTCGCCTGGCGGTTACCGAACGTGATCGTCCCGGTCTTGTCGAGCAGCAGCACGTCAACGTCGCCAGCGGCTTCGACGGCGCGGCCCGAAGTCGCGATCACGTTGGCCTGCATCATGCGGCTCATGCCGGCGACACCGACCGCGGAGAGCAGCCCGCCGATCGTCGTCGGGATCAGGCACACCAGCAGCGCGATCAACGCGGTGATCGTCACAACCGTGCCCGACTTCATCGCTTCGACGCTGTACATCGAGTACGGCAGCAGCGTCACCGTGACGAGCAGGAAGACGATCGTCAACGCCACCAGCAGGATCGTGAGCGCGATCTCGTTCGGCGTCTTCTGGCGCTTGGCGCCTTCGACCATCGAGATCATGCGGTCGAGGAACGACTCGCCGGGGTTCACGGTGATGCGCACGACGATCCAGTCAGACAGCACGCGCGTGCCGCCGGTGACCGCGGAGAAGTCGCCGCCGGATTCGCGCACGACCGGTGCGGATTCGCCCGTGATGGCGCTTTCGTCCACGGACGCAACGCCTTCGATCACTTCGCCGTCGAGGGGGATCAGGTCCTTGGTGTCGACAAGGACGACATCGCCTTTGCGCAGGTCGGAAGCCTGGCACGGCAGCCACTTGCTGCCATGCCATGCATCGCCCTGCTTCTTCTCGAAGCGCTTGGCCCACGTGTCCTTCTTCAGTACGCGCAGGCTTGCCGCTTGCGCCTTGCTGCGGCCTTCGGCGAGCGCTTCCGCGAAATTCGCGAACAGCACGGTGAACCACAGCCAGATCGCCGTGTTCAGGATGAACCACGCGGGCGCTTCGCCCTTGCCGCCGATTGCCTGGAACCAGAGCAGTGTCGTGATGATCGCGCCGATGTAGACGACGAACATCACCGGGTTGGCGAGCTGCGTCCGGGGATGCAGCTTCGTGAAGCTCGCGACAAGCGCGGGCTTGATCAGCGCCGGGTCGAGCAGGCGCAGCTGCATCTCTTTGCGCCTGTTGCTCGCGGCGTCGTGGGGGGATTCGTTCTTGCCCATGAGATGGGTCCTTTCTTACCGGCCGCCGAAGAGCATCAGGTGCTCGACGACAGGGCCGAGTGCCAGGGCCGGCACGTAGTTGAGCAGGCCGATCAGCAGCACGCTGCCGATCAGGAGCGCGACGAAGAGCGGGCCGTGCGTGGGCATCGTGCCGGGGCCGACGGGAACGCGCTTCTTCGCGGCGAAGGAGCCAGCCATCGCGAGCACCGGGACGATGATCCCGAAGCGGCCGATCCACATCACGATCGCCAGTGCGATGTTGTAGAAGGGCGTGTTGGCCGACAGGCCGCCGAACGCGCTGCCGTTGTTGTTGCCGGCCGAAGTGAACGCATAGAGCACTTCAGAGAAGCCGTGCGCACCGGGGTTGGCCATTCCGGCGCGGCCCGCATCGGTCATGACCGCGACTGCGGTGCCGACGAGCGCCACGATCGGCGTGACGAGGATGGCGATGGACGTCATCTTCATCTCGTACGCCTCGATCTTCTTGCCGAGATATTCGGGTGTGCGGCCGATCATCAGACCCGCGATGAACACCGCGAGGATCGCGAACACAAGCATGCCGTACAGGCCCGAGCCCACGCCGCCGAAGATCACCTCGCCCAGCTGCATGTTCACGAGCGGCACCATGCCGCCCAGCGGCATGAAGCTGTCATGCATGCCGTTGACGGCGCCGCACGATGCGTCGGTGGTGATGGTCGCGAACAGCGCCGTCTGCGCGATGCCGAAGCGCGATTCCTTGCCTTCCATGTTGCCGCCGGGCTGCGCCGCGGTGGCGGACTGGTCCACACCGAGCGCGACGAGTTGCGGATTGGCCTGCTGCTCGTAGTGCGTGGCGACCACGTCGCCCACCACGAACATCAGCACCATCGCGAAGAACACCGCCCAGCCCTGCCGCTTGTCGCCCACCATGCGACCGAAGGTGAAGCACAAGCCCGCGCCGATCAGAAAGATCGACACCATCTGCACGAAGTTCGTGATTGCGGTCGGGTTTTCGTACGGATGCGCACTGTTCGCATTGAAGAAGCCGCCGCCGTTGGTGCCGAGCATCTTGATCGCGATCTGCGAAGCGGCCGGGCCCATCGGCAGGGTCTGCGTCTGCGTGGACTTGTCTTCCATCACCGGCTCGCCCTTGTCGTTCTTGAGCGGCTGGCCGTCGGCGCCGTTCTTCGCTTCCTGGTACTTCACGGACTCCAGCATCTGGACGTCCTTGTACGCGGCGAAGTTCTGCACCGAGCCCTGCTGCACCTGGATGAGCGCGATGACGATCGACAGCGGCATCAGGATCCAAAGCGTGACGCGCGAAAGATCCACCCACGCGTTGCCCACGGTGGCCGACGAGTGACGCGATAGGCCGCGGATGAGCGCAATGACGACCGCAATCGCAGTGGCCGCCGAAAAGAAGTTCTGCACCGCCAACCCCAGCATCTGCGTGAGGTAGCTCATGGTGTTTTCGCCGCCGTAGCCTTGCCAATTGGTGTTGGTGACGAAGCTGATCGCCGTGTTGAACGACGAATCGGGCGAGACGTTGCCGAACGCCTGCGGGTTGAGCGGCAGCCACACCTGGAAGCGCTGCAACAGATAGACGACGAGCACGCCCAGGCCGTTGAAGAGCAGGATGGCCATCGCATAGCGCAGCCAATCCATCTCGCGCGCCGGATCGACGCCGCACAGGCGATAGAGAGGCGCCTCGATCTTGTTCATCCAGCCGTGGCGCCCTTCCATCACGTCGGCCATGAAGCGCCCGAACGGAATGGCGAGCGCGAGCAGGACCGCGATATAGACGGCCAGCAGGACCCATGCGTTGGTGCTCATCACAATTCCTCCGCGAAGAGCAGCGCCCAGACGAGGTACACGAGCAACGCCGCGGCGCAAAAGCCGGCGAAGCCGTAGAGAGCAGCGGCGGAGATCATTTCTTCTCCCCGTCTTTGCCCATGAGGCGCTTCGAGCCCCAGGCCATGGCGGCCATCAGCAGCCACAAAACGATTGCGATCAGTAGAAACACGGCGTCCATCGCCCTTCTCCTTGTTGAGACTGCAGCGAGTCTGTTCTTGACTGTGGAAAAAGGCTGGAGAATCGACTTGCGCTGGCGCAAATAAACCGTAAAGAAGACGTCTGTCTATTCGTCCGCTAACCGGTAGCCCACGCCCAACTCGGTTGCGAGATATCGCGGCTCCGCCGGGTTGTCTTCGAGCTTGGCGCGAAGATGCGCCATATAGATACGCAGGTAGTGCAGTTGGTCGACCTGTTCGCTGCCCCACACATCGGCGAGCAGTTGCCGGTGCGTCAGCACCTTGCCCGGATCACGCGCGAGCCGCTCGAACAGCTTGAATTCGATCGGCGTGAGATGCACGGGCTCGCCGCGCAATGTGAGTTCGCGCGATTCGCGATCGAAAGCGATGTCGCCGATGCGCAGCACGCGCGCCGGTTGCGGCGCGGCCTTCGCCCGGCGCAGCATCGCCCGCACGCGCGCCAGCAACTCGCCCACGCCAAACGGCTTCGTCAGATAGTCGTCCGCGCCTGCATCGAGCGCGGCGATCTTGCCCGCCTCATGCGTGCGCGCGGACAGCACAAGCACCGGCGCGGCAAGCGTCTTGCGCAGTCGCGCGATGAAACTCACGCCGTCTTCGTCGGGCAGGCCGAGGTCGAGGATCACAAGCTGCGGCGCACGCCGGGCAATCTCGCGCTCCGCGTCGCGCGCCGTAGTGCATATGCGCGGCTGCATGCCTGCGGCGCTCAAGCTCGCGGCAACGAATTGCGCGATGCTCGCATCGTCCTCGACGACAAGGATGTCGCTCATGTCGATGCTGCCGGCTCGAGCTCCTGCGCGGGCAGGTCGATGCGGAACTCCACTCCCGGCTCGCAACTTCGCGCTTCGATGCGGCCGTCGTGCGCGTCTATAACAAGCTTGCAGATCGCAAGCCCCAGGCCGGCGGCCCCGCTGTCGCGCTGCGCGCCCTGCTGGTAACGCTCGAATAGCGCTTGCGGATCGACGCCCTTCAGGCCCGGGCCGTGATCGCGCACGGCGATGAAGACGCCGCCGCGGCTGCGGCCTGCAGCAAGCTCGATGCGCGGCTCGTCGCCCGAATGGCGCACCGCGTTGTCGACAAGGTTCGCGACAACTTGCGCGAGCAACGCGGCTTCGGCGTAAATCGGCGGCAGCGACGGCGTCACGCGCAGCTGGATGCGCGCGTCGGGCCAGCGCTTGCGCAGGCGCGAGGCGGCCGCGCCCAGCACCTCTTCCACCGATTCCCACTGTTTACGCAGTTGCGCGTGCGGCTGCGACAGGCGTGCAAGCTGCAACACGTTGTCGGCCATCGCGGCGAGGTCGCGCGTTTCGTTTTCGATATTGGCGAGCAGCTGTTCGCGCTGCGCCGGCGACAGCGCATCCGATTGCGAACGCAAGGTGCTGGCCGTGCCGAGGATGCCCGCAAGCGGCGTGCGCAAATCGTGCGACAGCGAAGCAAGCAGCGTGTTGCGCGCCGCTTCGGCCCGCGCGCTTTCCTGCGCGGTGCGGGCTGCGCCGGCCGCGCGTTCGCGATCGATCGCCAGGCCCACCTGCCGCGCGAGGGCGGCCCAATGCTGCTGCTCGCCTTCCGAAGAACGGTGCTGGGGCGGCAGAAGGAACTGCATGGCGCCCCCCGCGTCGCGTACTGCGAACGGTGCACACCACAGCGGCAAGTCGGGCCAGTCGTCGCAGCCTCGGCCCATGCGGCGGCCATGGTCCATCGCCCATTGCGCCGCAGACGGCTGGAACGCTGATGCTTGCGCGTTGCCCGTCACGCAGCGCAGCGCAGGATCGCCTACAGCGCTGTCGTTGCGCAGGAAAACCGCCGTCGAATGACCGACTTCGCGCTCGAACCATTGCACCGCGCACACGGCCATGTCCTGCGCGCCCGCAGCCTGCGCGAGTGTTTCGCTCAGCTCGTGCAACTGCGCCGACCGCAGCTGCGCGTGCTCCGCGCGCGCCTGCCGCGATTTCAGCGTGGCGATCATCGTGTTCAGCAGCATCGACACGCCGAGCAACACCGCGAGCGTCCACACGTATTCGGGCGAATGCACTTCGAACGTGAAGCGCGGCGGAACGAAAAAGAAGTTCAGCGCGGACACGCACAACAGCGCCGCGAAGATGCCCGGGGCGCGGTCGAGCATCACGGCCGTCGCCGCGACGGCGACGAGATAGACCATCGCAAGCCCGGCGATGGACATGCGTGCATCGAGCCACCAGCAGACAAGCGTCGCCAGCGTCGCGGCGACGAGGGCGAGCAACCATTGCCACGGTCCTGCTTTCATGCGCCGGAGGCCCGGGCCTTCGCCGGGGCCGCGGGATTCAATAGCCGAGCACGAGGCCGCTGTTGCGCCGCGGGTCGTTCGCGCCGTAGAAGCGGTTGTTCCCGACCGGCTTGCCGTTCAGCGACGGCGCACCCACGAGGATCGCGACGACATGGTTTGCGGGCTGCGGGCCCGAGAACTTGTGGCCCATGCCTTCGAGAAGCTTGCGCGTGTCGGGGCTGATCGCGAAGGTCTCGACGTTCGTCGTCTCGGGCAGCCACTGCTGGTGGAAGCGCGGCGCATCGACCGCCTCCTGCACATTCATGTCGTAGTCGACCACGTTGATGATCGTGTGCAACACCGCGGTGATGATGCGGCTGCCGCCGGGCGTGCCCACGACCATCACGGGCTTGCCGTCCTTCGTCACGATCGTCGGAGACATCGAGCTCAAGGGCCGCTTGCCGGGCTCGACCTTGTTCTGTTCGCCTTGCACCAGCCCGTAGAGATTGGGCACACCGGCTTTCACGGTGAAGTCGTCCATCTCGTCGT
>Ga0265314_10002175_pt1 | contig 20518 bp, 12 predicted proteins | sample 4126metaG_FD_203106 | JGI IMG/M metagenome (GOLD analysis project Ga0265314, IMG submission 203106) | Rhizosphere microbial communities from Carex aquatilis grown in University of Washington, Seatle, WA, United States - 4-1-26 metaG | ecosystem: Host-associated > Plants > Roots > Rhizosphere >... | reverse complement strand
CAATCCAATCGCGCGGTCCGCCGCATCGGCGTCGAAGTTCTCGAACTGCAGGATCTCGAGATCTTCGAAGCCTTGGCGCACGCGCGGCGTCAGCAGGCCGAGCTTCTTGATGTTCGGCACGACACGGGCGAACAGCGACTGGCGAAACATTTTCATCACCGGCGAGTCGAGCACTTGCTGGCGCACCTCGTCGCGCGACCAGCCGAAGTGGGTGGCGATTTCGTCGCCGACCAGCCGATCGCGCATCAGGCGGCAGGCTTCGAGAACGAATTCCTCACGCTCTTTGCGCTCCTGCTCGGCCATGTCGGTGTAGAAGCCGCGCAGCGAAATGACCCCGAAGGCGACGTGGCGCGACTCGTCCTTCATGACGTAGCGCACCACTTCGCGCACCAGCGGCTCGACGGCCATGGTGTACATGCTGGCGAACGCGGCCATCGCCAAGCCTTCGACCAAGATCTGCATGCCGAGATACTTCATGTCCCAACGGCGATCGCAGACGATCAAGTCGAGCAATTCTTTGAGCGCCGGATTGATCGGCCACTCCCACTCCAACTTCTCGCGCAGATAGCGGCTGAACACCTCGACATGCCGCGCCTCGTCCATCGTTTGCGTCGCGGCGTAGTACTTGGCGTCCATCCACGGCACCGCACCGGTCAGCTGCGACGCGACGATCAGCGCGCCCTGCTCGCCGTGCATGAACTGCGAGAGTTGCAGCGAGATGGTGGCGTGGCGGAATTCCTTGACGCGCTTCTCGTCGAGCTTCTTGTACGGCGCGTAGTCTTCGAGCGGATTGTAGACCTGCGGGATGATCTCACCTTCGGGATCGACTTGGGTGTCCCACGCCAATTGCGTGGTGCCGTTCCACTGATCGCGCTTGGCCTTCTCGTAGAGGTCGCGCAGGCCTTCCTTCACCGAGCCGTAGTTCCACGCGTAGTTGGTGTCGAACTGGGCGAGAATCGTTTCGATCTCGGGCCGGACGCCGGCGCCGCTGGCGGTGTGGTCGCGATCCATGTGGGCCTCCCTTGTGGCTCGCGCGAAGCTAGCGGCGCCATGCCGGGGGGTCAACGGCGAACGCGTCGCATGCGACCAGGACCAAACCGCGTGAGCGGTGACCGGGCATGCCCAAGAATCCGGCGACTCACCACGGCGGCCTCAGGTGATCAGGTTGTCAGGCTGCTGGCTGTTCGATTTGGAGGTCCTGTCCTGCAGCCCTAACGAGCGCTTTGCTCGCCAGCGCGAATGGCGGGTGCAGCGCGGTCACTGGTCACCGGCCGCGCTTTTCTCTAAGCACTCCGACGTGCACCGCTCCCCGCTGCTGAACGCCGGGCTGGCGCTCGCGAGCATCGTCGCTGCCGGGGTGAGCGGCTACATGCTGATCGTCGGCATGGGGTTTACCGACGCGCTGTACATGACCGTGACGACCCTCAGCACGGTAGGGTTTCGCGAGGTGATGCCGCTGGGGCGCGGCGGCCAGTGGTTCACGATGGCGTTGATCGTCGGCGGCGTCGGCATCGTCTTTTATAGTGCCACGGCAGTGGCGCGCGATCTGATAGAAGGGCAGCTCCGCCGCGACTTCGGGAGGCGACGCGTGCAGCGACAGATCAACAAGATGGCCGATCACGTCATCGTGTGCGGCTTCGGCCGTATGGGACGCGCCGTCTGCAAGGAGCTGGCGGCGAAGCCGGTGCCCTTCGTGGTCGTCGACCGCGACGCCGACGCCCTGTGCCATGCCGACACCGAGGGCTACGCCGCGCTGGCGGGCGACGCCTGCGAGGATGCGACGCTGCAGGCGGCGGGCATCGCGCGCGCGCAGGGCCTCGTCGCCGCACTGTCCAAGGATGCCGACAACGTCTACGTCATCCTGTCGGCGCGCGAGCTCAACCCGGGACTGCAGATCGTCGCACGCGCCGAGGACGAGCGCGGCCGCCGCAAGATGCTGCATGCCGGTGCGACCCGGGTGGTCTCGCCGTATGCGATCGGCGGGCATCGCATGGCCCACGCGCTGCTGCGTCCGGCGGTGCTCGACGTGCTCGACCTGGCCACGCACTCGCGCGCTCTAGAGCTGCAAATCGAAGAGCTGGCAGTACCGGCGGGGGCGTTCTGCGCCGGGGCGACGTTGGCGGCGTCTGGCCTGCGCGAGGAGCATGGCGTCATCGTGATCGCCCTCAAGCGCGGCGAAGAAATGCATTTCAATCCGGCTGCCGAGACGTGCATCGACCCGGGCGATCGGCTGGTGCTGATGGGCTCGCGCGACGCGCTGGTGGAGCTCGAGCGACGCCTGCACTGACTGCCGGTCACGCGATATCCGGAGCGAGAGACCCCGCGCGCAGTCAGCAGGTTTCCACCCGTAGGCTGAACGATGCGGCGAGCTTGGCTCCCGGTTGCACGAGCCGCAGCCCGTCGCCGCTCACCAGCGCATTGGTCAGCGCGGTCATCGGCTCGAAGCAGATCAGCGCGTCGGTTGCCGGGGCGTAGATCTGCGCGCAGGTGAAGCCATCGTCGAATTCGACCGTGACGCGCCGGCCACCGCCGGCTAGGACGAAGCGGGCGGGGCGATCGAGCCCGGTGAACAGATCGTCATACACGGCGTCGCCGAGCGGGCCGGGCTGCAGCGCGTATTCCTCGCGGCCGCCGGTCGGGATCATGCGGCTGTCGAGCAACGCGCGCTGGCGCACCGGCGCGGCGACGAACCAGTCCTGACGCGCGACATGCGGCAGCTGCAGATAGGGGTGGAAGCCGAACGATGCCGGCACTGCGACGCCACCGTTTGCCCGCAGCGTGGTCGTGACGCTCAGCGTCGCGTCGCTCAGTGCCATCGCCAACGTCAGCTCGTGCGGGAACGGAAAGGCCGTCATCAACGTCGGGTCGGCGCCGAAGTCGAGTCGCGCCGCGACGCGCGCGCCGGTGGTATCGGCCGCCTGCTGGGTGAGCTGCCAGCCGCTATACGCGGCGAGCACGCCATGCATAGGCAACCCGCCGGCGTCCTTGTGTAGCAACGGCGAGGTCGCATCCAACCGCACGCGCTTGCCGGCGACTGCGTACTCCAATCCGCTCAGCCGGTTGGCCCACGGATGCAGCAGCGGAATGCCCATCGTCGAGCCTTTCTCCGCATACGCCGCCAAGCCGTGCCGTTGCCCCAAGAGCTCGTCGCCGCGGTGGCGCAGCGAGCAGACGATCATGCCGATGCCCGGCGCAATCGTCGCATGCAGATCCGCGTCCGAATCGGACAGCGTGAGCGTCTGAAAGCCGTCGGTGACGCTGTCGGCGAGGGAGTACATTCAGAGACGGGGTTAGGGGTTAGGGGGTTCGGGGTTGGGGCAAGAAAAAACCAGGGAACGGATTGAGTCCCTTGCGTCCCAGTCCCAACTGCCCAACCCCCAATCCCTAACCGCGAATCCCTATCGCTTGTCCTGAATCGACTTCGGCTCGACCCACAGGCGGCCGTCGCGGGCGATCATTTGGCTCGCGGTTTCCGGGCCCCAGGAGCCGGCGGGATAGGTGGCGATCGACGAGCCTTGCTGGCGCCAGTAGTCGAGAATCGGCATGACGATCTTCCACGCTTCCTCGACTTGATCGCCGCGCATGAACAAGGTCGCGTCGCCGCGCATCACGTCGAGCAGGAGCGTCTCGTAGGCTTCCGGTGTCGGCTCGTTGAACTCGCTGTATGAGAAGCGTGTCTCGACGGTGGTCAGGCGCATGGTCGGGCCGGGATACTTGGCCTGGAACGCTTCGACGATGCCTTGCTCCGGCTGAATCTGCAGATAGAGGCGATTGGGTTCGATCTCGCCGATCACTTCGGGCGGGAACGCCATATGCGGCACGGGCCGGAACTGGATGACGATCTCGGACGCCTGCCCCGGCAGGTGCTTGCCGGTGCGCAGGAAGAACGGCACGTCCTGCCATCGCCAGTTGTCGACATAGAGCTTGACCGCCGCGAACGTCTCGGTGGCGGAGCGCGGATCGACGCCCTGCTCCTCGCGGTAACCCGGCACGCGCTGCCCATCGATCGTGCCGGGACCGTACTGGCCGCGCACGACGACGCGCGGCAACTCTTCGCGCTCCAGCCGGCGCACGGCGCGCAGCACGTCGACCTTCTTGTTGCGCAACTCGTCGGCGTGGAAGGACACCGGCGGCTCCATGGCGACCAGGCAGAGCAGCTGCAGGAGGTGATTCTGAATCATGTCGCGCAAGGCGCCGGACTGATCGTAGTAGCCGCCGCGATGCTCGACGCCGACCGCCTCCGCGACGGTGATCTGGACGTGGTCGATGTAGCGCCGATTCCACAGCGGCTCTTGAATGCCGTTGGCAAAGCGGAAGGCGATGAGGTTCTGGACGGTTTCTTTTCCGAGGTAGTGATCGATGCGGTACAGCTGCCGCTCCTCGAAGAGGTTGGTGAGGAACGAGTTCAGCGCACAGGCGCTTTCGAGATCGTGACCGAACGGTTTTTCGCATACGACGCGCTCGCGTTCCGGCTCGTCGGTCAAGCCGGCTTGTTGCAGATGCTTGGCGATCATCTGCACCACGGTCGGCGGCGTCGACAGGTAGAAGATGCGCCTCGCCTTGGTCTTCCACTGCTCGTCGAGCTGGTCGAGCTTGGTCGACAGCGAGGCGTACACGGCCGCGTCGTCGAAGTTTGCCGACAGGTACTTGATACGCGCGCTGAAGGTCTTCCACTGCTCGTCGGTGGCTTTGCCCTGGCGGCTGAAATCGTCGACGCCGGCGCGCAGGTGGTCGATGTAGGCTTGGCCGTCGTCCGGCTTTCCGTCGACGCAGTAGATCTGGAACGGCTCGGCCAGCCACTTGTCGAGCCACAAATTGAACAGCGCCGGGATCAGCTTGCGCCACGCCAGGTCGCCGCCGCCGCCGAAAATTACGAATGCCGTCGGACCGTTCTGCACCATGCCGCCACCTCCAGCGGCAGTGGATAGCACAGCGCCCCACGCCCGGCGACGCGCGAAATGGCCGGCGTCATTTCCGGCCGCCGGCGAGTGCGCCGCTCTCCAGCCAGACGGGGTCGTCGCCCTTGCCGCGCGTCCGCGGTCGACGCGACGGTGTGGCAGGGGCGACGACGACTCCTCTTACGGGTTGCGCACGCCGGTCTCGTTCGGGTCGTAGTCGACGCGGTTGACCGTGCCGCCGCCGCCGCCGAAGACGTTGCCGCCGTTGAACACGACGCGGCCGAGGCCCTTGTAGCTCCATTCTGTGCGCCGCACGTCATCGCCGAAGTACCACGGGATCCATGCCTTACCGGTCGAATACGAGATCTGGTTGGTCGGCATGCCGAGGATGGTCGAGACCTGCTGGGCGGTCATGCCGATTTGAATCTTGGCCAGGGGGCTGTTGGCCGGGATGGCGAGCCCCGTGGCCGGGGCGGTGCTGTCGCCGGACTTGGCTGAACAGCCGACCAGCGCGGTACAAAGCGCGCAGATGGCCAGTAGTAGGGTGAGCGATCGTCGCATCGGGTCTCCTCGGTTGGCTCGCCCGGGATTTCGAGCGAGCCGCGGCGGTTAGCCCAGCCCGTCGCAAGGGTCAACGGCAAGATCCGCCGCCGCTTGCGGGAACGCTCGCCAAAGACCTTTTCAACGTTTCCCTAAAATCCCTAAGTCAGAAGAATTAAGTTGACTGAATTAACGACCTCGCCGTAGGGTCGCGCGCGAGGGGCACAGCAAAGCGGCGATTGGCTGACCAGCGGTCCGGACCGCCGCCGAAAGGGAACGTATGAACAGACGAGCGTGGCACAACACGATGGCTGCCGTCGCAGCCGCGCTGCTGGCAAACGCGCCGCTGCGGACCGCGGCGACGTGCGTTGCGGCGCGCCTTACGCCGGGCATGCACAGCGACTTCACTTTGCAGGATCGCGAAGGCAGCACGCGCCGCTACGACATCTATGTGCCGAGCTCGTACGATGCCGTGAGCGGCGGCGGCGATCGGCCGGTACCGCTGGTCGTCGATCTGCACGGCCTGCTCGCCGGTAAGCAAGACCAGGAGTCGTTGTCGGGGTTCAAAACCAAAGCCGACAGCGTCGGCTTCGTCGTCGTCTATCCGAACGGCAAGGATCAGAACGCCAGCGATCCGACCGACGACAATCAGCGCGGTTGGAATGCCTACAACTGCTGCGGACCGGCGCACACCGCGCATCTCGACGATGTCGGCTACCTGCGCGACCTCGTCGCGCGCGTCGCGACGCAGGTCAACGTCGATCACCGCCGCATCTACATCACCGGCATTTCGAACGGCGGCAGCATGACGCACCGCCTGGCCTGCGAAGCCGCCGATCTGTTTGCCGCTGCGGCGGCCTATTCATTCGACCTGGCGCTGCCGGACAACTCCGAGCAGGTGAGCGCCTGCGCGCCGTCGCGGCCGATCGCCATGAGCGTGTTCCGCGGCTATCGCGAGGGCAACTCGGTCATCACGTCCTACTGCCCGTCGACAATCTGGAGCCCGACCTTTCCCGGCGCTCAAGCCGGCCTGCTGGCGTGGGCCGCGGTCGACGGCTGCAGCGGGTCGTCTGACGAGACGGTGTGGAGCGCGAGCACGACGCAGGTCGCGTGCTTCCCCGACTCGGTCGACAACGTCACGCAAACCTACTCGGACTGTGCCGGCGGCGTGACCGTCAAGCTGACCAGCTGGGACGCCGGCCACGTGACGATCTACAGCGCCGCGAGCGGCGCCGACAAAGGTTGGGACGATTCGCTGAGTCAGTTCGTGCTGCCGGCCGTGCCGGACGCCGACGGCGACGGCATCGCCGACGTCGACGACAACTGTCCGTTGGTGTCGAACGCCGATCAGCTCGACAGCGACGACGATTGCCGCGGCGACGCCTGCCCGACGGCCAACGAGCTGTGCGCTGCGGCGCCGCGCAGCGACTGCCGCAGCGTGACGGCACCCGACGCGTCGCGCCTGACGCTGACTGTGCCGGCCGATGCCGCCAAGAAGAAACTCGACTGGCGCTGGGTCAAGGGCGCCGCCACCAGCCGCGCCGATTTCGGCGATCCGTTCAACCGCACCGACTACGCCGTCTGCGTGTACGATGCGACCGGCGGCGTGCCGGCGCTGGTGCTCAATGCTCCGTTGCCGCACGGCGCGCTGTGCGGCGCGACCTATTGCTGGCATTCGAGTGCGACGTCGTACACATTTCGCGACCCGAGCGGCGGCCATGGCGGCCTGACCAAGATCAGCCTCAAGTCGGGCGATACCGGCAAGGCGAAGTTCATCGTTCTCGGCAAAGGCAGCGGCTTGGCTGCGCCGGCGCTGCCGTTGCATCAAGACGGACATGTCATCGCGCAGCTGGTGAACAGCGACGGCAATTGCTGGAGCGCGACTTTCGCTGCGCCGGCGGCGCGCAACGCCGCGCCGCAATTCAAAGACAGCGGAAACTGATTCGAGCGTGCATCGCGGTGAAGGTGATGTCTTGCCGCGACACCGCGCCGTTCGAATACGCCTGCCGACGCGCGGCCGCGCCGATCCGTATAGCCCCCGACTCTGTCGACATAGCGGCACAGGCCCATGTGAAAAGTCGCTGGCACTGCCGCCCGCCGCGAGACTATGGGGATTCTCAGGGGAGTCGGGGCGCATGCGAAAACGCGGCCGCGAGCAGGCGAGAACGGGAAGCGACATCGAGGCGCAGCGCCCAGCCCCAAGACAGCGCCGCGTCTGGCCGGTGGCCTGCGCTGTCTTGACGTTTGCCGTGATGGCGCTGATGCCGGCGCGCAGAGCCGAGGCGGCGTGCGGCGGCGACGGGCAGCGCGCCTGCTGCTTCGACGAGGGGAGCGCGTGCGGGGGCGGGATCACCGAGGTCAACGGCTGCAGCAGCAACTGCGGCTGTGAAGGTACGGCTAGTAAATTCCTCGGCCTCAAGAGCAACAGCCGCTGCTTTCGCGCCACGCCCTGCGGCAGTGGCGGACAGCGCGGCTGCTGCGGCGGCGAGCTGATCAACGGCTCGGCGTGCAAGTCGGGCGTGCACGAGTTGCCCGGTTGCACGGGCGATTGCCGCTGCGGCGGCTCGGCCAACCCCTTCAACATCAGCTCGAGCGGACACTGCATCTCGCCGACAGCGTGCGGCCAGCCCGGCCAACGCGCCTGCTGCGGGGTCACCGGCGAGGGCAAGCCGTGCGGCAACGGGCTCACCGAGGTGAACGGCTGCTCCGGCAATTGCCTGTGCGGCGGCACCAACCCGGCGAGCATCTCGTCCAACTCCTCGTGCATTCAGGCGACGCAATGCGGCGGCGTCGGGCAGCGCGGCTGCTGCGGCGGCGAGCTCATCGCCGGCGTGGCGTGCGCCAAGGGGCTGGCCGAGATCCCGGGCTGCACCGGCAACTGCACTTGCGGAGGAACGGCCAACCCGCTCAAGGTCAGCTCCAGCGGTCACTGCGTCATGCCGTCGACGAAGTGCGGTCATGCCGGCGAGCGCGCCTGCTGCGGCATCACCGGTGAGGGCGCGCCGTGCGCGTCCGGATTTACCGAGGTGAACGGCTGCAACGGCGATTGTCTCTGTGCCGGCACCAACCCGAACGGCATCAAGTCGAACTCGTCGTGCATCAAGGCGACCGCCTGCGGCGGCGTCGGCCAGCGCGCCTGCTGTGGCGGCGAGCTGATCAACGGCAAGTCGTGCGGCACCGCTCTGGTCGAGGTGCCGGGTTGCAGCGGCGACTGCAAATGCGGCGGCTCGGCGAATCCGACGCAGATCAGCTCCTCGGGGCACTGCGTCGCGCGCGTCGCCTTGCCGTGCGGTGCAGCCAACCAGCGCGCCTGCTGCGGCAGCACCGGCGAAGGTGCCGCGTGCAAGAGCGGGCTGACGGAGGTCAACGGCTGCAACGGCGAATGCCTGTGCGGCGGCAAGAACGACCTGGGCATCTCGTCGAACAGTATGTGTATCCAAACCACGCCGTGCGGCGGGCTCGGCCAGCGCGCTTGCTGCGGCGGCGAGCTGGTCGACGGCAAGAGCTGCAAGAGCGAGCTGGTCGAGTACGACGGCTGCAGCACCGGCGATTGCCGCTGCGGGGGCTCGGCCAACCCGTTCCAGATCAAATCGAGCGGCCATTGCGTCAAGCAGGCGACCAGCCCGTGCGGCAAGGACGGGCAGCGCGCCTGCTGTTTCTTCACGAATGAAGGCCAGACGTGCGCCGGCGGCCTGACGGAGATCAACGGCTGCGTGTCCGATTGTCTGTGTGGCGGCGACAACGGCACCAGCGCCACCTCCAACAGCACCTGTGTGCAAACGACGCCGTGCGGCGGCAAGGGGCAGCGCGCCTGCTGCGGCGGTGAGTTGATCGCCGGGCGCTCGTGCGGCGCCAATCTGATCGAAATCGCCGGTTGCTCAGGCGACTGCCGCTGCGGCGGCTCGGCCAACCCGCTCGACATCGCATCTTCCGGCACCTGCACGCAGCGCGAGCGGATCACTGAGCCGCTGGCGCAGTGGCGGCCGCCGAACCCGGTGCCGCCGGGGTCGCTGCGCGGCTACGCCGATCTGCACCTCCACATGTTCGCGCAGTACGCGCATGGCGGCGGCGTGCTGGTCGGCGAAGCGTACGACGCGGACGGCGGCGTCAACGCGGCGCTGACGCAGGACTACGGCACGGATCTCGATCTGGTGACCAAGGACGGCAAAGAGCTGCCGAAGCCCTCGTGCCCGTCGTTCTTCAATGGCAAATGCGGCGCCAAGCTGCTGCACGGCGACCATACGATCTTCGACGACACGGTCGGCATCGGCACCAAGGACGGCACCGGGTCCAATCTCGGCGTGCCGGCTTTCAACGGCTGGCCGAAGTGGAGCTCCACGACGCACCAACAGGTCTACTACAAATGGTTGGAGCGCGCCTGGCGAGGCGGCCTGCGTCTGGCCAGCATGCTGGCGGTGACCAACGAGGCCTTGTGCAAGAGCAACAAGCACCTGCGCACGGCCGACTGCGAAAATTCGATGCTGCCGCCGTCGCAGCTCGGCACGCTCGACAAGCTCGACGATCGCATGCGGCTCAAGCCAGAATTCGCCGGCGACCCGCCGCTGCTGCCGCCGATCGAACGCCAGCTGCAAGCCGCGTACGAATTTGAAGACTACCTCGACGCGCAGTCGGGTGGACCCGGCAAAGGCTGGTTCCGCATCGTGCGCACGCCGGACGAGGCGCGCCAAGTCATCCGCGCCGGCAAGCTGGCGATCGTGCTGGGCATCGAGGTCGACAATCCGTTCGGCTGCAAGTTCGGCGGGCCGTGCACGCAAGAGAACGTCACCGCGGTCGTGCAGAAGTACTACGCCAAGGGCGTCCGCCACATCTTCCCGGTGCACAACTTCGACAACGGCTTCGGCAGTCCGGCGGCGTGGCAGGATGCGATCAACGTCGGCAACGCGGCCTCGGAAGGGCGTTGGTGGGACGCCGACAACTGCATCCAGGCCGGCTACGGTTTCTGGCTCGACTCCGCGCTGCAAGGGCTGATCGACCTGCTCGGCTTCGGCGGCCAGCACCTGCCCGGGCTGCCGAGCTACCCGAACGGCAACTTGGGCTTCGTCGCCAGCTGCAACTCGCACGGCATGACGCCGCTCGGCGAGTTCTTCCTCGGCAAGCTGATGGACGCCGGCATGGTCATCGACATCGATCACATGTCGGTGAAGTCCGTCGATCGCACGCTGACCCTGACCGGTATGCGCAATTATCCGGTCGTCGCCAGCCACGTGCAATTCTTCGACCTGTATCAGCAGAAGTTCGGTGACAACGCCGGGCGACACGAACGCATGCGTACGCTGGCACAGCTGCAGCGCATCCGCGACGGCGGCGGCATGGTCGCCGCGATGCTCAAGGACGACGTGCAGGACACCGATCGCAAAGGCAAGAACGTTACCGTCGCGTCGTACGATGGCATCGTCGACGACTGCCGTCATTCTTCGAAGGCGTGGGCGCAGGCGTACAAGTACGGAGTCGACAAGATGGAGGGGCCGGTCGCTTTCGGCAGCGACTTCAACGGCGTCGCGGGACACGTCGGACCGCGCTTCGGCAGCGACGCTTGTGGTGGCGACCAGCTGGAGAAGCTCACGCAGCTGCGCGCCGGCAAGCGCGTCACCTATCCGTTCACGCTCGACGGCTTCGGCACGTTCGGCAAGCAGGTCACCGGCGAGAAGGCGTTCGACTTCAACGTCGACGGCTTGGCGCACGTCGGCCTACTGCCCGATCTCGTTGCCGACCTGCGCGCCATCGGCATGAGCGCGACCGACGTCGAGCCGCTCTTCGAATCGGCAGAAGCCTTCATCGATGTCTGGGAGCGCGGCCTGCCGCTGCAGACCGCCAGCCCGACGCCGACCGCGACGCCGACGCCGCGTTGAGCCGTGGGCGTCGCCGCCGCGTCTCGCCTGCGCGAGGGCAGAATCTAGTTCACGACGATTCTGCGGCTGTTGACGTCTGAGGTACCGCGAGCCTAGTGACGACGTACAGGGGGAAATGGGGATGCGCCGAAACATGCTTCTGCTGGCGGGAGTGTTTCTTCTTTCTGCATCGACGGCAGCACGCGCATTTCAAGTGAACCCGTCTGCGGCCGGCGATCAGGAAGTGACTTCAGTCGCCGTCGACGGCTCCGGCAACGTGATCGTCGTATGGAACGAAAGTCAGGGAGGCATTGACTCCCCGGACATCTTCGCGAGGCGCTACGACAGCGCCGGCGCGGCGATTGGCGTTCCCTTCCGCGTCAATCCGGACGCGACCGGTCCGCAACGTGGGGGCGCCGTCAGCGCCGCTGCCGACGGCACTTTCGTCGTTGCCTGGGAGGAAGACCGGCCTGTTCCGGCCGACACCCAGCCCTCGTCGATTCGCGCGCTGCGCTTCGACAGTCTTGGAGTGCCCGTGGGTACCGCTTTCACCGTCAATACGTACACGCCCAGTTACCAATCGTACCCGGCGGTCGCGCACGACGGCAGCGGCAACTTCACGATCGCCTGGACTTCCGACGGGCAGGACGGGAGCGGTACCGGCGTCTTCGCGCAGCGCTTCGCCAATACGGGTGCGCCGATGGGCCCCGAGTTTCAGGTCAACACGTACACGACTTCGAACCAGAGCCCGAACCAAGCGCCGGCGATAGCGGCGGCACCAGACGGGACGGTCATCATCGCGTGGTACAGCGCCGGTCAGGACGACGGAGATATTTCCGTGAGTGGCGGCGGCGTATATGCACAGCGATATGATGCCGGCGGCGCGGCGCTGGGAACGGAGTTTCGCGTCAACCAGGCGACCGACGGCGGCCAGGGCGTCAACGGGATCGCCGTGGCCACCGACTCACTGGGAGACTTCGTCGTCGCGTGGAACCAGACCCAAAATGGGGCAAGGCAATTTCTCCCCGGCGGTGACATCGCCGCCCGACGCTTTGACAACAGCGGAACGCCGCTCGCTGGAGACTTCATCGTCAACTCGAATCTCCCGCAGCAGCAGTACCACCCGGCCATTGCGATGGACGGCGCGGGCAACTTTCTCATTTCCTATGTGGCACAGGATTCCGACGGGCCTGGGGTCGAGGCGCAGAGCTTCCGCTTCGACGGCACGCGGATTGGCGGCGAATTTCTCATGAACACCGATCCCCGCGGCGATCAGGACGGGGTCGTCGCGGCAGGCAGCCCGGACGGTCACTTCGTCGTGGTCTGGGACGGCGACGATGGCGACCAATCCGGCGTGTTCGCCCGTCGCTTCAACACGGCCGTTCCGAGTTGCCCAGCGCTGCCGCAGGCCGCCTGTCTTGGCGCCGAGCGAAGCATCCTCCAGCTCAGCCAATCCGGTGGCGGCCGGCTGTCGTGGAAATGGAAGGGCGGCCCGGCATTCGACCAAGGCAACATCGGAAATCCGGTGGGCGGGCTGACCGCCTTCGCCTTCTGCGTGTATCGCACCCACGGCGCGACCACCGATCTGCTGGTGAACGCATCGATCGACGCAGCCGGTACCTGCGGACTGGTTCCGTGTTGGCAGGTCTCGAGGACGGAGAAGACATTCACGTACCGGGACAAGGCCGCGACGGCGAACGGGCTTACCCAGATCCAATTGCGCGGCGGTCCTGCCGGACACGGCAAGCTTTCGGTGGCGGGAAAGGGACCGTCCTTGGGTCTCTCCCTGCCGGTCGGTCCGTTCTCGAATGTCACGGCGCAGATGATCAACGGCAACGGCGATTGCTGGCAGGCGGGTTTCGACGCAGCGAAGGTCGATTCCGCCCAGCTCTTCTCGGCCGCCGCACACTGAAGACCGGCGAAGCCGCCTCCTGGTCACTTCTTTGCGGCAGGCGGCGGCGCGGCGGGCGCGTGCGCGCCGCCCCGCTCGGCGGCGTGCTTGGCTTGTTGCACGATCAACTTGGCGATGAGCCCGGTCCAGCCCGTCTGGTGGCTGGCGCCGATGCCGGCGCCGTTGTCGCCGTGGAAATATTCGTAGAAGAGCGGGTAGTCGCGCCAGTGCGGATCGTGCTGGAAGAGGTCGACGCCGCCGAACACCGGCCGCCGTCCGTCGGCGTTGCGCGTGAACAGGCGGATGAGGCGCTGCGACAGGTCGTCGGCGACCTGATCGAGCGTGAGATAGCAACCCGAGCCGGTCGGATGCTCTACCGTGAAGTCATCGCCGTAGTAGTAGTGAAAGCGCTGCAGCGCCTCGATCAGCAGATAGTTCATCGGCACCCAAATCGGGCCGCGCCAGTTCGAGTTGCCGCCGAACACGCCGCTGCACGATTCCGCCGGCTCGTAGTGCACGGTGTACTCGTTGCCGTCGACCGCCAGCGTGTACGGATGCTCGCCGTGGTATTTGCTCACCGAGCGGATGCCGTAGTCGCTGAGAAACTCCTTCGGATCGAGCATGCGCTTGAGCAGCGCCTTGAGGCGATGGCCGCGCACCAGGGCGACTTGGCGTCGCTCGCCGACGCCTTCATCGAACCAGCGCGACACCAGGCCGGCGAGGTCTGGGCGATGTTCGAGGAACCATTCGAGACGCAGCTTGAAGTTGGGCACCTTGGCGAGCAGGCCGGGCTCGATGGTCTCGACGGCGAAGAGCGGCGTCAGGCCGACCAGTGAGCGCAAGCGCAGCCGTTCTCGGTGGCCGTCGGGATAGTGCAGGATGTCGTAGAAGAACTCGTCCTGATCGTCCCACAGAGCGATGCCGTCGCCACCCATGTTGTTCATGGCGGCGGCTATATAGAGGAAGTGCTCGAAGAACTTGGTGGCGATGTCCTCGTACGCCGGATTGTGCTGCGCCAGCTCCAGCGAGATGGTCATGAGATTGAGCGAGAAGACGCCCATCCAGCTGGTGCCGTCGCTTTGTTCCAAATAGCCGCCGGTCGGCAACGGCGCGCTGCGGTCGAAGACGCCGATGTTGTCGAGGCCGAGGAAGCCGCCCTCGAAGACGTTGCTGCCCTCGGCGTCTTTGCGATTCACCCACCAGGTGAAGTTGAGCAGCAGCTTGTGGAAGACGCGCTCGAGGAAATCGAGATCGCCCTTGCCGTTGAACTTGGCGTCGATCTGATAGACGCGATACGCGGCCCACGCGTAGACCGGCGGGTTGACGTCGCCGAAGGCCCACTCGTAGGCCGGGATCTGCCCGTTCGGATGCTGGTACCACTCGCGACCGAGCAGGATGAGTTGCTGCTTGGCAAACTCGCCGTCGATCACCGCCAGCGAGATGCAGTGAAAGGCGAGGTCCCATGCCGCGTACCACGGGTACTCCCACTTGTCGGGCATGGAGAGGATCTCGGCATTGTTGAGATGGCGCCACTGGTGGTTGCGGCCGACCTTGCGCTCGCTCGGCGGCGGCGGCAGCGCCGGATCGCCTTCCAGCCACTGCTGCACGTTGTAGTGGAACCACTGCTTCGACCACAGCATGCCAGCGAGGGCTTGGCGCTGAATGCCGCGCTGGTCGTCAGCCATGCCGTCGGGCTGCGTTGCGGCGTAGAACTCGTCCGCCTCGCGCAAGCGCTGCGCGACGACGGCGTCGAAGTCGTCGAACGGCGCGCGCCGCCACTGTCCGTGCCCGGCGCTGCGCGACAGGCGTAGCCGCACCGCGACGCGCCCGCCGGCGGGGATCAAGCGCTCGTAGCGCGCGGCGGCTTTGGTGCCGGCCGGCTGCGGGCAGACCGCGGCGCGATTGCCGTGCACGACGCGCTCGTGAAACGCGTCTTTGACGTAGGGCGTCGCATTCGCGGCGTTGAACAAGCGCGCGCTGTTGGTCTCGTTGTTCGTGAACAGCAGCTCGTCGGGCGCTTCACAGTACAGCGCCCAGTCGCCGAGGTTGTGGTGCTGCGCGTGGATGACGTGCGCGCCGCCGCGCGCCGCGTCGGCCGGCACGCCGGTCAGCGTCGGCCGTCGATCGTCGTAGCCCCAGGCCCACGTGTTGCGGAACCACAGCGTCGGCAGCAGGTGCAGCGTCGCCGGCTCCGGGCCGCGATTTTCCGCCGTGATGCGGATGAGAATGTCGTCCGGCGCCGCCTTGGCGTACTCGACGAAGACGTCGAAGTAGCGATGGTCGGCAAAGACGCCGGTGTCGACCAACTCGTACTCGGGCTGCAGCTTGCTGCGGCGACGATTCTCCGCGACCAGCTGCGCGTAGGGGAACTCCGCCTGCGGATACTTGTACAGCATGCGCATGTACGAGTGCGTCGGCGTCGAGTCGAGATAGTAGTAATACTCTTTGACGTCCTCGCCGTGATTGCCTTCGGGACCGGCAAGGCCGAACAGGCGCTCCTTCAAGATCGGGTCGCGCCCGTTCCACAATGCGACAGAGAAACACAGTCGCTGCAGATCGTCGCAGATGCCGGCCAGGCCGTCCTCGCTCCAGCGGTAGACGCGCGAGCGCGCGTGATCGTGCGGGAAGTAGTCCCAGGCCGTGCCCCACTGACTGTAGTCCTCGCGCACCGTGCCCCAGGCGCGCTCGGCCACGTATGGCCCCCAGAGCTTCCACGCAGCGCCCTCTGCCCGCAGGCGATCGCGTTCGATGCTCATCGGCGCGGCGGAGGATAGGGAGGCACGGACACGGCCGCAAGCACAAGAAGGAAATTCACCACGGGGCCAGAGACACTGCGCAGAGCCTCGCCGAGAGACTACAATTGGCGTGCTTCAGAGTGCGCGAATCCTGAAAGTGCGAAGCGATCTCGGGGGTAAGCTCTGAGCTTCTTCTCTGTGTCTGCGTGCCTCGGCGGTGAATCTCTTTGATCTTTCTGCATCGCGATGGTTTGCACGCCGGCATGCGCGCAGTGCGAATCGGAACGAACGGGGTCGAAGTGCGGGACGTGCCGGCGCCGAGTGGCGACGGCGTGCGGGTGAAGATGAAGTCGGCCGGCATCTGCGGCTCGGACCTGCATATGTTGGAGCACGGCATGAATACCGGCGTGACGCTCGGACACGAGCTGGCCGGTGAGCTGGCCGACGGCACGCCGGTGGCGATCGAGCCGCTGGCGCCGTGCGGCGCCTGCGAATTCTGCGTCGCCGGCGACTACAACCTGTGCCGCTCGGCGCCGCAGATGATCGTCGGCATCATGCGCGATGGCGGCATGGCCGACGAGCTGCTCGTGCCGGCGCGTTGCCTGGTGCCGCTGCCGGCCGGCGTCGCGACGCGCGACGCCTGTCTGGTCGAGCCGCTCGCCGTGTGCCTGCACGGCGTGCGCAAGGCGGGGCTCACCGGTGCGCAGCGCGTCGCCGTCGTCGGCGGCGGCTCGATCGGCTTGCTGGCGGTCGCGGCGGCGCGCGCCGCCGGCGCGGGGGTCGGGCTCGAAGCGCGTTACGACGCGCAGAAGGCCGCCGGCGAACGGCTGGGCGCCAAGCCGATCGACGGCGAGTACGACGTCGTCATCGAGTGCGCCGGCAGCGACAGCGCCGTGCAACGCGTCTGCGAGCTCGCCAAACCGGGCGGCATCCTGGTGCTGCTGTCGAGCTACTGGGGACCGCTGAATCTGCCGGCGTTCCTGCTGATGCTGAAGGAGCTGCGCGTGCAGCCGTCGAGCATGTACGGCCGTCACGCCGCCGGCCGCGACGTCGACGGCGCCGCGGCGCTGCTCGCCGCCAATGCGGAGATCGCGCGCGCGCTCATCACGCACCGCCTGCCGCTCGAGGCCGCGCCCGAGGCCTTCCGTCTGGCGCGCGATCGCGCCGCCGGTGCCATCAAGGTCGTTCTCGAGCCGTGACGCGCCGCCGCCGGCGTCTGGGGCGCGGCGCGTACGCGCTGGCGGCGTTATTGGTGACCGCCGTTGGCTGCGGCAGCGGTCGCGCCGCGGTCGTCGATACGTCGAGCGGCGCCAGCGTGCTCGCCCAGCCCGACACCTACGTCGACCGTGTCGACGGCGAGAGAGTGCGGCGCAAGACGAAGAACGAGCCGCTGCCGCTGGCACCCGGCACACACACCGTTGCACTGCGCCGGCGGGCGGTGGTCGCGGCAACGCCGAACGAGCGACCGCCGGACTACCCGCTGCTCATCGGTCAGGACGAGCACGACCAATCCGTGTATCTCAGCGACACGCTCTGCACCGTCACGCTCACCGTCGAGAGCGGCGTGCACTACACCGCGAGCGCGGCCGCCGCTCAGGAGCCGGGAACCTGGAGCGGTCAGATTGCCGGCGGCGGCACCACGGCGTCCTGTAGCGCCGATACGCGCGTGCCGCGTGGCTTGGTCGGTCAGTCGCGCTTTCTGTGCTGCACCATGGCGTTCCAGGCTGGGAAGGCCACCGACGCGAACTACCGCTACAGCGGTGCGCACGTGCACCTGCTGGCGGCCGGGACACCGGTCCGCATCACCGATGTGGGACGCGACCGCGTGACGTTCTTGGTCCCCGGCGCGCTGACGAGCTACGCGCTCTACCTCGAATACGGCAACTCGCGCCTCGCCACCGACGACTACTTCAACAGCATCTTCGTCGCCGCCGATCCGACCGCACAGCTGGTGAAGGGCGCGCCGGATATCGTGACCGCCGTGCCGAAAGGCATGTTGCTGCCCGGCATGACGCGTGCGCAGGCGATCCTGGCGCGCGGCTACCCGCCGCGCCACAAGACCGCCGATCTCGCGCAGGAGGAATGGTATTACTACGACAGCCCGAGCGCCGGCGTAACCGTGCGGTTCGACGGCGACACCATCCACACCATCATCGCCTCGCCGCCGCCGCTCGAGTAGCGCGGCGGCCGGCGCTGTCAGCTCGCCGCCTTGTCAGAGGCGGTAGAACTTCATGGCGTTCTCGCCGCCGATCTTGCGGCGCGACGCCTCGCTGATGTCGGCGCGGCCGCGCAGGTGCTTGGTGCTCTCGGGCCAGTCGCCGTCCCAGTGCGGGTAATCGCTGGCGAACATGATGAAGTCGTCGCCGAGCACGTCGACGACGCCGGGCAGAATCGGCTCCTCCGGCTCGCACGAGACGAAGATGTTGCCGGCGCGCAGGTATTCTTGTGGGTCGCGCCGCCAGCCGTTCGGGATCCAGTCGCCGCGCTTCTCGTAGTGCTCGTGCAAGCGGTCGATGAAAAACGGCACCCAGCCGACGCCGGCCTCGAGGAAGGCGACGCGCAATTTCGGGTGGCGGTCGAAGACGCCGCCGGAGACCAATGCCGTCATCGCCGTCATCTGGTCGAAGGGAAAGCTGATGCAGTGCACCTGAATGTAGTTGCTGAAGCGGTCGACGCCGATCTTCGGCAGATGAATGCCCGGCGCGCCGTGCACGCCGAGCGGCATGTCGAGCTCGACGGCGGCGGCGTAGAACGGCTCGAGGTCGGCGTGGTCGAGGTTGCGCGTCTTGAGTGCCGGCGGAATCATCGTGCCGACCAAGCCGAGCTCGCGCGCCTCGCGCATGATGTCGATGGCGACGCGGCCATGCTCGATCGGTGCCACGGCGATGCCGCGCAGCCGTCCATTGGTCGGCTTGCAGTAGTCGGCGATCCACTCGTTGTAGAGGCGCGCGAAGCCGGCGGCGAACTGCGGATCTTCGAGGCTCGGCGTGCACAGGCCGAAGCTCGGATAGAGCACCATGGTATCGATGTGGTCGCGGTCGGCATCGGCTAGCACGCCCTCGGCGCTGGCCCAGTTGATGCCGTCGACGATGCTCAGCCCGTGCTCCGGCGGGCAGCCGGCGCCCGGTCCCTGATCCTCGGGATGATTGCGCCCCTCGATCGTCAGCCCCGGCCGCCCATCGCTGCGCGCCTTGAGGTACTGCGGCCAGCGCCGCATCGCCTCCACGACCAGCGTCGACCCCTCGGCGACATGTCCGTCCGCGTCGACAATCTTCATCGTAACCTCAGAAACTGCTTGGCCACGTCGCCTCCGTGTCCTCTGTCGTTATCTGTGTTCATCCGCGTTCATCCGTGGTTCCGTTTTTCCGACACAGCGGCTGGTGCGGGGATGTCGTACAGGCGGCTGAAATTGTCCCAGAGGATTTTCTTCTGCGAGGCGGGCGACAGCGGCAGTTTGGTGAAGGCCTCCACCGCGTGCGGGAACTTCGAGTCGGCGTGCGGATAGTCGGTGGAGTAGACGAGGTTGTCGTCGCCGAAGGTGGCGACGTACTGGTGCACGATCTCCTCGTCGGCTTCTACGGCGAGGAAGCAGTTGCGCAGGAAGTACTCCGACGGCTTCATGCGCAGGTCGGGCGCTTCGAAACCGCCGAGCCATTCGTAGTGCTCGTCGAGCCGGTACAGCAGCCACGGCGCCCACGAGCAGTTGCCCTCCAGCAAACCGGCACGCAGCTTCGGGAAGCGTTCGAAGACGCCGCCGGCGGTCAGGCTCACCAACACCGTCATGATGCCGAGCGGCTGGCTGAAGGTGTGCCACATCATCAGCTTGTCGAGCACCTCGAGCGAGAAATCGGGCTTGAGGAAGTTCTGCCCGCCGCCGTGAAAGCAGATCGGAATGTTGAGCCGCTCGCACTCGGCCCACAGCGGATCGTAGTCGCGGTGGTGCCACGGCTTGCGGTTGACCGCGCCGGGCGACAGGAACACCGCCTTGAAACCGAGTTGTTCGACGCAGCGCCGCGCTTCGGCGACCGCGTGGTCGACGTCGTGCGGCGCCACCATGCCGCAGCCGAACAGGCGCTGCGTGTCGGCTTTGCAGAAGTCGAACATCCAGTCGTTGTAGGCGCGCGCGATGGCGGCGGCGAAGTCGGGTTCCAAGCCATCGACGCCCATCTGCTGCGGCGTATCGAGGCCGAGGACGAACAGGCCGCGCGTCGGAAACAGCACCGCGACGTCGAGCCCTTCGGCGTTCATCGCGTCGAGCTGCGAAGCCGCATCCCAGCCGCGCGCCTCCGCCGCGGCGTACGCGCCGTCGTTCGACGCCTTCCACGCACCGCCCGACTTGGGATCGACCGGTCGCACCTGCCCCATGCGCAGGATGACGTGCGACTTCACCTTCACGCGCATGTCGCGCCGCATCTCGGTCAGCCCCACCGGCGCGGCATGCCGATACGCCGGATCGATGTAGCGCTGCCACAGATCCGCCGGCTCGAAGATGTGCATGTCGCAGTCGGCGACGAGCATTCCGTTTTTCATGGCGTCTCCTGGTGGCGGTGGGGGTTAAGGGGTTGGGGGTTGGGGAGGAGAAAGCGGGGCATCTCGTCTTGATCC
>Ga0265314_10002173_pt1 | contig 20530 bp, 15 predicted proteins | sample 4126metaG_FD_203106 | JGI IMG/M metagenome (GOLD analysis project Ga0265314, IMG submission 203106) | Rhizosphere microbial communities from Carex aquatilis grown in University of Washington, Seatle, WA, United States - 4-1-26 metaG | ecosystem: Host-associated > Plants > Roots > Rhizosphere >... | reverse complement strand
CGCGGCGCTGGCTGGAACTGGGCTGGATGACGCTGCAGCCGTCGGAATTCCTCAAGCCGGGCTTCGCTGTGCTCGCCGCCGCGATCCTGGCTGAGCGCACGCCGACGCGTATTTCCAAACCCGCTCTAACGCTCATCGTGCTCTTGCCGGCGATCTGCGCACTTCTTTTGCAGCCCGACGTGGGGCAGACATTCCTGCTGCTGGCACTTTGGGGCACGCTGCTATTCTTCGCAGGGATGGCGTGGAAATGGATCTGCGGGATCGGCGGCGGCACGGCGGGGTTGGTCGTCGCGGCCTATTATCTGTTCTCGCACGTGCGCCATCGCGTAGACCAGTTTTTCGATCCCGTGCAGACCGGCTATCAGATGGGCCTGTCGCTCAAAGCGTTCCGCCACGGCGGACTGTTCGGCGTAGGCCCCGGCGCCGGCACGGTTAAGTATCGTCTGCCCGATGCGCATTCCGATTTCATTTTTGCGGTTGCCGGCGAGGAATTCGGCTTGGCGCTGTGCGCAATCATCGCGCTGCTGTTCTGTGTGCTTGCCGTCCGGCTGCTGCTGCGGTCCGCGGCGGCGCGCGAGCCCTTTGCGCAAATCGCGGGCGCGGGTCTTGCCATCGTTTTTGCCTTGCAAGCCTTCATCAATATGGGTGTGGCGGTAAGCTTGCTGCCGGCGAAAGGCATGACGCTGCCGCTCATTTCTTATGGCGGATCGTCATTGTTCGCCGTGGCGCTGACCATGGGATTTGCGCTGGCGCTGACCCGCCAGCGCCCGCAGCTCGCCACCCGCGAGCAGACCTTGTCCACGATGCTGCTGGGAGCGCGCGCATGACGACGATCGTGCTCGCGGCCGGCGGCACCGGCGGTCATCTCTTCCCGGCGCAAGCTCTGGCCGGCGAACTTGTCCGCCGCGGCAAAGAGATCGTCGTGATGACGGACAAGCGCGGCCGCACCTATGCCGACGTCTTTCCCGGCGCCCGCATCGAGATCGTACCCTCCGCTGCCTTTTCCGACCGTTCGTTCCTCGGCCTGCTCAGCGCGCCATTCGAGATCATTGTCGGCGTCGTCATGGCGCTGGCGAAACTGCGGCGCATCCGGCCCAAAGCCGTCATCGGCTTTGGCGGCTATCCGAGCGTGCCGGTGATGGTGGCGGCATGCCTGGCGCGCTTCCCAACCGCCATCCTCTCGCCCGATGCTGTTCTCGGCCGCGCCAACCGTCTGGTCGCCAATTATGTGCGTGCGATCGCCGCCAATTTCCCGCTGGTGCGCTTCGTGCCGAAGGACCGCTCGAAAATCGTCTACACGGGCAATCCGCTGCGTCCCGAAGTGATCGCGTTGGCAGGCAGCCCGTACGAGACGCCGGTGTCTGACGGGCCGTTGCGCTTGCTGGTGTTCGGCGGCAGCCAGGGCGCACGCGTCTTTCGCGAGCGTGTGCCGCCCGCGATCGAGCTTTTGCCGGCAAAAATCAAATCGCGTCTCGAAATCGTCCAGCAATGCCGGCCTGAAGATGTGGAGGCCGTGCGTACCGTCTATGCCGCCATGGACGTGAAGGCAGTACTGGCGCCGTTCTTCAAGGACATGCCCGCGCGTATCGCCTGGGCTCATCTGATCGTCGCGCGGGCCGGCGCTGGCACGGTCAGCGAGATCGCGGTCATCGGCCGGCCTGCCATCCTGGTGCCGCTGCCCCATGCGCTGGACGACAATCAGACGCCGAACGCAGACGCGCTGGCCGATGCCGGCGGCGGCTGGCGCGTGGCGCAAAAGGAACTGACCCCGGAAAAACTCGCAGGCATGCTGACCACCGCGTTTTCCGATCCACAGGCACTCGCCAAATGCGCCGCCGCCGCGCTGACCCTGGCTAAGCCGGACGCGACGCTCCGTCTGGCGGACCTGGTGGAAAAACTGGAGGCGCGCCCATGACGAAACCGGTCCGCACCCGCGTGCCTCTCGACATCGGCGCGATCCACTTCATCGGCATCGGCGGCATCGGCATGAGCGGCATTGCCGAGATCATGCACAATCTGGGCTACAAGGTTCAGGGTTCCGACACCGCGGAGAATGCCAACGTCAAGCGTCTGCGTTCCATGGGCATTCCCGTCGCTAAGGGCCACAACGCCGGCAACCTGAAAGACGCTTACGCGGTCGTCTATTCCTCGGCGGTAAAGCCGGGCAATCCCGAATTCGATGCGGCCCGCGTGCAAGGCCTGCCGCTGGTGCGCCGGGCCGAAATGCTGGCCGAGATCATGCGGCTGAAATCCTGCATCGCGGTGGCCGGGACCAACGGCAAGACCACGACCACGACGATGGTGGCCGCCTTGCTGGATGCGGGCGGCATCGATCCCACCGTGGTCAACGGCGGTATCATCAACGCCTACGGAACCAATGCGCGGCTGGGCGCTGGGGAGTGGGTGGTGGTCGAGGCCGACGAAAGCGACGGAACATTCCTGCGCCTGCCCGCCACGATCGCCATCGTCACCAATGCCGACCCCGATCATCTCGATTACTACGGCACCTTCGACAGGATGCGCGAAGCCTTCCAGCGTTTCGTCGAGAACGTGCCGTTCTACGGCTTCGCCGTGCTGTGCATCGACCATCCCGAAGTGCAGGCGATGGTCGGGCGTATCGTGGACCGCCGGCTCGTCACCTATGGGCTGTCGCCACAGGCCGATGTGCGCGCGGTCAATGTCAGCTTTTCCGAAGGCGCGTCGCATTACGATGTCGTTTTCACCGATCGCCGCAAGGGCACCGAGAGCCGGTTGGATGGTTTGGTCCTGCCGATGCCGGGTGAGCACAATGTCCTGAACTCGCTGGCCGCGATCACAGTGGCGCGCGAACTGGGCGTGAAGGAAGAAACCATCCGCCGCGCGCTCGACCAGTTCGCAGGCGTCAAGCGCCGCTTCACCCGCGTCGGCGAGTGGCACGGCGCAGCGATCGTAGACGATTACGCACATAACCCGTTCAAGATCGCAGCCGCCTTGAAGGCTGCGCGCCAGGCTTATACCGGGCCAGTGGTTGCCATCGTGCAGCCGCATCGCTTTACCCGCCTGCGCGACACCTTCGAGCAGTACTCGATGTGCCTCAACGACGCCGACGTGGCGATCATCGCCCCGGTTTATCCCGCGGGCGAACTGCCGATCGAAGGCTTCAACCGCGACACGTTCGTGGAAGCTCTGCGGGCGCATGGCCATCGCAATGTTCTGACGATCGACGGTGAAGCGGATCTGGCGGCGGCGGTTGCGCCGCACGCCAAGCAGGGCGGCGCCGTTGTCTGTCTTGGCGCCGGCTCGATCACCGTGTGGGCGGCCGGACTGCAGGCGGCACTCGAAAAGCTGGAGGGCATCGCGTGATGCAAAGCCGTCCCTGCGATGCGCTTCCTCCCGTACGCGGCACTTATACTTACGGTGCGGCGCTCAAAGATCTTGTTTGGTTCCGCGCCGGCGGGGCTGCGGAAGTGCTGTTCCGCCCGGTCGATGCGGATGATCTGGCGACCTTTTTGGCCGCGAAGTCGCCCGACACGCCCGTATCGGTGATCGGGGTCGGCTCCAATCTGCTGGTGCGCGACGGCGGCATTCCCGGCGTGGTGATCCGCCTTCCGGCGGCATTCGGGACGATTTCGGTGGATGGCGTGCGTCTGCGCGCCGGCGCCGCAGCGCTCGATGCGGCCGTTGCGCGAACGGCCGCAGACAGCGGCATTGCGGGCTTGGAATTCCTGCGCGGCGTGCCCGGGACAATCGGCGGCGCGTTGAAGATGAACGCAGGCTGCTATGGCAGCGAGGTCAAGGACGTCTTCGTCGAAGCCACCGCCATCGATGGAGGCGGAAAAAAACACATACTGTCCGCCGCCGACATGGGCTTTGCCTATCGCCGGTCCGGCGTACCCGCCGATTTCATCTTCGTCGAAGCGCTGTTTGAAGGCATGAAGGACGATCCCGCCGCCGTACGTGCCCGCATGAAGGCTCTGCTCTCACGGCGCGAGACCAGCCAGCCCGTCAAGTCCAAGACCGGTGGTTCCACCTTCAAAAACCCGCCCGGCCACAAGGCCTGGCAGCTGATCGAAGATTCGGGCTGCAAGGGCCTGAAGCACGGCGGCGCACAGGTCTCCGATATGCACTGCAACTTCCTCATCAACACGGGTGATGCCACCGCCGCCGACATCGAAGCGCTGGGCGAAGAGGTCCGCGCACGGGTCAAGGAGAAGTTCGGCATCGAACTCGAGTGGGAAATCAAACGGGTGGGTGTGCCATGACCATCAAGCGCGTAGCGGTTCTGCTCGGCGGACGTTCGGCGGAGCGCGAGGTCAGCCTCACCTCGGGGCGCGGCTGCGCCAAAGCCCTGCGCGACGAAGGCTTCGATACGGTCGAGATCGATCCGAACGAATCCGACCTTGCTGCCCAACTCAACGCCGCCAAGCCGGACGTCGTATTCAACGCGCTGCACGGCCGTTGGGGCGAGGACGGCTGCGTCCAGGGCCTGCTCGAGCTGATGCGCATTCCCTACACCCATTCGGGCGTGCTTGCCTCGGCGCTGGCGATGCATAAGCAGCGCGCCAAGGACGTCTTCCGCATTGCCGGTCTGCCGCTGGCAAAATCGATCGTCGCGGATCGCCGCGCGGCCGCCGCAGGACATCTGATGGAACCGCCCTATGTGGTGAAGCCGGTGAACGAAGGCTCCTCGGTCGGCGTCTTCATCATCCGCAAAGGCGACAACCGTCCGCCTGCCGCGCTGGGCGCCGAGCAATGGACTCTCAGCGACGAGATGATGGTGGAAGAATTTGTGCCAGGCCGCGAACTGACGGTCGCCGTGATGGGCACCAAGGCGCTCGCCGTCACCGAGATCACGACCAATCTCGCCTTCTACGATTACGAAGCGAAATATGCGTCCGGCGGCTCGATCCACACCTTGCCGGCCAAGATTCCCGCTTCCGTCGCTGAAGAAGCGATGCGGCTAGCGGAACGGGCCCATGCGGCGCTGGGTTGCCGCGGCGTCTCGCGCACCGATTTTCGCTACGACGACACGCAGGGCAAGCATCGCCTCGTGCTGTTGGAAGTGAACACCCAGCCCGGCATGACGCCGACCTCGCTGGTCCCCGAACAGGCCGCCCATGTCGGCATGAGCTATGGCGCGCTGTGCCGCTGGATCGTGGAGGACGCTTCTTGCGATCGGTGAGAGAAGCACCCAAGGCCCGCGACAGGCGCGGCAAGCAGGGTCGTTCGCCGGCTCGCGGCGTCACGCGCGGAGCCGCGCAGCCTGCGTTCGGCCGCCGCAAAAGGCCGCCCGGCCTAGTGGCGCGCGTTATTGCAGCCTTGAAAGCGCGACTCATTTTTCGCCGTCCTATGTTGTTGATGACGCTCGCGATCGTAGTCCTCACCGCGCTTGCCGCACTGTTTGCGAGCGGGGTTATCGGCCGTACAGTCCATCGGGTGAACGCGACGGCTCAGGCGTTTGTCGCCGACGCAGGGTTCGGCATTACCCAGGTTCACTTGGTGGGCAATGTCCGCACGGCGCCGGTGACGATCATGGCCGCGCTGGGCTACAAGCTCGACCAATCCATTTTCACGGCCGATCTCCCTTCGGCGCGGGCGCGCCTGCTTCAGCTTCCCTGGGTCGCGGATGCCGAGGTCAAGCGCCGCTATCCCGACGACATCATCGTGCGCATCGTGGAGAAACAACCTTATGCGCGCTGGCAGGCGCCGAACGGGCTCTTTGTGGTCGAGCGTTCGGGTGGCCCCATCACCGACAAGGGCATCGAGGAGTTCCGCCGTCTTCCGCTTCTGGTCGGTGATGGCGCTCCGCAGGCGGCCGTCGGCTTTGTCGAGGACGTGGCGCGCCATCGCGCAATCGTGTCGCGCGTGCAGGCCTACCAGTATCAATCCGGCCGGCGCTGGAACCTTGCTCTCGACGACGGGGTGATCGTGAAATTGCCCGAGTTCGGCTGGCAGAAACAGCTCGACGTGCTGGATCATCTCATCGTCGACAAAGGCATTTTGGAGCGCGATGTGGCGGAGATCGATCTTAGGTCCGCCACACATTACTTCTTCGTCCACAAAGGCGGCGAGGACAAGGAAAAGAAGACGGAAGAGGGGAGCGCAATTTGATGGGAGAAACGGTGCGTTTGCGGACCGGCGGCGAGATACCGGCCTATCGTACGGGGCTGGTTGCAGCCCTCGACATAGGCTCGTCCAAGATCGTCTGCCTGATCGCGCGCGCCGAGCCGGGCGCACTTCGGGTGCTGGGAGCGGCGCTGCGCGAGAGCCAGGGTCTGCGCGCCGGCACGGTGACCGGTCTCGCGCTGGCAGAGGAATCGATCCGCGACTGCGTGGCGGCGGCGGAAAACCACGCAGACGCGCGCATCCAGAACGTTCTCATCTCGGTCAATTGCGGCAGCCCCGTCAGCGTCAATGGGCGCGCCTCCAGGGTGCTCGGCGGCGCCTTGGTGTCCGATGTGCATCTGCGCGACCTGCTTGGCGATGGCCGCGCCAAGTGCGTCGCCGAAGGTTACGAGATCATCCAATGCGCGCCCACCAGCTACGTCGTGGACGAGGCGCGCGGCGTTCGCGATCCCTCGGGCATGTTCTGCCAGCACATCGGTGTCTCGATGCATGCCGTTGCGGTGAAGCCTTCGCCGCTCGCCAATTTGAAGCTGGCCGTGGAACGCTGCCACCTCGGCGTTGCGGCCTCGCTGTTTGCACCCTTCGCCAGCGGACTTTCCGTGCTCTCTGACGACGAGAAGCAACTCGGCGCCACGGTGATCGACATGGGCGGGGGTGCCACGTCCATCGCCGTGTTCCTGGAAGGCCATCTGGTGCATGCCGACGTGGTTCCGCTGGGCGGTCAGCAGGTTACGGCCGATCTCGCCCGCATGTTGTCTGCCCCGCTGTCTGCGGCCGAGCGGGCCAAGGTGCTCTATGGTGCTGCGCTGGGCGATCTGGAGGTTGGCGCCGACGTGGTGTCCGTGCCGCAGATGGGCGAAGAGGGCGAGGAATCCGCGCTTCGTGTGCCGCGCTCGATGCTGACGCGCATCATCCAGGCGCGGCTTGAGGAGATTTTCGGCGAGGTGCAAACGCGGTTGCGCGCCTCAGGTTATGATGTCGCCGCGGGCCGCAGGGTCGTGCTCACGGGCGGCGCCTGTCAGCTTGCCGGCGTACGTGAGCTTGTCGGCCGCGTGCTTAACAAGCAGGTACGCATCGGGCGGCCGCAGACTTTTACCGGTCTGCCTGCCGCTTCGGCGGGTCCCGATTATGCCACCGCCATCGGTCTTTTGATGGCTGGCGCGACGATGCCGCCGGAGGCTCTCAATCCGGAACTTGCGTCTATGCCGGCACAAACCGGCTCGAAAGGGTGGCTGGGCCGGTTGACCGGTGGGCTGCTTGGGTGATTCAACAAATAAGAAACTGATTCGTTTGGGCGAATGTGGTGCGGCGAGCGTAAGTAAAGCCAAGGAGAAAATAACATGGCGATCAACTTTAAGACGCCCGAACCGGCGGAATTGCGTCCTCGGATCACGGTATTAGGTGTTGGCGGGGCAGGTGGTAACGCGGTCAACAACATGATCGCGGCCAAGCTCGACGGCGTCGAATTCGTGGTAGCGAACACAGACGCGCAGGCTCTGTCTCAGTCCAAGGCGCCGCACCGTATCCAGCTCGGAGCGCATGTCACCGAAGGTCTCGGCGCGGGCGCGCAGCCCGATGTCGGCCGCGCGGGCGCGGAAGAGTCTCTGGACGTGATCCTCGAGCACCTCGCCGGATCGCACATGGTGTTCATCACCGCCGGAATGGGTGGCGGCACGGGCACGGGGGCCGCACCGGTCATCGCGCGCGCCGTGCGCGAGGCAGGCATTTTGGTCGTCGGCGTCGTCACCAAACCGTTTGCCTTCGAAGGCGACAGGCGCATGCGCATCGCTGAGAAAGGCATCTCCGAACTTCAGCAATATGTCCACACACTGATCGTCATTCCCAATCAGAACCTGTTTCGCGTCGCCAACGATCGCACCACTTTCGCCCAGGCCTTTGCCATGGCCGACGATGTGTTGCATGCCGGCGTACGCGGCGTGACCGACCTGATTGTCATGCCCGGCCTGATCAATCTCGATTTCGCTGACATCAAGAGCGTGATCTCCGAGATGGGCAAGGCGATGATGGGCACCGGCGAGGCCGAAGGTGAAGATCGCGCCCAGAAGGCCGCCGACATGGCCATCTCCAACCCGCTGCTCGACGATGTGTCGATGAAGGGCGCGCGCGGCGTGCTCATCAACATCACGGGCGGACCGGATCTGATGCTGTTCGAAGTGGAAGCGGCCGCCAACCGCATCCGCGCCGAGGTCGATCCCGACGCCAACATCATCTTCGGCAATACGATCCTCGACAACATGGAAGGGCGCGTTCGCGTCAGCGTCGTTGCCACCGGCATCGATGCGGGCGAGATGCGCATGCCCAAGAACGTCGAACCGCTGCGGGCGCACCTCGAGCCTGTCGCATGGACGCCCGAGCCCAAGCCGGAACCGCGGTTTGCCACGACGGCGCAGTTGGGGGCGGGCATGATGACGACGAATCCCGTGCATCGTCAGGTCGAAGCGCTGGCGGATGAGCTGGGTGTCGAACATTCGCCCGCCGAGGCCATGATCCTGGGCGGCGAAGATGCGCCGCAGATCGCACCGGAAGAAGAAGACCTGCCGCCGATTCCCGCCTCCACCCGGCCTGTGCGCGAAACGTTGCGCCCGGCAAGCGCGCCGGAAGCGGAAAAGCGCAGCTGGGGTCTGTTCGGCCGCAAGAAGCATCAGGACGAGCCGCGTCTGGAGCCCGTCGCCGCGCCGCGGCCGGCCGCTCAACGGGCCACCTCGCAGGTGGTGGCACGTGCCCCCACCGAACAGGTGCGCGCAGCACCGCCGGCACCTCAGAAGCAGGCGGAAGACCTCTTCCCCGATCATAAGCGCGACGAGCAGTTCGAGATCCCGGCGTTTTTGCGCAGACAGACCAACTGACCCTAAAATAACTTTCCCGCTTCGAGGGCGATGAGCGAAAGCCCGACAGGGCTTTCGCCGCTCGACCGTGTTAGGGAAAATCCGTCACGTCGACGCCAGCGCCTCGGCGATGGTGCGCTCGAAGCGCACGCCGGTTTGGGCAAGTCCGTGCGCCGCGAGTATGTCGCGCACTGGTGCCGAGGCGCCGGTGATGACGAAGGTCACGCCCTGGCGCGCCGCCTTGCGCGAGAACGCGTCGATCGTCACTGCCGCCGAGGAGTCGAGGAACGGCACGGCCGCGAAGTCCAGAATAAACGTCTTGGGACGTTCGGCGATACGGTCCAGCACCGATGCGACGGTCGACGCCGTCCCGAAGAAGAACGCGCCGGACAACCGGAAAACGACCCTCATGGGGTCGGCGGCGAGCGCTGCGTCGTAGCGCGTGCGGGCGCCATTGTCCGGCTCGTCTTCGGCGACCAGCGGCACGTGCTCGATTCCGATCGTCTTGGACATGCGGGCCATGAACAGCAGCATGCTGGCGCCGAAGCCGATGACGATTCCTGTTGTCACGTCGCGGAAGATGGTGAGCAGGAAGGTGGCGAGCAGCACTGCGGCGTCGCTGCGCGAAGCGCTCAGCAAGGTGGCGAAGGCGCGCTTCTCGAACATGTTCCAGGCGACCATGGCGAGCACGCCGGCCAGGGCCGCCAACGGAATGAAGCGCGCCACCGGCGCCGCGACGAGCATGAACAGCAGCAGGAACAGGGAATGCGCGATTCCGGCGATCGGGCCGCGCGCTCCGGCCCGGATATTCGTCGCAGTCCGCGCGATCGCCCCGGTGACGGGCAGGCAGCCGAACAACCCCGAGAAGACGTTGGCGACGCCTTGGGCGACCAGTTCGCAATTGGACCTGTGTCGGCGCCCGGTCATGCCGTCCGCAACCGTCGCGGAGAGCAGGGATTCGATCGATCCCAGTAGGGCGAAGGCGAAGGCATCGGGCAGTAGGGAAAGGAGCCCGGGGAATCCGGCGACGTGGACCGATGGCGAGGGAAGCGCCGCCGCGATGCCGCCAAACTGCGTCCCGATCGTGTCGATCTGCCAACCGAGCGCGGCGACGGCGACGGAGGACACCACCAGGGCGATTAAAAAGTTCGGCCAATGTGGGCGCAGCCGGCCGAGCAGGACGATGAGACCGACGGTCAGTGCTGCCACGAACAAGGCGCCGGCCTGAGCGTGCGGTAGACCTTGGACGATGGCCTGCAGTTTGGGCAGCAACGCCGCCGGCTCGCGGCCTGCCAGCCCGAGCGCCTCGCCGATCTGGCTGGCGAAAATGATGGTCGCGATTCCGGCGGTGAATCCAACGGTGACGGGATAGGGGATGAACTTGATATAGGTCCCCAATTTGAGGAAGCCGGCGGCGACGAGAATGACCCCGGACATGATGACGGCGAGCAGCATGCCGTCCAGACCGTGGCGCTCGACGCAAGCGGCGACCAGCACGATGAAGGCGCCCGCGGGGCCTCCGATCTGGAACCGGGTTCCGCCGAGCAGCGAAACGAAGAACCCGCCGATGATTGCGGCGTACAGGCCGCGCTCGGGCGGAGCATTCGAGGCGATCGCAATCGCCATCGACAGCGGTAGCGCCACCACCGCCACGGTCAGCCCGGCCAGGACATCCGAGCGCAAATCAGCCGCGCTGTAGCTCTCGCGCAGGATGGTGATCAACTTGGGCGTGAACAGCGCGGACGTGGGCGCTGAGGCCGGGATCGGCAGAGTGGCTAGGGGGCTGTCGGAAGGCATCTTTTTTCGCGAATACGCCGCAAACTAAACTTGCAAGCCATCATTAGAATAGATACAACATATAATACAATTGATATTTCATATATTAACAAGCACGGTTAATATATGAACTCATGGTTGTGAGATTGAAGGACTGCGACCAAGATGCTCAACGATACAATGCTCGTGAGTGCCGGTGGGGGATTGGTGGTGACGACCTTCGCATTGGCCGTGCTGGAGCGGATTCGCAAGGGGCCCGTCTCGGCGGCCCCGAGGCTCGATTCCGATCCCGCGCCGCTGCGCCAGGCGGCGCAGTTGGCTTACGACTATGCGAAGACGCAAGGCTCCCCGCTTACCGCCGTGGCGGAACGCAGCGGCGATGCTACGGGCTGGTTTGCCAACAGCGTGCTGAAGACCGTTTCGGTCTCTGCGACGCTCCTTAATACCGGCACGATCCAAGTGCTGGCGGCGGGCACCCGCGCCAGGATGTGCGCGGTGCCGGACGGGATCGCGAAAACTTCGGGTGGGGAACCGGTCTATTCGGACCCCACGGTTCGCGCCAAGGACTTCAAGAAATATATGCGCTGGCTACGCTCGGTGTGGTGACGGCGCCGAAGTAGGGGATGTGCAAAGCCGGCGAAAGAATTATCCTGTCCGCCGATGAGCCGCCGCCGCACCGTCGCCCGTGAAGTCGCCGCCGAAGGCATTACCCTTCACGTCGGCACGCAGGTGCGCATGCTGCTGGCGCCTGCGGCGCCCGGCACCGGCATCATCTTCCGCAGGAGCGATCAGGACGGCGCCGAAGTGCGGGCGCGCTACGACGCCGTTTCGCAAACCAATCTTGGCACCATGCTGGCGACCCGGCACGTCACGGTGGGCGTGGTCGAGCATCTGATGGCGGCCATCGCGGGCGCCGAGATCGACGATCTTCTTGTCATCCTTGACGGCCCGGAGCCGCCGATCCTCGACGGTGATGCCCTGGCGTTTCTGGAACTGCTCGACAAGGCGGGCATCAAGGAACATCCGGTGCCCCGTCCGGCTATCAAGGTGCTGAAGCGTGTGGAGGTGTCGCACAAGGATGCGCGCGCGTCGCTCGTTCCTGCCGATGCGCCCGCTTTCGATTTCGAGATCGTCTTTCCATCCGCCGCCATCGGGCGGCAGAACTTTTCGTTTGTATTCTCGCCGGAGGGATTTCGGCGCGAAATCGCGCCGGCGCGTACCTTCGGCAATGTCACGGAATTGGAAACGCTCAAAAAAATCGACCGCGGCCACGGCGCATCGCTCGAAAACACCCTCGCCATAGAGGGCGACCGCGTCATCAATGCCGACCTGATGCGGTTTCCCGATGAGTTCGTGCGCCACAAGATCCTGGACGCGATCGGCGACATGGCGCTGGCGGGCGCCCCGCTGATTGGCCGGTTCGAGGGGGTACGTTCCGGCCACACCCTGAACAACGCCCTGCTGCACGCTCTGTTCGCGGACCCCGCGAATTATCGGTCGATTACCTTGCCGTAACAGGCATTTCACCGTTCGTGGCCCGCCCTTTACGATGCCGATACGCCCCACTGGACCAAGCTTCCGCCAAAATGGCATAAGGGATTGGGCCGTTTGAGAAAAAGTGGCCGTCCCGGCACCCCAATACGGAAACACTCGATGATTTCTCCCAAGGGTTTTGCGCGCAGCTTCATTCCTCTGATGGCCGTACTCGGCACGCTGGCACTGGGGGGCTGCAGTTGGCTCGACCGTCAGATGGGCAAAGAGGAAACGAAGGACGCCACCTACCAGGAACGCCCGATCGACCAGATCTATGCGGACGCCTGGAAGAAGGTGAGAGACGGAGATTGGGAAGACGCCGCCAAGCAGTTCAGCGAAGTGGAGCGCCAGCATCCCTATTCGATCTGGGCACGCCGCGCCTCGCTGATGAGCGTCTTCTGTTATTATCAGGCGAACAAATACACCGACGCCATTTCTGGCGCCGATACCTACATCTCGCTCCATCCGGGCAGCAAAGAGGTTGCCTATGCCTTTTATCTGAAGTCCATCTCGCTCTACGAGCAGATCGTCGATGTGGGTCGTGACCAGTCCAATACCGAAGCCGCCCTTGCCGCCCTGCAGGACGTGGTCCAGCGCTTTCCCGACACGGAATATGCCCGCGACGCCACGCTTAAGATCGACCTGACGCTGGACCATCTGGCCGGCAAGGAGATGACGGTCGGGCGCTACTACCTGTTCAAGCGCGACTATATCGGCGCCATCAACCGCTTCCGTACGGTGGTCGAGCAATACCAGCGCACCTCGCAGATATCTGAGGCACTCGAGCGGCTGACCGAGGCCTATTACGCCCTGGGGCTCTATAACGAGGCGAAGACCGCCGCCGCCGTTCTGGGCGCGAATTATCCTGGCAGTCCGTGGTATCAAGATGCCTATAATCTTCTGCAAGGGCACAATATGAAGCCTGAGGAAGACAAGGGCTCATGGATCAGCAAGGCCTTCAGCAAGGTCCTTTGAGGCGCAGATGCTCGCGGCGCTGACCGTTCGCGACATCGTGCTGATCGAATCGGCGGCGCTGGAATTCGCCGCCGGTCTCAACGTGCTGACCGGCGAGACGGGCGCGGGCAAATCCATTCTTCTCGACGCTTTGGGTCTGGCCGTCGGGGGGCGCGGCGCAGGGCGCGCCAACGTACGCCCGGGCGCCGCCCAGGGATCGGCCACCGCCGTCTTCGAGCCGCCGGCCAAGCATCCCTCCCGTGCGCTGCTGGCCGACCAATCCATCCCCTGCGATGGCGAAATCGTGCTGCGCCGGACGCTGGCGGCAGACGGGCGCACACGCGCCTTCGTCAATGACGAGACGGTCGGTGTGGCATTGCTGAGGGACATCGGCGCGGCCCTTTTGGAGGTGCACGGCCAGTCCGACGATCGCGGGTTGTTCGATGTCGCCACGCACCGCGCGCTGCTCGATGCCTTCGGTGGGCACGAGGCGCTGGCGGAAGACGTCGCGGCGTGCTTCGCCGCTTACGATGCGGCGCGCGCCAAAGCGGAAGAGCTGCGCCGGGTGCAGGCTACCGCCGCGGCCGATGCCGAATACGTCAAGCAGACGGTGGACGAGTTGTCTGCACTGGACGCCAAGGAGGGCGACGAAGCCACACTCGCCGCCGAACGGTCGCTGCTGATGAACGCCTCGCGCATTTCCGAGGACGTGTCGGCGGCGTCCGAGATGCTCTCGGGCGAGCGCGGCGCGGAAGCCCTGCTGGCCGGCGCACTCAAGCGCCTGTCGCGCATGAAAGAGGAAGCGCGCCAGGCCGCCGCGCCTGCCGAAGCCGCACTCGAACAGTCCTTTGCACTGGCGGAAGAGGCGCGCCGCGAACTCGATGCGCTGCTCTCCCGCCTGGAAGTCGATTCGGGTGAGTTGGAGCGCAAGGAGGAACGGCTGTTCGCCATCCGCGCTGCCGCGCGCAAATATGCCACCCAGCCCGACCGCCTGCCGCTGGTATTAATGGAGTATCAGTCGCGCTTGGAGGCACTCGATTTGGGCGGCGGAAAGCTGAAAGAAGCCGACGCCGCTGTCGCTGCGGCGCGCGCTGCCTATCTGGAAACCGCCGGGCGTTTGTCGGAAGCGCGCAAGACGGCTGCGCATGATCTCGAAGCGGCGGTGGCGAGCGAACTTGCGCCGCTCAAGCTCGGCCACGCCAAGTTTCGCGTGACGCTCACGCCGCTCGACGAAGGCGGCACACAAGGGCTGGAACGCGTGTCGTTCGAGGTCGCGACGCTCGAAGGCGCGCCATTCGGCCCCTTGGCAAAGATCGCCTCCGGCGGCGAGCTGGCGCGGTTCTCCCTCGCCATCAAGGTTGCGCTGGCGCAAAGCGGTCCGCCCGCGGCGCTGGTGTTCGACGAAGTGGATCGCGGCATCGGCGGCGCGGCGGCCGATGCGGTGGGCGTGCGCCTGCAGCGTCTGGCGCAATCGACGCAGGTGCTGCTCGTCACTCATTCCCCGCAGGTGGCCGCCCGCGCCGACCGCCATTTCCGCATCACCCGCAAGGGCAACAAGATGGCGGTGGAACTGCTCGACGACGAGGCGCGTCTGGAGGAAGTCGCACGCATGCTGTCGGGCGCTGCCGTCACCGAAGAAGCGCGTGCCGCCGCCCGCCGCCTGATCGCCGAAGCACAGACGCCGCAGAAGAAGACACGGAAACGGGCATGAGCGCGGCAGTCTCTTTCTGCCCCCGCGCTAGCGGGGGAAGTGTCGCCCGAAGCTGCGAAGCAGCGCAGGGCGACGAAGGGGGCACCAAGTGAGCTCTACCATCAAACCCGTCGAAAAACTCACCTCCTCCGAAGTCGAAAAAGAACTCGAACGCCTGGCGCGCGAGATCGCCGAGCACGACCGGCATTATCACGGCGAAGACGCACCGCTGATTTCCGACGCCGACTACGACGCGTTGCGCCGCCGCAATGACGCCATCGAGGCCCGCTTCCCGAACCTCGTCCGCCCGGATAGCCCGTCGCACCGTGTCGGCGCCAAAGCCAGCGAGAAATTCTCTAAGGTCGTGCACGCCAAGCCGATGCTGTCGCTGGACAACGCATTTGCCGACGAAGACGTCTCCGATTTCGCGTCCCGCGTGCGCCGCTTTCTGGGCCTGAAAGACGGCGACAATCTGGTCTTCACCGCCGAACCCAAGATCGACGGGCTTTCCGCCTCGCTGCGTTACGAATACGGCGTCTTCATGCTGGGCGCCACGCGCGGTGACGGCGCGGAAGGCGAAGACATCACCGCCAATCTTCGCACCATCAAGGACATTCCACTGCGTCTTTCGGGGCGACCGCCCGAACTGCTGGAAGTGCGCGGCGAGGTCTATATGACCCACCAGGATTTTGCGGCTCTCAACAAGCGTCAGGAGGCAGAAGGCGAGAAAGTCTTCGCCAATCCACGCAATTCCGCCGCCGGCTCGGTGCGCCAGCTCGATCCGGCGATCACGGCCTCGCGGCCGCTCCACTTCTTTGCGTACGCCTGGGGTGACGTAAGCACGCTGCCAGCCATGACCCAATGGGATATGCTGCAGACGTTCAAGGGCTACGGCTTTGCGGTCAATCGCCTGACCCGACGCTGCAAGACGACGGACGAGCTGCTGGAATTCTATCACGACATCGAGTCCACGCGCGCCACGCTCGGCTATGACATCGACGGCGTGGTTTATAAGGTCGACGATCTGGAATTGCAGAACCGGCTGGGTTTCGTGTCGCGCAGCCCGCGCTGGGCCATCGCCCACAAATTCGCCGCCGAGCAGGCCGACACGATCCTCGAAGGCATCGACATCCAGGTCGGGCGAACCGGCAAGCTGGCGCCGGTGGCTCGTCTCAAGCCGGTCACGGTCGGCGGCGTCGTGGTGTCGAATGCCACCTTGCACAACGAGGACGAGATCGCCCGCAAGGATGTGCGTATCGGCGACACAGTGGTGGTGCAGCGCGCCGGCGATGTGATCCCGCAGATCGTGCGGGTGATCCTGGAAAGGCGCCCGCGCGGCGCCAAGCCCTATGAGTTTCCCCACAAATGTCCCGCCTGCGGCAGTCACGCGGTGCGCGAGGTGGACGAAAAGACCGGCAAGGAAGACGTCGACCGGCGTTGCACCGGCGGATTGATTTGTCCTGCGCAGGCCGTCGAACGCCTCAAATACTTCGTCTCGCGCGATGCCTTCGACATCGAAGGGCTGGGCGGAACTTACATCGAGCTGTTCCATGAGAAAGGTCTGCTGAAGGAACCTGCGGATATTTTCGCTCTGACACGGCAGCCCGAGCGGATCGGAAAGCTCCTATCCGAGCACCGCGCGGCCCTGAGCGAGGCGCGCCGCGAGAAAGAGGGCAAGGAACCTGTCAAGAAGAAGACCAAGAAGGATGAGGATAAGGAAGACAAGGTCGTCGAAAACCTGATTGCCTCCATCGAGCGCCGCCGCGAAATCTCGCTCGACCGTTTCATCAATGCGCTCGGCATCCGCCATGTCGGCGAAACCACGGCCAAGCTGATCGCCCGCAATTTCCACACGCTGGACGCCTTCGTGGACGCGATGGAGGGCGACCACGCGGTAGCCGATCTCGATGCCATCGAAGGGGTGGGCGAAACCGTCGCGGGGGCGATCAAGGATTTCTTCGGCGAACCACACAACCAAGCCGTGATCAAGCGTCTGGCGAAGGAAGTGAAGGTAACCGAGGTTGCCGCACCTGCCGCCTCAGGCTCGCCCGTGGCAGGCAAAACCGTCGTCTTCACCGGCACGCTGGAAAAGATGACCCGTCCCGAAGCCAAGGCGCGCGCCGAAGCCTTGGGCGCGAAGGTCGCCAGTTCCGTCTCGAAGAAAACTGATCTCGTCGTCGCCGGACCCGGCGCGGGCTCTAAGCTCGCTGATGCCCAGAAATTTGGTGTCCAAGTGATCGACGAAGATGCGTGGCTGAAGCTGATCGGAAATCAACAGTAATTGTCATGGCCCGCGAGTTCGTAGCAACAGCGTGCGAACGGGCCACCCAGGTGACACAAATTCTATATCACCGAATACACTCGGAATTCACTTCGACCGTTGAACAACCAGTCTGTCGTTAACTGGGTGGCCCGCACCATGCGGGCCATGACAGCAACGCGATATTGGCTTACTGCCACTGCACCACGCCTTCGGGCGCTTCCACGGTCACCACGTCGTACTTCTCTAGGATCGGCATGATGACGTTTGCCAGTTCGCGCTTCCACAACTCGCCGCCGTAGATCTGGGCCGTCAGGGATTGGTGTGCCGCGGCATCGGGAAAGCCGCGCATCCAGAACAGCACGTTCTCGTCTTCGACCGAGGGAAACGGGCCGGCGAATTTTATGCCGAGCCGCTTGTGTTCGGGCAGCAGCTTCGTCCGCATCAACTCGATGAATTTTGGGCGGGTTCCGGATTTGACCCGATAGGTGCGCATCTCGATGATCATGTGATGTCTCCTCGAAACCCCATTGTTAAGCGTTCAGAGCCTTCGCCAGAATCGGCAAGCTGATGTCCATCCGGTAATCGACCGCCGAATGATCGTCGGGAAATTCCTCGTAGACATGCGGCACGCCGAGCGCCTCAAGACGCTTGTGCATCCGCCGCGAACCATAGACGAGGTTGTACTGGTCGATATCGCCGCAGTCGATGTACAGCGCTTTCAACGTCTTCAATCCCTCGGCGCGGGTTTCCACCAGCGTCAGCGGGTCCCACTTCAGGTAATTCGCCCAGCGCTCAGGAATGAGTTCGCAGGTGTCGATCGTCACCGGCAGGCGCACGCCGAGATAGGCGCCCGGATCGGGATCGTACGTCGCCGCCATGGCCAGGATCATCAGCACATGAATGTCGGCATCTTTCGGTTTCGGAGCGGTGAAGAATTCCTCAAGCCATTTCTGGATCGAATTCCCCGTCTTGGCGATGGCGCGCAGCACCTTGGGAAAATCGGAATGAAACAGAAGATCGAAACCCACGTCGCCGGAATGCGAGGCCGCCGCGCTCCAAAAGTCGGGATGCAGCAAAACGTGGACCATCGCGCCGTAGCCGCCGGAACTCTTGCCGAAACAGCCGCGCCGGCCCGCTCCACCGCAACCGAATTTCGCTTCCACGAACGGCACGGCCTCTTCGCGCAGGAAATCGTCCCAGCGCCCCATAACGGCCGAGTTGATGTACTGGTTGCCGCCGAGCTTGGTGAAGCAATCGGGCAACGCCACGACTGAGGGCAGCATGGCGCCGCTGGCGATCAGCCGGTCGAGCCTTTCGGGCAGGTTCTCGCCGAAGTTCTTCCAGTTGGTGTGCGCCGGCCCGCCCGCTGTGAATCCCACAAGATCGACCAGCAGCGGCAGGCCGCGCCCATCGTGTCCCGCCGGCACATAGACGTCGATGCGCCGCTCCGCCGGATCGCCCAGAAGATTGCCTTTCAACACGCGGCTTTCCAGTTGAAGGGCGTGAACGGCCCCGGAAGGTGTCTTTTGATCGCGACGCATATCGGTCAGATCGCCTTCGTTGCTTGTTCCAGCCACGCCCGCGATTCGTCGTCTACCAGCCGCGACAGCGTTTCGCGCACCCGCGCGTGATAGTCATTCAGCCAGTCGCGCTCCTCCGCCGTCAGCAGCGAAACCTCCACCAGGTTGAGATCGATCGGCGCCAGCGTGATGGTCTCGAACGCCATCATCTTGCGGTCGGTCGCGTCGGGCAGATCCTGTACCACGATCAGGTTCTCGATGCGGATTCCGTATTCGCCCGCCTTGTAATAGCCCGGCTCGTTGGAAACGATCATGCCGTGCTTCAGCGGCTGCGCGATCTGCCGTTTGGAGATGTTCTGCGGCCCCTCATGCACCGACAGGAAGCTGCCGACGCCGTGGCCGGTGCCGTGATCGTAATCCAGCCCGGCCTCCCACAGCGGCCGCCGCGCGAAGGAATCCAGCGCCGCGCCCGTGGTGCCTTCCGGGAACTTCACTGTGGCGAGTGCGATATGGCCCTTCAGCACGCGGGTAAAGCGGTCTTTCATCTCCGCGGTCGGCGTGCCGACGATCACGGTGCGGGTTACGTCCGTGGTGCCGTCGGGATACTGCCCGCCGGAATCGATCAAATAGATGCGGTCGCGCAGGATCGGCAGATTGGACGAGTGCGTCACGCGGTAATGCGGGATTGCCGCGTGCTCCGCCGCCGCCGATATCGAATCGAAGGAAAGGTCGGACAGCGCGCCCCCGGCCTTGCGGAAGCCTTCCAGCTGCTCAGACGCGCTGATCTCGGTCAGCTGCTGCTTGGGCGCCTCGCGCGCGAACCAGCAGAGGAACTTCGACAGCGCCGCGCCGTCGCGGATGTGGGCCTTGCGGGTGCCTTCCACTTCCACCGAATTCTTGCACGCCTTGGGCAACTGGCAGGGATCTGGCATTCGTGCGATGGCGGCACCGGCTTTGCCCAGCCGGTCGAAGATCGCTGCGGCGCAGGTTCCCGGATCGGCGGCCACGGTCTTGCCCTTGAGTGCGTCCAGCGCGGGCGTGAATTCGGAAGGCGGGCGCAGCCGCACGGAATTGCCCAGGTGCTGCACCAGCTCGGGCGAGCTTTTGCGCTCGTCCATGAACAGGTCGGTGGAACCGTCCGCGTTTAAAATCGCGAAGGACAGCGCGAACGGTGTATGCGGCACGTCGGCGCCGCGGATGTTGAGCAGCCAGCAGATCGAATCCGGCATGGTGATGACGGTCGCATCTGCGCCCTTCTTCTTCACCTCTTCGGCGATCCTCGTGCGTTTGGATTCCGCGGCTTCTCCCGCCAGCGCGATGCCGTGCGGCACCGCCTTAGCGGCGGGCGCGGGCGGCTGATCGTGCCACACCGCGTCGATGGGATTGGTCTCGCAGGCAATCAGAGCGGCGCCCGCCTTCGCCGCCGATGCTTTCAATCCTTCCACCGCCGCGGCGGTGTGCAGCCACGGGTCGTAGCCGATCTTCTGACCCTTGCCGACAGTGTGCTCGATCCACGCGGTGGGGCCCTCGGCGGTCAGATCGCGCGGCTCGATCAGCTTGGTGTCGGTCTGCTGGCGCACCTGCAAGGTGTAGCGCCCGTCGACGAAGATCGCGGCCCGGTCGGCAAGCACCACCGCCGCTCCGGCCGAGCCGGTGAAAGCGGTCAGCCAGGCCAGCCGCTCGTCGCGCTTGGGCACATATTCGCCCTGATGCTGGTCGGAGCGCGGCACGATGAAGCCGTCGAGGCCGCGCTTCTTGAGTTCGCCCCGAAGGGCCGCAAGACGCGGCGCGCAAGTCGCCGCATCGCTCTGGTCGTCATAGCTTTGGAATTGTTTGTCCATGC
>Ga0265314_10002172_pt1 | contig 20531 bp, 16 predicted proteins | sample 4126metaG_FD_203106 | JGI IMG/M metagenome (GOLD analysis project Ga0265314, IMG submission 203106) | Rhizosphere microbial communities from Carex aquatilis grown in University of Washington, Seatle, WA, United States - 4-1-26 metaG | ecosystem: Host-associated > Plants > Roots > Rhizosphere >... | reverse complement strand
CCACGAATTCGGCCATTTCATCGTCGCGAAGTGGGCCGGGGTCGGCGTCTTGAAGTTTTCGGTGGGCTTCGGACCGCGCCTGGTCAGCCGAACCGTGAACGGGACGGAATATGCGCTCAGCGCCATTCCGCTCGGCGGCTTCGTGAAAATGGTCGGTGAGGATCCGGAATCGCCCGAGCCTCTCGATCCGCGCATTTCGTTCTCGCATCAGAGCGTCTGGAAGCGCATTTCGATCGTCGTCGCCGGACCGGCATTCAACCTGCTCTTTGCGTTTCTCGCGTTTAGCTTCGTTTTTGCCGTCTACGGACAACGCGTGCCGAGCGACGTCGCCAAAGTTGGCGGCGTCATGCCCAACCTGCCGGCGGCTCAGGCCGGGGTCGAGTCTGGTGATGTGGTCGTCGCTGTCAACGATGCCCAAGTCGCGAACTGGGACGCGCTCTCCGCGGCGATCAGGGCCAGCGAAGGCAAGCCGGTGGTCCTGCATGTTCAGCGCGCCGGCGCGGACGTGTCGGTAACCGTCACCCCGCAAGCCCAGCCTGACAAGAACTTGTTCGGCGAGGTGGTCGGGCAGGCCTACGTCATCGGCATCGAGCGTGGCGTCGATCAAGTCGACGTCGGGCCGCTCGAGGCGATCGCGGATGGTGCGAAGCAGACGGTTTGGTGGATCGAGACGCTGGCGATGAGCGTCGTCAAGATCTTCCAAGGGCGGATCTCCGCGCAAGAGGTCGGCGGACCAATCGCCATCGCGCAGGCGGCGCACATGCAGGCGCAAGGCGGCTTGGACGCTTTCCTCGCCTTCATGGCGGTGATCAGCATCAACCTGGGCATCCTCAACCTGTTGCCGATTCCCATTCTCGACGGCGGTCATCTGCTGTTTTTCCTCATCGAGATCGTCATGCGGCGGCCGCTTGAGATGCGACATCGCGAGATCGCTCAGCAGGTTGGACTGGTGTTGCTCATTGGCTTGATGGGCTTCGCGTTCTACAACGATATCCTCCGCATCGTGCGCGGCTGGGGCTGAGGGACGTGATCGTCCTCGGCATCGACACCGCGACCACCATAGCCAGCGTCGGCATAGTCTCTTCGCAGCGACCCGATGTGCAGCGCGCCGATGGATCGGCGCGGCACGCCGCCATGCTGCTGCGTCTGATTGAGGAGGCGCTGGGCGCTGCCGGTGCACGACTGAGCGACCTCGACCGCCTCGCGGTCTCGATCGGACCCGGCTCTTTTACGGGCCTGCGTGTCGGTCTCAGCATAGCGAAGGGGCTCGCCGTGGCGGCGAAGATTCCGGTCGTCGGTGTGCCGACGCTCGCAGCGTACGCGCGCGCCGTCGGACCGCGTCATGGGATGGTCGTGCCCGTGCTCGACGCGCGCAAAGGCGAGGTCTATGCCGCCGCCTACCGTTGGCAGGATGGCGAGCTGGTTTCGGTTTTCGGTCCACAAGCCTTTACTCCGGACGACCTCGCGAGGCGGTTGGACGAGCCGGCCACGCTCGTCGGGGATGGCGTGGACGCCTACGCCGAGCTTTGGGCGCGGATCCCAGCCGTTGTTGCGAGCCTTCGGCTGGCCGACTGCCCGCCTAGCGGCGCGGTGATCGCCCGCATGGGCGCCGAAACTCCGCCACGACCCATCGCCGAACTGGAGCCGCAGTACTGCCGCCTTCCAGCGGCAGCGGCGGATCGAGCCGGGCCGGCAACGCTATCCATTGGATAAGTGTGGAAAATTGACAGGGAGAGGCGGGCTGGGCTAAGCCTACGCGCACTCTCCGCGGAGTGATCGGCATGGAGAAACACGACGAAGAGCTGATTCGGACGCTGGTCGACCGGGATCCGGAGTTGAGGCGCTTCTACGAGGAGCATCTGGACCTTGAGAAGCAGCTGGCCTCTCTGCAGCACAAGCATTTTCTCACTCCGGAAGAGGACTTGGAGCGCAAGCGCATCCAGAAGCTGAAGCTGGCCGGTAAGGATCGAATCATGGAGATCCTCGGTCGCTACCGCGAAGCGTGAGCTCCGCACCGCGGAGGTAATCCTGCAGTCCCCGGCGCATCGTCGGAGGGCTCCGTCTCGCGTTGCCGCGCGCAACGCGCTAGCCAAAGTCGATGCGGCATACCATCTCCATATTGGTCGAGAACGAATTCGGCGTCCTGGCGCGCATCGCCGGCCTCTTCAGTGGACGCGGATTCAATATTGAGAGTCTGACCGTCGCCGAAACGCTCGATCCAGCCGTATCGCGGATCACCTTGGTGACCCGCGGCGACGATCAGGTGCTGGCTCAGATCAACAAGCAACTGAACAAACTGGTCAGCGTCATCGAGGTGCAGGATTTCACCCAAGCCAGCCACGTCGAGCGCGAGCTGGCCCTGATCAAGGTGACGGCCGATCAAGTCACCCGCGCCGAAATCATGCATATCGTCGACATCTTTCGCGGCAAGGTGATCGACGTCAGTCCGCAGTCCTACTTGATCGAAGTCACCGGCAGCGACGAGAAGATCACCGCCTTGTTGGAACTCCTCAAACCACTGGGGATCAAAGAGATCGCACGCACAGGCAAGGTCGCGATGCATCGCGGCATGCAACTGATGCGCGGCGCCCGCAGCACGAAGGAGCGAGTGGCATGAAGATTTTCTACGACCGCGATGCAGACATCGCGACGCTGAGCGGCAAGACAGTCGCCGTCATCGGCTACGGCAGTCAGGGACACGCACACGCCAATAACCTGCGCGATAGCGGCATCAACGTCATCATCGGCCTGCGCAAGGGCGGCAGCTCATGGCCCAAAGCCGAAGCCGCCGGCTTCAAGGTGCTCGAGCCCGGCGCGGCGGCGAAGGCCGCCGAGGTTGTCATGATGCTGGTCCCCGACGAGCTCGCCGCGGACTTGTATCAAAGCGAGATTGCGGCCGGCATGAGCGACGGCAAGTACCTGTGCTTCGCCCACGGCTTCAACATCCATTTCAAGGGTATCGTTCCGTCGCCTGGCTTGAACGTCTTCATGGTGGCGCCCAAGGGGCCAGGCCATTTGGTTCGCAGTGAGTTCCAGAAGGGCCGCGGCGTTCCGTGCTTGCTCGCCATTCATCAAGATCCGAGCGGTGATACGCGCGCGGTCGGGCTCGCCTATGCAAAGGCGATCGGCGGCACGCGAGCCGCCGTGCTCGAGACCTCATTCAAAGAGGAGACCGAAACGGATCTGTTCGGTGAGCAGTCGGTGTTGTGCGGTGGCCTCACGGAGCTGATTCGGGCCGGGTACGAGACGTTGGTCGAGGCTGGGTACAGCCCCGAGATGGCGTATTTCGAGTGCCTGCACGAGGTGAAGCTGATCGTCGACCTGATCTACGAAGGCGGCATCGCCAACATGCGTTACTCGATCAGCAATACCGCGGAGTATGGAGATATGACCCGCGGCCGGCGCGTGATCGGCGACGAGGCGCGCAGCGCGATGAAGGCGATCCTGGCAGACATCCAAAGCGGCAAGTTCGCCGACGAGTGGATGACCGAGCACCGCGTCGGGTCGCCGCATTTCCGCGAGTTGCGCAAGGAAGCCGAACATCATCCAATCGAAGGCGTCGGGCAGAAGCTGCGGTCGATGATGCCGTGGCTGGCGTCTGATCGCCTCGTCGATCGCTCGAAGAACTGAGGCCGACTGGCAACATGCCGCAGCCGATTTCACGCTTGGGCATCGAAGGCCCGCCGCCGCCGCCGCGATTGGTCGACCAGTCGCTGCGCAAGGGGGTGTACCTCCTACCGAACCTGCTGACGACCGGCGGCTTGTTCTGTGGGGTCTATTCTCTGATCGCCAGCGTGCGCGGCGACTTCTTGCTGGCCGCGATCGCGATCATGGCGGCAAACGTGTTCGACGTGCTCGACGGGCGCGTCGCGCGGTTGACGAAGACGACGTCGCGCTTCGGCATCGAGTACGACTCGCTGTGCGACTTGGTCGCCTTCGGCGTTGCGCCCGGCATCATGGTGTACCGTTGGGCGCTGGAGCCCTGGGGCACGGTGGGCTGGCTCGCGGCATCGCTCTACGTCACCTGCGGCGCGTTGCGCCTGGCGCGATTCAATGTGCTGGTCGATACGGGGCCGAAGCGGCACTTCATCGGATTGCCGATTCCGGCTGCGGCCGAGGTCCTCGCCTCGACGGTGATGCTCTACTATTTTTTCGGCGGCGACGGCGTGACGTATCGACATCTGATCGTGCTGCTCGTGGTGTACGCCTTGGCCGGCCTGATGGTGAGCAACGTCCGCTACTTCAGCTTCAAGGAAATCGACTTACACCGCCGGCAACCGTTCTGGGTGCTCCTGGCAGGCATCCTGATCCTGAAGTTGTTGATCGCCGAACCGCAGATCTGTCTGTTCGGCGGATTCCTGTTGTATGCGCTGTCGGGCCCGATCCGCTGGGCGTGGTTGTGGGGCCGTCGTCTCCTGCGTCGCGCCTCGTCGTCGAGGCGTAAGGGGTTGACAGCGACATGAGGCTCTTTTAGCCTCGCCAACGAATGACATTCGATTCGCACACCGCTCATTGCCTAGCCCTGGCGCTACGACTATGCCCGGGGCTCGGTGCGCCTGCGATTCGTTAGAACCGTTCGTTGTTGGCGCCACGGGCAGGGGAACTGTCCGTGTGAGCCACGAACGAGAGTCTCGAGGGCCATGGGCAGATTGTCCGTGGCCCTTTTTCTTGCCGTAGTTGACGGAATCGGCCTGCTCCCCCAGACCGCTGACCAGCAACAATAGGGGAACACAAATGACCGCATCTGGAATCGTCCGCATCTTCGACACGACGTTGCGCGACGGCGAGCAATCGCCGGGCGCGACCATGAACGTCGAAGAGAAGGTGGTGATCGCCCGCCAGCTCGAGAAGCTCGGGGTCGACGTGATCGAGGCCGGCTTTGCCGCCGCCTCCGATGGCGACGCCGACGCGGTGGCCCGGGTCGCACAAGCGGTGCGCGCGCCGATCGTGCTCAGTCTGTCGCGTACCAAGCAGGCCGATATCGAAGCCGCGCTGCGCAGCGTCGAAAAGGCCCAACATCCCGGCATCCACATCTTTATCGCGACGTCCGACCTGCACCTGAAGAAGAAGCTCATGATGAGCCATCAGGAGGTGATCGACGCCGCCTGCTGGGCTGTCGCTCTGGCAAAGCGTCACGTCGAGCACATCGAGTTCTCGGCCGAGGATGCGTCGCGCAGCGACCGAGACTACCTGGTGCAAGTGTTTGGCGAAGTCATCAAGGCCGGGGCGCGCGTGCTCAACGTGCCCGATACGACTGGATACGCGGTGCCGGACGAGTTCGGCGCATTGTTCCGCGAGCTCATCGCGCGCACGTCAGGTGGCAACCAGGTGGTCTGGAGCGCTCATTGCCACAACGATCTCGGTATGGCGGTGGCCAACTCGCTCGCCGCGGTGGGCAACGGAGCACGTCAGGTGGAATGCACCATCAACGGCATCGGTGAGCGCGCCGGCAACACCTCCTTGGAAGAAGTCGTCATGGCGATCCGCACGCGACGCGACGTCTTCGAAGACATCGACGTCGAGATTCATACCGAACAGATCTACCCGTCGAGCCGGTTGCTCTCGCAGATCACCGGCATCCCGATCCCGATCAACAAACCGATCGTCGGCGACAACGCCTTTGCGCACGAAGCGGGCATCCATCAGGACGGTGTCCTGAAGGACAAGCAGACGTACGAGATCATGCGCCCGGAGACGGTCGGTCTCGCTAGCAACAAGTTGGTGCTCGGCAAGCACTCCGGCCGTCATGCTTTCGCGCAGCGCTTACAAGAGTTGGGGGTCGACTTCGGCGGCGTCGACATGAACGAGGCCTTTACGCGCTTCAAGACCCTGGCTGATCGCAAGAAGCACGTCTATGACGAAGACCTCGTCGCGCTGGTCGCCGAGGCGGGCGTGCGGATGGCCGATCAATACGAGCTGCTGGATCTCAGCGTGACGTCGTCGACCTCCGCCGCGCCGCAGGCGCAGGTGCGCATGCGTGTGGCCGGCGTTGAACGCGAGGAGCGCGCCACCGGCGACGGGATGGTGGACGCGTGCTTTCAAGCCATCAGCCGCCTGGTCGGACGGCATCCGACGCTGGTGCGCTTTCAGGTGAGCGCCATTACCGCCGAGGCTGACGCGCAGGGAGAGGCCTCCTGCTCGCTGCGCGACGAGGCGTTCGCTGTCAGTGGGCAAGGCGTCCACACCGACATCATCATGGCCAGCGCGCTCGCCTATGTGAACGCGCTCAACAAACTCGACTATCGCCACCGGCATCATCAGCGCGCCCAGGCGACCGTCGGACCCTGAGGAGCGTGGCAATGCGACAGGCGACGATCGCCGTTCTTCCCGGCGATGGTATTGGACCCGAGGTGACGCGCGAAGCGCGCGCCGTGCTGGAGCTCTGCGCGCCTCGATTCGGTCTCGAGCTCGTCTTTGATGAGGCGCTGATCGGCGGCTGCGCCATCGATCGCGACGCCGTTGCGCTACCGGACGCCACGTTCGCGCTGGCCAAACGCAGCGATGCGGTGTTGCTCGGGGCGGTCGGCGGGCCCAAGTGGGACAATCCGCAAGCGGCGGTGCGCCCGGAGCAAGCCCTGCTCGGGATTCGGCGCGGCCTCGGGCTATTCGCCAATCTGCGGCCCATCGTTGCGCAGCCGGCATTGATTCCTGCCGCGCCGCTCAAGCGCGAGCTGCTCGAAGGTGTCGACATTCTCTTCGTGCGTGAACTTACCGGTGGCGTGTATTTCGGTCAGCCGAGCGAGCGTCGCACGGGACCGGACGGCCGCTCGGCGGTCGATACGATCGTCTACGCCGAATCGGAAGTGGCGCGGGTGGTACAATTGGCGTTCCAATTGGCGCAGCGCCGCCGCAAGAAGATCACCCAAGTGGACAAGGCGAACATCCTGGCGACTTCGCGGCTCTGGCGTGAAGTGACGCATGAGGTGGCGCGCGAGTATCCTGACGTGGTGCGGGAAGACGTGCTGGTCGATGCGATGTCGATGCATCTCTTGCGACGGCCGCGCGACTTCGACGTTGTGGTTACCGAAAACATGTTTGGTGACATTCTGACGGACGAAGCCTCGGTGCTGACTGGCTCGCTGGGCATGTTGCCGTCCGCCTCCGTGGGCGACACCGTCAATCGTCACGGCGGGAGACTCGGCCTCTACGAGCCCATCCACGGCAGTGCGCCCGATATCGCCGGCAAGGATGTCGCCAACCCACTCGGCGCGATTCTGTCGTGCGCGATGCTGCTGGAGCATTCGCTCGCGCAGCCGGCCGCTGCGCGCGCCATCGAAGCCGCCGTGTCGTCCGTGATCGACGCCGGCCTGCGCACGGCCGATGTGCAACAGGACGGGTGTCGCGTGATCGGCTGCCACGCAATGGGCGAGGCCGTGCGCACCGCGCTGGCGCGCGCCACCGCATGACCGAAGCCGGCATTACGGTCGCAATCGTCGGCGCGGCCAGCGAGCTGGGCCGCGAGGTGCAGACGGTGCTCGACCAACGCGGCGTGGTCGTGTCGAACTGGCGCCTGTACGACACCACCAAAGAGGGCGACTCGATCGATCTCGACACCCTTCCGGCGGACCTCTTGCCGGAGGACCAGGCAGAGCTCGACGGCGTCGACCTCGTCTTCATCTGTGCGCCCGCCGCCGCGGCGCGTGAATGGGCAGTCCGCGGCAGCGACGCCGGGGCGCTGGTGATCGATGTCAGCACCGGCCTCACGGACGCCGACGCCACCCTGGTCGTTCCCGAGGTCAACGCCGATGCGGTCGAGGAATCCGACGGTCGCAGCGTCTTTGCTTGTCCGGTACCGGGCGCGACGGCCCTGGCCGTTGTCCTCAAGCCGATCGACGAGGCTGTGGGCCTCAAGCGCGTCGTGGTCACCGCACTCGAGCCAGCGTCATATTTCGGTACACCTGGCGTCGACGAGCTGGCACAGCAATCGCGTGAGCTGCTGACTGGGCAATCGGTCGAGTCGAAGGTCTTCGCCCAGCGAATTGCCTTCAACCTCATTCCCGAAGTCGGCGATGCGGCGGTTGGCGGTCGGACGCGTGGCGAATGGGCGATCGAATCGCAGACGCGTCGCCTTCTCGATCTGGCTGATCTGCCGATCGCCGTCACCAGCGTGCACGTGCCAACGTTCTACGGGCAGGCGTACGTCGTATCGGTCGAGACCGAGCGTCCGTTCGACGCCGTCGCCGCCGATGCGCTGCTGCGCCAGGCCCCGGGTGTCTTGCTCAATGAGGCGGCTGGCGCTCCGACACTGGCGGACGTCGTCGGATCCGAAGCAACGCTGATCGGTCGGCTGCGCGACGATCCGACGGTCCCCTACGGCATCGCGTTGTGGGTTCTGATCGACGGGTTGCGCAAAGGCGCCGCAGTCAACGCGGTGCAGATCGCCGAGCGTGCGCTGCGCGAGCGCGGTTGAGCGACTGGCGCGCGCCGCCATGCACTACCGGCTCATCGTCGAGTACGACGGCACGGAATTCCATGGCTGGCAGCTCCAACCGGGAGCGCGCACGGTGCAAGGTGAGCTCGAGGCGGCTGTCGAGCAGCTCTTCGGTATCCCCCTGCGCGTCACCGCCTCCGGGCGTACCGACGCCGGCGTCCACGCCGTCGGACAGGTGGTGACGTTCCGCGCCGAACGCGAGCTGGCGCCCGACGTGGTGCGCAAAGCGGTGAATGCCCATACCGGCCGAGATCTCGCGGTGCGCGCCGTCGACATCGTCGACGAGCAGTTCGACGCCCGGCGCAGCGCGCAGAGCCGCCGCTACGTGTATCGGATTTGGAATCGCGACGTCGCCTCGCCGTTTTGGCGTCGCTTTGCGTGGCACGTTCCGCAACCGCTCGATGTCGCGGCGATGATGCGTGCCGCCGCGACGATCATCGGCGAACGGGATTTTTCGTCGTTCCAAGCCTCCGGGTGCGACGCCGCGCACCCAGTGCGTCGCGTCTATCGCAGCGCAGTGGCGATCGATGCGTCGCTGCTGCGCTATGAGATCGTCGCGACGGCCTACTTGCGCCACATGGTCCGCAACATCGTCGGAACATTGGTCGAGGTCGGTTTGCACCGACGCGACGAGGACCTCGCACCATTGCTCGCGGCGCGCGATCGCACGCTCGCCGCGGCGACCGCCCCCGCGTGCGGCCTCTGTTTGGTGGAGATCCGCTACTGACTACCGCGCGCTCACAGCGTCAGCGCGAAGCCGATGCCGATGCCCCAGTTGATGGCGTCGTCGGTGGCGTGGACGAGCCCTTCGGGGCGAATCACGAAGTAGTCGGTGAGATTGAAATCGAGACCAGGCCAAATCGAGATGTCGTTGACCGTTCCATCGTCGCGGAACAGCCGTCCGTTCACCTCGGTGCGAAACGCGAGCATGCTGTTGGCACGCGCGACAGCTTCGAGGCTCCAGTTGAAGACGTCAGGTTGGCTGCCGGTGTTGAGCAAGAAGCCAACATGCCCGCCGAGCGCGAGACGTCCCGACTGATAACGCGTCGACAGAATGGGGTTGAGACCGAGATCGCCTGATCCGAGCAACTCGCTCGACGGGCCGGTCGGCGCGCTGAGCTCCAGGCCGATTGCGCCTGCCCAATGGTCGGCGAGTTGTTGTTTGAACTTCCCGTACAGCACCAAATCGCCGACGTTGGCGACGTTGTCCGGCGAGCCGCTGGTGGGCTTGATCTGCTGTTGCATGACGAACGGCAGATCGAAGCCGATCTCAGCGGCTTGACCGAGACCATAAGCGGCGACCAGATCGAAGCGACCGCCGTCGATGTTCTCGATGGTCTTGTTGTGCTGCTTCTCGTAGTCGGCGACCGAGTAACCAACCAACGACAGCGTCGGAGTGTTGGCCGTTTGCAGCTCCATGCCGCGCAACTCGACCCAAAAGCGATTATCGCCCACCACCGCGGCTTCGCGGGTGAAGTTGACCCACATGCGGTCCTTGTCGGTGACCTGGACATCGTCCGCGGCGGCGGCGCCGGCGCAGAGACAAAACAGCACCGTGAGCGCACCAGTTCTGAACGCTGCACCCGTCATCGCCTCCTCCTTCCGAGCCAGGCCCCCCCTGGCGCTACGCCCTGGGTCGTTGTCCAAGACGACTGGGCGCGGGTTTAGTGCGCACGTTGCAACGATGTCAAGGATGCGCCGACGCGCTCAGCTCGTACGATGCGCTTCCGCAATGAGGCGCTTCGCGTAGCGCTCCGCTTCGGCCGGCGCAGTGGTGCCGCCTACCATGCGCGCGACTTCGGCAACGCGTGCGGCGGCGTCGAGCGCGCGGGCTCGCGTCAACGTGCGCGCGCCACTTTGCTCTTTTTCGACCGCGATATGTTGGTCGGCGTACGCCGCGATCTGCGCGAGATGTGTGATGCAGAGCAGTTGGCGATTGTGTGACAACGTCTTCAGTCGCCGCGCGACTGCGTCGGCGATCGTGCCGCCGATGCCGGCGTCAACTTCGTCGAAGATGAGCACCGGCGTTTCTCCGACCGACGCGGTAAGCGCCTTGAGCGCCAACATGATGCGTGACAGCTCGCCCCCAGATGCGACACGCACCAGGGGTTTGGGCGGCTCACCAGCATTCGCCGCGAGCAGGAACTCGACGCGATCGATGCCGTCGGCGCCCAGCGCATCGTCGCTCGTTTCGATCTCGACGCGGAAGATGGCGCCGCGCATGCCCAACGCGGCGAGCTCGTCGACCATCGCACGCTCAAGTCGTCGCGCCGCCGAGTGCCGTGATGCGGACAGCTTGCGAGCCGACTTCAGTGCGCTGCTGCGCTGTGCGACCACCGCCTCGTCGGCCGCCGCGGCGTTCGCCGTTTGCATTGCGAGCGCGTCCAGATCGCGTTCAATCCCGGCCAGTACCTCGGGCAGCCGATCGGCCTCGCCGCCGTGCTTGCGGCTGAGGCGCTGCAGCTGCGCCAGTCGATCTTCGACGGCATCGAGACGCGCCGGATCTGCGTTCAGTCGCGCGACGACCGCGCGCAGCTGCAGCGCCGCCTCTTCCAGTTGCAGACGGCCGCTTTCGATCAGCTCGGCGATCGGTGCCAGCGGGGCGGCGATGCCGGCCAGCTCGGCGATTTGCGCATGCAGGCGCGCCAGCACTGCGACCATCGCGCCGTGTCCGGAGTACAGGCTGGCCTCGCCGCTGCCGCAGGCGTCCTGCAGCTTGCCGGCATGTCGCAGCAACTCGCGCTCGCTGCGCAGACTTGCCTCCTCGCCGGCGCACGGCGCGGCGGCACTGAGCTCCTGCCGTTGGAACTCCAGCAGATCCCGCCGCTCTTCGAGCGCCGCCGCGCGACGCGCGAGCTCGTCGCGGTGCCGCTGTGCCGCGGACAGCTCGGCATGCGCAGCGGCGACGCGATCGACGCTCTCGCCGAGCTCGCCGAACCGATCCAGGAGCTCGCGATGACTGCCCGATCGGAGCAGCAGCGACTGTTCGTGCTGGCCGTAGAGATGCACCAAGTGCGCGCCGAGTTGGCTCAGAAGCGTCAACGTTGCCGGGCTGCCGTTGATATGGATCCGGGCTTTTCCGTTGCGCGCCACCTGTCGGCGAATCAGGATCTCATCGCCGTCATCGAGGCCGAGTGCATCGCGAATGTCATCTGGTGGGCTGCACGCAAACAAACCTTCGACCAGGGCTTCGTCGGCTTCGCTCCGAATGAGGTCGGCCGTCGCCCGCGCGCCGCACAGCAATGCGAGCGACTGAAGGATGATGCTCTTGCCGGCGCCGGTCTCGCCGGTGATGACGTTCAGGCCGACACCAAACGTCAGCGACAGATCGTCGATGATCGCGATGTTGCGGATGCGCAGCTCGCGCAGCATGGTCGCGCCGCTTCCGCTGTCAGCGCTCGCCCCAACGCAACTTGCTGCGCAGGACGTCGAAATAGCTGCGTTCGGGCGGCCGCACGAGTGGGACGGTCGTCGTGCTCTTGCGGATTTCGACGGTTTCTCCGTCGCCGAGCGAGATACCCAGCTGGCCGTCGAGCGTCACTTCGACGTGACCCTCGGGGGAACGCACCGCCACTTGGACGGACGCGCTTCCGGGCAACAGCATGGGGCGATTGGTCAGCGTGTGCGGGCAGATGGGCGACAGGAGGATTACATCGAGCGACGGATAAACGATCGGTCCACCAGCCGACAGCGAGTATGCCGTCGAGCCGGTCGGGGTCGCGATGATCAGCCCGTCGGCCTTGTACGTACAGACCGCGGCGCCGTCGACGTTGGTGTCGAGATCGATGATGCGCGCGCGCGCCCCACTCTTGCTGATGACCACATCGTTCAAAACGTGATGCGGCTGGGCCTCGCCCGGGAGCGACACGTCCAGTGTCATGCGCCGTTCGATCGGCACGTGGCCGGCGAGGGCGTCGGCAAGCACGGAATAGAGCTCTTCCAGCGTTACGTTGGTGAGAAACCCGAGGCCGCCGAGGTTCACGCCGAGTATCGGGACCGGACGCGCATCGAGATGCCGCGCGGCGCGCAGCAGCGTGCCGTCGCCGCCGAGCACCACGATCAGATCGGCGCGCGCTGCGAGCTCGGCGAGCAGAACGCCCGGCGCACAGCCCAATGCCTCAGCCGCATCCGGTTCGGCGAGCGCTGCGGCGCCGTGCGCCGCGAGCCATTTCGCCAGGTCGCGCCCAAGCGTGAGGGCCTCGTGACGTCCGCGCTTGACGACGATCCCGACCTGCTGCACGCGCGCAGCCTACCACGCTGCGCGACGCGCCAGCCAGCTCGCGGGCGGCAACTGTGGTACAGCGACGACATGGCGCATGATTCTCGCGATCAACCGTCGCTCTTCACGACCGCCGAGCCCGCAGCGTCTGACGATACGCCGCTGGCCGAGCGCATGCGCCCGCGTAGCCTGGACGAATATATTGGACAAGGTCATCTGGTCGGCCATCAGCGTCTATTGCGCGAGATGATCGACGGCCGGCGCGTGCATTCGCTGATCCTCTGGGGGCCGCCGGGGAGTGGAAAGACGTCGTTGGCGCGGTTGGTCGCGCGCGGCAGCGATGCGCGCTTCGTCTCGTTCTCCGCCGTGTTGTCGGGGGTGAAGGAGCTGCGCGTCGTTGTGGAGGCGGCCCGTGCGGAACGCCGCCAAGGCCGGCGCACCATCCTGTTCGTGGACGAGATCCACCGCTTCAACAAGGCGCAGCAGGACGCATTTCTCCCGCACGTCGAAGACGGCACCATCACACTGATTGGTGCCACGACGGAGAATCCCTCTTTCGAGATCATCGCGCCGCTGCTGTCGCGTGCGTCGGTGTTGGTGCTCGAGCCGCTTGCGGCCAGCGACGTGCGCGCGATCGTCGAGCGCGCGATCGGCGATGCGGAGCGCGGCCTGGGCACTCGAGGACTGGTCGCGGAAGACGCTGGCCTCGACACGCTGGTCGAGTTGGCGCACGGTGATGCGCGCGCGGCCTTGAACATTTTGGAGTCGGCCGCTGATCTGGCGGCCCATCGCGCAACCGCGATACTCACTACGGCGCTCGTCGAAGAGGCGGCCCAGCATCGCGCGCTACGCTACGACAAGGCCGGCGACGAGCACTACAATGTAACGTCGGCGTTCATCAAAAGCCTGCGCGGCAGCGATCCGGATGCCGCCCTCTATTGGATGCTGCGCATGCTGGAGGCGGGCGACGATGCGCTGTTCGTGGCGCGCCGCATGGTGATCTTTGCCGCCGAGGACGTCGGGATGGCGGACCCGCAGGCCCTAGCCGTCGCCGTGGCCGCCAAGCAAGCGGTGGAGTTTGTCGGCCTGCCGGAAGGACGCATCCCGCTGGCTGAAGCAGCCGTCTACTTGGCCACGGCGCCGAAATCGAACGCGGCTTACAAAGCAATGCTTGCGGCGGCTGATGACGTGCGGTCGCACGGGGCTTTGCCGGTACCGCTACATCTGCGCAATGCCCCGACCGCCCTCATGCGCCAGCTTGGTTACGGGCGCGGTTACGAGTACGCACACGACCGGCCGCAGGGCAGAGTAGGGCACACCCATCTGCCGGAAGCTCTCATCGGACGGACGTATTACTCCGGCATCACTCCGAACGGCGATGCGCAAGGCGAGGAGCGGCCGCCCTCCGACAATGACGAGGATCGGTGAATGGATTTCTTGCGGCGCCCGGGGAATTTCGCTACAGCCTGTTTCCCGCGGCGGGTGTGGGGCTGTAGCTCAGTTGGGAGAGCGCCTGAATGGCATTCAGGAGGTCGGCGGTTCGACTCCGCTCAGCTCCACTTACTCACGCCATCCAGCCTCGTGGCTCCGCCGTTGAGTCGTCTTGATGTCGCCAACGGACTTCGTCTGCTAAGCGCAAGTCATCGACGTCTCAGCGTCTTTCGAAAATCTTACAGTGCTGTGTCATGCATCAAACGTTCTTGACTTTGCAGTTGAACATTGTACGGTGCGCCCTGCTTGCATCAGCAGCCAGACGAGTAAGCCGACACGCGCGTGGACGAACCGATCCGAATCATCGGCTCGACGGCTGAGAAGCCCGACCCGACATCGGGGCAACGGCGGGAGCGGTTGCCGATTCGGAAGCCTGCGACCGGGGAGTCGGCGTAGGTTTTGATGCCCGTCACGCTGCGTGTGTGCTGGGCACGTATCGCTAGGACCTTGGGGAGGTGAGACCGATCATGAGCGCCCGAATCAAAGCGGTCACGGTTGCGTTATCCGGAGTTGGAGTCTTTGTCGCGGTTCTGACTCTGACGGGACAATCAGCGCTCACGTTGCCGACCAACCCGTATCCCCCGGTTGAGCTCGTCAGCGTCAGCGCGAGCGTCGGTCAGCCGAACGGCAACAGCAGCGGAGCGATCACCAGCTCGGATGGACGCTGTGTCGCGTTCTACTCCGATGCGACGAACCTCGTTCCCGGGGACACCAACGGGTTTCAAGACGTCTTCCTCTACAGCCGAGGTGCAGCGGTGACCTCGCGCGTGAGCGTCAACTCAGCTGGCCAGCAGGCCAATGGTCCGAGCCAGGCGCAGCGCTTCCGGCCGTCGATCGACAGCGCTTGCACGTGTGTGGCGTTCAGCTCCGACGCGACCAACTTGGTCGCGGGCGACACCAACGGTCGGACCGACGTCTTCGTGCGTGACCTGACGAACTCGTCGACGGAGTTGGCCAGCGTCGGAATCGCCGGCGCCGCCGCGAATGGCGCCAGCTCGTTCACCAGCGTTGACGGCTCCTGTAACTTGGTGGCTTTCCACTCGGTGGCGAGCAACCTGGTCGCTGATGATACCAACAATGCCTCGGACGTCTTCGTCTACGACCGCGGCACCGATACGACGACGCGCGTCAGCGTCGGCCCCGGCGGCGTGCAGGCAGATGGCCCCAGTATTACGCCTTCAATGAGCGCGGACGGCCACTGTGTCGCATTCGCCTCGTCGGCGACTAATTTGCTGCCAGGCGGTGGCGATACCAACGGCGTGCTCGATATCTATGTCGAGTGTGATGGCGTCGTCACCTGTCGCGCAAGCGTCAGCAGCGACGGTGTCGAAGCCAATCAGATGAGCTTCCTGCCGGCGCTGAATCGCGACGGAACGATCGTCGCGTTCAAGTCGAACGCGACAAACTTGGTGGCGGGCGACACGAATCAGGCCGCCGACGTCTTCGTGCACGATTGCACGAGCGGCGAGACCCAGCGCGTCAGCGTTGGCGATGGCGGCCAGCAAGGCAACGACATTGCCATCCCGCCGAGCATCAGCGGCGACGGTCGCTTCATCGCCTTCGGCTCATTTGCCAGCAATCTGCTGTCGGACCAATCCACGTTCGGCAACTCGCAGGTGTACGTGCGCGACCTCGAGCTTCAGACGACGACCCTCGTCAGCTCGAATCAGCGCGGTGGCCCGGGCAACGGCAGCGTGCCGGATCTGCCGCCGAGCATCAGCCTCGACGGGCAGTGGGTGGCATTTGAGTCGCTCGCTTCGGACTTGGTGCCGATCGACACCCTCGGCTATCTCGACGCATACATTCGCGCCAACGTGACGGTACAGCCCACCGCGACCAAGACCGACACACCGTTCCCTACGCCGACGCCGACCCGTCCGATTCCGTGTCAACGCGATACGGACTGTCCGGTGGGATACGTGTGCGGCGCGGATAATGTCTGCGTCATCGCGCCGACGCCGACGCCGACCATCGCCTGCAATGAGCCGAAGGACTGTCCTGACGGTCTCTCATGCGTCAACGGCGTGTGTCGCGACCTGTCGACGCCGACCGTGACGCCGACGCCGCTGCCGACGTGTGTGGTAGACGCCGACTGTCCGGACGGGACCGAGTGTAAAGCGATGGTCTGCGTGCCGCCGCGGCCGTGCGACAGTCAGGCGCAGTGTCGCGGGCAGCGCGAAGGATGCATTGACGGATTCTGTGAGTGCGGCGGCGACTGCAACACGGACGGTATCGTATTCGGTAGCGAGATCACCAAGATGGTCTGCATCGTCGGTGGTCAGTGCGATCTGGCCGTCTGCCCGTCGGGCGACATCAACCAAGACGGGCATGTGACGTCGTCTGACGTCACATTGGCGGTCATCAACCTCGGCCTGGGATGTCCCGGCGAAGGGTCGCCGTTGATCTACGCCCTGGATCGCACCAATGAGACGCGCACCATTGATGTCGGCACCATCAGCGGCATTCCTGGTGAGTACGTGACGGTCGACATCAGTCTCGCGGGTGGAGACGACATCACGACGGCTCAGGTCGACATCCTGTATGATTTGTCGCAACTCGAGGTGTCGGAGACTGATCCGCCGTGCACCCTGCATCCTCGATTGCTGCAGGAGGGATCGTTCGAAGCCGAGGTGCGGTTGCCGCAGGTCCCGACGAATCCGCCGGGTGAAGGCCGCCTGCGCGTCGCGGTCGTCGATAAGATGCCGCCGATCGAGTCGTTCGACTCCGGCCCTGTTTGGCAGTGCAAGTTCCGCATTGCACCGGCGGCATCGCCGGGGACAGGACAGCTTGGCTTCGACACCAATCGGCTAGAGATCGCCGATCCGGGTGCCAATCCGTTCCACGCAGAAGTGACGGGCGGTGCCTTCGAAGTGAAAGAACGCCCACCGTGCGAAACCAACGACATGTGTCCAGAAGGCACGGAATGCAAAGGCAACGAGTGCCGGCCGATCATTGCTTGTGACGGGCCGATGGCTGGTCCAGGTCAGTGTCTGGACGACCGTCAGGCTTGTGTGAACAACCAATGCGAGTGCGTGGGTGACTGCAATCTCGACGGTCGCGTTCGCGCCAATGAAATCACGATCATGATCAACATCATAAACGGCACCGCCGACGTCAGCGACTGTCTCGCCGCCGATTTCAACGGCGACGGCCGAGTGCGCGCGAACGACGTGACGATCGCCGTCAACAACATCAACCTCGGTTGTCCATAAGCATCGAAGGTCGTGGGCCGGAACGCGGGGATCCAACGGAACAGAAGGAGGAACAATGCGCAGGCAGCACAACCTTTGGACGCGAGCATTGAAACTCAGCCTGATCAGCGCAGTCGTTGGATGGGGTTGCTTGAGCCTCCCCTCCGTCGCGCGAGCGGGGCTCGAACCGTTGACCCCGCAGTTGTCGGTCACGGGTGGCACGGGCATTCCAGGCGGCACCGTATCGGTGACACTGGCCCTCGCAGGCGATGCGAACGACTCAGGCGTCAGCGCGGGTGTCGATCTGCGCTTCGACGATCGGCTGGAGTTTTCGGACTTCGCCGAGAATTGTAAGTTAGCCGATCGCCTGACTTCGACGCACCAGCTTGCCGGTCGCTTGGTCTCACCCGGCCTGCTCAACCTCGAGATTGCCATTCAGGTCGGCCCGCCGCCGCCGCCGCCGTTGGGTGACGGCGATCTTGCGACGTGCGATTTCGCCATCAAGACCGGTGTCGACACCGGCACTGCGGCGCTCGAGATCGAATCGCCTTTCCTCGGGAACGCGGAAGGCGGCGACATTCCTGTCGACATCGAAGACGGCTTCGTGACGATCGTCAGCGTCCTGCCGACCGGCACGCCTACCGTGACGCCGACGCCGGCGGACACGAGCACCGCCACGGTGACCAGCACGCCGGTGGTGACCGCGAGCGTCACGGCGACCGCAACGGCCACGCCGTCCGAGTCAACAGGAACGGTGACCGCCACCGCGACGGTCACGTCGACATCCAGTACCAGTACGCCGCAGGGCACTGCCACCGCAACGAAGACCCCGGCGGTGCCGACCGCCACTTCGACGCCAGCGTCGACGTCGACGGCAACGCGCACCGGCGGCACCGGCGCGACGCCCACGTCGACCAAGAAACCCGACAACAACGACGATGGCTGCAATGTCATGCCGCCCCAGCAGAGTGACGCGACCGGAACGGCCGCGCTGCTTCTCATTCCCGGTCTGTTGATGTGGGTACGCCGCCGCGGTTGATGGCTTAACGCGCCGACCGGTCATCGGTCGGGTAGGAAAATACGGGGGGCGATCTCAAGTAGATCGCCCCCCGTTTTGCGTCCGGGACATGGGCGCGCCTTTTCTTGCTCGAGCGCGAGCGGTATGACGCAGCGTCTTCGGGAACCGCCACGATCTTCGTCGATCTTCGTGGCTAGCAGCGGGGCAGAGCCAAACGCATGTCGGATCTGATTGAACGGTTCGAGTCACGGCGCGGCATCGTCGGCGTCGTCGGCCTCGGGTATGTGGGGCTACCGCTTGCGGCGACGATTGCCGAGGCCGGGTTCGGCAGCGTGGGATTCGATACGCGGCTGGACAAGATCGAGTCGTTGCGACGCCGTGAGTCGTACATTCGGCACGTTCCTTCGGAGCGCTTGGTGCCGATCGTGCGCACGGCGCTGCCGCCGTTGGGAGAGGCCGGATTCTACCCAAGCTCCGACTATGCGGACTTGGCGCAGTGCGACGGCATCCTGATTTGCGTGCCGACGCCGCTCACCGAGAATCGCGAGCCCGATCTTTCATATGTCGTGAAGACGGCCGAGACCGTCGCCGCACATCTTCGGCCTGGTCAACTCATCGTGCTCGAGAGTACGACCTATCCCGGCACCACCGACGAGGTCGTGCGGCCCATCCTGGAGGCAGGCGGGCTGCGCGTCGGACGCGACTTCCACTTGGCGTTTTCTCCGGAGCGCGAAGACCCCAACAACAGCGAGTTCACCACGCGGACTATTCCCAAGCTCGTCGGCGGGATTACCCCCGAATGCGGGCGAATCGCTGCGGCCCTGTACAGTGCCGTCGTCGAGCGGGTGGTCCCGGTCTCCAATGCGGCGGTCGCCGAGGCCGCGAAGCTGCTGGAGAACATCTATCGCAGCGTCAACATCGCGTTGGTCAACGAGCTCAAGGTGTTGTTCGACCGCATGGGACTGAACATCTGGGAGATCATTGCCGCGGCCGCCACCAAGCCGTTCGGCTTTACGCCATTCTATCCGGGTCCTGGCCTCGGCGGCCATTGCATACCGATCGACCCGTTCTACCTGACGTGGCGCGCGCGTCAGTTCGAGATGACGACTCGCTTCATCGAGCTGGCCGGCGAGGTCAATCTGTCGATGCCGGCGTATGTCGTCGACCGGCTAGTTGACGCGCTCAACGATCGCGGCCGCAGCCTGAGCGGCGCCAACATTCTGATGCTCGGCGTCGCGTATAAGCGCGATCTCGATGACGACCGCGAATCGCCGGCCTTCAAGCTCATGGAGTTACTGGTCCGCAAACACGCGACGGTCTCGTACCACGATCCCTACGTGCCGCACTTGAAGTCCGGGCGCCGTTACGATTTCGGCTTGAGCTCGATTGCGCTCACGGCGGAGTCGATCTCCGCCGCCGACGCTGTCCTCATCGCAACTGACCACAGCACGATCGACTATGACTTCGTGGTGCGTCACGCCCGTCTAGTCGTGGACTCCCGCAACGCAACCCGCAATGTCGCGTCTGGTCGAGAAAAGATCGTCATGGCATGAACGCGTCCGGGTTTTACATTTGACCACGTGTGTCAAACATGCTCTAAGCCGCCCACGTTTAACTTCAGTGGGGTTCGGGGAGTTCGTCGATTAGGGAGAGGTGGGGATTCATTCGGAGTGGAGCACTCGCCGCGCGCCTAATACTGCGCCGCGTCGGGAGCGCCGCAACGCCTGATATTCCCTTGACAATGCGTTTGAATTTTGAGTATGTAACGCGCCACTTCTGCAGCCGTGTCCGAGAAAACTGCGGGCTCGTGCTGGTTTCGAGCGCAAGGGAGTGAGGTATGGGTCTCGGCCGTCTGGAAAGGAGGAGGGCAATGCGAACAGAGAAGCGGTATGCTTTTCTCTCAGGGCTCTGTGGGGTCGCGGTGGCGCTGGGAATGATGTCCAGCCCGGTGAATGCGGCTGTCACGACGCAGAGGGGAGCATCGATCCTCGCTTTCCCTAAAGTCCTGGCCAACTCGGAAGATGGTGACACGATCATTCAGATCACCAACATTTCGAACAACATGGTGCACGCGCACTGTTTCTACGTGAACGCTGCGCTAGACTCGACTCGCACCCCGATTTGGCAGGTCACCGACTTTTCGATCTGGTTGACCAAGCAGCAGCCGACCCACTGGCAGGT
>Ga0265314_10002171_pt1 | contig 20533 bp, 16 predicted proteins | sample 4126metaG_FD_203106 | JGI IMG/M metagenome (GOLD analysis project Ga0265314, IMG submission 203106) | Rhizosphere microbial communities from Carex aquatilis grown in University of Washington, Seatle, WA, United States - 4-1-26 metaG | ecosystem: Host-associated > Plants > Roots > Rhizosphere >... | reverse complement strand
GGTGGTGAGCAAGCTCGACCCCGACGCGTCGCCGGTGCTGTTCGTCGCGGTCGAGTCGGATCGCTCGATCCGCGACATCACCGAGCTGGCCGACCATCAGATCCGCCAGTCGCTGGAGAGCATCTCCGGCGTCGGTCAGGTGACGATCATCGGTGGCCGCAAGCGCCAGGTGCAGGTGTTGCTCGATCCCAACAAGCTCAAGGCGAACGCGCTCACCGCCGCCGACGTCCGCCGCGCGATCGTCGCGCAGAACGTCACCACGCCCGGCGGCACGATCGACACCGGCCCGCAGCGCCTGACGTTCCGTGTGCGCGGCCGCGTGCCCAGCGTGCCCGCGGTCGGCGACATCATCATTCGCCAGATCGACGGCCACCCGCTGCTGGTCAGCGACGTGGCGCGCGTCGTCGACGGCGAGGAAGAGGCCGACACCTCGGCAGTGCTCGACGGCAGGCCGGCGGTCGTGCTCTCGATCCGCAAGCAGTCGGGCGAGAACAGCGTCGCGGTCGTCGATGCGTTGCGCGACCGTATGAAGGACATGGAGCGGATGCTGCCGGGCAAGACCAAGCTCACGGTCATTCGCGACAACACCGAGACCACGCGCACCAGCGTCGACGCCGTGCGCGAGCACCTGATCCTGGGCGCGTTGCTGGCGTCGCTCGTCGTCCTCATGTTCCTGGGCAACTTCCGCAGCACGCTCATCGCTGCGCTGGCGATCCCGACGTCGATCATCGGCACGTTCATGGGGATGTGGCTGATGGGCTTCACGCTCAACACCATCACGCTGCTCGCGCTGGCGCTGGCGGTCGGTATCGTGATCGACGACGCGATCGTCGTGCTGGAGAACATCTTCCGCTTCATCGACGAGAAGAAGGTGCGGCCGATGCCGGCGGCGATCTACGCCACGCGCGAGATCGGCCTGGCGGTTCTGGCGACCACGCTGTCGCTGCTGGCGGTGTTCATGCCGGTCGCGTTCATGGGCGGCATCCCGGGGCGCTTCCTGCGCAGCTTCGGCCTGACCATGGGGTTCTCGATCGCGATCTCGCTGTTCGTCAGCTTCACGCTGACGCCGATGCTGGCGTCGCGCTGGCTGCGCATGGATCCGCGCCCGGCGGCCGAGCGCAAGAAGTACCTGCTCGAGCGTGTCGTCGACGTGTTCTACCGGCCGGTCGAGCGGCTCTACATGCGCATCCTCTCGTATGTGATCGATCGGCGCTGGATCGTCGTGCTGGCCGCGCTGGCGACGCTCGGCACCTGCGTGCCCCTGGTCAAGAAGGTGCCCGCGGGCTTCCTTCCCAAGAGCGACGAGGCGCAGTTCGAGATCAGCCTGCGCACGACCGAGGGCACCAGCCTGGCGGCGACGGCGCTGGCCGCCGAGCGCATCGCACGTGAGGTGCGCCTCTGGCCCGAGGTCTCGGCGACGCTGATGACCATCGGCGACAACAACGAGAAGACGCCGAACCTGGCCAAGGTGTTCGTGCGCTTGCTTCCGCCCGACCGACGCAAGCTGTCGCAGGATCAGCTGCAGGACAGGGTTCGCCAGGAGATCGTCACCAAGCAGCCGCCCGACTACCGCATCAGCGTGCTCGCGGTCGGAGCGTTCAGCGGCGGCGGGTTCAGCAACGCCACCGTGCAGTACACGCTGACCGGGCCAGACCTCGCGCTCCTGACCAGCTCCTCGGCGGAGATCGTCAAGAAGCTGAAGGCGATCCGCGGCGCGGTCGACGCCGACACGAGCCTCGTGACCGGCAACCCCGAGGTGGTCGCGGTCGTCAACCGGCGCAAGGCGGCCGATCTCGGCGTCAACGTCGCCGACGTGGCGACGGCGGCGCAGCTGCTGGTCGGCGGCGTCAAGGTGTCGCGCTACGAAGAAGAGGGGCGCGAGTACGACATCCTGGTGCGCGCCGACGAGGCGTTCCACACCAGCACCGAGGCGCTGTCGCTGCTCAGCGTGCCGTCGTCGAAGGGCGGCGCGGTGCCGCTGCTCGACGTGGTCGACCTGTCGCGCGGCGAAGGTCCGTCGCAGATCAACCGTTACGGGCGCCAGCGCCAGGTTACGTTCCTGGCCAACACCGCGCCCGGCGTCGGCGCGAACGAGGTCGGCGTTGCGCTCGAAAAGGTGGTCGCGGCGATGAAGCTGCCGGCGGCGTATCGGTTCGTGCCGATGGGGCAATCCAAGGAGATCAAGCGGACCGGGATCAACTTCGCCGTCGCGTTCGGCCTGGCGTTCGTCTTCATGTACCTGATTCTGGCGGCGCAGTTCGAATCGTGGCTGCACCCGGTCACGATCTTGCTCGCGCTGCCGCTCACCGTGCCGTTCGCGTTGATGTCGCTGCTGATCTTCGGACAGTCGCTCGACATCTTCACCATGCTCGGCGTGCTGGTCTTGTTCGGCGTCGTGAAGAAGAACTCGATTCTTCAGATCGACCACATCAACCAGCTGCGCGCCGAGGGCAAGTCACGGCGCGACGCGATCCTGCTCGGCAACCGCGATCGGTTGCGGCCGATCTTGATGACGACCATGGCGTTCGTTGCCGGCATGCTGCCGCTGGTGCTGTCGAAAGGCATCGGCGCCGAGTTCAACAAGGCGACCGCCGGGCCGGTCGTCGGCGGGCAGATCCTGTCGCTGTTGCTGACGCTGCTGGCAACGCCGGTCGCCTACTCGTTGTTCGACGACCTGTCGCTCTGGTTCCGTCGAGTTTTCCGCATCCGCGCGCGCTCGCCCGAAGAGACCGGCGCCGACGAGATCATGCCACCCGCCCATGCCGTCCCGCACGCTGCCGAGGGACAGGGCCCGCGACGCCCGGAGGTCGCATCGTGAGGAGACCCCTGACCATGGTACGTGTTCGTTCCGTTCTCGCCGTTCTCGTTTCGTTCACCGTCACGTCGTTCGCGTTCGGAATCGCAGCGCCGGTTGCGAGCGCTGCGGAGGTGGGCGCGCCCGCCGAGCTGACGCTCGACCAGGCGCTGGCGATGGCGCGCAAGCGCAACCGCAGCCTGATCGTCGAGCGCGCGCGGCTCGCGCAGGCACAGACCAACATCGAGCAGGCGTGGGCGGCGCTCTTCCCGACGATCACGGCGCAGGGGAAGTACACGCACAACGACACCGAGGCGAAGTTTCCGTTCACGAACCCGATGACCAACACCACCCAGGTCCTGACGCTGCAGCCGCAGGAGCAGCTCGATGGCCAGGTCAACCTCAACATGCCGCTGATCGCGCCGCCGGCGTATCCGGCGCTCAACGCGGTGAAGGCCAACGTGCACGCCTCCGAGGCGAACTTCGAGGTGAGCGAGGACCAGGTGCTGTTCAGCGTCGCGCAGACGTTCTACGCGGCGGGCATCGCCGACGAGGTGCTGGTGGCACGCCGGTCGAGCGTCGAGGTCGCGCGCGCCACGCTGGACAACGCGCGCACGCGCATGGCGGCTGGCACCGTGACCAAGGTCGATCAGGACCGCGCCGAGCTGGCGCTGGTGCGGGCCGAGCAGCAGGAGCGCGAGGCGATCACCGCGCGCGAGCAGACCTATCGCGCGCTCGCGACGCTCATCCAGGCCGAAGGCCCGTTTCACGTCTCGATCCCGCCCATCGCGGCGCCGTACCGAGTGGACAACCAGTCGCTGGACATGGCGCTGCACCTGCGGCCCGAGTTCCGCGCCTTCGAGCAGACCGCGCGCTCGGCGGACGAGCAGCGCCGCGCCTACTTCTGGCGCTGGGCGCCGACGCTGTCCGGGTTCGGGTTCGCGCGCCGGTTCAACTACCTCAACTTCGCTCAGCACGACTACGCCTGGGCGGCCGGCTTGCAAATCGACTGGGTGATCTACGACGGTGGCACGCGGGACGCGCAGCGCCACCTGGCGGCGGCGCAGGCCGAAGAGGCGCTGGCGCGCACGGACGTCCTGCGCGACAGCATCAACGATGACCTGGTCAACGGCGCGCGCTCGCTCGACACCAAGCAGAAGGCGCTGGAGACCGCCGAGCGGTCGGTCTCACTGGCGCACGAGACGCTGGACCTGGTGCGGGTGCAGTACGAGGCCGGCAGCGTGACCCAGGTCGACTTGCTGCAAGCGCAGGACAGCCTGGTCGCGGTTCAGGAGTCGCTCGCGCAGGCGCACTACGATGTGGCGATCGCCGACCTGACCCTGCGGCGCGCGGTCGGGACGTTCCCCGGCAAATAGCGCAGCAAACAGGGTAGCAAAGAGGCCGGTATGTCGGGCAAACTCGCCCGGCTATTCGCCGGTTCGCGCGTCACCCATCAAGCTCGGCCGCGATCGCGGCCCTGGTCGTGTGTGCGATGTCGCCGCCGGTCGGGGCGCATCCGCTGCTGCAAGACGCGATGCAGATCGACGTCGCGCGCGAGCGGCTTTCGATCCGCGTGACGGCGACCTGGGAGGAGATCCTCGTCGCCGCGACCGCGGCCGGCCGGGGCAGCGCGCCGCTCGACGAGCGGGTGCGCCGCCACGGCGAGTACGTGCTGGCGCACCTGACCGTGGAATCCGATGGCCACCGTCTCACCGGCGCCGTCGTCGAAACGCCGCCCGCGAGCGCGGCGGCGCCGCCGTTCAGCTACGTGCTCTCGTACCCCTGGTCGCCGGGGGCGTCACCCGCCGCGCGGATCACGCTGCGCAACCAGGTGTTGCGCGAAATAGGCCTCGCGCTCGGCGGCCCGTGGGAAGTGAGCTACCTCGTCACCGTCACCGATCACGGTGGCGCCGGCGCTGCACCGCGCCTGCTCGGCGCGGACCCGCTGACGATCGAATGCGATGGCGCGCCCGCATCGGCGGGTGGCGCGCGCCTGGCCTGGGCCTACTTGCGGCAGGGCATTCTGCACATCCTGCGCGGCTACGATCACCTGCTCTTCGTCGCGGCGCTGGTGCTGGCCGCGGTGACGCTGCGGGATCTGATCAAGGTCGTGGTCGCGTTCACGCTCGCGCACGCGACCACGCTGACGTTGTGTGCGTTGCGCTGGATCGCGCTCCCCGACTCGATCGTCGAGCCGCTGATCGCCGCCAGCATCGTCGTGGTCGCGCTGCAAAATGTCCTCGCGCCTGCATCCAGTCGGCGCGCGCCTCGGCTGGCGATCGCGTTTGGGTTCGGATTGCTGCACGGGTGCGGGTTCGCGAGCGGCGCGCTGCAGGCGATGCGCGACCTGCCGGCCGCCGGGCTGGGACTGGCGGTGGGCGCGTTCAGCCTGGGCGTCGAGATCGGCCACCAGGCGATCGTGATCCCGACCTTCATGCTGCTCAATCGCCTGCGCGAACGCACCACCGCCGCCACCATGGCGGCGATCCAGCGCGCGGGCTCGGCGGCGATCGCGGTCGCCGGCGGTGTGTACCTCTGGCTCGCGCTGCACCGCTAGCCGTCTTCGACGGGCTGGCCGTCCATCGCCCGGGTTGCTCGCGCCGCGACGCGCTGGTACGGTGCTGGCGCTACCATGCCTGACCCGTCGCCACAGGCAGCCTCGGGTGCGCCGGTGCCGCCCGAACGCGAGCTGAGACTCTGCCTCGTGATGTACGGCGGCGTCTCGCTCGCCGTCTACATGAACGGCGTCGCGCGCGAATACTTCGATCTCGTGCGCGGCCGCGGCGTCTGGGGGATCTTCAAGCGCCTGGCCGACGTCGACGCCGTCGTCGACGTCATCTCGGGCGCGTCGGCGGGCGGGCTCAACGGCCTCTTCCTGGCCTACGCGATCTGTGGCCACCGCGAGTTCGGCACCATGGTCGATCTCTGGCGCAACCGCGCCGGGATCGAGGCGCTGCTCGCGGATCCGGAGACGCCGGATCTGCGCTCGCTGCTCAAGAGCGAGTACATGGAGACCGAGCTCAAGAACGCGTTCGAGACCATGCCGCCGGTGGCGCCGGGACGCGCCGACGAGATCGCGGTGTCGGAGAGCCCCGACCTCGACTGCTTCATGGCCGCGACAAACTTCTACGGCGAGCGTGTGACCATCGGCGATCCGACCGGCAGCCCGATCCCGACGCGCACGCATCGCTCGACGGTGCACTTCAAGCACCGCCTCGGGCGCAAGGAGCCGTTCGGCGCCCCCGCGGTGCCGGGCGCAGCGCCGCGCAGCGCCGCCGTCGCGGCCGAGCGCGGGACGCTGTCGCCCAGCGTGCTGGCCAAGGTCGCGCGCGCGACCTCGGCGTTTCCGGCGGCATTTCAGCCGATCGAGCTTCAGGGCAACGACCTGCACGGGCGCTTCGCCACCGACGACATGGATCTGCCGCCAGGCAGGTCCGCCTGGTACATCGACGGTGGCGTGCTCGACAACAAGCCGTTCACCTGCGCGCTGCCGATGATCTACCAGCGGCACGCCGACCGCCCCATCGATCGGATGCTGTTCTTCGTCGAGCCGGATCCCGAAGCCGACGACAAGGTCACCGCCGCCGAGACGCGCGCCGCCGAGCCGAATTTCCTCGAGACCGCGCTCGCGTCGCTGAGCTCGCTGCCGAGCTATGAGAGCATCCTCGACGAGATCCGCTCGATCGACGGGCACAACCGCAAGATCGATCTGTTCGATTCGGTCTTCGGCGAGACCCAGGGTCTGGAAGCCACCGAGCCGCCGCCGATGCAGTGGAGCCTCTATCACCGCTCGCGCGTCCACTGCCTGATGGACGACGTCGCCGACGAGCTCTCGCCCGCGCAGGTGGCGGCGCTGCTCTCGGAGATGAACGTGGCGGCCGGGCAGGGCGCCGACCGTGCGGTCAGCGTGCAGTACTTCCGCCGGCTGTTCGCGGCCAAGTTCACCGGCGCCGACACGGCGCACCTGTCGCTCGAGCAACCGGCGGTCGACGTCGACGCGCTCGACGTCGACTTCGTGAAGCGCGCCTTCTACTACTGGATCTATCGCCTCTACGACCGTCTGACGGCGCAGCCCGACAACGACGATCTGCGCCGTCAGATCTCATTCCTGTCGGACCGCATCGACATGCTGCTGTTCCTCGACGCGCAGGTCGAGCTGGCGCTGGATGGCCTCGGTCCCGCGCCGACGTTCGCGACCGTGATCGGCGCGCTCACCGACGCGCTGTCGGGGCCGGCGGCCCTCGCTACCGTCCTCGCAGGTCACGAGGACGCGACGCGCATGCTCAGCGACCGGCGAAACAGCGGGGGCGCCGACACCTCGCGCTTCATCGAGACCTATCGCGCGCCGATCGCGACCGCGGCCGGATCGGCCCCTCCGCCGGCCACCGCGGCGCCCGCCTCTCGGCCCCTGATCTTGCCGACGTTCCTCGCGCTGCTCGACCAGACGATCGGCTCCGACGCCACCGCGGCCTTTCGCCGCTTCGACGCCTGGCGCTTCCCGGCGGTCTACGCCGCCGATCTCGGCGAGATCGATCGCATCGAATACTACCGCGTGTCGCCGATCGAGGCGGCGGCCGTGCCCGGCGCGACGCCCGAGCTCGCGCGCTTCCGCGCCGATCCGATGCGCCGGCTCGCGGGCCGCCACCTGGCGCACTTCGGCGCATTCCTCAACAAGGCCTGGCGCTCGAACGACGTCATGTGGGGCCGCATCGACAGCGCGAGCGTGATCTGGGACGTGCTCTTGCGGCGCCGCGGCTACCAGCTGTCGCGAGCGCGCGCGGCGGCCTTGCTCGCCGAGCTCGACGCGCGCCGCTGGTCGACGAGCCCGGTGCGCGAGCTCGCCGAGCTCTACGCGCTGGTCGCCGACTTCGCGGCCGGCAAATCCGACGAGGCGGCGTTCGCTGCCGATCTGTTCGCTTGCCACCAGCGCGCGATCCTGGTCGACGGCGTGCCCGAGGTGATCGCCGACGCGGCTGGGCAGCTGCAGCCGGATCCGGGCGCGAACGCCGCCGCCAGCGACGTGAGCGCCGCACGCCAGCTGCTGGCGACGTTCGAGAACAACGTCGCCGATCCGCTGTTACGCGGCGCCGCCGAGGAGGCGGTGCACGCTCTGCTCGGCGACAAACCCGACGCTGTGCTGGGCTACGTGTCCTCGCGCTACGAGGTCGGAGCCACCGGGCTGCCCGAGCTCGACAAGCAGCAGGTGTCGGTGACCGCGCTGCAGGCCGGGCGCGTGGTCACCGACATGTTCCAGGCGGTGCTGCCGCGCGACGGGCTCGCGGGCTCGTTGCAGCGGGTGGTGTCGCCGCTGGCGATGGCGCTCAAGACGTTGCACCTGCTGGCGCTGTCGGTGCGCGACGGTGCGTTCCCCATCATCTGGTTGTCGCTGCTGCTGGCGGCGATCGCGACCGGGGCCGCGGGCGCGATCGCGCTCAAAGGCTCGGCTGGCTGGCAGGTGGTGCTGGCGTCGGCGTTGGTGCTGGGCGCGCTGCTGCTGGCGCCCCAGGTCTGGTTCGGGCGCGGGCAGGCGCTGCGCGCGCTGCGCTGGCCGTTGCTGTTCGTGCTGCCGCTGGGCGCAGGAGCCGGCATCTACTGGTTGCACCATCGGCCGGCGCCGGCGCCGCACGATCACGCCGGCGTCGAGCGCTGGATGCGCAATGTGCAGCTGATCGGCGCCGCGGAGCTGGTGTGGGGCGTGCTGCTGGTGTTCGCCGCCACCGGTGTGTGGCTGTATGCGCGCCGCGTGCGGGCGCAGGCGCGCGCGTTCCGCGCCCACGTCGCCGCGCAGGGGCTGGCGGTGGCGGCGTCGGCGGCGATGATGCGCCCGCGCACGACCGCGGCGGCGCCGGTCGCTGGTGAGGCGGCGTCCGACTCGCAGCGCGGCGCCGCCTGATTTCGCCGCGCGCGCGACAGGCGTATTCTCGGGGGATGGCGGAGCTCGCGGGCAAGACGCTGTTCATCACCGGGGCGAGCCGCGGCATCGGCCTCGCGATCGCGCTGCGCGCGGCGCGCGACGGCGCGAACGTCGTCATCGCCGCCAAGACCACCGAGGCGCACCCCAAGCTGCCGGGCACGATCCACACCGCCGCCGCCGAGATCGAGGCGGCCGGCGGTCACGCGCTGGCGTGCCCGGTCGACGTGCGCGACGAGCGGCAGATCGAAGACGCGGTCGCGCGCGCCGTCGACCGCTTCGGCGGGATCGACATCCTGGTCAACAACGCCAGCGCCATCAGCCTGACCGGCACGCGCGACACGGCCATGAAGCGGTTCGACCTCATGCACCAGGTGAACGTGCGTGGGACGTTCGCCTGCGCGCGTGCCTGCATCCCGTTCCTCGAGAAGGCGGCGAACCCGCACGTGCTGATGCTGTCGCCGCCGCTGTCGCTCGATGCGCGCTTTTACGCGTCCCACCTGGCCTACACGATGTCGAAGATGGGCATGAGCCTGTGCGTGCTCGGACTGGCCGAAGAGCTGCGCGCCGCCGGCGTCGCGGTCAACGCCCTGTGGCCGCGCACGATCATCGCCACGTCGGCGATCCGCAATTTGCTGGGCGGCGAAGAGGCGATCCGCGGATCGCGCACGCCGGAGATCGTCGCCGACGCCGCGCATGCGATCTTCGTGCGCGGCAGCCGCGAAGCCACGGGACAGTTCTTCATCGACGACGAAGTCCTCGCCGCCGCGGGTGTCACCAACTTCGATCGCTACGCGGTTGCGCCTGGCGCGCCATTGCTGCCGGATCTGTTCATCTAGCTGCCGAGCTAGCTACGGATGGCAGCTCAGCTTGATGCTGATCGACACACAGCTGTCGACGTTGGTGCGCGTGAAGCCGCCATTCACGAAGTCCGCCGACGTGAGCGGGCCATTGACCTCGCACATGGTTTCGCCGAACGAGCCGCTCGCGGTATCGACGTCGTCGTCGAAGACCGTGATCAGCCAGTTCTTGCCACCCGCCATCAGATCGCTGGCATGTAGCGGAGCCGCCATCGGATTCAGGAGCGCCTGGGTGGGGGGCATCAGCGCGCCCCAGTTGGGCAACAGCGAATCGACAATGACGGCGCTGTGACCGATCGGGGTGATCGCGGTCGACAGGATGTCGAGCTCGACGAACGGGTCCGGCAGAATGCCGCCGATCTCACCGCTCGGCAGATCCCAGTTCGGCGGGTCGGGGCTCTGAACGTGGGGATCCGTCGATTTCAGGGACGCAGAGATCGCGGCCAGGTCCCAGGTCGACGCCGGGTCGACCTCGCAGGTGTGGCTCGCCGTGCATCGCTGGCACGGGCCGCATGCCGGCGCACAGACGGTCGCGCCCCCGGCGCCACCGAGGCCGGGTGCGCCGCCCATCCCGGGCATCCCGCCCAGGCCGCCGTTGGTCCCGGCCGCGCCGTTGCCGCCGCTGCCTGCGTCGGCCGCGCCCGAGTCGGTGCCGCCGTCGAAGCTGCCACCGGTGCCGGCCATCACGCCGCCCACACCGGCGATCATGCCGCCGCTGCCGGCGATCATGCCACCGCTCCCGGCGAGCATGCCGCCCGTGCCGGCGAGCATGCCGCCCGTGCCGGCGACCATGCCGCCGCTGCCGACGACCATGCCGCCGGCGCCGAGCATGCCGCCCGTGCCGGCGACCATGCCGCCGGCGCCGAGCATGCCGCCCGCGCCGACCTGGCCGCCGGTCCCTTCGATCACCATGCTGCCGCCGGCGCCGACCATGCTACCGCCGGCGCCGAGCATGCCGCCCGCGCCGCCGACGCCGGAACCGCCGGCTCCGATCGCGTGATCGATCGATGCGTCGCCATTGCCGACGTTGGTGCCCGAGTCGGCGGGAAGCATCACCGACTCGAGCCCCGTGCGATCGACACCGCAGCCGCCGAGCGCCAACCCCGCCACTCCCACCACGAACGTCGCCCGCCACGCTGTCAGGCAATGACGGAAGCGGCGACAAGAATCGGTGCTGCGAACCATCGGGGACCTCGTCGAATAAAGCGGACGCGTATATCCGGTGCCCAAGGCTAGGAAGACGACGTGTAGGCCTAGGTCGGAATGGGGCGCATGATACGCCTCTTCCATAATCTGGCGAGCGAAACCACCGTGCCGCGTCGGAAACGGTCCCGGGGCGATCGCCAGGTGATCGCCTAGGTGATCGGATTGGGTTTGCCCTGATAGGCTTCGCCTCAGTTTGGCCCTCGAGATCGCCGACCAGACGCCGCTCGCGCCGCTCACGACCCTGGAGCTGGGCGGCGCCGCGCGCCACCTGGTCACCGTCGCTGACGAAGAGAGCGCGCTCGAAGCCTTGCGCTGGGCGGGCGCGCGCGACTTGCCGATCTTCGTGCTGGGCGGCGGATCGAACGTGGTCATCTCGGACGCCGGATTTCCCGGCTTGGTGATCCGCGTTGCGCTGCGCGGCCTGGCATTCGACCGCGAGGGCGAGGGCGATCGCACGATCGTCCGGATCGCCGCCGGCGAGCCCTGGGACGCGGTCGTCGCCGAGACGGTGCGCCGCGGCCTTGGCGGACTCGAGTGCCTTTCGGGAATTCCCGGCCTGGCGGGCGCGACGCCCATCCAGAACGTCGGCGCCTACGGGCAAGACGTGTCGGAGACCATCATCTCGGTGCGCGCCGTCGATCGTTGTTCGCCTCTTCCGCTCGACGTCGTCGAGTTGCCCGCGGCGGCGTGCGCGTTCGCCTACCGCGACAGCGCGTTCAAGCGGCAGCCGGATCGCTGGCTGGTGCTGGGCGTGACCTTCGCGCTGCGCGCCGGCGGCGTCCCGGTCGTGCGCTACCCCGAGCTCGCGAACGCCCTCTCCGCGCGCACCGCCGCGCCGACCCTGGCCGACGTGCGCGACACCGTCGTCGCGCTCCGGCGCGCGAAGTCGATGGTGATCGATCCCGCCGATCCCAATCGCCGCAGCGTCGGCTCGTTCTTCACGAACCCGGTCGTCTCGACGGCGGAGGCCGATCGCCTGGTCGCTCAGCTGCTCGCCGAACGCATCGTCGCCGACGCAGGTGCCGTGCCGCGGTTCCCGGCCGGCGCCGCGCGCGTGAAGCTGTCGGCGGCCTGGCTCATCGAGCGTGCGGGCCTGAGCAAGGGACTGCGCGAGGGCGCGGTCGGCATCTCGTCGCGGCACACGCTCGCGCTGGTCCACCACGGCGGCGGCACCACCGCCCAGTTGCTGGCCTTTGCCGAGCGCGTGCGCGACACCGTCGAACGTCGCTTCGGCGTGCGCCTGCAGCGCGAGCCGGTGCAGGTTCCTTCCGTCGATCCGCTAGCCGCGGAGCTGTGATACACAGTCGGCCCATGGCCGAGAGCAAGATCGAAGTGGGACAGAAGGCGCCGGCCTTCGCGCTCAAGAACCAGGACGACGAGACCGTCAAGCTGAGCGACGCCGCGCTCAAGGGGCACTGGGTCGTGCTCTACTTCTATCCAAAGGACGACACGCCCGGCTGCACGATCGAAGCGTGCGACTTCACGTCGGGGCTCAAGGGCTTCGAGAAGCTCGACGCCGTCGTGCTCGGTTGCAGCCCCGACTCGACGGAGGCGCACCGCAAGTTCATCGCCAAGCACAAGCTGAAGATCGAGTTGCTCTCCGATCCCAGCCACGAAACGCTCGAGCGGTATGGCGCCTGGGGCGAGAAGAACCTGTACGGGAAGATCACGACCGGCGTGATCCGCTCGACGGTGATCATCGATCCGGCCGGCAAGATCGCGCACCACTACCGCAAGGTCAGCGCCAAGGGCCACGCCGAAGCCGTCCAGGCCAAGCTCAAGGAACTGCAGGCCTGATCCGCGCCGTCGCTCCCGGCCCGTAGACAGGGCGCGCTCGCGTGACCAGGTTGTCCTTGATGGACCTGGACAACGGACGAGTCGTCTTCGGCGAGGCGACCTCGGAGGCGCACGCCATGATCAAGGACCCGGTGTGCGGCATGGAGTTCGAGCGTGCGAACGCCGACGCCGCGACCGACTATCACGGCCGCGTCTATTACTTTTGCTCGGGGGGCTGCAAGCTGCACTTCCTCGCCGACCCGGCGCGCTACGTCAGCGCCCCGGAGTCGCCTTGAGCGACGCCGAGTTGATGCAATAGCGCAGGCCGCCCGCATCGCTCGGGCCGTCGGGGAAGACGTGCCCGAGGTGGCCGCCGCAGCGGCTGCAATGCACTTCGGTGCGCACCATGCCGTGGCCTTCGTCGGTCTCGACCTCGACGCTGCTGGGCGCGGCCGGCGCCGTGAAGCTGGGCCAGCCCGATCCCGAATCGTACTTCGCGTCCGAACCGAACAGCTCCTGGCCACATCCCGCGCAGACGTACATCGTGCGGTCGTGCGAGGCACAATACTCACCGGTGAAGGCGCGCTCGGTCCCCTTCTCGCGCAAGACGTGAAACTGCTGCGGGGACAGGATCGCGCGCCATTCGGCGTCGGTCTTGACCACCTTCTCGCTGCCGCTGCCTTTGGTGCTGGTCTCTTTGTTGGCCATGTTCTTACCCCTCGACAAAGTTAGCGCAGCGCCGGTCAAGGTGCGAGATCGCGAGTCAGCTTGATCACGACAGAGAGCACGACGACCAGCACCACCCAGCGGACCAGCCGATCGCCGCGACGGAGCGCCAGGCGGGCGCCGAGGGCGGCGCCGATCGCGTTGGCCGCCGCCATCGGAAGCGCGATGGCCCACAAGATCGTCCCGCGCCGGGCGAAGACCAGGAGCGCGGCCAGGTTCGACGCCAGATTCACGACCTTGGCGTTGCCCGACGCGCGCGTGAGTGAATCGCCGCACACGAGCACGAACGCCAGGATCAGCATCGAGCCGGTGCCCGGCCCGAAGAACCCGTCGTAAGCGCCCAGGACCAGCGCGATCGCCGCGAGCGCGACGGTGCGCGCGGCGCTGCCCTCCGCGAGCCAGGCGCGCGGGCTCGCCATTTGCCGGCGGCTCGCCAGCATCACCACCGTCGCCACGATCAGCAGCGCGATCACGATCGGGCGCAGCGGCTCGGGCCGCATCGCCATAAGCGCCAGCGCGCCCGCGCACGAGCCGGCGAACCCGGCCGCGAAGCCGAGCGGCGCGCGGTCGCGATCGATCCCGCCGCGGCGCCAGAACGAGGCGAACGACGAGATCGCGCCGAAGATTCCCTGGCCCTTGCTGGTGGCGATCGCGCTCGCCGGCGGCAGTCCGACCGCGAGCAGCGCCGGCAAGCTGATGAGCCCCCCGCCGCCTCCGATCGCGTCGACGAGCCCCGCGACAAACGCGGCCCCGACGAGCCAGATCGCCAGCCCCGGACGGGCAAAAAGCGCGAGATCGGCAGGAGGCGTCATGGGGTGATTGGGTCGCTTGTGGGCCCGGGTGGGAGCGATTCCGCGGCGACGACCGTAGATCTTTTCGCCCGCCCGCGCGTCGAGAATCGTCAGGAGGTTCCCATGATGACCCTGCGCAACACGATGACCTGTCTCTTCGGAATTGGATCGCTGCTGGCCGCGGCCACGTCCTGCGCCGCGACGCCGCTGCCCGCCGGCGCGCCGCTCCGCGACCGAGCCGGCGCCTACGAAGTGGAGGTCCTGGTCGACGGCGGCGTCGCGCCGACCTACGCGCACGAGGGCGAGACGTACGTCATGGGGCAGCTGGGCGCGCGCTACACGCTGCGCGTGCACAATCACTCGGGCCGCCGCGTCGAGGCGGTGGTCTCGGTCGACGGGCGCGACGCCATCGACGGCAAGCCGGCCGAGCTGCGCAACAAGCGCGGCTACCTGGTGCCGGCCTACGGCACCGTCGATATCGACGGTTGGCGCATCTCGCGCGCCGAGGCGGCGGCGTTCCGCTTCTCGACGGTACCCGACTCCTACGCCGCGCGCACCGGCAGCGCGCGCGAGGTCGGCGTCATCGGCGTCGCCGTCTTCCCCGAGCGGTATGTGCCGCCGCTGCCGCCGCGCCGGCCGCAGCCGATCTACCCGCGCTCCTACGACGACGAGAGCGCTCCGCGCGATGGCTACGGCGGCCTCGGCAGCACCGGAGCCGCCCCGGAGTCCCGCGCCGCCGAGGCCGCGCCCCCGCCGGCGAGCGCGGCCGCGGCGCCCTCCATGCGGGACGAACCGCTGTCCGCCGAGAGCTCGCGTGGCTACGCCGACAAGAAGAAGAGCGCGCGCTCGCGCTCGGGCCTGGGTACCGAGTACGGCGAGGCTGTGAGCTCGCCGACCTACGAGGTCGAGTTCGTGCGCGCGAATGTGTCGCGCCCGGCGGTGATCCTGGGCGTGCGCTACAACGACCGCGACGGCCTCATCGCGATGGGCATCGACGTCGACGGCCCCGACTACGCCACCTTGCACGAGGAGGAGCTGCGCCGGACCGCCGACCCGTTCCCCGCTGCGGACCGCCGCTACGCCGCGCCCCCTCCGGGATGGCGCGGGTCGTGCTGCTTGCGGTAGCCTGGAGGCGGTGCAAGGGGACGAGACCGACGAGGATCTCATGTCGGCCTACCAGGCGGGCGACGTGCGGGCGTTCGAGCGGCTCGTCGCCCGCCATGAAAAGCCGGTGTGGATGTTCCTGCGCCGTTTCACGCGCGACGCCGTGGCGGCGGAGGATCTGTTGCAAGAGGTCTTCCTGCGCGTGGTGAAGAGCGCGGGCGAGTGGAAGCGCACCGCGAAGTTCTCGACCTGGGTCTACGCCATCGCCCGCAACCTGTGCATCGATCAATCGCGCCGCGCGGTTCACCGGCAGGCGCAGTCGCTGGATGGGCCGCTCAAGGCCGGCGGCGATGCGACGGAGACGCTGCACGATCGCATCCCCGCCGTGCAGAGCGGCGCCGACGATCGGCTCTCCGACCGGCAGGCGGCGGCCCGCATCGACGCCGCGATTGCCGAGCTGCCCGACGACCAGCGCGAGGTTTTTCTCATGCGTGAAGTGATGGAGATGTCGTTCGCCGAGATCGCGGCCGTGGTCGGCGCGTCGGAGCCGACGGTGAAGAGCCGCATGCGCTACGCTCTCGGTAAGCTGCGCGAGGCGCTGACAGACCTGCGCGACGCACCCGCCGCCCGCGCCGGCGTCGCCGAGTCGGCGGGTTCAGGATAGACGCGATGGCGATGACCCAGGACCCCATGAGCCATGACCAGATCGACGAGCAGATGGTCGACTTCCTGTACGGGGAGTTGCCGGCCGCCGCTCGCGCTGCGTTCGAGGCTCACGTCGCCGGCTGCGAGCGCTGCCGTCGCGAGGTCGAGTCGCTCGGTCAGGTCCGTGCGCTGGCACGCACGGTGATGGACGAGGCGCCGCCCGCGCGCGCGCACGACGCGATCCTGCGCGCGGCACGCGAGGCCGCGGCGGCGGGTCCGGCGCAGGCGGCGGCTGCGGCGAAAGCGGGCGGAGCGGGTCCCGCGAAGATGGGGGCGAAGGCCGAGCCGGCGCGCGCGTCGCTGTGGGACTGGCTGCGCGGGCGCTGGGCCTTTCCCACGCTGGCCACCGTTGGAGCCGTCGCGGTGCTTGTGCTCGGCAGCCGGCTGTTCCTGAATCCGAGCACCGTGCACGAGATTGGCCGGCCGGCGTCCGCGCCGGAGCCGGGAGCCGGCCCCAGAGCGTCCGAGGCCGAGCTGCGCAAGCAAGCCGAGGAGGTCGCGCGCTCGTCCTCCGCGAGGATGGCCGAGTCGAATGAGCCGCGGCCGTCCGCGGCTGCTGCCGCGGCGCCGCCGCTCGCTGAGGCGCCCGCGACCGGCGCCCCCGGGGCAGCCCTGGCCGAGTCCAGAGCCGAAAAGAAGAGATCGCGCGCGGTCGTTCGGCCCGCCGCGCCCGCCGCGCCCGCCGCGCCTACAAAGATGGGTGGCGCCGGAGCGGGTGCGTTCGGATCGGCGGGCAAAGGCGATCCGCTCGCGGGACTGATCGGCTCGACGCCGACCGCGCCCAAGAAGAGCGAAGCACGCGACGATCTCGTCGAAGGACTGTCGACACGCGACGGGAGCGGCGGCCTCGCGAAGGACAAGGCCGCGGCGCCGGCGGGTGGCGCGCCCGAATTTCAGGACCGGCCGCTCGCCGCCGCGAAGCCGTCCCACGACGCGGCGCCGCGAGAGCTGGCGAAGAAGCGCGCGCGCCGCGAAGTGGATGACGCGGACGACGAGGCTCCGGTTCGTCCGCGAGCGAAACAGCCCGCGCTCGCCGAGCGCTCCCCGGCTCCCTCGCGCGCGTATGCGGCGCCTCCGCCGCCCGCCGAGCCCGCGGCAGCTCCGCCGCCCGCAGCCGCTCCCTCGCCGGTGAATGCGAATGAAGCGTTCGCCGACGACGCGCCGGCCGAGGCAGCGGCGCCCCGGCGGCTGGATCGAACGGCGTCGCGCGCCTCACGCGGGGGCGCGCCCGCGCCGGCCCCGGCGAGCACGCCCCCGCCCGCGACGGCGATGAGCGCGCGCGCCCGCGTTGCGGCCGCGGACGCCGAGGAGAGCGAACAAAACCAGGCCGCGACCGTTCGCGAGACGCTGGTGCAGCGCGCGGATCGCCTGTTCACGCAGGGGCGCTGGGCCGAGGCCGCGATCGCCTATCGCGATCTGCTGCGCCAGCAGCCGAGCTCGCCCGAGGCCGAGCGCTGGCGCCGGCGCCTGGCCGCCGCGCGCGCCGCGATCGCCACCGACCGCCCCCCGCCGTCGCGCTGAAGCGCGTCGCGCGCATCAGCCGTTCAGGGCATCGCCTGCTTGGCCCACTCGAGCGACTCGCGGTAGAGGTCGGGCAGGTCGGCCTCGGGCATCGAAAGCCCGTGCGCCATCGCGCTCACGTCGTCCCATAGCGCCGATTCGTAGGACAGCACGAGCGCGCGCATCTTGCCGAGGGGCGTCCTCGCGTGCGTCAGCGCCTCCTCGATCTCGCGCGAGACTGCGATCTCCTGCAGGATCTCGTTCATCGGCCGCCCGACCAGCGCGTCGATCGCCGACAGCATGCCGACGAGAAAGGCGTCCAGCTGAAGACTGCTGCGCCCGGTCGCGCGGCACAGGCTCTCGCAGAAGTAGGCGCGCGCCAGGCACGTCAGCGCCAGCTCGGCCGGCCCGTCACCCATGATGCCGACGATCGCGATCAGCGACGCCCACTTGCGGAAGGGCCGCTCGCCCAGCAGCACGAGCGCGCTCTTCAGCGACGTCACCTTGCTGCGCCAGTAGAACGCCGCCGAGTTGAGATAGCGCAGAAGGCGCATCGACAGCGAGACGTCGCGCCGGATCACGCGCTCGAGGTTGTCGTAGTTGAGCTCGGGCTGTTGCAGCTCGCGCAGAAAGTCGAGATACGTCAGCTTGAACGTCGGGATGTCCTGCCGCGACACGATCTCGGGACGCTGGAAGAAGTAGCCCTGAAAGTACGAGTAGCCCTGATCGCGCGCCTCGCGGAACATCGCCGCGTTCTCGACCTTTTCCGCCAGCAACGCCGGCCGCCGCCGCGTCAGTCGGTCGCGCAGCGCGCGCCGCGACTCGGCCGATGTCGCCAGGAAGTCGACCTTGATGACGTCGGCCAGCGCCACCAGCGGGTCCATCGCCGGGCGATCCACGTAGTCGTCGAGCGCCATCTCGTAGCCCGCGCGCTTGAGGTCGCGGCAGGCGGCGATGGTCTGCTCGTCGGGCTCGATCGACTCCAGGAGCTCGATCACGGTGCGCCGCACCGGCAGCACCGCGTACAGCTCCTCGCACAGGATCTTGCGCGTGACGTTGATGTAGACCTTGCGGCTACCCACCAGCGCCGACAGCCCGAAGGTCATCAGGCTGTCGTTGATCACGCGTGACGACGCCACGTCGCCGTCGATGTTGGGGAAGAAGTTCTCGGGCCCCGAACGGAAGAGCAGCTCGTAGGCGACGACCCTCTGCCGGGCGTCGAAGATCGGTTGTCGGGCAACGAAGACCTTCATGGGAGTGAGTGGCAAGGGACATATCGGCAGGCGAGAAGTCGGCTGTAATTGAAGAGGGGAACGACTAGACTCCCCTCGCTTTGGCCGACCAAGACATACGACTAGACAACAAGGAAGATTCGAAGAACCGCGTGCTGGTGACCGTCACCGGGCCCGACCGCACCGGTGTGACCGCGACGCTGACCGGGATCCTCGCTGACCAGGGTGCGATCCTGCACGACATCGAGCAGGTCGTCGTGCAGGGCCAGCTCACGCTGTGCTTGCTGGTAGGTTTGCCTCATACCCGCGACGTGCTCAAGGAGCTGCTCTTCGCAGCCAAGACGTTGAAGATGGAGCTCGACTTCCAGCCCGTCGAGGATGACCCACCGGTGCCCGCGCGGCCGACCGAGGCCGGGCGGCGCTACGTGATCACCGCGATCGGCCCGGCGCTCGGCGCGCGCCACCTACACGCCATCGCGTCGACGCTGGCGGCGGAGGGTGCCAACATCGAGAAGATCTCGCGCCTCTCGGAGTCGACGCTGGCATCGGTCGAGCTGCACGTGCTGCTGCCACCTGGGCGCGACAGCGACGCGCTCAAGCGGACCTTGCTCGCGGTCGCGACCAGCGCCGGCTTCGACGTGTCATTACAGCGCGAGAGCCTGTACCGGCGATCGAAGCGGCTGGTCGTCATGGACATGGACTCGACGCTGATCCGCATCGAGGTCATCGACGAGCTCGCGCGCGCCGCCGGCGTCGTCGACCGCGTCTCGCGCATCACCGAGCGCGCCATGCAGGGCGAGATGGACTACGACCAGTCGCTGCGCGAGCGCGTCGAGCTGCTGAAGGGACTGGACGTCAAGGTGCTCGACCGCATCGCGGCCGAGCTGCCGCTGACCGAGGGCGCCGAGACGCTGGTCCGCGTGCTCAAGCGGCTGGGCTTCAGCATCGCGATCATCAGCGGCGGTTTTTCGCGCGCCGCGGAGGCGCTGAAGCGCCGCCTGGGGATCGACTACGCCTATTCGAACAACCTGGAGATCGTCGACGGCAAGCTCACCGGGCGCGTCGTCGGGCCGATCGTCAACGCTCAGCGCAAGGCCGAGCTGCTGGAGACCATCGCCCAGGCCGAGGGCGTGCTGCTGGACCAGGTGATCGCCGTCGGCGACGGCGCCAACGACGCGCTGATGCTCGAGCGCGCCGGCCTGGGCATCGCGTTCCACGCCAAGCCCAAGCTGCGCGAGTCGGCGGATACCTCGATCTCGGCGTCCGGGCTGGACGCGATCCTGTACCTGCTCGGCATCAGCGGCCGCGAGATCCACGAGATCGAGTGACCGCGGGCGTTGGCGCGCGCGGGGCGGCGCGGGGTGGCGCGGGGTGCACGGCAGATGACGCCCCCCGCCCGATCGGTTAGTCTCCCGTCGCCGTCCAGGGAAAAGTCCTTGACCCTAACCCCCCGAGATCATAAGCATGCGCCCGTAGCTCAGCTGGATAGAGCAGCGGCCTTCTAAGCCGCGGGCCGCAGGTTCGACTCCTGCCGGGCGCGCAGCACGCACAGTCCGAGAAAGTCCGAGGAAGATTCGAAGCAGACCGAGAAGCAAAACAGAATCTGGTGGGCGTAGCTCAATCGGTAGAGCATCGGACTGTGGCTCCGAGGGTTGCGGGTTCAATCCCCGTCGCTCACCCAACTTAACTAAGTAAAACTACAAGCTGATTTCGGATCCGATCCTGTTCGTTGTCAGCCTGTTGTCAGCCCAGCAGACGACGACGAGCGGTTCTCGAGCAGGGCGATCGCTTCGGTCAGCGCCGACGGCGCGAGGTGCATGTAGCGCTGCGTGACCGTGATGCCGGCGTGTCCCGCCAGCTCCTGGATCGCGCGTGGCGCCGCTCCTCGCATCGCGAGGTGAGAGCAGAAGGTGTGGCGGAGGAGGTGC
>Ga0265314_10002168_pt1 | contig 20536 bp, 16 predicted proteins | sample 4126metaG_FD_203106 | JGI IMG/M metagenome (GOLD analysis project Ga0265314, IMG submission 203106) | Rhizosphere microbial communities from Carex aquatilis grown in University of Washington, Seatle, WA, United States - 4-1-26 metaG | ecosystem: Host-associated > Plants > Roots > Rhizosphere >... | reverse complement strand
GATCTCGCCCGAGATGGTGGGCACGGCCAGCGTGCCGCCGATGCCGAGATCGATAAGGACGTGGATCTCCGGAGCGAGGTTGTTTTGCACCACGAAGCCGTCGCCCTCGGTGCGCACGCGCAAGTCAAGCGCAAGATGTTCCAGCAGGGGCTGGCCAGCCCAGAAGGGTCTTCCGGAGGCTGATTCGTTGATGCGCGAGGAGAGCACCAAGTTGCGTACGTTGAAGTCTTGCAAATACCTTCCCGAAATCAGACGCACCTCGCCGGAGAAGGCGAGTCCGTCGGTGGGATTGCCTTTGAGATCGGTGCGGAGCGACAGGTCGTCGACTTCGATGCCTTGGTCGCGATAGCTGAGACGATTGCCGGCCAGAGGGAAATCGATGGCATCCCACACGAAGTCGGGCCGCAAGCTGTGGAAGTGCACGCGACCGGGACGAACGCCCTTGGCGCCGATGAGCAGCTCGCCGTCGTCGAGGCGGACTTTCACGTCGGTCAGCAGGAGTTCATGGCTAGAGATCTCGACGATGCCGCTTTGGACCTCGACTTGTCTGCTAATCCCGCGCAAACGCATTTGGATCTCGCCTAGGCTGATGCGCGCGGTGATTTGCGGATCATCGAGCTTGCCCGACACCTTGGCCGAAATGGAAGCCTTGCCCGAGACGTCGGACACAGCGCCAGGTGCGATGGATTCGAGCAGGTTCGCGCTCACCTCGCCTTCGGCGCTCAGGACGACGGATTCGGGGACGAAGGCGGGACCGAGGTTTACCTTGCCCGCGACCTTCATGGTGGCATCCCCGATGGTCACGGCCAGGTCGCTCAGCTCGACCGACGACGACGTGAGGCGCACGGCACCCGAGGGAATCAGGAGCGATTGCTCGAAGCCGCGCGCCTCGGCCCGGACCGGGCGCAAAATGGCGATTCGCCCGCGAAGGTCGGGTTTCTTCACAGAGCCTCCGACGCGAACCTCAAGGCCGATGCCGCCACCCAGAGAGACCAACTTGCTGGCAACAAGAGGTTGCAGGAGTTCCAGGTCGAGCTTTCCGCTTACCTCGGCACTCACGGATCGATCCACGACTTCCCCGTCACTGTTCTTCTGTGGGCGCACATCGGCGGACAGGGTGAACTCACCACCGCGAGTGACCAGTCGCGCCGGCTCCACGACGATCTTTTCGGTGTTGGTCACGACGTGCAGATCGGTGGCGTTCTTGAGCCAAATCTCTTCTTTGGCCGTGCCTCCATCTTCTTTCTCGATTTCGCGCGTGATGGTGGCTTCGAGTTGAGAGATGCGGACATCGATGTTGGGGAGCTGCCCGGGCTGCATCTCGAAACTCACCTGGCCGGAAAGCGCGGTGGTGATGTCTTGTGCCTTGAGCTCGGGAAGCAGATCCTCGGCGTGCAGTTTCTGGAAGGACAGCAGCGCCTTGGCGTGCGGCCCCTTTGGGCCGTACCCGCCGCTTGCTTCGACGTCCACAAGTTTGAATAGATTTCCACGCACCGCCACGCCGCCATCCGCCGTCGGCGCGAGTGCCAGGGTCGCGTTGCCAAACTTCATGTCGAAGGCGCGCACGTCGGCAAGGGCAATGGTTCCCGCGACCGCGGGTTTCTCGACTGTGCCGGTCACGTGGAGGTCGATGGAAAGTCGGCCCGATACCGGCGCATCGACCTTCGCAGTGGCCAGGATGGCGGCGATGGGCAAGTCGAGAATCTTGATGGTCCAGTCGATGGCGAGGGGTTTGTGCGCGAGGTTGACGTGACCCTCAATGCGAATGTCGCCGCCGGCTTTGGCAGCCACGTGGCACAGCTTAACCACGAGAATGTCCTTGTCGGCCTCGATGTCGATGCCTTCAAGCAGCCACGCTTGGCCAAGAACCTCGACGGTGCTGCCGGCCGGAACCCGAAGATGCACTTTGGGCTTCTTGGCCGTTCCAGTGGCGGTGAGCGCGAAAGAAAGCTGCCCCGAGACCACGCCTGAGGCGATCAGATCCTGCAGCGAGAGCCGCTTGCCATCGAGATGAAAATCGAGAATCGGCGCGTCCAGCATTTGCCTCACGCTCTTCTCGAACAACTTGGCGCTGCCTCCGCCGTCGACGGTGCCACCCGCAATGCCGGCGTGTAGCGATTCGACGGTCAGCGTGCCGTCGTGTAGGCGAAAGCCGGTGGCCAGCTCGTCGACCGCGGGGATGCCGGTTTTTCCGCCGCCGATCCCCTTGACCTCGACTCGGCCGTTGGCGTCTGGGCGATCCATGGTGCCAGTCACGTCGACGGCCAGGGCAGCGCTTTTCGCCAATGGCCCAACTTTCATCGTGGCAAGCACGGTGGGCAGGTCGGAGACGCCGACGCGCAAACCGACATCGACTAGCTTCTTGGCCAGTTCGACCTTGCCCCTAATGTCTGCGGTCGCGCCCGGGACGGCGATGTGCAGACCAGATGTACTCGCCGACTCGGGCGATGCCTGGGCCTGGCCGGTGATGCGGACCGAGCTGGGGATCGCATTCAGTCTGAACGCGCGGTCGTAGCGCAGGTCAAGGTCGGAAAGCCGCACGGCTTTCTTTTCCCCGATGTTGGCGGCAATTCCAAAGTGCCCGTTCACCTTGCCCGAGGCGAGCTTCTTGAGTCCCTGGGGCACGTATCCATCCGTGCCGAAGTGGGCGAAGTCTAGCCGGGCAGTGATGTCGTCGCCGGCCATCTTCAACTTGGTCGAGAATTTTCCGCCCGACGGTGACAGGAACGAGAGCTCATCTACAGTCACGGTCATGGTAGGGGCGGTGATTGCGAATTCGATGCCGGCGCGCAAAGCGAGCTGCTGCGCCTCGTAGATTTCGTAACCGGCGTCCAGACCGCTGATGGCAGCCTTGATCTTCAGGGTGTCGTAGGGATCCCACAAATCCCCCACGACCTTGGCGTTGTCGCCCGAGAGGCGCAGGCCGGTGATGTTGTGTGGCTTGGCCACCGCGGTCAGGGCATCGGCGGCATGGTCGAATTCGGCGTGGATCTTGATTCCACCTACGGAGTTGGCCCCGTAGATGCCGGTGAAGAAACCCCTGCCGGCAAGTTCACTGCGCCCGGTCTTTGCCAGACGCAGATCCAGGAAGATGTCGTCCGACCACTCCCGCGTCGTGGCCACGCGGGTGACAAACACGCTGTCGAAGGGAAGTACCTCGGAAATAACCTTCAGGTAGCCGCCCTCGCGCGCCTCCAGATTTGTCACGTCGAATCCCACGAAGCCTTCGCCGTCGACCAGCACGGACGCCGGGGCGTGGATGTCGCGCAGATCGAGCCCCCACGCGCCGGGAAAATCGAAGATGGCGCGAAACCCATCCAGGTTCGCGTTCACGATCTGAAACACGAAGCCTTTCTCTTTCTTGGCGCCTGGCGGTGGCGGTGGTGCCGGCGGCGACGGGCGCTTTGGATCGAAGGCGGCAAGAAAGCCGATACCATTCAGCTTGGTCATCTTGGAGAAGGACCAAAGCGATTTGGCCGGCCCCACATGAAGGTCGGAAAGAATGATGCCGCCGCCGGCGATAAGCGTCTTCAGGCGAACGCTGACTTCCAAATGCGGGACATCGAGCACGGTCGTGCCCTCGGGATCCTTGATGACCAGTCCCTCGACCACCATGGGCGTTGCCCGGTCAGTCACCAAATCCAAGAGCAGCCGCGGCTTCCATGAAATGGCCCCGAAGTGCAGCGATCCCTTCATTTCAGGCAAGACACCGTTCACGATCTTGGCCAGACGTTCGCCTTGGACGAAGAAGATCGCCCCCAGCAAAACCACCCCCACAAGGGCGAGCAGGCCGGCCAGGGCGTAGGCCACGACCTTGGCTATCTTTTGTCGTAATTTCCGTCGTAACTTCGCGGTCACACTGGCGTCAGAGTACCCCGTCCGCGCGCGCCTCGCCAAGCAGAGTCGGACACAACTATTTCCAGGCTGGAGCCGAGAATATCGTTGTGCTTCTCCACCGCATTCTCCCCATCCTTTGGCCAGCCCGCTGTGCTGGCTGCAATGCCTTCGTGGCGGAAGGCATCGGCTTCTGCGACCACTGCGATGTTGGCCTGGTCCAGCTCGGGACCTGCTGTCCGGGCTGCGCCATGCCGGCAGAGGGAGGTGGACTCTGCGGCGGATGCCGGCGAGCACCATTTCCCTTCACACAGGCGTTCGCTGCGCTTGCCTACGGCGGCGCATTGACCCAGGCGCTTCTGCGCTTCAAGCATGGCGGCCACCGCCATCTTGCCCGTCCGCTGGCACGCCAGCTGGCGCCCATTCTGACTGCAGCAGCAGTGCAAGGGGCCGAGGTCATTTGTCCGGTGCCGCTTCATCCTCGTCGATTGCGCCAGCGGGGCTACAACCAAGTGCTCGAACTTCTGCGTGCGTCCGGTCGGGACATTCCACGCGATCAGCGCTCACGGATCATCTGTGACGCGCTGTTGCGGACGATTGATACCCCAACACTTGGGCACCAATCGCGCGCATTGCGCGGAAAGATCGTCGCCAATGCCTTCGCCGTCACCCGTCAGCAGACGGTGGCTAACAAAGGCGTTTTGGTGGTTGATGACGTCATGACCACAGGGGCGACGCTTGCCGAGTGCGCGCGGACCCTCTTGGCTGCTGGCGCCAGCAAAGTCATGGTCGCGGCTCTGGCACGCGCTTTATAGCGATTCCCTCCTTGACACACGATTTCGGATCGCTAAGGTAGCCGCCCTGGACAAGAACAAGGCACAGGCATGTAGCTCAGTGGGAGAGCACTACCTTGACACGGTAGGGGTCGGCGGTTCAATCCCGCCCATGCCTACAAGGAAAAGGACCCTCGAAGGGTCCTTTTTGACCCCCGCGGACGAGCACTGTCGGGCAAAGCCCGCCAGCGCTCACGCGATTGGCTTCCGACGGGAAAGCGGCGAAAGCCAAGCAATTCGAAGTGCGGAATGCTATTCTGCGCAGCCGTTGCTTCCCCATCGCCCCTTTGCCTTGACCTTTTTGCGAACCGCCGCTTCGCCGAGTGACGGACATTCGCGCTCGGAGACCATGTACCGTGAGTGAGCCTGTTCGCCCCCGCAACAAGGGGGATGTGCCCGACGATCCCTTGTCCCGTTTGCGCCATTCGGCGTCACACGTGATGGCCGATGCTGTTCGCCGCCTGCGGCCGAACGCCAAGGTGACGATCGGTCCCGCCATCGAAAACGGTTTCTACTACGACTTCGACACCGAGCCGTTCGCGCCCGAGGATATCGAGCGCATCGAGGCGGAGATGGCCAAGATCATCGCGCAGAACTTGCCGTTCGTGCGCAAGGTAATCTCACGCCAAGAGGCGCTGGACCTGTTCGCGAGCAAGGGCGAAACCTACAAGGTCGAGATCATTCACGGCATCCCCGAGGGCGAGGAAATTTCGCTCTACCAGCACGGGGACTTCGTGGATCTGTGCGCGGGCCCGCACGTCGAGCGCACGGGCGAGATCAAGGCCTTCAAGGTGCTGTCGTTTGCCGGCGCCTACTGGCGCGGCGACGAGAACAACCAGCAGCTCCAGCGCGTGTACGGAACCGCCTTCGCTTCCAAGGAAGATCTGGCCGCCCACCTCGCGCGCCTGGAGGAAGCCAAACGCCGCGACCACCGCTTGCTGGGCAAGCAGCTCGATCTCTTTTCCGTCGACGAGTTGGTCGGACCTGGCTTCGTGCTCTGGCACCCCAAGGGCGCCATCTTGCGCCTGGTGCTGGAGGACATGATCCGCAGGGAGGTCGTCAAGCGCGGCTACCAGGCCGTGTATACGCCCCACGTGGCACGCGAGCAGCTGCTCGAAAAATCGGGCCACATGGCGCACTACAAGGACAACCTGTTCGGCGGCATGGAGCTGGAAGGGCAGCGCTACCTGGTCAAGCCCATGAACTGTCCCTTCCACGTGGCGATTTACCGGTCGCAACTGCGCTCCTATCGCGAGCTGCCGATTCGCTACTCCGAGCTGGGCACGGTCTATCGCTACGAGCGCTCCGGCGTGCTGCACGGCCTTCTGCGCGTGCGCGGGTTCACCCAGGACGATGCGCATCTATTCATCACCGAAGATCAGATCGAGGCCGAACTCGACGCCTGCGTTCGCTTCGGCATGGATATTCTCCGTCTGTTCGGTTTCGAAGACGTGAAGTTTTTCATGTCCACGCGGCCCAAAGACTTCATGGGCGGGATCGATGCCTGGGACAAGGCCGAAGCTTCGATTCGTCGCGTGCTCGAAGCCACCGGCCATCCCTTCGAGGTCGACGAGGGCGGCGGCGCGTTCTACGGCCCCAAGATCGATCTCAAGATCAGGGACGCCATCGGTCGCGAGTGGCAATGCACGACCTTCCAGCTCGACTACCAGATGCCCGAGCGTTTCGAGCTAGAATATGTGGCCCCCGACGGTTCGCGCAAGCGTCCCATCATGATCCACCGCGCCCTGCTAGGTTCGATCGAGCGCTTCATCGCCGTGCTCATCGAGCATTTTGCGGGCGCTTTCCCGATGTGGCTGGCGCCGGTTCAGGCGCGCGTGATCTCGGTCAGCGAAAAGGCCGAGGCCTACGCCCGCGAGGCCGAGGGCGTGTTGCTGGCGGCCGGTTTGCGCGCGGACGCGGATCTGTCGGCGGACAAGCTCAACGCCAAGATCCGGCGCGCGCAGCTGGAAAAGATCCCCTACATGTTGGTGGTGGGCGAGCGCGATATGGCCGCGCGGGTGGTTTCGCCGCGCACACGCGAGGGCAAGCAATTGCCCGCATTGCCTCTCGACGACATGGCCAAGACCTTGGTTGCCGAAGCGGCGGTTCCGTCGCTGGGCGACGCGGGCGCCAAAGCAGTGTAGACGACAGCAGCAGGAGGAAAGACCATCCCAAGACCAGGCGGATATCAAGGATCGCGCGGCCCGGCCAGCGCTGCAGACAACTACCGCGTCGGGCGGCGAATTCGCGTGCCCGAGGTGCGCGTGATTGGCAGCGACGGCAGCCAGGTCGGCATTTTGCAAACCCACGAAGCGCTGAGGATGGCGGAGGAGGCAGGTCTCGACTTGGTCGAAGTCAGCCCCCGCGCCGTGCCACCGGTGTGCCGAATCATGGACTTCGGCCGGTTCAAGTACCAGGAGTCCAAGAAGGAAAAGGCCTCGCGCAAGCACCAGTCGACGGTGGTCATCAAGGAAATCAAATTCCGGCCCAAGACCGACACCCACGACCTGGATTTCAAGCTCAAGCACATTCGCCGCTTCCTCGGCGAAGGCAACAAGGTACGCCTGATGATCGTGTTCCGCGGACGCGAAATCGTCCACCCGGAAACTGGTCAGGACATGCTGGACGTGGTCTCGAAGGCGGTCGCCGAGGTTTCCGTCATCGAGCAAAAACCATCCATGGAAGGTCGTCGCATGGTCATGGTGCTCGGGCCGCGTTCGGGCGTCATTCGTCCCGCGGTTGGAGCGCCGATACCCGGCTCAAGCGTTCCGGTTTTGCGTCCCGCGCAAACGGCGGACGCTCCCGCAACGCCGAGTGCACCACCTTCCGCGCCAAAAGCGTAAACCTGCTGTAATTGCTTGCGTGCGCGTTCGCGCTGGATATACTGCGCGCCTCTCATGCCCAAGCTGAAAATGAAGACTAAGAGCGCCGTAAAAAAGCGCTTTAAGCTCACGGCCAATGGAAAGATCAAGCGCAAGCACGCTTACCAGCGGCACATCCTCACCAACAAGAAGCCAGGCAACAAGCGCAAGCTGCGCAAAGGCGCCTACATCGCCAAGAGCCAAGAGCACCAGATCAAGGCGATGATCCCCTATGGGCTGTAGGATTTTCTAGGAGTACCCATGCCCCGCGCTAAAGGTGGTTATAAGACAAAGCATCGACGCGACCGCATCCGCAAGGCAGCCAAAGGCTTTCGCGGTGGTCGTTCAAAACTGTGGAAGGCAGCTGTAGAGGCTGTCCACCACGCGTGGCGTTTCGCCTACTTCCATCGCCGCAAGCGGAAGGGTGATTTCCGCGGCCTGTGGATTGTTCGTATCAACGCCGCCTCCCGTGAAATCGGCATTTCCTACTCCAAGCTCATCGCCGGGTTGGCCAAGGCCAATATCGCTATCGATCGCAAGATCCTGGCGGATCTGGCCATCAGCGATCCGAACGCCTTCAAGAAGATCGTCGAAGCCGCGCAGGCGGCCTAACCTTCGCTCGGGCCGCAATGGCTAGCGAAGGAGCAGGAACGGGCCAGGATCTCGTTCGTTCGTTCGAGAGTCTGAGCGCGGAGTTCGCCGCCGAGATCTCTGGTCTCCATAGCGAGTCTGAGATCCGCCTTGCGCAGTCGCGCTACCTCGGCAAGAAGGGCAGGGCGACCGAGCTGATGAAGCTGCTTGGCCGGATTCCGTCCGCGGATCGTCCGGCCGTGGGCGCCGCTGCCAACCGCGCCCGCGAGGCGATTGAAGGCTTGGTGGAAGGCCGCCTGGCGAGCCTTGCTGAGGCTGTGTTGACCGCGGATTTGTCTCGCAGCGTGGACGTGACCCTGCCCGGGCGCGGGCGCCGCGCCGGCACCCTGCACCCGCTTACCCGCGTGCGCATGGAGATCGAGCAGATCTTCCACGCTATGGGCTTCGAAGTGCGCACGGGGCCGCTCATCGAGACCGAGTGGAACAACTTCGACGCGCTCAACACCCCCGCCGACCATCCTGCGCGCGATATGCAGGACACCTTCTTCGTCGAGGGCGGTCGCATTCTGCGCTCGCACACCTCGCCGGTGCAGGTGCGGACCATGCTGGCGGGACCGCCGCCGGTGAAGATCATCGCGCCCGGCAACGTCTTTCGCCGCGACGACGACGCCACGCACACGCCCATGTTCCCGCAGTGCGAGGGCTTGCACGTGGACAAGAACGTCAGCTTCGAGGACCTCAAGGCCACGCTGATCGTGTTCGTTCAACGCTTCTTTGGCCACCACACCGACATTCGCCTGCGCCCGAGCTTCTTCCCGTTCACCGAGCCGTCGGCCGAGGTGGATGCCTCATGCTTCCTGTGCCAGGGCAAACCGCCCGCGCGCTCGACCTGCCGTCTATGCAAAGGCACGGGCTGGCTCGAAATCGGTGGCTCGGGCATGGTGCACCCGAATGTCTTCAAGGCGGTTGGCTACGACAAATACGACGTCACCGGATTCGCCTTTGGCATGGGGCTGTCGCGTATGGCGATGCTCAAGTACGGGGTCACCGACCTGCGCCTCTTCTATGAAAACGATCTGCGTTTTCTCCAGCAATTTCCAACGGGATAGGGACAACTGATGAAGATCTCGTTGAACTGGCTGCGCGAGCTTGTCGAGCTTCCCCCCGGCACCGACGCCGAGCGCGCCGCCGCCGCCCTGACCGGCCAAGGCCTGGAAGTCGAGGGCATCGAGGAGAAGGGCGGTGAACTATCGGGAGTTGTGGTGGCCGAGGTGCTGGACATCAGGCCGCACCCAAAGGCCGACAAGCTGCGCATCGTGCGCGTTCGGGCCGGCAGTCGCGAAGAGGACGTCGTGTGCGGCGCCCCTAACGTGCCGCCGCCGGGGAATCGCGTGTGCTGGGCTCAGCCTGGGGCGCGCCTGCCAGGCGGCAAGATTCTAGAGGCCCGCGAAGTGCGCGGGGTGATGTCGCCGGGCATGCTGTGCGGCGAGTCCGAGATGGGGCTCAGCGAGCAAGGCGACGGAATCCTGGTTCTGTCGCCTTCGGCGAAACTCGGCGACGACGTGGCCTCCTTCGTCGGTGCGGTCGACGATGTGTTCGAGGTCAACGTGACGCCCAACCGCGGAGATGCGCTGTCGCACTTGGGCATCGCGCGTGAATTGGCCGCGCACTTCGGCACACGCGTTCGCCTTCCCACAATCGATCAAGTTCCCGAGTTGGACGGCGGCCCGACCATGGATGTCGAGATCGCCGACGCTGATGGGTGCCCGCGCTACACAGCTCGATTTCTTGCGGGCCTGACCGTGGCGCCGAGTCCGATCCAGATGCGGTTGCGCCTTGCCTACTGCGGGATGCGCCCCATCTCGAACCTGGTCGACGTGACCAACTACGTGCTGCTCGAAACCGGGCACCCACTGCACGCCTTCGATTTCGACAAGCTGCGAGGGCACATCGTCGTGCGCCGCGCGGGGCAGGGCGAGGGCATGGAAACCCTCGACGGGCAGAAGCGCGATCTCGTTCCCGAGGATCTCTTGATCACAGACGCGCGCGGCCCGGTGGCCATCGCGGGGGTCATGGGCGGTGCGACTAGTGAGGTTTCCAATTCCACACGGCAAGTCCTGCTTGAGGCTGCCACCTTCGACCCGCGCAGCATTCGCCGTACGGCCAAGCGCTTGGGCATTCCCTCGGAGGCCTCATACCGCTTCGAACGAGGGGTGGACGCCAACGGCATTCCCTACGCGTCGTTGCGGGCGGTTTCGCTGATGGCCAAGCTGGGCTGCGGCAGCTTGGTGCGCACCATCGTCGACAAGTTCCCGCGACCGCCGGTGATCACGAAAATCGTATTGCCCCTGGCGCGGCTAAAGCGTGTAAGCGGCACGGATTACTCTCTCTCCTTCGCGAGCGAACAACTCACTCGCTTAGGCATGACGTGCGAATCGTCGGCCGACAGCCTGACAGTCACGGTGCCATCGTATCGCCCGGACATCGCCATCGCCGAGGATCTGGTCGAAGAGATCCTGCGCATGGGCGAATTCAGCAGGCCGGCGTGCAAAGAGCGCCTGGCCAGCAATGCCACCGAGTTGGCAAATCCAGAAGGACCTGCCGACCGCGCGCGACTGCTGCTTGCCGGCGCAGGACTGTCGGAAATCGTGACCTGGGCCTTCGTGCCCAAGGCCGCGCTGGTCGCGATCGCCGGTGATGGAAAAAATGCGGAACTGGCGCGCGGGATCGCCGTGCGCAATCCGATTTCTGCCGATTACGAGGTGATGCGCACCTCGCTGCTGCCGGGCCTGGCCGATGCGCTCAAGCGAAATCTTTCGCGCGGCCTTGCTGGGGCAAGTCTGTTTGAAGTTGGCCCCATCGTGCGCCGGTCAACAACCGACGACGTGTCACCCGTCGAAAGCACGCACGCGGCCGGGCTCATTGCCGGCAACCAAGCGGGCTGGCTTAAGCCGGGCGAGCCGATCGACTTCTACGATCTCAAGAACGTGGTGGAAAAACTCCTGCTCGGCTTTGGCACGGCTGATGTGGATTTCGAGCCGGCTGCGCCGTTGCCTTTTCTTCACCCCGGCGTTTCGGCCCAGATCCGCACCAAGCAAGGCGTGGTGCTCGGTGCCCTCGGCGAATTGCACCCGGCGGTCGCGCGCAAGCTCGGCATCGAAGACGCGGCCTTCTACTTCGAGATCGAAGTGGCAGCGCTCGCCTCCGCCGTGACTCCGCTGCGCACGTCCGCTCCTCCGCGCTTTCCCGCGATCTCGCGCGACGTCTCGTTCTGGATCGATCTGGCCACGCCGGCCGCGGCCCAGCGTGCGGCCTTCCTGTCAGCGCAAGAGCCGATCCTGTCCGATCTCGCCGTGCTGGAGGACTTCCGCGACCCCAAGTACACGCCGGCGGGAAAGAAGGGCGTGCTGTGGTCCATGACCTACCGGGCAGCGGATCGCACGCTCACCGACGCAGAGGCTGATGAAGCACACCAGCGCGTCGTCAAAGCATTGGCCGCGGCGTTCGCGATCCAGATCCGGTAGTTCAAGCCTTTGACAAGACTTGGGTTTGTGGGAACATAGCGCCATGACTAAGGCCGACATCGTCGAGACTGTCTACGAGAAGGTGGGTGGCTTTTCTAAGAAAGAGGCGGCCGAAATCGTCGAGACCGTCTTCGACACGATCAAGACCACCCTAGAGCGCGGCGAGAAGATAAAGATTTCAGGCTTCGGTAACTTCGTGGTTCGGGACAAGAATTCGCGCACCGGACGCAATCCGCAGACGGGCCAGGAAATCACCATCACGGCGCGCCGGGTGCTCACTTTCAAGCCTAGCCAGGTCTTGAAGAACACGCTCAACGGCGAACCCATCTAGACCTCGGACATCGAGGAACCCGTTGCCCAGACGCGCCCAAGCGCCGGTTGACCCGAACGCGATCCCGGACAAGCCTTTTTTCAAGATCGGCGAGGCGGCGCGCCTGTGTGCGCTCAAACCCTACGTTTTGCGCTACTGGGAGACGGAGTTCCATTCCATCAAGCCGCAGAAGACGCGTTCCCGCCAGCGCCTGTACCGTCGGCAGGATGTGGAACTGCTTCTGCGCATCCGCAACCTGCTCTATGACCAGCGGTTCACCATCGAAGGCGCTCGCACGCGTCTGCGCGAACTTGGCCATGAAGAGGCCGCGCCGCCGCCCTTGCCCCCGCCCGAGGTCGACGTCGAAACCATGCGCAAGATCAAGCAGGCGGTTGTCGAACTAATTGGGCTTGTGGAAGAGCCCTAGGTCCACTACATTTCGCATCCTCTTTCAAAACTTAGCGGGGCGTGGCGCAGCCTGGTTAGCGCACCTGACTGGGGGTCAGGGGGTCGCTGGTTCAAATCCAGTCGCCCCGACAAGCATTGTCGGTGAAGCCGCTTATTCTTCTCAGCAACGACGACGGGGTCCGCGCGCCTGGCATCCAGGCGCTGGCGGGTGCCCTGGCGGATGTCGGCGAGGTAATTCTGGCCGCCCCGGATCGCGAGCGCAGCGCGGCCGCGCATTCGATCAGCCTCGACCATCCGCTGCGCGTCGAGCGCGTGGCGCCGAACGCCTACGCTATCGACGGAACGCCGGTAGATTGCGTGTACCTGGCGCTGCACCACTTGGTCCCGCGCAAACCGGATCTCTGCCTGTCCGGGATCAATAACGGCTTCAACCTGGGCTCCGATGTCTTCTATTCCGGCACCGTCAGCGCCGCGCTGGAGGCTGCCCTGCGCGGCGTGCCCGCCATCGCGCTGTCTCTAGAGCGCCAGAACCCACAGGATTTCAGCCACGCCGCCGCCTTCGCGCGCGACCTGGTCCGCGACATCCTTGGCCGGGGTCCCGACGCCGTCCTTCCCGGGACGCTACTCAACGTGAACTTTCCCGCAGGTCCCGTGCGTGGCCTGCGCCCGACCAGCCTCGGCCGTCGCATCTACCGCGATCAAGTTTCCGTCCGCCAAGATCTGCGCGGCCGCAACTACTACTGGATCGGCGGCCCGGAAGAAAAAGGCGAAGACGTACCCGGCTCGGACTGCACCGCGGTTCAAGAAGGCCTGGTGTCGGTGACAGCCATCGGCCTTGACCTCACCCACCGGCCGATGCTCGATCGGCTGGCCTCGTGGTGGCCTGGGGAGAGACTGGGTACCTGAGCAACGGACGGGTGTCAGTGGATGTGCTACTATGACACCCATGACGAAGACGCAGGTCTATTTGCAGGATGAGGATCTCGCGGCCCTGCATGAAATTGCGAAACGGACTAGCCGTCCGGTGGCCGCGCTGATCCGTGATGCCATCCGGCAGGTCTGGCTTCGATCTCCAACGAAGGGTCCCGTCGCCCTATGGGATGGGCAGCCCCGCGCCACATCCGCTGATCACGACTCCATCTACGACCAGCCATGACTCGAAACAATGACCTGGTCTTCGTGGACACGGGCGCCTGGATTGCATTGGCGCTCACCCGGGATCCCTTTCACGAGCGAGCCAGGAACGCATGGGAGGAACTGCTCGAAAGAGGTGCGCGACTGGCGACCTCGGTCTCAGTCGAGATCGAGACCTTCACCTTTCTCGATCGCAACGCGACCAGAGACGTAGCTCTCGCATGGAAGAACTCGCTGGCTGGCCTGGCGCGATTTCGTCTGCTGGAATGCGGAACCCGCGATCTCGAACGCTCCTGGGCCTACTTCGCGAAGTCCGGGCTCCACAAGCTTTCCGCTGTCGACGCGACCAGTTTCGTGCTCATGGCGCGCGAGAAGATCCGACTGGCGTTCGCCTTCGACCACCACTTCGCGTCGGCCGGGTTTCGCCTGGTAGGCTAGGAAGTAGAGGGGCGCTGACGAACTACCCTTGGCGCAGCTCGAAGGCCGCTGTCTATTCTTTCACGAACTGGATATGGACTTTGAGCGCCGCATATCCTCTAATGCCGCCCGATGGCAACCCGCTCGGCCCAGACCACGATGCCGTCGAGGAGTACCACCTCGGGGTCTTCGGGCCAGACTGTGCTGGCCATCCGGTGGGGATTTCCAACCTCGCGCGGGACGCTTTCGCTACTGACCGACGAACGCGTGGTCTTCGGTCGTGAAGACGACTGTCAAGTGAAGCTTCCAGGCAAGGAGACTTCCCGCCGCCACGCCGAGATTCGCCACGAAGCTCAGCTGCACATCCTGAAGGATCTCGACAGTAGGAACGGCGTCTTTCTGAACGGCGCGCAGATTCGCGAAGCCCCCATTTCGGCGGGACAGGTCGTGCGTCTGGGCGAATGGGTCGGAATCGTGATTCACGCCTCGCTCGATGTTCCCGAACCCGAACCTGTTTTCGATCTGCTCGTCACCAACTTGGCAGGCGGCCCTGTTCTTCGCCCCGTTCTCGAACAGGCCAGGCTGGCCGCGCCCAGTTCGCTGCCCACGGTGATTTTGGGCGAAACGGGAACCGGCAAGGAGGGCTTGTCGCGCGCCATGCACGAGTGGAGCGGACGCAAGGGTCCGTTCGTAGCCGTCAATTGCGCTACCCTGGTGCCGGCCCTGGCCGAGGCCGAGCTGTTCGGCTACCGCAAAGGCGCATTCACGGGCGCCGAGCGCGCCAGCGCCGGCCACTTCCGCGCGGCTCAGGGTGGCACGTTGCTGCTCGATGAGGTTGCCGATCTTCCCGAGTCCGTGCAGGCCAAGCTCTTGCGTGCGCTCGAACAGCGGGAAATCCTGCCTCTGGGTGAATCCGTGCCAGTGCCCATCGACGTTCGCGTCTTGGCCGCCACCCAGATCCCGCTTGCGCAGCTGGTGGCCGAGCGTCGCTTCCGCGCCGACCTGTGCGCGCGCCTCGACGGCCTGACGATTCGGCTGCCTCCGCTGCGCGAGCGCAGGCAGGAGATTCCGTATCTGTTTTCGCACCTGTTGCGCTTGCACTCTGGCGGTCGCCCGTCCGAGGTCGAACCGCGGCTGGTGGAGCAGCTTTGCCTCTACGACTGGCCCTTCAACGTGCGCGAGCTTGACCTGCTCGTGCGCCGGCTGCTGGTCCTGCACGGACTCGAACCCGTTCTTCGCCGCTCGTGTTTGCCTGAGCAGATTCTCCATGGTCCGGCCTCAACCGGAAAAACATCGACGGGCTCCCTTGCCCCAGCCCAGCCCATTCCGAATTCTCCCGAGGCCCATCGCGCCCGCCGCGAGCGTGAGCTGTCACAATTGACCGAGGCGCTGCGCGCACACAACGGCAGCGTCGCGCGTGCGGCCGCCGAGGTTGGCATTTCTCGTCAGCGCGCCTACCGTCTGATGGAAGCAAGTGGCATCGTCAAAGCGGGTGATTCGGACGACATTTCGCAAGGCCCGGGGGATTCTCTATGACCCAGGGCTACGGTGCGGCCAACCCACGCGTTGGAAGAACCGCGGGCGGTAAATACAAACTGGTGCGTCTGCTCGGCGAGGGCGGTATGGGGGCGGTCTACGAAGCGCAGCACTCGGTTGTAGGTCGCCGCTTCGCCATCAAGTTCCTGCACCCAGAACTGGCCGGCAATGCCGAGATCGTCGCTCGTTTCCAGCGCGAGGCCCAGGCGGCGGGCAGCTTGGAAAATGAGAACATCGCCGCCGTGGTGGACGCAGGGACGGCCGAGGACGGGGCGCCGTACCTGGTGATGGAATACCTGGAGGGCGAAGACCTGGCGCATCTGCTGTTTCGCTGCGGTCCGCTGCCCGTGCCGCGCGCGGCCTACATCATGATCCAGGCGTGTCGCGGGCTTGTGGCCGCGCACGAGCGCAACATCGTTCATCGCGATCTCAAGCCCGAAAACCTGTTCGTGTGCAAGCGCAACGACGGCAGCGATCTGGTGAAGGTGCTCGACTTCGGCATCGCCAAATTGCACGTGGGCGGCTCTGGCACAGGGTTGACCCACACCGGGGCGACCATGGGTACGCCTTTCTACATGTCCCTGGAACAAGCTCGCGGCGCCAAGGAAGTCGACCATCGCACGGACATCTACTCGCTCGGCGTGATCCTCTACGAGATTTTGACCGGCGCCAAGCCCCATCCGGGCGAGTCGTACAATGAAATCCTGTACCACGTGATTTCCAACGAGCCGGCCCCGCTCGAAGCCGTTCGCCTGGGCCTTCCCGCCGGCCTTTCCGCGGTCGTCAACAAGGCCATGGCTCGCGAAGCGGGGGATCGGTATGCCTCGGCCGCCCTGCTCATGGAGACGCTGATTCCATTCGCTGGGCGGGCAGTGACCCCGCTGCGCACCTCGCTGGGCGCTACCATGCAGACTCCCGGATCCATCCCAAGCGCCCGGGTTGCCACCGAGGCTTTGCCGTCGCCACCCGAACCCAAAGAAGTGGAAGTTTCCGAGGACGAAGTTCCACGAAGTCATTCGCGCCGCTACCTGTTTGTAGGTGGGGCAGGGATCCTGGCGCTGCTGATCGGCGTGCTACTGTGGGCTGCCATCATCCGCAAACCAGAGCCCAAGGTCGCACCGCCCGTGCCTGTGGTGACTTCGGCGCCCGCGCCGCCCGTCGTGGTGCCCGCGCCTTCGCCAGCTCTGCCCGCCATCGCGCCGCGAGCAGAAGAGATCGAAAGTCCACCCTCGCGTCCGCCCGAACGTCCAGCTGGACAGAGGCAGCCGAAGCACCAGGTATCGGCGGTCGCTCCACCGGTTCCAGCCAAGTCGGCCAAGACATTGGTTCCAGTGGAGCAACCAGCTGAATCCCAAGAAATTCCGCCTACTCCTCGACGAAAGCTGGTCCGCTCGATCGATCGCCAAAATCCATTCGCCGAATAGGCACGGCACCTGCATTGCCTGACAACTGAACGAAGGATCCGAAATGTCAACCACCTCTAAGCGCATCGTCTGCTTGCTCGCTCTGTCGGCAATCATCCTGACTGCTCCGCAATCGGCTCGCGCCGGTGCAAAGGAAGAGGCTCGCAAGCACTACGACCGCGCCATCGAGCTCGTCGACGACGGGCAACTCGCCGAGGCGATCGTCGAGTTCCAGCGTTCCTACGATCTGACCAAGCACTTTTCGGTGCTGTACAACATCGGGCAGGTCTACGTCTCGCTGGCCAAACCAGTCGAGGCGATCGCCGCCTATGAGGGTTACTTGGTCGGTGGGGGAAAGAACATCCCCGCGGCCAGGCGCGCCGAGGTAGAAAAAGAAGTCGCCCGCCAGAAGGCCCGCATCGCAACCCTGGTGTTCCACATCCTTCCCGATGGCGCGACCGTTCGCGTGGATGGGAACGAGATCGGCAAGTCACCGATCACGCAGCTGCTTTCGGTCGGCATCGGCGAGCACGTGGTCTCTGCCACGGCTGACGGCCACCAACCCTCCGAGGTCAAAGTGACCGTGGCCGGTGAGGATCGCCGGACAATCGAGCTGACTCTGACGCCAATTCCAGAAAGGAAGACGGAGACTGAAGCTGTCGTTGCACCTGTTGCCGCGCCCGTCTTGCCGCCAGCCGCGCCGCCACCACCAGTAGCCGCGCTGGTGCCCGCTCTTGCTCCAACGGTTTCCACGGCCGCGGATTCTCCTGCCAACTCGCGCCCCGTGAGGGGAATGCAGATCACTGGTCTCGTGGGTGGAGCGGCTGGCCTTGTCGGACTTGCCACCGGCGCGGTGTGCTGGTGGGTCGCGAAAAGCCGCCACAACGACGCCGTCACCTACTGGAACAAGGGAGGGAACGATGCAAAAGCACAGTCCCTGCAAGGCCAGGCGCAAGACTACGCGACAGTCGCCAGCATCGGCGTGATCGCTGGCGGCGCGCTGACAGTTTTGGGCGCGGTCTTGTATTTTGTTGGCGCGCCCGATGCTCAAACGAACACACCTACCTCGCGCCCGAGCCTTTTGCTCGCGGTTGGCCCAGGTTTCGCGGGTCTCAGTGCAAAAGGAACGTGGTGATGTTGAACGCTGCCTCAATGACACGAAGGAGACGCAAGACCATGAAACGCCCCCAATTTTTCTCGTTCTTCCGATTTCTTTTTCCAGTGGTTCTGTTGCTGGCTTTCACCCTTGGCGGCTGTGGCTCCAAGAGTCCCTGCCAAGACAACTGCTCGAAGGACGACGATTGCGACTCGGGTCTTAGTTGTGTCTCAATGCTGGGTAAGGGCTCGATTTGCGTGCCATCTGGCTGCGCGGCCTGCACCAGTTCGGCACCCACGTGCAGCTACGAGGTGACGACCTATACGAGCGGCGACATCTCGTGCAGCTTCTTGGCGTGCCAGTAACTCTGTTCAGCATTGATCGAAGGAACCACTGAATTTGCCGATCTGAAAGAAAGAGGAATCTTGTGATGTCGAATATTCGTTGGTTTTGTCTCCCCATTCTGGCGGCATCGGTGGTTGCCTGCAAGATCGATTCGCTGCCGCAGCGACCGAGCAACGATGGCGCGACCGAGGCTGGCAAGGTCGCTGTGGTGGATGCAAGTGCTGGCCTTGACGGCGGGCAGACAGGATCACCTCATGTCGATTCAAGCGGCTCGGTCGATGCCATCGTTGGCTATGACGGTGCTGCCGACAGCCCGATGGATCTGCCGTTGGGCCCGCTCGTCGACGTGGGTGCGGAGCAAGGCCCGGACACCAGAAGTGACTTGGCGGCGACCCTTGATTCGAAGCCGCAACCTGGACCTGAAACCGGGCCACAGGTCGCCTCGGATGCGGGAATTGGCGTGGCTAGCGATGTCAGGTCTGGCATAGTCGTTGATACGGGGATAGACACTGGCCCCGACACGACGGCGAATTCCGGACCGGACGCGGCTACCGTGGCCAATTTGGGCGTCGGGAAGACTGGCACGGGCAAAGGGACAGTCACGTCTTCTCCTGCCGGTATTGCGTGCGCAGACACCTGTTCGGCCAGCTTTGCGCTGGGCACGGTCGTCACCCTGACCCCCGTCGCGGATGCCACGTCGACCTTCACAGGTTGGTCGGGCTCGTGCGGCGGCACGGGAAGCTGCGTGGTGACAGTCGACGCGGCCAAGTCGGTCACCGCTAATTTCGACGTTCTTCAGCAAGGATTGAATGTTGCCAAGACGGGTGCGGGCGGAGGGTTGGTGACGTCGTTACCCACCGGAATCAGTTGTGGGGGCATGTGCCTTGCAAACTTTCCCATGGACACGCAGGTCACGCTCACGGCCACCCCTGACGCTCTGTCGGCATTCGCGGGCTGGTCAGGAGCGTGCAGTGGGACGACAGCTACGTGTACGATTACCAGCGATGCTGCCAAGTCGGTCACCGCGAGCTTTGTGAAGGCCGCCGGAACCGCGTGCGCAGCCACTGGGGAATGCCAGGCGGGGCTGACCTGCCTTGACAGTGTGTGCTGCACGCAATCGAGCTGTCCGCAGTGCCACAACTGCGGTGTCGGCGGCACATGCAATGTCGTCGTTGTGAACGCGGCCGACACGACCGGCCTGACCTGTTCGGGCGCCAATTCATGCGACGCCACAGGAGCGTGCAAGAACAAGAGCGGCCAGACATGTTCGGCTGCCGGCGATTGCGCTTCAGGTAGCTGCACAGACAGTCACTGTTGCACCCAGTCCTGCGGCACCTGCCAAGCCTGCACCGGCGCGGGCGGCACCTGCGTCGCAGTCACCAACGCCGACGACGCCGACACCTGCACTGGCAACAATACCTGCGACGCCTCCGGCGCGTGCAAGAAGAAGCCGGGGCAGGGCTGTGGTGCCGGCACGGAATGCGCCACAGGCAACTGCCTGGATGGCGTGTGTTGCACGCAATCGAGTTGCCCCCAATGCCAGAACTGTGGCGCGACAGGCACATGCAGCATCACCGTCACCAGCGCGGACGACACGACCGGGGCGGTCTGTAGTATCGCGAATACCTGCGATGCCACCGGCGTGTGCAAGAAGGCGAACGGGCAAACCTGCGCCGGCGGGGCTGAGTGCGCCTCGGGAAATTGCGGTGGCCCGGTTGGCTCGGCCTTGTGCTCTGCTGCAGGCCCTTTGCAATGGAGGCCCGTAGCTATCCCCAGCCTTCCAGCGGGCGCGAACTTGGTAGGACTATGGACGGGCGCACGTGGAGACGTCTATGTCATGGCGACTCTTATCGCCGCTGTGGAGCCGAAAATGCCAGAAACCTGGATCTTTCACCGCACCGTCAACGGCACCTGGAGCACCTTGCTCCATCTCTCCGACAGCTACGGTTCTAGTTGGGGCATTTGGGGTACTGGCCCAACCGATATCTTCTTAGCCGTGGTTGAGTATCCCACCGGGACATCCGGCGGCTGCGGCGGCGCATGCACCGCCCAAATCTATCATTCTTCCGACGGCACTACCTTCACGCGGCAGACACTTCCTACAGTCGTGGGTGGCAACGCGTTGTGGCAGTTTGGCGGAGCGCCCAACGATGTCTACATTGCGTATGGTGTCGGGGTGTTGCACTACCAAGGCGGTAGTTGGTCGGTCGCCCACGACTGTCAAGCTAGCGGCAATAGTTGCGG
>Ga0265314_10002167_pt1 | contig 20537 bp, 27 predicted proteins | sample 4126metaG_FD_203106 | JGI IMG/M metagenome (GOLD analysis project Ga0265314, IMG submission 203106) | Rhizosphere microbial communities from Carex aquatilis grown in University of Washington, Seatle, WA, United States - 4-1-26 metaG | ecosystem: Host-associated > Plants > Roots > Rhizosphere >... | reverse complement strand
CATAATGCGTCACGGTCGCGCCACAGTGTTCACAGGTGCGTGGAAGTTTCATCGTCATTCCCTTCCCATGATGTTGCGGTACTCAGCGTCGAGATGCTTGGAAACACTCAGGACCAGATCGATAAGATGGACCTTTGCCACCTCATAAAGCTGAATATGGCGACACTTCCGACACCGATCCCAATATGAAAAATAGTATGGCTGATTTTTCTTTGGCTTCCACGTCGGACCATGCTTTGTCCTCTCCATTGGCTTTGAGCACTTTGGACAGGGCTTGCCAGTTCCGCCTTTTATCGACCGTTTCAGCCTCTTACTTTTCTTTCCCATGGTTGGCTTCCTTTCCGGGTATCCCCTTCCTAAGCCTCTTTCTTTGATTACCTTCAGACAAAGTTAACCTTGCACCTCGATCACAAAAAAATTGCTTGCGTCGGGACGCCTTGCGGCGTGGGGCGGCCATGGGTGGTACCCCTTTAACCCGGATCGTGGCGGTGGCCCGGGGCGCGACGCAACGGCATCCCCGAACGTGCAGTGCGAACCTGCTCATTTTGGCTTTCAATCTTGGCGCACCTTTCTTGGTGCCCGCCCCACTGGTATCCGGTCCTCACGACCACTACAGCCGCGCTACCTCCCTGGACGGGAATATGGCCATACATGCCGGGTCGAACCGTCAAGGACGGTGCTTTTCGAGGTGGCGGGGGGATTGCAATTCGGGCAAGGAACACATAAGTTCCTTGCGCCGACGCTTCCTCCTGGCAGAGAAAAAGCATTCGTCGGTCGTAACTCCCTCCCGGATCACTCCGCGGAGGGTTTTGCGTTTCTGGGGCGAAGCGCTCCGAAACAACGCAGTCACCTTGCTCCAGGTTTTACAGATTCGTCAAGACACTAGATTTGTGTGTAAGGCACTTCTTAGCCCAAGATGTTGAAACTTGTTCACGGGGCGTTCGCCGCAGCCGGTGCGAATCAGGTGCGCCCTGAGTACATTCCGAGCCTGCCGCGCGCCGGCCTGCCGTAATAGGCTTCGCGCGAAATCATGGGGAAACCCGCCATGGCGCTCATACCGCTGCTTATTACGCTTCTGATCGTCGGGGTAATCTTCGCGGTCATCTGGTGGGGCATCAGCCAAGTGCCGCTTCCGGCGCCGTTTGCAATGGTCGTGCGGGTTGTCTTTGTCGTCATCGTGGTCATCGTGCTTATCAGCATGTTGACCGGCGGACTGGGCGGAATCGGTATTGGTCATCTTGGCGCGCTCGGAAACTGCCGATAGCCACGACGCGCCGCAGCTTCAGCCGAGTCCCATAGCAAGTTGTTCGGCCGCCTTGTCATGTTCCGGAATTGGTAACGGACGTTCGTCCCGAATCGCGTTCGATCCCATATCGCACCAGTACTCGCCGTTGAGCACATTCGGGCTTCCGTCGCGGATCTTGAATCCGATAAAGCGCATGATGTGCTCGACCTTTTCTAACTCGTTGTGCCACTCTGACCATTCTGGCCTGACGCTGCCACCAAAGTCATGCTTCTCCGGCTCTTTGCGCGACAGGCTGAACGCGCGCCGGTATGGGAAAAAGCCGATGTCGGCCGACATTTCAATCGCGCCACTTTCCCGGATGTCTTCGGCGATTGGTAACTCGTCGTCGGCGGACCCGGTTTGGTTTTTGTTGCCGCCCCGGTTTTTGTTGAGCATCTGGGCAAGGGACCACGCCACGCCGCCAGTCAGGTTGGCCAAGTTGGCCATCTGGTAAACGTGGTTGTTGACGCGCGTTTCCTTCGAGTCGTTGTGTTCCCACTTCTCGTCGGCGATCTTCTGGACAAAGTCGATCACGAATAAGCACATCTGGCCTTTGTGCTTCGCCGCAAACGCCCGTCCTCTCGAAAGGATTTGCGGCGCCGTAAGGATTGGCGCGTTGCAGATATCGTAGGGAAGGCCATGCAGGACGCGCCGGGCCTCGGCCAGCCTGGTGATCTCCAGGTTTGACAGCGTCCCGTGCCGGAACTTCGAGCGCCAGATCGGCCGTTCTTCGGGGTGAAGACGGCACTCGACGTCGCACAATGACCGCTGCGCCCAGGACTTTGCACTGCCATCCAGGGCAAACACCAAAACCGGGGTTCCGTGCATCGCGGCCCACGTCGCCCCAGACACCGCGACGGCGGTCTTACCCGCGCCAGACCGGCCGGCGGTGACAAGGTGCTCCGTCGCCATCAGGCCGCCCGTGGCTTTGTCAAAGGCGCCAAACCCCAGTTTTATGGATGGTGGCTTGTTGCCGGCCAGGGCCAGTTCCGCCTCCTTAAGGCACTCGTCCATCACGTCCACAACGGATACGGTATCCCGGCGCCCAACTGTGCCGATTTTCACCAGGGCGTCGGCCGTCTCGGCCGCTATTTTCTCGGTTGGGACTTCTCGTGATGTTTCATAGGCGCAGTCGACCAACTCCTCGCCAATCCGAATCAGTTCCCGCCGTTCTGATAAATCAAGCAGAGCTTTTGCGAGGCGGTGAATGTCGCGGCTGGATAAGGCTGGAGCCGCCTCAGCTAGTCCGGCAAGGTAAGCGTGGCCCCCGACATCCTGCATACCAGGGTGGGCCGACATAACGGAATGCAGTATAAGTGGAGTTACTGGACCTTCGGAAACAAGTCCGACGATCATCTCGTACAAAGCTTGGTGCAGCGGGTCATAGAAATCCTTGGCTTCGAGATCGGCAGCAACCTCGTCAACCAATTTATTGCTCACAAGCAGGCAGCCTAACACGGCCTGTTCAACTTCGATGTCGTATGGAATCTGCTTTTTCTTGTCGGTGTTCATGGTGTAATGTCCTGATAAAGGTCTTCTGGCCGTGTCCACTCGCCAAGCTTACGTAGGCCGTACATGATTGTTGAATGATCTCGTCCAACGACGCGACCAATTCCCGGCAACGAATAGCCCATGAGCCGAAGGACGCGGTACGCGCGGTAACGGGCCGTGATTGCGCCCCCCAGCCGCCGCCCCTCGATCACAGCTACGGGTGAAACGCCAGCCCATGCCGCCTCGGTATAGACCAGGGCAAGCCACAACTGGTGTGGCGGGATACCGGTTTGGTAGCCCTGCCTGTTGCGCGGTTGGAATCTGGAAATCAACGCGGCACACGCAGCTAAATGGATTGCGTTGGAAAGAGCCACCCAGCCTTTGTATGCGTCAAGCGACTGCCTGGTTTCGCAGACTATGCGCTGGTGGCTTTCGGTGATGGTTTGATCTGTGGCGACAAAAGTCATGGCGCCACCTCAAAGTCCATCTCGCCCTGCCGAGCATCTTTGCGGTCCAACATGCGAAGGATGGTTTCGCCCTGCCATTTGCGATCCCAAACGAACCACCCGTTGAGCATCGGTGGCGCGCCTTGCCCAGTGAAATCGATCTTCCATCGCATGAGGTAAACGCGGGCGGGCGGGTGCGACGCCCATAGCGCCGAATGCTGCCCCGCCCCGGGCCACGACCACGAGAGCAGAAGGGCCATGTATTCGATGTTGAGGACGTCCAACGCGTGCCAAATCCAGCGCCCGCGGCCGTCGCGCCAATTGCACTCCTTGTACGGCGGGTTCGTAACCAAGCATGGACTCGGCGCTTCCTCGAAATCATAGAAGCTGCGGATTTCAGCCCCGCACCCGCGGTCAATAAGGTCGCTGCCGTAAACGTCAAAGTCGGCATCAGACAGGACGCGCGACATAGCTCCGTCACCGACTGCCGGTTCCCAAATTCTCGGAAAGTGCCGCAGGCGGTCGCCTTCGGCCGCAATCAATGCCAGCGTCGGCTCGGGCGGCGTAGGATCAAAGTCATCCGGTTCGCGCTCCAAGCCGTCAATCTTGGAATAACTGCCATCAAGCAGGCGTACCGCAACCGGCTTGGACTTCTTGCCGGTGGCGCGGAACAGCCCGCGAGCTGATGTGGCTTTTTTCACCATTGCCCCACTCTATTGGTTTACAAGTTCAAGCCAGTCATCTGCGTGGCACGGGGTGCCAATTGGACAAAAGCAAGCAAGAGAATGCCCGCGTAATCTGCGCTTCGCATCCTCAAGATGCTCCCGCTGTTCGGGTGCCGTGATCCAGGCTCGGAACTCTGCCTTGGCCTGCGCTGGCGTCAGGTAATAGACCGTGCCGTCCGGCGCAGTGCGTTCATCGCCGACGCGGAACGGATTGCCATCCCGGCCCGGCCGCGTGACGCAGATGGTTCCCGGTGGCAGGTGGAAGCCCTTCACCCGGCGACGCTGTAGGCGCTTGGGCAACAGCCCGGCCTGCCCCTCGGCGTAGCGCCGAGCCGCGGTCAGCCGATTGAATTTCTGTGCGAACAGTCCCGCCGGCCGCATAATAGGGTCGCGGGCCACGTAATATTTCGACCGCTTATCCCGCTCAATCCGCCAGACGCCGCACGGCCCTACCACGACATAGCCGCGCAGGCCGTCACGATGCAGACCTCGGCGGGGATCGGCCATGGTCAGGTATCCCGGAACAGAGGTGTCGACGTCACGGCATAGCCGGGTATCAAGATTGAAAGAGCGTGGGTGCCAACTACGACGGCATCATTCGAGTGTTCGTCATGGCAAGGCCAGTTTCTTTGGACCATGGCAGCGCGGATCGCGTTCTTGATCTCCTTGGAGTTGCGCGGAACCTTTTCAAGAAAGGCTCTACGTGCATCAGCCTCAAAAACCTCGAAGTGATCGATGTGCCGCCGCTTAGCCATAGCGTCAAGCACCATACTCAATCCAAAGTAGGGCCCAATCGCAATTGGATTGCTGCGGCGGTTAATGAACCGGGTGGCGCGCACGATCACGTCAGGTTTCACCTTGGCGATCACCACCTCCATCTTCTCTTCGAAAAAGACAGCGATGCTTCCCAAATCGCGCGCCGGATATGGGATGTTGAAGAATGACACGCGCGGGCGAACATTGGGCTCAACAACTCCGAGCCCAATGTTTAACCCAAGATCGGCGGCCAAGACCCGTGTCATCAGAATCCGTCATCCGGCTCCGGGCGTTCTTCTTCGGACTCGGGTTCTTCGCCGTCGTCACCGGCCGCCGCGGCCAATTCCTGCTGTTCGATCGCAGCCCGGCCAAGCGGGGTATTCTTGAAGGAGCCGAGCGCCAGGTCGAGGCTGTCGAGCATGTCGCGCTCGTCGGATTCCAGGTTGGCGCGATCGTTCTCGATGGCCTTCAGCGCCTTGTGCTTCTTGTATTCCTTCTTGATGATCTTTTCGGGGATACCGAGAGCCGTCGCCGCCTTTTCGTAGACGTTGTTGATGTCGGCCATGTAGCCGGCGTTGGTCTCGGCCTTCTCTTTGTGGAGCCGGTCAAGATCGTCGAAGTGGGCCTTTGCCTTCTTCTTGTCGACCCGGTAGTTATGGCCGATGGGGGCGGGCGGCGGATCGTCGTTGTCACCCTTCATCGGAATCCGAGGCTTTGCCGCCTTGACGGTGGCAGCCTTCTTGGCCTTCACGGCCTTCTTTTTCACAGTCTTATTCTTTGTTGGCTTTCCGGCCATGGTGTTTGTCCTTTTCGTGTGACTTGCTGGCGTGCCTTCCGAGCGCCGCCATGCGTTTGAAGGTTTGTAAGTGGCTGCTTCGCCATGCCGCATAGTGGTCCGCGGCGGTCACCAGACCACCGGTAGCCCCTTCGATCTGGGCTATCGTTTCCGGTTTTGGGTACGTTCTTCCACGCTCCGTTTCCCAGATAACCATGCGGTGTATCCCGGTCTTTTCGGCCGCTTTTGAGAGCGAGTAGCGGTTTGTGTGGCGCCATGTGCGAAGCAGCATGCCGTTACAAGTACCGCGAATTGGAAAATTGCGCAACCCGCGCCATCAGTCACGAAGTATACGGAAAACTCTTGCACTCCCGGCAAATCGCGACTAGGTTAGCTTTGTAACTTGGACACGAGAACACACCGGTGACAGCCACAAAGTATTGCGAGAATTGCAAATTTTGCGAACCACCCACCAACGGCAAATCGATGGAATACGCGCGGTGCCGGAAGACAAATCCGGGCAACCACCCCGCCTACATGGTTTCGGAGAAGTTCGACGCGCCGACGCAAGGTTCTTATTGCCAGCGCGTTCGAGAAAATCATCACCTTTGCGGCGAAGGCGCCGGGTGGTTCGAAGCGAAGACGGTTAAACAATCATCGCGGACAACGCCTCGGAAAATTGAGCTTATTGTTTGTGGCGGTCCAACGGTGTCGCTCGCCTCGTGCCCAATCGGGCTATTTCTTTCTTCCTCTGGAACTCTGTGCCTGAAAACAGAATACGGAAACAACGAAGGCCGCATTGATGCCTACATCGTTTCGAGTGGGGAGTTTTTCCGCGGTGCCGCCCCGAAGACAAACGAAAGTCAGGGGCAGCAGCAGGTTACTCCGGTAATTGTTTCTGGTGATCAATAAAAGAAGGTAAGCCATGGGACGCGCCGGAGACGCCTACACGAACATGATGCAAGCCGACAAAGATACGCTGCACGATCTTGAAGAAATGGCGGACGAAGAAGCGGAGCGCGAGCGCATCACTGGCGTTGCGATTATGTACGGGTCGGACATGCAGACACTGGACCGCCCTGCCCGGCACGGCGACATCATCAGCATGATGGCCTCACGCGGAATCAGAACCGGCGGCGATTGCACACAGGGATTCGTGACGAACACGGGCCGATTCCTGAACCGATGGCAGGCGCTGCGGTTTGCCGTTCGTGCCAAGCAATGCCCGTTTGCGCTCATGAAGCGCGGCCTTGAAGGCGAGCTATTTTCAGAAGACCTTTGGTAATGGGTGGCAAACTGTGATCAACGGAAATTTCCACGCCGAAAAGAAGGTTCCGACCATCCAGAGGATGCTTGATGAGGTCTATAACCTCATGAAGGGGTCTGAGGCGTCACGGGAATATTCTGAGCGCCACAACATCAATTCGGCCGCCATCCTGACCGTGATTGATGACGACTCCGCGGCGGCAATTGTTGACCTTCTGGAAGATCGGATAGCAGGGCGGGTGGTGGTTGAGATCGGCGCCGGCATTGGCCTCCTTGGTCTCCACATGGGTCACGTCGCCAAGCGCGTCTACTGCATCGAGGCTAACCCGATGTGGTCATGGACCTTCGCCAATCTCCTCCTGGAGCAGAAGCCCAAGAATGTCTCGTACCTGTTCGGGGCAGCGGATGAGTTCCTTGGAACGGTGCGTGGTGACGTGGCCGTGTTCTGTACCCACTCTGACGTGAAGGGCATGGGGCTAGTCGCGGCGCAATTCGCGCCCACAGTTATCGACGTGTACGGGGAACTGATTCGGGAACATCCGGAGAGTTTCGACCCCTTCGCGAGCAAGCTTCGTAATTTTATCTGAGAACGGGCACAACGGATGGAACACACCCGCTACAAGCACAACAACTGCCACGACAGCCACTGCAAGTACTGCGATGGCGACCTATTCACCTGCACGGTCTGCGGCGCGTCTGAAGGGGAGTTACCCAAAGACTGCCCCGGCGAACTTATGACCGAAAAACAGCGCGACGCGGTGATGTCCGGGTACATCGACCATATCGACGGCGTGTGGGTGTCTCTTCGCCATTGCCCAAACGGTGCCCCGCAGTTTGCTTCGGACGGGACAATGCTGGACGAGCACGGTAACCGGTCCATCTTCGACGACGTAGACGAATAGGGGAAAAATGGAAACGAAACACACACCTGGACCTTGGGAAGTCGGAACACGCCGACTTGTCCACAATGGCAAGTACGGGATTGCGCAGGTCATCAGGACAAGTGACGGGACTCTTGGCTCGGACGAACGCGCAATGGCGGATGCACGCCTAATCGCCGCCGCCCCCGATCTGTTGGCGAGCGCCAAGGAGTTGAGCCGGCGCGCGGCAAGTATCTACATCTCTGGGTTATCAGGCCATGAGGCGGACGTGCTCCGCACCGCCTTTGATGCCCTGGACGCTGCAATCGCAAAAGCAGAGAAATGAGATCGCGATGTTTGTTAGCCGCTGGCAGAAATTCACACACCGCACTGGCTGGCCGTTTGGACCAGCGGTTACAGCCGGGCTTGCCATCGCTATTGGTCTGGCACTCTACTCAATATGGGGGATTATCACTTGAGTAACTACTTTCGACAAAAGATCGCCGCGCCATGGCAGGACTTGACGCAAGAGGAGCGCCGGTTTGTCCGCATCCACATCATCGCGGTTTGGGCACTGGTCGCTGGCCTTATCGCCGCTCACGTCTGGACGATGGCGTATCCGCTCGATCCGCCGGTGCAATCCTATGAGGCGCGGCGTTGAGAAAACAAGAAACCCTGGAAGTGCGCTTTTGGGCGAAGGTAAAAAAGGGGAAATCCCCGGATGACTGCTGGGGTTGGAGCGCCGCGAAAAGCGACGACGGGTACGGGTGGATACGGTTAAGCCAGATAGAAGGGATGGCTCATGCTCATCGCGTATCATGGAAGTTACATTTTAGGAAAATTCCGCGCGGGCTCTACGTTCTGCACCACTGCGACAACACTGAATGCACCAATCCAAAACATCTCTTTCTTGGCACCCAGATCGACAACATGGCAGACATGACAAAAAAGGGACGAAGAATTGGTCATGGAGGAAGCAAAGGAGAAGCCAATCATTCGTCAAAGCTAAATGACCAGAAGGTCCGAGAAATAAGGGCGTTATACGCTACTGGAAAATTCAGTCACGAACAAATCGCAAAAAAATATGGGATGACAGCATCCCCTATTTGTGCAGTGATCCGCCGAAAATCTTGGAAGCATGTACAATGAGAGAAGACCACCTAATTCTCTTTGATGCGAGCGGCTTTGCGTTTAGATCATACTACGCATTTTCCCCCCGCTACAGGTCCAGTGATGGCCTTCCAGTTGGTGCGATACTTGGCTTCATGTCAATTATCTGGCGTTCTATTGGCGCGGCTCAAGCCGATAAACCAACCCACGGCGCCGCTGTCTTCGACGCACCAGGACCAACCTTTCGGAAACAAATTTTTCCGAAGTATAAATCCAACCGCCCAATCGCGCGCCGCGAAGAACTTGATGTTCAGTTTCCCTACATGCGCCATGCCGCCGATGCTATGGGAATGCCACCAGTTGAGTGCAACGGGTTTGAAGCAGACGACGTGATGGCTACCTTGGCCAAGAAGGCCGTCGCCGTCGGAATGCGGGTGACAATTGTTTCAAGCGATAAAGATATGGCTCAAATCGTAGAAGATGGGAAAGTTGAAATAGTTGATCCTGTCCAAAAATGCCGCAAACTCGCGGCCGATGTCCGCAAGAAGTTCCACGTCGACCCGCCGCTGGTACAGCATGTCCAGGCCCTGGCCGGCGACGCTATCGATGGTATTCCCGGCATTCCTGGTTGCGGTATCGAGAAAGCAGCCATCCTAATTCGGCGGTTTGGCTCCGTTGCCAACGTCCTGAAGAATGCCGACAAGGCGCCGTGGCCCGCGGTGCGCGTCGCGCTGAAGCGCCATGGCAAGGATGCGCTCAAGTACCTCGAACTGACAACGCTGCGCCGGGACGCGCCGGTCGAGATCGAACTCGACGCCCTGGCTCTGCAGCCGGTGATCCGGTCCCACTTGGTCGACATGCTCCACATCTTGGAGGCAGACGACCGGATGGCGTCGATCTTTGACCAGGACCACCAGCTCGTCCGTGTCGTCGCCCACATCGAAAACCCCTTCGCGTGGTGGGAGGAAGAGTTGAAGGCGTCGGGGCAGGTGATTCCTGATGTTCCGCAGTGCGGGTTCTATCAGCGGAAAATTGTGCACGGCGGCCCTTGGGTTCCGGCAAAAATATGGCGCGTGCCGCAGACCGATCCAGTCACCGAAGAACTGACCGGAAACGACTTGTTGCAGTGCATGGTTGGCGACAAGCCGAAAGACCCTTTCGAGGAATGGACGCGCCTCAGCATGGACCCGATCACGCGCGCCGCCTACGGATACGGCCGGGCCGATGCCGATCACGCCAAAAAGTTTCGAAAGGATGATCCGAAGTCCGAACCGTCCAAGCCCATAAATATTCTGGAGCACAAGGCTCCTCGCAATCCCAAGCCGCTTCCCAAACCGACACCCAAGCAGAGAAAGAAGACAAAATGAACAACGCCACCAACAACCCACCCATCACACCCCCGACCAATGAGGATATGCTGGAAGACCTCCAGCACCGGTTTCCCGAGATCGAGACCGAACAGAAGGATTTCGAGGAGGCGCTTGCCACCTACCCGGAAGACATCGTCGACGACGATACCGCCGCGGCGCTCCAAGACGTGCTCGGCAAAATGAAGAAGCACAAGACCCGGCTTGGTTCATACAAGAAGGAAGAAAAAAAGCCTTGGGACAGCATCTCCAACGTCATCAAGAACTTCTTCGTTAAGCACGAAGAAACGGTCGACGGCTGGCTGAACACTTGGCAACCCCGTTACCAAGCCTACCTCGACAAGAAGAAGGCCGCGGCCCAGCGCAAGGCCGAGGAAGAAGCCAAAAAACAACGGGAAGAAGCCGAGCGCCTGAAGCGCGAAGCCGATGCCGCTGAAGAGCGCAAGCGCAAGGCCGAGGAAGAAGAGCGGCTGGCCCGCCAGCGCGAGGAGCAGGCCCGGCTGCGCGCCGAGGAAGAGGACCGCAAGCGCAAGGAAGCCGAGGCCCGCGCCGCCGCCGCCAAGGCCGAGGCCGACCGGCTCGACCGGGAACGCAAGGCGCGCGAGAAGGCCGAAAAGGAGGAAGCCGCGTCCGAATTTCGGCAGATGAAGCAATTCATGCGCACCGCCGAGAAATTGGCCGAAGATGCTGCCGCCGGAACCATTCTGAACACGGCTATGGATGTGTTCGAGGACTTGGTCCTGGAGGGCGGCGAGATCAGCCGCCTCGGCACCAAACTGCGCCACTCCCCGCACCTGGACGACGACCAGCGCGCCTACCTCCAGGAAGTGAAGGAATCCATCGACGGCTGGCGCCAAGCCCGCCAGGACCGCCTTGCCGCCGCTGCCGCCGAAGAGCGCAAAGCGGCTGAGGCCGAGGCTGCACGCCGCCGTCAGGCCGAAGCCGAGCGCCAGCGGGAGGAAGCCGCCGCTGCCGCGGTCCGCGCCGCCCAGCGCAAGGCCGACGAAGATGCCGCTGCCGCGGCCCGCGCCGACCGGGTCAAAGCCGAGCAGGAGGCCGCCGCGGCAAAGGCTGCCACCAGGGCGGCCCAGGTCGAAAGTCGCGCCGCCGCCGCCGATGCCCGCGACGCCTATGCCGACCAGAAGACGGCTGACCGGGAAGTGCGCGTCTCGACCGAAGACGCCGCCCGCTCCGAAAACCGTGCCGACCGGATCGACAACAAACTCCAGAAGTCGACCGACGCCGACCTGTCCCGCACCTATGGTGATCTGGGCACGACGGGGTCGCTTACAAAGTCCTGGAAGCACTACATCACCGACGACATTGCCTTGAAGGCGGCGATGCGCGCCGCGGTCAAGCCTGAATCCGAAGTCTACGGCGAACTGATCGACCTTCTGAAGCCCGAGGACCTGAACGGCGCTGTGTTCCGCTTCATGCGGCTGCACCAGGGATCGTGGACCGGCCGTGATCGCGTCGACGATGTTCTTGCCGGCGTCACCTTTGCCTACGAACAAGGGCTGGCTATCCGGACATGACCGACACACCTGCACCTGCCGCCGCACTTACCGACCGCGAAAAGCTATTGGTCGGTATGCTGATGGCGGCAGAGAAGTTTCTACTCGCCAGAGGCGCAGGAAAAAGTAACGAAGCGCTGTCCTGCGCCAAGGTGTTTGGGAGTAATCTAGACGAATATCTCGAAGGGAGATCAAAGAAGTGAGCCGTGAACCCAATGTCGCGACGCGCGACCAGCAACAGACCGATCAACTGCAGCAACCCCAAAGCAAAGGCGAGCTGGTGGCGGCTGGGTCAATGAAACTCCGGTTGCCATATCCCCAAAGCCTGGAGGAATATGCCGGCATCGACAAGCGAATGTGGCAGGTCCTAATCGATGCTGTGTGGCCTGCGGCCCAGACCGTCGAGGCCGTCTGTTTGGCGATTCAGTACTGCAAAAACAGAAATCTCGATCCAGTTAAAAAAATGGTCCACATCGTTCCGGTGTGGTCGAAAACCGGCGGCCCAGAAGGTAAGGGCGGATTGATCGAAACGATTTGGCCCGCCATCGCCGAGATCAGAACAACAGCGGCCCGCACCGGCAGCTACGCCGGTAAGGATGCGGCTGTTTTTGGACCAGACATCACCAAGATGTTCAAGGAGATCGACACTCGCAACGATGCGGTGAAGGACAGTCTGGAAGTCACGTTTCCGGAATGGTGCCAAGTCACTGTGTATCGAATGGTGCAGGGGCAGCGCTGCGCCTTCGTCGGCCCGAAGGTCTATTGGCTCGAAGCCTATGCCTCGAAGAGCAACTTCAGCGAGGTTCCCAACAGCATGTGGGCTGACCGCAAGAGCGGGCAGTTAGAAAAATGTGCCGAGGCCGGCGCTCTTCGTGCCGCGTTTCCGGAAGAACTTGGAAACGAATATGCGGCTGAAGAGATGTATGGTCGCAAGGTCGATTATGCGCCACCACCTCCAGTCTCCACAAATGAAATCACCCCACCTCGCCCGAAAAAAAGCGAGTTCGAGCGCGCCGAAAAGAAGACCGAACCGGCCAAGCAAACCCCGGCGGCCGAGAGCCACACTACGAAGAAGGACGCCGCGCCGGCAAAGCCGCAAGGCGATCCGCGCCCCGAACCCCCGGTGGAAGGTGTGGTCGAAGACCCCAAACCCAAACCCGTGTCGGAACCCGTCGATGCCGAAGAGGTAGAGGAAGCCGTCTCCGAGCCCGTCGAGCCGGAGCCGGAAGAAGACCCCGCCGCCGACATTATCCAAGAGCTTCTCGTGGGCGCGTGCGAGCACGTCGACACCCTGACCCGGATCAACGACATCTCCGACTACCGCGTGGAAATTGCCAAGCAACTTCCCAACGATCTTGCGTCCGGCTGGAACCAGTACTGCTACCAGCGCCAGCGCAACATTGCGGCCAGCGCCACTAGCGGCAGGAAGAAGTCGTCATGAGCCGGGCCCGCACCACGAGCCCCCGCAACACCTTCATGGCTACGGTTGGGGCCAGGATCAAGACGCGGCGCGACGCCCTTGGCTTCCCACAGCCTCGCGTCGCGGCGGCAATCGGGTTTTCGGTGAGCAACTTGAGCCGGATCGAGAGTGGTGTGAATTCGTTCACGGTTGAGACGTTGGCCAAGATCGCAAAGATCCTGGAGTGTGAGCCGGGCGCCTTCGTCAACGGGGTCAAGGTGAAGTAAAAACCTCACGAGAAAGCCAACAAACATGACCGACAAGACGTGTATGTCTTACTGGTTCCCAAAGATCGAAGTGGCGGGGATCAACGTTCCGAGGACGATCTTCGCCACACTGCCGAGCGAAGCACAGATTGACCTGTTCAATTATTTCGACGGCAAGGAGCCGGTGGGCCTAGCCGATCCGTTCTTTGCGAGGTTGACCGCGGCGGCAGAGCAGATCGGGCGCCCATGCTTTCTTCGTAGCGGCCATACCTCGGCAAAGCACGATTGGGACCGGACGTGCCGCCTTGACGTTGGTGATGACATTCGCGCGCATGTCATGGCGATCATCGAGTACGGCGAAATGTCCAGCCTCATGGGCCTACCGATCGACGTTTGGTGCGTGCGCGAAATGCTGTCAACAATCCCGGTGGGAACCTGCCCCGGGTACGGAAATATGCCGGTATGCCGGGAATTCCGCATCTTCGCCGCCGATGGTGAAATTCTCTGTCATCATCCGTACTGGCCGATGTACGCGCTTGAGCAAGGCGACTTCAAGCCAAACGATCTCGCATTCGACTATGGCGAGTTTTGCACGACGCCCGACATGCCGGAACTTCTCAAAATGGCGCGGAACGCAAGCAATGTGTGCGGCGGTGCGTGGTCTGTTGACATGCTCGAAACAAAGCGCGGGTGGTTCCTGACCGACATGGCGGAGGCCGAGAAGTCATTCCATTGGCACGGCTGCAAAAATGCGTCCTAGTAAACCCAAGCGCCGCGAGCCGCCACGCCGCATCAAAAATCAGGTGCGAGCGCGTCAGCATGGATTGTGTGGTTGCCGGGCGCATTGTGGCGCCTTATTGCCGCCGGATGGTAAGGGGCTGGTCCAGTACCAACACGATCCCGCCCTCGGTATTCGGCCGATCAACGAAGAGGGAACGGATTGGATTCCGCCGCAGCATGATCCCGACCATCTCTACGCCGAACTCAAGGCGTGCCACCTACGCGAGACAAATCAGGGCAGGCACGGTGCTGCCAAAATCGGGTGTGATCGCTACGAAATAGACAAGATGAAGCGCCACGAGAGGCCGCCTAAGCCAAAACGCAAGTGGCAGGGCGCCCCGATGAAGTCACGCAGTTCATTTGGGCCCAAAGGCTCAAGACCATTCAACAGAAGGAACAAGGCACCATGACGGACGAAACCACCACGAAGCGCCGCGCGCTACTGCGGTCTGTGTTCGATGGGCTCCATGCTCTTGGGAAAGCGGCAGAAGCCGACAGTGATACGCGAACTTCTATGCAGCTAATGGATGTGCGAGAAGTTCTAAAAGACGCCTTCGAAGAAGATGTGAGCGCACAAGACTGCGAAGGCTGTGGCAAGACCATGCTGTACGGCGAAAAGCACCATCCGACCGCCGACGATTGTGATCTATGCGCTGAGTGTGCTCCCTCATGGGGATGCATCAAGCGGCAATGGGATGGCGGCCGCAAGACGGACGAGGACGGTGGCAATAAGGCCGAGTTCATGGAAGCCTACGCCGCTCACATCGCTGCCGGCGGATCGCCTGACGACAAGGTACTCTACGAACTGTGAGGAACGTGATGGCCTACCCTATTCCAAAGGACGCACTTGACGACCGCTTTGCTATCGTCGGGACGGCGGGCAGTGGCAAGACCTATCTGGCACTTGGCGCCGTCGAGCACCTGCTGGCGCGAAAGTCTCGCGTGATCTTGGTTGACCCGCTTGGCGTGGCGTGGGGTTTGCGGCTTTGCGCAGATGGCAAGACGCCGTCGCCCTTCCAGCCCGTAATCTTTGGCGGTCCACACGGCGACCTTCCGATCACCGAATACGCTGGGGCGATCATTGGCGAGGCGGTGGCCACGTCGCGGGATTCCTGTATCGTCGATTTGAGCGCGCTTGGCACGAAAGCGGCGGAGCGCCGGTTCATGCTGGCGTTTCTGACGGCTCTGTACCGCTGCACCGACAAAGAGCCCGTTCATCTGATCATTGACGAAGCCGACATGTTCGCACCCCAGCGCCTCATGGACAAAGACGGTGACGCCGCGAAGTTACTTGGAATGATGGAAACAATTGTCCGGCGCGGTCGCGCAAAAGGCTTCGTGCCATGGCTTCTTACGCAGCGTCCGGCAGTTTTAAGTAAGGACGTTCTCTCGCAAGCGGATGGTCTTGTCGCGCTCAAGCTTACGTCATCTCAGGATCGCGATGCCATCGGCGCATGGATCGAAGGCCAGGGAGACAAGGCACAAGGCAAAGCCATGCTGGCGTCACTGCCCGCTAAGCAGCGCGGATCTGGCGTACTATGGATTCCGGGGCGCGGCATTCTCGCCGACGTGGATTTTCCGGCCAAGGCCACATTCGACAGCTCCCGTACACCGAAGCGCGGCGAGAAGCGCCAGGATACCACGCTCAAACCGATCGACCTTGGCGCACTCAAGGACAAACTGGCGAAGGTCGAGACCGACGCCAAGGCCAATGACCCTGCCGCACTCAAGGCGGAAGTCCGTCGCCTCACGACCGAACTTGCGAAAGCCTCTCAACAAACATCCCAACCGGTCGAGAAAATTAACACTGCGGCGATTGAGGCGGAAATCGCCAGGGCGCGTACCCAATTACAGGAGCGTGTGACAGCGTTCCAGGCCGCCGTAGCCGACGCCGAACACGCCGTCATGGCCATGTTGCCGGAGATTCGGCAGGCGGTGACGAACGCGGAGTCCGTCATCACCGACCATTTGCGCAATCTCAAGAAGGCTTTACCGGCCGCCACTGTCGAAAACATCGCGAAATATTCCAAAGCCATTCCTATGAAGGCGCCCGTAGCTCAGCGGCAAGAGCCGACCGCTCATAACGGTTTGGTCCCTGGTTCGAATCCAGGCGGGCGCACCACCAATGCCGCCGTTGGCGATGGATTAAGCAGGCCCCAGGCAAAAATCCTTGAAAGTCTGATGTGGTGGCATGCCATGGGCCGCGACACTCCTACCCGCGTCCAGGTTGGCATCAAAGCCAAGATGAAGGCGCGCGGCGGCCATTTCAAAACCAGGGTTTCAGAACTGTCCGGGATGGGCATGGTTGCCTACGACGGTGCCGACCGCATGCACATAACGCAAGAGGGAAAGGTAGCCGCTCCGCAGCCATCGCTGCAGGAAAGTGTCGTCGAAAGCATTCGCCCGCTTTTGTCGGCTCCACAGTGCAAAATCTTCGATGCACTTCTTGCCGGCCATACCAGCCGTAGTGATATTGCAGCGGACGCGAACATGGACGCAAACGGTGGTCACTTCAAAACACGCCTATCCGAACTTAGTTCGATGGGTATCGTTGACTATCCGGACAAGTCGTCCGCCGTGTTACAGGATTGGGTAAAACAATAATTCGCTAGGTTACGAACCTATAGGCACGAAAACACAGACAGGAAATAAACCGATGGCATTTTTCAATTTCTACGACACGGAAACGACGGGCCTCGAATGGGGATACGACAACATCCTCCAGTTCTCAGCCATTCGTACCGACGAAGACTTCAACGTGGTGTCGTCGGTGAACCTGCGGGGCAGACCATTCCCATGGGTTATTCCCCACCCCGCGGCCATGCTGACGACAGGGATCGGACCGAAGCAAATCTTCGCACAGAGCATGTCTCAGTACGATCTTGTGAAGGAGATTGCCGCCCATTTCAAAGCCAATACGCCGGCAATCAACATCGGGTTCAATTCGATCGGTTACGACGAGTTGATGCTGCGCGCCGCGTTCTTCCAAACCCTCCACCCCATGTACATCACACAGCGCGGCGACAACAGCCGGGCCGACGTGATGCTGCTGGCCCAAGCCGTGGCCGAACACGATACGCAGGCGCTCAAGGTCAATCTCAACGGCAAGGGAAAGCCGTGTTTTCGGCTTACCGACTTGGCCGAGGCAAACGGGCTTTCCTGTGCCAATGCCCACGACGCCATGGGCGATACCACTATGACAATTGCGCTTGCCAATTTCCTGCGCGAGAAGTCTCCCAGGATTTATGGCGCCATGATGAACTGCAGAAATAAGGAAAATGCGGCCCAGACGCTTTTTGAGGAACCGTATCTGCTCCACACCGACAGGGCATTCAAGGTCCCCACAATCTTCTGCACCGCCGTGATGCAAATTGGGTCCGACGCGATTCTGGCCGACCTGACCATCGATCCATCCACATACCTCGGCGCCGATGTGGCAACGCTTCTGAAGTTGATGACGAAGCAGCCCAGGGCGTTCCGGGTAGTGAAACTCAACTCCTTCCCGACGCTTATTCCGACCACGCCCGATGCCGCCGGCATGATTGAACCCGTGATGGCAGCGTGGGTCCAACTTCTCAAGTCTCAAACGTTCCGCGAAAATCTTGCCGTTGCGCTGACAAAGCGCTACCCGGACAAAGAACCGGACGCCTATGTCGAACGCCGGATGTACAATGGGTTTCCGACCCCGGACGACGAACGGCGCATGGCCGACTTTCACGGCAGCGAAGGTCTTGCTTACGAAGTGTTCGACAGCCTCGACCTGAACGAGATCGCGCGCCGCCTGCGGGATGACGATTACGCCGCCTCACTGCGGAAGCGGCTGGCCTCGACCGAAAAGCAGCCGTGGCTCACCATCAGTGCTGCAAAGGCTGAATTGGTCGAGTGCCGAGAGCGGTTCAAGGCCTCCCCGCCTGCGCTGTTCGACGAAATCGCCGACTACCTCAACGCGCTTGAAGCGGAAATCTCATAAGGAACTATTGCCATGACGGCCAAGATCGTAGACGCCCCCGTTCACCGCCCCACAATATCTGAACGCCTTGAGCGATCCCTTCTTGCCTATGGCGGGCGATGGGCGGTTGGCGTCCTCCTTTTTGTGTGGGCTCTCATCCTGGGCTTAATAGGGCTTGTTGCGTGACGGTTCTTGCTCTCGCAACAACCACCCAGCGTGAACGCTACGCAGAGTGGGCAGAGCGCGTTGCTCGGCAGGCCGGAGGGCGCCTCCGGGCGTTCCTGGAGCAGTGCGCCATCGCGGTACGGGGCAACCGGGAGCGCAATCCTTACGATCAATCGTCGGGGTTTGACTGGTGAAGAAGCAAGCGCCCGCGACTTCCCAGACAGACCTATTCGACGGCGCTCGCCGACAATGGACCGACGCCCAACTCGCCGAACTTGGCCTCAGCCCCGGCGACGCGGAATACGAAAACGCCAAGCAGGCGGCGGACCAAGGCTGGCCGGCCGGGAATATCCGCCTCCTGTTATGGCCAGCGCTCGGGCGTGACGCGCTCTGATGACGCCGGAGCGACTTCACTGCCTTGTTCCTGGCTGTCACCACACGACATCGGCAGCGCGCAAGAACGGGGAAGTCTGGACCTCATGGATTTGCGGCGACCACTGGATGGCGTTGCCCAAACGCCGTCGCCAAGTCTGGTATCGGGTTCACCGCCGCCACCGGCAAGGCAAAGCCGTGGGTTTGGACATCCAGAACAGGCTATGGAACCACCTGGTTAAGATGGCAACCGAGCGCGCCGTAGGCATCGGCTGAATTTTCTGGTTACAGTCTGGCGCGTGTTACACGAATCAGTTACATTGTCCTCGCGGGCCGCTTGCTCGGCTCAGGTCTTCGCGTTGAAACGGTCGCCCCCCGACCTACCCCGGCGCGATTTACCTGAATTTTGAGCGGCCCGCGCCCTCAAAACAAATCGGGAAACCTCAACATGACAGAAGTATCGGAAAGCCTGAAAACCAAAGAAGCCGAATGCGCCGCTGGCCGCACCGCTCCGCGCGTTTCTCTCGACGACATCCAGGACCAGATTGGACGCCGCATCTTCTTGACGGGAGGCGAAGCGTTTGAGGCTTCACTCGACGACATGCTGTACGGCCAAGACTATGGAGACGGCGTTATCAGCACCGCTCCTCCGGACTTTGGCATAGCGTCTCTCGACTGCCTGACCATTTGCCTTCTCGTCATGCGGAACGGCTTTGTAATCGTCGGCAAGTCATGCCCGGCCAGCCCCGAGAATTTCAACGCCGACCTCGGCAAGAAACTCGCCTACGAGGACTGTATCCATCAGGCGTGGCAGTTACTCGGATTCAATCTCCGCCAAAAATTGGCGGAAAATGCCGCGACTTTGAAGACCATCGATCCCGGCGCCGGCATCTGAGGTGAACCATGGCAACTCTTTCCAGTTTCTCCGACGACCAAATTCGCACCGCGATTGCACGGAACATAGAGGTTGTGCTTCACGGGCTTCCGCCGTCAAAAGACGCGCCAAGGCCGCAATCTGTAATCGACGGGATTGTCGTGGGCGTCCGTGAGCGCAACAACCACTTGTGGGAAGAGTTGCGTCGGCGCGGCACGGCATAGACGGTATGTTCACCGATCCGTCCGACCGGCCTCGCGAGACGATCGACGTTGCCCACTGGACGCCGACACAGTGTCGCGAGGTCTGGCCGGAACTAATGGCATTCCTTGTCGATCCGTGCAGTGCAATCCTGGTTGGCAGCATGCAACGCCTCCGCTTCGATCCAGATGCAAAAGCAGAGCTACGCGCCAAGCGGCGAGCCATGGCCGAAGTCGAGATGGCGGCGCGCACTGAAAGGCCAAGATGATGGCCCGCGCCCGCTATATCGTCCGCTGGTCTTCGCTTCCTGGTGGGTTTCATGACAGAGACGACCGAGCGGCCGCCATAGCCTTTGCCCGCTCCCAAGCCCGCTATCTCTCCCCGCAATCGCGCTGGGCGGTCACTGACCGGAACCAGGGTAATGCGGTGGTGGCGAGATCGGAAGACGGCATGGCCTTCTTTGCGGCTAAGGCAGAATAATGAACGTCTTAGATTTATTTGCAGGAGCGTGTGGAGGTTGGAGTCTTGGATTGCACCGAGCCGGATTTAATACCGTTGCAGCTTGCGAGCGGGACGAATGGCGACAGCGCCAATTCCTCCGCAACTTTCCCGGCGTCCGAATGTACGACGACGTGCGAACCGTCACCGCCAGAATCATGCGCGTCGACGGAGTCGGACCAATTGACCTTGTTTGCGGATCACCACCCTGCCAGGACGCCAGTACCGCCAACACGTCAGGCAAAGGCATCGACGGCGCCAGAACCGGCCTCTATCTCGAAGCCGTCCGTATCGTCATCGAAATCAGACCTCGCTGGTTTGCGTTTGAGAATGTTCCTGGAATCCGAAGTCGCGGCATTGACCGGGTTCTCGGTCTCTTGGAACAAGGGGGCTACACCGCATGGCCGCTCGTGGTGGGTGCTTCAGACCTTGGAGCCA
>Ga0265314_10002166_pt1 | contig 20548 bp, 20 predicted proteins | sample 4126metaG_FD_203106 | JGI IMG/M metagenome (GOLD analysis project Ga0265314, IMG submission 203106) | Rhizosphere microbial communities from Carex aquatilis grown in University of Washington, Seatle, WA, United States - 4-1-26 metaG | ecosystem: Host-associated > Plants > Roots > Rhizosphere >... | reverse complement strand
TGGCTGAGTTGCCGGTGTTGACGGAAACACGGGAGTGTGGCGATTTAAAGGTAGGGACAGCGCGCTGCGCTGTCCGGACGCCGCAGCGCGGCGTCCCTACCATCTTATTATGAAAAAAAGTGAACGAGCAAAAATCGAAGTAACGAAGGATGGTCCCTATCTTGTCAGCGGCGGCCTGCCGCTCAGCGAGCAATGGATTGTCACCAATGCCGGGGGCGATTCGCTCGATTACCGTGAAGGCAAGCAGCATCCGGCGTCGCCGCAATACTCCCTGTGCCGTTGCGGTCATTCGGGCAACAAACCGTTCTGCGATGGCAGCCACCTGAAGGCCAGGTTCGATGGAACCGAAACCGCCAGCCGTGAGCCTTACCTGAAACAGGCGAAGACCATCGCCGGGCCGACCCTGCGACTCACCGACGCGGAGAGCCTTTGCGCCTTTGCCCGGTTCTGCGACCCGAAAGGGAGGATTTGGAACCTGGTTCCGGCCTCGGACGATCCCGAAGCCCGACGGCTGGCGGAGTATGAGGCTGCGCATTGTCCGGCGGGCCGGTTGGTGGTATGGGATAAGAAGACGGGCAAAGCCATCGAGCCGAAATTCGAACCGTCGCTCGGGTTGATTGAGGACACGGAGAAGAAGGTGAGCGGCCCGATCTGGGTGCGCGGGGGCATCCCGGTGATTGCCGCTGATGGCAAAGCCTACGAAGTTCGGAATCGGATGACGCTATGCCGCTGCGGGGTTTCCAACAACAAACCCTTCTGCGACGGCTCGCACGCGGCCTGACCGCTTTCGGTGTTGTTTTTTTAAGCAGCAGAAAGGCGATCCACCACGGCCGACCGGTTTTGGAATGGTTTTATTCTCTCCATTGACTTTCGGTTCAATCTATCCCTAATTCCATCACGTGAGTTTGATCGAATACGTCCTGCTGGCCGCGAGTTCACTGTTCGTGATTGTGGATCCGCTGGCGACGGCGCCGGCGTTTCTGGCGATGACCCCGAACGACACACCGGAGCAACGTCTCCGCACGGCGCGGATGGCGTGTAGCACGATGGCTGTGGTGTTGCTGGTGTTTTCCGTGGCCGGAACGCTCCTGTTTAAAGTCTTCGGCATCACCATGGCCGCGTTTCAAATCGCCGCCAGCATTGTGCTGTTGATCATCGCGCTGGACATGCTGCGCGTGCAACGGTCGCGGGTGCAGGAGACGCGCGAGGAAAAGCAGGCCGGCGCGGAAAAGATGGACATCGCCATCACGCCGCTGGCCATTCCGATGCTGGCCGGACCGGGCGCCATTTCCACGACGATCCTGCTCCAAAACGAGGCACACAATGTCCCGCAGCATATAGCACTTTACGGCTCCATCCTGGCGGTGGCGGTGGCGAGCTATCTGATTTTCCGGCTGGCGGTCCGGAGCGCGCACTGGTTGAACCCGATTGCCATGAGTATCGCCATCCGTGTCATGGGTCTGCTGCTGGCGGCGGTGGCCATCCAATTCATGCTCAACGGCATCAAAAGCTTCCGACTGGAGCTGATTTCGGCACCGACCTTGTGAATTTCATGTTCGGCAAAAGAATCGCAGGCGGCCCACCTGATGGCAGGCTGATATTAACGAAATAGTTGAGGTTGGGCATCGGGTCGGATTGAAGGGCCGACGAGACATCTGGTAAGCAGCCGCATCAGCGGGTGGAAGGTTGAAACCCTGTTGCTTTAGCCAACCGGCGATCAGCCGATGCCCGAATCCCCGTTTATGGGAATGGGTGATGATTTTTCCCAGGGTTTGGAGTCGAATTTTGGTTTTCCCGCGTCGGATTGAATTTTCATCCACACGAGCTGTCAGAATATTGTGGCGCTGGAGGAACAGTTTGGTGGTGCACGCTGACTTTCAACCTGTCAAACGGCGAAAAAACCGCGGCACAATTTATGCGTTCCGTTTGACCGGTTCGACCAACTGGCGGTGATGGTGGCCGGGGCGATAAAGTAAAGGGAACCAAAGGTCATTTGAGGAAATGACCGCCGACCTGCCGCAAGTTGTGTAGATGACGTTGTCGTTATGGTAAAAAATTCGCAGTTGGCAAGGATCGTGGTCTATCAAAATGTTGGTTTTCTGGCGGTCATCGTACTTTGTTTTTTGGATGAGTTGCTGCAATTGCCTTCGTTGATATTCTCCGGTCATCCCTTCGTGGCCCTTTACCGCCGGCCGACGCTGGAGATGCTGCTGTTTCTGGCCGTCTGGCTGTTGGTGAGCAATTCGACGCGCCGGTTGCTGAAACAGGTCCGGCAACTGGAAGACTTCCTGCGCGTGTGTTCCTGGTGCCGGCGCATTGATTACAAGGGCGAATGGATGCCGCTGGAAGAGTTCATGGAGCAGGGCTTTGACACACCCACGACGCACGGCATCTGCCCGGAATGCCTGCGCCAGAAAAAGGACGCCATTGAAAAGGAAAGGCGCGCACGACAAAGCGAGCCGGCAACCGGCTGAGCCGGACGGCTCCCGTCCAGTTTTTCAATGAATTTTATCCACCCGAATCCTGGCGGGATCGTTCACCCCCAGCTGAAGCAGGTTGGCGTTGGCATAGAGATCCGGATTGGGGGTGAATCCCGGTGCGTCAATCAGCTGGCGTTCGCGATCAAGCTCCTTGATGGCAAGCGTGTCGAGCGCGACCGGATCGCGGCTGAACCAAAGTTGATCCAGCACCGTGGAATATTGCAATAATCCCTTTGAACCGCCGGCATACTGGCCAATGAGCGCGTCGGTAATGTTGAAGACGACGCGGTCGCCGAGCACCGGCAATGCGTAAATTTCCGGCACGGCCACGGCCAGCCGTCCGGGGTCGCCCTGAAAACGCAGGGTATTGTCCACGCTACCCATGGCCAGACCGTAAAGATGGCCGCATACGCCGGCGGAATCCTGGTTCAACAGCGGCGCGATACTGATGATTTTGGTGATATGGCGGGTGACCAGCTTCGAAACGAAGGACCGTTTGCCAATATCCGGCCCCTTTTCCCCAAATTCATAATCACCCCACACGAGCTGGCCGATGATGGGCGTGTCGGGCAGATAAAAATTGGTCGGGTCGTAACCCGCCTCGGCGCTGCCGGCGGCGCGCACGCCGAGTTGGGCGGCAAGCTTGAAAAAGCCAGCGGCCCGTAAATCCCCACTGTTCCGGTCCCAGATGATGATATGTTCCGGTGGCAGGCCCGCATTCAGCAACTCGTGAATCACTGCGGTGACGACCGCGGGACGGGTGCCATTGATCGGTCCGGCGGTGGAATAGACCTTGATGCCGACAACGTCCTGCGTCGAAACCAGGCTGAGCCATGCCGCCACGACCGTCGGTTTGCCGGTGAAATGGGTCAGGCCGCGATCGACCATGGCCTGGACCGCCGCGCCGTCCGGCTGGTATCGATAGGTGGCGTCCGGGTGTTCGACGATCAGCACCCGCGCGTGTGCGCTGTCGGTCTGACGCAACGACAAGTCCGCGCCCGAACCCTGCCGGCAGGCAAGCCCGAGGGCGCCTGCCGCCATCAGCCGGCAAAATACACGAATGAACTGGGCCAGTGCGTTTCTTGACACTTCAAGGCGCGGATGCTACCACCAACGCCGATGCTGGCCACAAAAAACATAACCCGGTGCGGCATGGCCTTTTTCCTGGCGCTCGCCGTTTTCCTTACCGGCTGCGGGCCGCCCGGGCCGCGCGCGTTGTTGAAAGGGGAAAAGCTTCTGGTTCGCGGCGATTATCCTGACGCGGTGGAGAAACTGAAATTGGCGACGTCGCTGATGTCCACGAACGCACAGGCCTGGAATTATCTGGGCGTCGCCTACCAGCACACCGGTCAACCGGCCGACGCCGCGCTCGCGTATCAACGCGCGCTGACCCTGGACCGCGATCTGGTGGAGGCCCATTACAATCTCGGCTGTTTGTGGCTGGAACAAAACAAGCCGGACGTGGCGAAGCTTGAGTTCACCGCCTATGTGCTCCGCCGCAACAAGGCCCCGGAAGGCTGGACCAAAATGGGCGTTGCCCAACTGCGCCTCCGCGACCTCGCGTCGGCGGAAAAAAGTTTCAGCACCGCGCTGGCCATGGATACCAACAACGCCGAAGCGTGGAATGGTCTGGGCCTCGCCCAGATGCAGCGGGGTCATCCGCGCGAAGCGGTACAGTATTTCGCCGCCGCCAACCGGGCGCAGCCGGAGTATGCGCCCGCATTGTTGAACCTGGCGACGATGGCCCGACAGTATTTGCGCAACAACACCCTCGCCCTGCAAAATTACCGCGCGTACCTGGCGTTGAACCCGCGTCGGGCGGATTGGGACCAGGTGAACGCCATCGCCAATGATTTGGAGCAACAAATGAATGGCACCGCGGCTTCCGCGCCGCCGAACCCATCGCCGACCCGGCGGACGGCGACCAGTACCTGGACTCCCTCCAGCGCCAATTCAACGTCCGAAGACAACGAGGCCCAATCGTCGTCCGCCGCGGACGGAACGCAAAATTCGTCTGCCGCAGAAGAGAATTCGTACGCGGCCGCGGGGACGCCGCCGAAGCAAGGCAACGGGAAACCGCGGGCTTCGAACCCGCTCAATCCAATGAACTGGTTTCGCGGCACGTCGCCGGAGCCGAAGGCGGCGCCATTGCCGTCATCCAATGCCAACAGTAATCCAGTAAAGCCGGTGTCGAAACCCGACGCCGGCAATCTCACGGCGTTCGGCACCCCCATGCACAATCCGTCAAAACCGTTTCGCATGGTTCAGCCCGCGCCGCCGGCCTTTCCGCAATATTTGTATCTTTCGCCGGCCCGGCCTGGGGCGGGCGACCGGCAGGCGGCGGGACGCGCGTTTACGCAGGCGCAGCAATCTGAACGGGACCGGCAGTATCTGGATGCGTTGAATTCGTATCGCGCGGCGGCGGACCTGGATCCGGGCTGGTTTGAAGCGCAATATAATTCCGGCGTGATGGCCTACCGTTTGGGGAATTTTGATCAGGCGCTGCCCGCCTATGAAATGGCGCTGGCCATCCGGCCGGATTCGTCCGACGCGCGTTACAATTTTGCCCTGGCCCTGAAGGCGGCCGGTTATGTGCCTGACGCCGCGAACGAGTTAAAAATATTGCTCGCATCGAATCCGGGTGATGTCCGCGCGCACCTCGCGCTCGGCAACCTTTACGCGCAGCAACTCCATGACGTGTCGCGGGCGCGGGCGCAGTATTTGAGAGTGTTGCAATTGGATCCGCGCAATTCACAGGCGGCGGATATCCAGTTCTGGCTATCGTCGAATCCGTCCTAGCATGGAATGAATGTTGCTGGAACAGGTGGTCGAAGAATCTAATTTCAGTCTATGTTTGCCAATGCCATACAATCGCTCACGTCCGACAATTTGCCGGTAAACTGGTTCGACGTGGTGGTCGTGCTGATCCTCGGATTTGGTCTCTTTCGCGGCCGTAAAAACGGCATGTCGAAGGAAATCCTGCCGTTGTTTCAGTGGCTCGCCGTGATTCTGGTCAGCGGCTTGTTTTACGCCATGGTGGCCCAGTTGATCGTCAAAATGGCGAACCTGGATCCGCTGATCAGCAATCTCCTGGCATACGCCATTCTGGCGGCGGTCGTGTTTTTGTTCTGCTCGCTCATCAAACGCACGGTGGGTTTGAAATTATTCGGGAGCAACCTGTTCGGCGGCGCCGAGTACTACCTTGGCATGCCTTCCGGCCTGGTCCGGTACGCCTGCATGCTGATTTTTACGCTGGCCTTTTTGAACGCACGCCACTACACTGCGGCGCAAATCGAGGACAGCAACCAGTACCAGGAACGCTGGTATGGTGCGCATTTATTTCCCGATTTATACACCGTGCAGAGTCAGGTGTTTGAAAAGTCCTTCACCGGACCTTACATTAGAAAATATCTCGGCGTGTTGCTGATTGAACCCACTACGACGAGCGGCACCAAACCCGAACCCGATGAGCCGGTTCAATAACCGGCTTTGATGGGCGGGCGGGCGGAGACAGGCACTGAACCAGCATGGCGGGCACCATACCTCCTGCAATCCTTGAACGCATCCGCGCGGCCAGTGATATTGTGGATGTCATTGGCTCGTATCTGCCATTGAAAAAGGCCGGGGCGAACTTTGTCGCGCTCTGCCCCTTTCACAAGGAAAAAAGCCCGAGCTTCAACGTCAATCCGCACCGGCAGATATTCCATTGTTTCGGCTGCCACAAGGGCGGCGACGTGTTCACCTTTGTCAAGGAATACGAAAACATCGGTTTCGTCGACGCCGTGCGCCGCCTGGCCGACCGCGCGAAAGTTTCGCTCGAATTCGATCAAAACCCCGCCGAACAGCAAACCCGTCATCTCAAGGACCAATTGCTCCAGATTCACGAGCAAATCGCGCAACGCTGGCAGAATTGCCTGCTCAACGAGGCCGCCGGACAGATGGCCCGCGATTATCTGGCCAAACGCGGTGTGTCCGCCGACGCGATCAAGCTCTTCCGCCTCGGTGCCGCGCCGGATTTGTGGGATGACACGGTCAATTGGGCCAAAAGCAAGGACCACGACCTGCCGCTGGTCGAAAAGGCCGGGCTGATTCTGCGCAAGGAAGGCAGTGAACACTATTATGACCGTTTCCGCGGGCGCCTCATCTTTCCCATTTGCGACGAGCAGGGCAGGGTAATCGGTTTCAGCGGCCGGGTTTTGTCCGGCGACGAAAAAACGGCCAAATATGTCAACTCGCCGGAGACGCCGATTTTCACCAAGAGCCGGGTTTTCTTCGGCCTCGACAAATCGAAACGCGCCATCCTCGACGCCGGGTTTGCGGTGGTCTGCGAAGGCCAGCTGGATTTGATCGCCTGCTTCATGGGCGGCGTGCAAAACGTCGTCGCGCCGCAGGGCACCGCCTTCACTGACCAGCACGCGCGCATGCTCAAGCGTTATGCGGACGAGGTCGTGTTGTGTTTCGATTCGGACGAAGCCGGCCAGAACGCCGCCGTGCGTTCACTCGACCATCTGCTCGCGTCCGGCCTGGCGGTGCGCGTCGCCATCGTGCCCGCGCCGCACGACCCGGACAGTTTTATCAAGGCCAACGGCGGCGAAGCCTTTCGCAAGCTCGTTGAAAATGCCGGGGGATTTTTCGATTACTATTTGAACCGGCTGTGCGCGCAGAATGATGCCAACAGCGACAAGGGCCGGAACTCCATTTTACATGACATGGCCGAGACCATTCATAAAACCGCCAACTCCGTCTTGATAGACACATATGCGCAGAAAACCGCGTTGCGGCTGGGGGTTGCGCCGGAGGCCGTGCGGGCCGAATTCAAAAAGGTTCCGGCGGCGAGAACCGAACCGGACGAGGGCGACGCCGAACCGGCGACGGCCCAATTGGAACCATCACGTCCGCCGAATCATGAATTTCATCTGCTGAAACTGTTGCTGTTGCACGACGATCTTGTGGCCTGGGCGGCACTGCATCTGGATATGAATTGGATTTCCCACCCACTCGTGCGGCAAATTGTTGCGCAACGACTCGCCGCGCAGACGAATGAAACCTGGAAAAGCCTGACTGCGTTCCTGGACGAATGTGAATTGCCCGAAATGCGGGGTCTCATCACCGAAGCCGTGGCCGAAGACCGCAAAATTCCCAATCCCGAACAGCAGCTGGGCGACGTCGCGTCGAAATTGCGGAATCAATTTTTGGTCCGGCAAATCGCCGGCCTCACCCAAAAAATCAGCCAGCCGGGCATACCCGAAACGGAACAAAATGAACTGCTGCGCCAGCAGCAGAAGTTGCGCGAACAAAAACGCGCGCCGTTGTCACCGTTGTAATGTGGGAGGGACGGCGTGCCGCCGTCCCTGACTGATTTGCGAAAATGGGGACGTCGACGCGGCATCCCTCCCCCAAAAATTAAACAACGAACTATTTCGCGCCCTGATCGATCCACGCGCGCAACAGGCCGATCTGTTCCGGCGTCAGCGGGCCGATGTTCGCCCGGTTGTGAAGCGGTGGCATCCAATCCATATCGTCCTTGCTCAGGTGTGCGACCGCCTGGATGAGCATGCTTTTGGCGCTGTCACCGGCGACGATCACCTTGCCATCCTTGCCGCCCTTGAACACACCCGCGAGACTGTCGAGCTTCAAGTGACCCCGGGGCTTGTCGCCACTGTGGCACTTGGCGCACGAGTTGTCCAAAATCGGTTTGATGTCTGCCGCGTAGGTCACGCCCGGTTTGGTGGCTGCGGGCGGCAGCGTGCCCGGCACGGCATCATCGGCGGCCGCGGCCAGGGCCAATCCCAGCGGAATGGCCAGGACCGAGGCAGGCTTGATCCAAGTCTTGATTTTCATGGTTTGTTTATTTCCCGGACAATTTGAACTTAAGATGGGCCAACGGTAAAAAGGTTTCAATCAAAATGCACTTTTGCGGATGGCCAGCTTGCGAATGGCCCGTTCCTGGGCTAACCCTTTCGCGTGGACAATACCTATACCGATGCCGCACTTGTGGTGTTGGGTCACGGCACGGAGCTAAACGCCGATTCCGCCGCGCCGGTCCGTCAACACGCGGTGGAATTGCGCCGCCGGAATCTATTCACCGAAGTCCGCGAGGCGTTCTGGAAACAGGAACCGCAAATCAAGCGGGTCCTTGCGGAACTTTCCGCGCCGCGCGTCTTCATCGCACCGCTTTTCATCAGCGAAGGCTATTTCGCCAGTGAAGTCATCCTCCGTGAGCTTGGCTTTGCCCCTGGTCTTTCAACGCTCAACACTCAACATTCAACACGGATTTACTGTCGTCCCGTTGGTTCGCACGACAGCCTGACGCGCGTCATCCTGTCCCGCGCCCGGGAAATTGTTGAAAAGTTTCCATTCCCCCGCGCGCCCCGGCCGGGAGAGCTTACGCTGTTGATTGCCGGGCACGGCACGGAGAAGAACGAGAATTCACGCAAACCGGTTGACCGGCAGGTGGCTTTGCTGCGGGCGATGAATCTGTACGCCGGTGTGCACGCGATTTTTCTTGAAGAAAACCCTCGAATTCCCGAATGCTACCAGCTCGCGCAGACAAAAAATCTCGTCGTCGTGCCGTTTTTTATCAGCGACGGGCTGCACACGCGGGAAGATATTCCAGTGTTGCTGGGCGAATCCCGGGCGACGGTTTCGCAACGGCTGGCCGCCGGCCAGCCGGTCTGGCGCAATCCGACTGAAAAAAACGGCAAACTCGTCTGGTACGCGTCCGCCATCGGCAGCGAGCCGCATCTCGCCGACGTGATTTTGGAAAGCGTGCGGGAGGCCTGTAGGAGTCGAGGTGACGAGACTCGAACTGAATAAAATCTGAGACTCCTTACGTCGTCTCCTACAAAGATGATGATTGAATTTATGAAACCACTGCGGTTTGGAATCTTAAGCACGGCCAACATCGGCCGTCAGAACTGGAAGGCGATTTACAATTCCGGCAACGCCGTCGTCGCGGCCGTGGCCAGCCGGGACGCGGGGCGCAGCCGCGAATTCATCCGTAAACTTCAGGCCGAGTTTCCCTTTGCCGCCGAACCCGCCGCGCTCGGCAGTTATGAGGAACTGCTCGCGTCGCCGGACGTGGATGCCGTTTACATTCCGTTGCCGACGGGACTGCGCAAGGAATGGGTGTTGCGCGCGGCGGCGGCCGGCAAGCATGTGGTTTGCGAAAAGCCGTGCGGCATCGGTTTTCCCGATGTCCAGGAGATGACAGACGCCTGTCGCAAACATCGCGTGCAATTCATGGATGGCGTGATGTTCATGCACAACCCCCGGTTGCCCAGGGTTCGCGAAATGTTGGACGATGATAAAAGCGTCGGCCCGATGCGGCGGATCGAATCGGCGTTCAGTTTCCTCGGCACCGGCGGATTTTCCGACACCAACATTCGCGTGGACGGGCGGCTGGAGCCGACCGGCTGCCTTGGCGATCTGGGCTGGTATTGCATCCGGTTCACGCTGTGGGCGGTGAAATGGCGGCTGCCGCATACCGTCACGGGCCGGATTCTCTCGCAATCCGGGCCGGCCGGCGGCCGGGTGCCCGCGCCCACCGACTTTTCCGCCGAACTGGTTTTTGACGATGGCGTTTCGGCGGGATTCTACTGTTCGTTTCTCGCCGCCCCGCAGCAATGGGTTTTTGTCAGTGGCCGGGATGGCTGGCTGCGGATGCCCGATTTCGTCCATCCGTTCAACGGCTATGAACCGGCGTTTGAGGTCAATCGGACGGAGATTCGCGTTACGGCCCGGGATCAAGCACCAACGCCGGGTTCCGATCCGGCTGACCTTGGCCATGCGGTCGCGCAGAACACCCTCATGTTCCGCAACTTTGCCAACCAGGTTTTTTCCGGCAAGTTGAATGACGAATGGCCGAGGTGGGCGCTGCAAACGCAACGGGTGATGGATGCGTGTTTCAAATCGGCAAACAACAACTCGGCCGGGGTTGCTCCATAATATTACAAGGCGGCGAAGGGCCGCCGCACTCCAAGACCTTTCGGGTATTTTGGCGACTCCGGTTTACGCGTGAGCGTCTTGGACTGCGCCAGCCCTCTGGCGCTTTTAGATGCATCTACCGCCACTATTTCCATCTTTCATCCGGCGTCCTTCATCCGCTATCTTCGCCGCGTGCCGTTTCACAAAATCACCATCATCGGCGTCGGTCTGCTCGGCGGTTCCATCGGCCTGGCCGTGAAACGCCGCAAGCTCGCTTCGCGCGGTGGAGTGGGCGGTTTCGTCCGGCGCACCGCCAGCCTGAAGGATTGTGAAAAGGCGGGCGCATTGGATTTTGCCACCACCGATTTGCTTGCCGCCGTCTGGGACGCCGACCTGGTGATTCTGTGCACGCCCCTGGCACAAATGCGTTCCCGCGTCCAGGAAATGCTCCCGGCATTGAAGCGCGGCGCGCTGGTTACCGACGTCGGCAGTGTGAAAGCCAGTGTCGTGCGCGAGCTCGAATCGCTTGTGGCCCGGGCCGGCGCGCATTTTGTCGGCAGCCATCCCATGGCCGGGGCGGAAAAAACCGGGGTGGGCGCCGCCAGCGCGGATTTGTTCGTGAACGCCATCTGCGTCGTGACGCCGACCAAAAAATCGAATCCAGCCGCGGTCCGCAAGGTCGAGCAGTTTTGGCAGGCGCTGGGCGCCCGAACGTTGCGGCTGGCGCCCGAACAACACGATTTGCTCGTCAGCCGGTCCAGCCATCTGCCGCATGTGGTGGCGGCAGGTCTGGCCGGTCATATTTTGAATCCGTCAGGCCTCAAACATCAGGCGGCGCTTTGTGCCAACGGGTTCCGGGACACGACGCGCATTGCCTCCGGTTCACCGGAAATGTGGCGCGACATCGCGCTGGCGAACCGTAAAAATCTGACGAAGGCTTTGACCGGCTTCATTGCGGAGTTGCGCCAGTTTCAATCGTGGCTGGCCAAAGCCGATGGGAAGGCGGTCACGAGGTTTTTTGAAACCGCCAAAGCCCGGCGCGACCGCTGGAGGGCCAATTCAGTTTCACCTTCGTCCGAATGAAAATCAATTTTAAGTGTCGCGCGAAGGCCACGGGGAGGGCGAAGGTTTTAGCTGCTTTTCTTCGCAGCCTTCGCGGTCTTCGCGCGAAAAACTAATTTCATGTCGCTGCCTGACCTCATCGAAATCGTGCCGCTCGACAAACCGGTGCATGCGGAAGTCACCGTGCCCGGCTCCAAGAGCATCACCAACCGCGCCCTCATCCTGGCCGCGCTGGCGGACGGCGCGGTCACGCTGGAGAGTGCTCTCTGGAGCGAGGACACGCAAATCATGGTGGAGTGCCTGCAGCAGCTCGGCTTCGTGGTCAGCATCGCGCCGGATCCGGAGGAGTTGTGCAACCGCACCATCACGGTGGGCGGGCTGGGCGGGAAAATCCTGCCGCAGGGCGGGACGGGGACCGGGGATAAACCGATGGAATTGTTCGTGGGCAACTCCGGAACGGCGGCCCGGTTTCTCGCGGCGTTCGTTTGTTTGGGAAAGGGCGTTTATCGGTTGAGCGGTGTGCCCCGGATGCACGAACGCCCGCAGGCGGCCTTGTTTCAGGCCTTGCGCCAGCTGGGTTATCGCGTGGATTCGCCGAACGACCGGCTGCCCGCCGTCATTCACGGAGCGGGCCCGCGCGCGGGCCAATGTCAGGTGAGCATCGAGGAAAGTTCGCAGTTTGCCAGCGCGCTGTTGATGTGCTCGCTGGCCGCCGGCTGGCAGGTCGAAATCGTCGGCGAAAATGTCGAGGAATCCCCCTATGTTTACATGACCCGCGAGATGTGTGCGTATTTTTACTGGAGCCGGAAGCAAAGCCGGCATCCGGAACGCGGCATGAAGGGAGGTGTCTATCCCGTTGACCCCGATTCGTCCAGTGGCAGTTATTTCCTCGCCGCCGGCTGGCTCGCGGACGGTTCCGCCCAGACCGAAGCGCATCCCGTCACCGTAATGCGCTGGCCGATCCTCGGAGCGGGTTTTCAAATCGATACAAAATTTTTGAACTACCGCGTTCTTCCCGAAACGGTTTCCCGGGAAGCGGATCTGGGCGACAGCATCATGACCTTGATGGTGACCGCGCCGTTCGCGGATCATCCGGTGAAATTCACCGATCTGGGCCACCTGCGCGTGCAGGAATGTGACCGGGTCTCCGCCGTGCACACGGAGTTGGCCAAGTGCGGCGCCAAAGTCGTCGAGGAAGGCGACACCCTGACGGTTTACCCTTCGCCGCTGCATGGCGCGGAAATTGAAACTTACAATGACCATCGCCTGGCGATGTGTTTTGCGACGCTGGGTTTGAAGGTGCCGGGCATCAAAATCAGGAATCCGGCCTGTGTAAAAAAAACCTTTCCGAATTTCTTCCAAAAGTTTGCCACGCCGCCACCGCCGGGTTTGGGGGCGGTGATTTTGGATGCGAAGACCGGACAAACGCTGGCCGTCGAGGACTTGTTTGCCGATTAAGATTACGATTTGATGAAACCCCAAATTATCATCGCGATTGATGGCACCAGCGCGAGCGGCAAGAGCACGAATGCCAAACTGGTGGCCCGGGCACTCGACTGTGTTTACGTGGACACAGGGGCGATGTATCGCACGCTGGCGTGGTATTGCCTCAGCCACCGGATCGACGTGTCGGACGCCAAAGCCGTCGCCGCCGCGTGCCGCAAGTGGAAGGCCGTCCTGCATTGTGTGGACACCGGCGGCCTGCGCGCGGCCCGATTGTTGGTGGACGGCTATTTTCCCGAGAAGGAAATCCGCACTGCCGATGTCAGCGCCGCCGTGCCGCACGTGGCCGCCGTGCCGAAGGCGCGTGAATGGATGGTCAAACGTCAGCGGGAATGCCTGCAGTTCGGCAATCTCGTCATGGAAGGCCGCGACATCGGCACGAATGTTTTTCCGGAAACGGATTTCAAATTTTATCTGGACGCCCAATTGGAGGAACGATCGCGCCGCCGCGCCGCCGACGGCGTCCGGGAAAACCTGGCCATGCGCGACCAGCGCGACAGCCAGCGCGCCGTCGCCCCGCTGATGGTTCCGCTGGGGGCGAAGGTCATCAACAATTCAAACCTGACGTCCGAGCAGACGAGCGCGCTCATCATTGCGGAGGTCAGGAAACGGCTGGCGGAACAATGAATTTCTCGTATCGGCTCGGCTGGCTTTTTTTTCGCGCATGCTATGCGACGTATTTTCGCTGGCGGGTCTTCAATCCGGAACGTGTGCCGGGGACCGGGGCGGTGATTCTGGCCTCCAACCACGCGAGTTTCCTGGATCCACCGCTGGTGGGCGCGGGGTTGAGCCGCGGCATCAATTATCTCGCCCGCGAAAGCCTGTTTCGATTTCCCGGCATCGGCGCGCTCCTGCGTTCGTGGAATGCCGTGCCGGTGGACCGCGACGGCGGCGGTGCGGCGGGCTTGAAGGCGATTCTCGACCGGCTGCTCGCCGGTGGCGGCATCATTCTGTTTCCGGAAGGCACGCGGACGCGTGATGGCCGTTTACAGCCCGCGCGTTCGGGTATTGGACTGGTCGTGATCAAATCCAACGCGCCGGTCGTGCCGGTGCGGGTTTTTGGCACTTACGAAGCGTTTGGGCGGCACGTAACATTTCCGCGCCCCAAACGGATCACCGTGAAATACGGCCGGCCGATGAGTTTTGAGAAATGGCGCGCCGAGGCGAAGAGCTGTTCCAAGCCGCGGCTGAAGGAAATTTACCAGGAAATCGCGGATGAAATCATGGTGGCCATTGCCAGGCTGGAGCCGAAGGAGGATTGATGGATTTTGGGAGGGACGCCGTGTCGGCGTCCCCAATTTTACGAGCAGTCAGGGACGGCGACACGCCGTCCCTCCCACAATTAGATCCCCAGGTTCGACAGCATGTTGCTGATGCTATCCACGATCCGGACGAGTTGCGGGTGCGATTTTTCAAAACCCTCCACGGACGACCGCAGTCCCTCCAGCGAATGGCGCAATGAATCCGGATTTTGTTGCCGGCGCGTGGCTTCATGGGCCGAGAGCTCCGCAAAACCGGCGATGCTCTGCGCCTGCTCGTCGTGCGTTTTGGAGAGCCGGCCAATCTCGGCTTTCAGCGTGCCGAGCAATTGGAGCAGCTCGCGTTTGCGTTCCTGGCTGATGGACTTCGCCTCGCGGATTTTTTCCTCGATTTCGTTCAGATTGCCTTCATTCATGTTGCCAACGTATTCGTTGCCGGGAATTCGGCAAGTTTGTTCACCAACGCCCGACGCGCGGCAGGATGGGTTGCACCTGTTCCCAGATTTTTGCGCAGACAAACTCGATGGAGCTGGCGCCGTCCACCACATGTACGCGCCGGGGTTCGGCGGCGGCAATGGCCTCGTAGCCTTTGGCCACGCGGGCGAAAAAGTTCCGGTCCCCTTCTTCCATCCGGTCGCGGATGAAGGGCAGGGTGGATTGCCGCGACAGCAGCCGTTCCGCGCTGACTTCGGGTGACACCTGCAGAAACAAGGTCAAATCCGGCCGGGTGTCGCCCACGGCAACATCAATCACGCTTTTCACCAGCGCCAGATCGAGTCCCCGGCCATGACCCTGGTACGCCGTGGTCGAATCATAAAAACGGTCGGACAGGACGACCTCGCCGACGGCCAGCGCGGGGCGGATGATTTCCCGGACGAGCTGCGCCCGGCTGGCATTCACCAGCAGCAATTCGGTTTCCGGGGTCATGGCCACGTTGGCCTTGCTGTGCTTGAGGGTGTGGCGGATTTCCTCGCCCACGGGCGTGCCGCCCGGCTCGCGCAGCATGTGGACGCGGTAGCCGAGCACGCGCAGCGTTTTGGCGAGCAGTTCAATCTGCGTGGATTTGCCGCAGCCTTCCGTGCCCTCAAATGTGATGAACAGGCCTCTTGCCATTTATGATTTACGATTGATGATTTACGATTGGCACAACGAATCAAACCACAAAATACCTGAAACACACGAAAGAAATTTCTCGCCGGATTCTGTTTCGGGCATTCGTGTTTAAATCTTCTTCAGCTTCGATCCTTGGGTCGTGTCTTCGATGGTCCAGCCTTTTGCCTTCAACTCGTCGCGAATCGCATCCGACTTTTTAAAATCTTTGGCCTGGCGGGCGGCTTGGCGGGCTGCCAGCAAGGCAACAATTTCCGCCGGAGCTTCGGCTTCTGCCGGCGTGCCAATGCCGAGCACGTAATCGATTTTGTTCCAGGCCGCCAGGGCCGCCGCTGCGTCGGTCGTGCTTAACGAACTCTCCGCCATGCGCCGGTTCAATTCACGAATCCATTCAAAAACCGCACCCCACGCGGCGGAAATGTTCAAATCTTCATCGAGTGAATCGCTGAAGTGTTGAAGTGCTGCCGGGAGCGCCGGCATCCTGCCGGCGGGTGGATTTTCCTTCGGTGGTGAACTCGCCGGCTGGAAGCCGGCGCTCCCGGGGAAGGTTGACGACGAAATGTCCCGCAGTTTCGAAATGCACTCATCAATCCGGGCCAGCGCCGTACGTGCGCCCTGCAAGCCATCGAGCGTGAAGTTGAAAGTCTCGCGATAATGCGCCGTGAGCAGCAGATAACGGATTTCGCGTCCGGTAAAACCTTTCGCCAGCAAATCGCGCAGCGTGAAAAAGTTGCCAAGCGATTTGCTCATCTTCTTGCCTTCCACGAGCAGGAACGCCCCATGGAGCCAGTATTTCGCAAACGGTTTGCCGGTGGCGCCTTCGCTCTGGGCGATTTCGTCTTCGTGATGCGGAAATTTCAGGTCCTCGCCCCCGAGGTGCAGGTCAAAACTTTCGCCGAGCACTTTCATGCTCATGGCGCTGCACTCGATATGCCAGCCCGGCCGGCCTTCGCCCCAGGGGCTGGGCCAGAAAACGTTGCCGTCTTCGGGCACGCGCGCTTTCCACAGCGCGAAGTCGGTCACCGATTCTTTGGCGTATTCATCGCTCCGGGTGCGTTCGCCGGGGCGGAGTTCGTCGAAGTTGAGCTTGAGCAACCGACCATAGGTGCAGCCGCAGCCCTGATACTTCTCGATGCTGAAATAAACCGAACCATCGGCGGCCTGGTAGGCGATGCCGCGGGCGACCAGTTTTTCGATGAGCGCAATGATTTCGGCAATATACCCGGTGGCGCGCGGCGTCTGATGCGGTTCGAGACAATTCAGCGTCTTCAGGTCCACGAAGAACGCCGTCTCGTATTTCCCGGTGAATTCGCGAAGCGACGTCTTGGTTTCACTAACCCGCTTGATGATTTTATCCTCCACGTCGGTGATGTTCATCACGTGGGTGACGGCGTAGCCCTTGAATTCGAGGTAACGGCGGACGAGATCGGCGAAGACGAACGTGCGCCAGTTGCCGATATGGGCGAAGTCATAGACGGTCGGTCCGCAGCAATACATACCGACCTTCTTCCCTGTTGGGTCAAGCGGAACGAATTCCTGAATTGAGCGTGAGAGCGTATTGAACAGTTTCAGAGCCATTTGCGTTCGCGCAAAGTAAGCTGGAACCGGCGAAAGAAAAGTTAAAATCTCATGCCCAGGAGCGAAGCTGGTAAAAGAAGTATGCAGCCTATCCTCATATTGGCAATATCTTCATACAGCGAGTCACCTCTGCTTCTGCTGCCGCGCCGCAAAATCCTCCAGCTTCTCGATCGAGTAAATCTGAGGACGCGACGCAATCCACCCCCGGAACTCATCCAGAGTCACATCAATCGGCCGGCTCGTAAATGCTCCACCCAAATCGTACTGAAACATCGTCAGTGAACCGGGCAAGTCCTTCCGAGTCCCATCGGGCAACTCAATCCAATGGTCATAATGCGGTACGTATACATCGGCGTTCTTTGGGGCAGGAATGGGAGTGATTTTGCCTTCGGTATGCGACTCGCCATTTATGCTTGTCTGGAAAATTACAAACAAGAGTTGGTCGCCGTTGTAACCCCAACGAACATCCTGTACCGCGCCCGTAGTGCGTGGGTCATTGGCTTGCAGTTCTGGCTCATAAAATGCCAAATGTCTGGAGCAACACGTTAGAAGAAGGATGATTGGCAAAAAAACGAATGGCTTTGTTTTCATAGTGGGCCTGATGCTGCTTCACAAAGAATGGAAAGCCTGTATTGCAGCTTATCCTGTTTCATGATTTTGACTTTATTTCGCGTTAAGGTTTCTGTCCAGCAGGTTTTTGGTGCCAAAAACGATGCGGGCGCATCGCTCCGTCCCGAAGGGACGATTTGAAAATAGCCCGGCGTTTTAACGCCGGGACGCGGCGTGATTACGATAAGTCCCGCAGGGACGACTGGAATAAGCGTTTCATTTCAGCCGTCCCTGCGGGATGCGACGTGTTTTCAATCCTTCCCGGCGTTGAAACGCCGGGCTATTTTCGAAGGTTCCTCCGGAACCAAACAATGTCGCTCCTGACGGAGCTTAAATTTGTTTTGGGACCAATTTCTACAAATATGCCGCGCCGACGGCGCTCGGTCACCTTGCCGGGACCAATCGTTCAATTCGCCGATTTATCCGGGCTGGCGTCCTTCGGTTTTAACCGTTGAAACTTTTCGACGAACAGGAAGAAAACGCCGGGACCGAAGCAGAGCAGCATGATGGAAATGCCGGTGGCGATGCCCCAGAACGTACCGGCAGGCGCGCAGCAATCGTCGCGGCGGCGCACAATGACATGGCTGGGCACGGCAATCAGGAGTTCGAGGATGCTGCCGCGCAGGAGCCAGCGGGTGAGCCGTTTGAGGAGTGCGTCGGGTTCGTCCTGTCTGGCGAAGTTCCGGAAGACAATGGCCCAAATGATCCAGAAACCGACCAGTATCAGCATCGCCCCTCCGACGATGCCCCATCCGGAATCATTTGTATTGGCAGAGGGGGCATTGAAGGTCGTCGAAAGACTGAGCAAATCAAACAGCTTAAAGGCTCCGTCCCGAAAAATGGCGCAAAGTAGGGAAAAGACCCCGGCAATAAAAAGATTGGCCAGAAAAAACGCGCCGATGATGACGGGCAGTTTCAAGGGGCGTCGCGCCGGCAGCCGGCGTTCGGCGATATGGATGGGCAGTAACAGCAGCAACGCCTGCCCGCCGACGAGCACGGCGAACCAGATCCAATAACCCAGGTAGGAATAGGTTTTTAGGGCGCCGAGCCAGCCGATGCTTTTGCCGCTTTTGGCCCAATCGCCGAAGGCGGTGGCCATGACCGGCACGGTCAGCAGCAGCAGGGCGAGTGCATAGAGCAGGACGGTGAGGGCGGCCCAGCGTTTCATGGATGTGCAGGGATTGAGTCAAAAAGTTGAACGCCGCACCAGCGAAATCGGCGCCGGGATTTCCCCAAAATTCTGCTTTCACGCCTTGCCAATTCGCGCTCTTGACCACAAATTGTAAAAAACGACGATGACGACATCATGAACAAAGAGGCAAAACTGGAATTGGAAGGGAAGGTCTATTCGCTGCCGACGCTGGAAGGCACCGAAGGCGAGAAGGCGGTGGATATTTCGTCCCTGCGCGCGAACACGGGCTATATCACGCTGGACGAGAGTTACGGCAACACCGGCTCGTGCGTCAGCAAAATCACCTTCATCGACGGCGAAAAGGGGATCTTGCGTTACCGCGGCATTCCGATTGAAGAATTGGCGGAGAAATCCACCTTCATCGAGTCGGCCTATCTGATTATTTATGGCGACCTGCCGACGCGGGCGCAGTTGCGGAAGTTCTCCGACCTGTTTACGGAATATCAATTCCTGCATGAGGACATGAAGTATCATTTTGAGAGTTTTCCCATGGGCGCGCATCCGATGGCGATTCTCTCGGCGATGATCAACGCGACGAGTTGTTTTGACGAGGAACTCATGAACTGGCGCTGGGGCAAGTCGAATCAGTTTGACGTTTACGCGGCCAAGTTGATTTCCCAGGTGCGCACGATTGCGGCGTATGCGTACCGCAAATCGCGCGGTCTGCCGCTGATTTACCCCAAGAAAGCCTACAAATACACGGCCAACTTTCTGCACATGATGTTTTCCACGCCGTATGAGGATTTCGAATTGAAACCGGAGATCGTGAAGGCGCTGGATTTGATTTTTCTATTGCACGCGGATCACGAGCAAAATTGCTCGACTTCGACCGTGCGCATGGTGGCCTCGAGCCAGGCCAATCTGTTCGCGAGCGCGTCGGCCGGCGTGTGCGCGTTGTGGGGGCCATTGCACGGCGGCGCCAACCAGGCGGTGATTGAAATGCTCGTGGAAATCCACCGCGAAGGCGACGACGGCTCGAAATTCATCAACGCGGCGAAGGACAAAAACAGCGGCCGACGGCTCATGGGCTTTGGCCACCGCGTCTATAAAAATTACGATCCGCGCGCCAAGATCATCAAAGAGGCGTGTGACGAAGTCCTGTCCAAGTTGAACGTGGCCGACCCGTTGCTGGACATTGCCAAGCATCTGGAGGAAGCGGCGCTGCGGGATCCGTATTTTGTGGAGCGCAAATTGTATCCCAACGTGGACTTTTACAGCGGCATCATCATGCGCGCGCTGGGTATTCCGGTGGAGATGTTCCCCGTGATTTTCGCGATCGGCCGGATGCCCGGCTGGATTGCCAATTACAAGGAAATCATGGAAGACACGAAGAGCCGCATCAGCCGGCCGCGGCAAGTCTACACCGGGCGCACGCTGAATCATTATGTGCCTTTGGAAGAGCGGAAGTAGGGGCCACCGCCGGTTTCGGTTGTAAAACCGGGGAAATACGTCCGACTGGGCGGGGGATAAGGCATGATTCGTGCTGAACTTGGGGCATACTTACCGTGAAAAGAATCCTGGTAATCGACGACGAAGAATGGCTGCGCGAGATGATTCATCTGGCGCTGAAGCAAAAGGGCTTCGAAGTCATCGAAGCTCCCAATGGCGCGGATGGCATTGAGCGGGCGCGGAAGGAGCTGCCCGACCTGATCCTGTGCGACATCAACATGGAAAAGGTGGACGGATATCTGACACTGGCTTCCCTGCGCAACGAGGCTCCCACCGCCGCCATTCCGTTCATTCTCATGACCGGGCTGGCCGACAACGCCGGCATGCGGCACGGCATGGAACTGGGCGCGGACGATTATCTGCCAAAACCTTTTACCACG
>Ga0265314_10002164_pt1 | contig 20550 bp, 17 predicted proteins | sample 4126metaG_FD_203106 | JGI IMG/M metagenome (GOLD analysis project Ga0265314, IMG submission 203106) | Rhizosphere microbial communities from Carex aquatilis grown in University of Washington, Seatle, WA, United States - 4-1-26 metaG | ecosystem: Host-associated > Plants > Roots > Rhizosphere >... | reverse complement strand
GTTCCTCGATGGGCGGCGCGCTCAACATGGAAGGCGGCGCGATCAACGCGCAGTCTGGCACCATCAACATGCAGAACGGGGTGATCGATCTTGCCGCCGGAAACATCACCGGCACCAGCAATGTCGGCAGCATCCTGATCAATGCGGCCAGCAACTCGCCGGTCGTGGTTACCACGCCCGGCTGCAACATGGTCACGCCGAATCAATGTACCTACGGCATGACCGTGCCGTCCATCAACGTCTCGAACCTTATCAATACCAGTGCGCTCTACGCCGGCAACTTCATCTATAACCTGTCGGATATTCGCCTCAAAACCAATATCCGGCCGATCGCGAACAGCCTCGACGATCTCATGCGCCTCAAGCCGGTCACCTTCACCTTCAAATCGAACAATAAAAGCAGCCTCGGTTTCATCGCGCAGGACGTGGAGAAGATTTACCCGCAGCTGGTGACGCCGGCAGCGGACGGCATGAAAGCGGTCAGTTACGACGGGCTGATCGCGCCGCTGGTCGATTCGGTGCAGGAACTCAAGCGCGAGAATGACGAGCTGCGGCACGAGATCGCCACCCAGAAGGCGCGCGAGGACAGGCTCGAAGCGGAATTGCGGAAAGAAAAAGCGCCCGCGCCCTGAGATTTTGATAGCGTCTCAGTTCAACCCAAATCGTCATCCCGGCGAAAGCCGGGGCCTAGTAAGTCTCACGGAAAGAGCCAAAGTAAGACAAGGCGGCAAGCACCGGACGGGCGGCCTTGGATAGAACAGCTATGCTGATAGTCCGACTGGGCCCCGGCTTTCGCCGGGGTGACGAATTTTAAATTATTCCACCGTCACAAGATCGCAATGCACGAAGCATTGCTCGTCCTGCACGAGGACGCAGCAGGTGGGCGCCATCTGCGCGCCGACGCCTTTCGGCAGCACGCCCGGGATGGGCGTGAGGCAGGCGTTGCCGTCGAGCCCCATATAATCGACGAAAAAGCCGGCATCGCTCCGGTAGCCGAAAAATTGCGTGATGCAGGCGTTGGCGACGGCGATGTAATTGCTCTCTTCGCCGATCGCGCCGGGGCAGCTGATATGTTGCGGGCAGTTGGCGCTGCCGAAGGCATGGCCCGCGCCGCCTTGGGGGCCGCTTGGGGGCGGCATGGGAGATGCCGTTTGCGCCAAGGCCGGCGTTGCGAGAAGAAGAGCGAGGGCGGCGACGGCGGCAAGGCGCATGAGAGGGACCCCGTTGGCAGGTGCGGCGCCATTTAAACGCCTTGTTTTTGCTGGCGCAAGGCGCAATCTTCGCCCCCATCAGAGGACGGGATCATGGCCGCGAAAAGCAGCAAAACAGGCGAGAAAACCTATGAAATCGAGATCGTTGCCGATCTGGAACGACAGCGGCTCGACAAGGCCCTGACGGGCCTCCTCGCCGCCCGGCTGCCCGGGCTTTCGCGCGTGCGCCTGCAAAGCCTGATCGCGGAAGGGAAAGTGTCGCTCGGCGGGAAGACAATATCCGATGCCAGCCGCAACGCGAAAGCGGGCGAGGTTTATAAAATTTCCGTGCCGCCGGCGGCACCGGCGCGACCCGAGGCGCAAAAAATAAAACTCGAAATCGTTTACGAGGATAAGGATCTGCTGGTGATCAATAAGCCCGTCGGCATGGTGGTGCACCCAGCACCCGGCAACCGCGACAGCACGCTTGTGAACGCGCTGCTCGCGCATTGCGGGAAATCCCTCAGCGGCATCGGCGGCGTGGCGCGGCCCGGCATCGTGCACCGGCTCGATAAGGACACCAGCGGGCTCATCGTCGTCGCCAAGAACGATCTCGCCCATAAAAAGCTTACGGAGCAATTCGCCGACAGGAGCCTGAGCCGCACCTACGAAGCCGTCGTCTGGGGCGTGCCGGTGCCGGGGAACGGAAGCATCCGCGGCAATATCGGCAGGCATGCGCGCGACAGGAAGAAAATGGCGGTGACGCCGAAAGGCAGGGAGGCGCTCACGCATTACAGGGTGCTGGAGGTTTTTTCTTTAAGCGATAAATCCATTCCTCCCCCCGTGAGGGGGAGGTCAGGAGGGGGGTGCAAAAACTTGGACCCCTCACCTGCAAAAACTAAGGGCTTGCTTCGCAAACCCAAGTTTTTGCTTCCTCTCCCTCAAGGGGAGAGGAACGTCACCTCGCTCGATGCCTGCGCATCGAGCCCTCAAGGGCAGAGGAACGTAGCAAGTCTTATCGAATGCAAACTCTCGACCGGCCGCACGCACCAGATCCGCGTGCATCTTGCCCACAAAAAGCATCCCGTGATCGGCGATCCGGTTTACGGCAAGCATGCGGTCTCGGGGCACGCTCCGGTGCTGAAGGCGCTGCAGGCTTTTCCGCGCCAGGCGCTGCATGCGAAGGATCTGCGTTTCATCCATCCGCGCAGCGGCGAGGAGATGCGTTTCAGCGCGCCGCTGCCGAAAGACATGCGCGATCTGCTCAAAAAACTGCGCGCCTGAGGGGTTTATTTACCATACTATTCAAGCTCTTAGACAAAAACACAATATTGCCGCATGAAGTTCTCATATAGAAGCTTATGAGAGTTGAACTTCATCGCGCCGAAGCGCAAACCCGCCTTCGCCCAAAGGGCTACGGCGTGGTTATCCGCCGCCTTATTATTCCGGCCTTACGGCCGGAATTTTACGCGGAGGCGGATCAATGCTAATAACTCGCGCATGAGCAATCTCACCGTGCGCACATTTCCGGTTCTGAAAGGCGAGGGCAATCTCGCCGCTTACCTGCGCGAGATCCGCAAATTCCCGCTGCTTGAAAAAGACGAGGAATACATGCTCGCGAAATCCTGGAAAGAGCATGAGGACATGGATGCCGCGCACAAGCTGGTGACCAGCCATCTGCGCCTCGTCGCCAAGATCGCCATGGGCTACCGTGGGTATGGGCTGCCGCTCGCCGACCTGATCGCCGAAGGCAATGTCGGCATGATGCAGGCGGTCAAGCGCTTCGACCCCGAACGCGGCTTCCGCCTCGCCACTTACGCGATGTGGTGGATCAAGGCCTCGATCCAGGAATATATTCTGCATTCGTGGTCGCTGGTGAAAATCGGCACCACCGCCGCGCAGAAAAAACTGTTCTTCAACCTGCGCCGCCTCAAGGGCGAGATGAAGGCAATCGACGAGGGCGACCTTTCCGCCGAGCAGGTGGCGCAGATCTCGCAGCGCCTCGAGGTTTCGGAAGAGGAAGTCGTCAACATGAACCGCAGGCTTTCCGGCGGCGGCGATGCTTCCCTCAACGCGCCGATCTCGCGCGACGAGGAAGGCGGCGGCGAATGGCAGGACTGGCTGGTCGATCATACCGAAGCCGCCGACGTGCGCCTCGGCGCGCGCGAAGAAAGCGAACAGCGCCACAAGCTGCTTTCGAAGGCGATGCAGGGGCTGAACGCGCGCGAGCGCGACATCATCACCGCACGGCGGCTCGCCGAAAACCCGGAAACGCTGGAAGATCTGTCGCAACGCTTCGGCGTGAGCCGGGAACGCGTGCGCCAGATCGAGGTGCGCGCCTTCGAAAAACTCCAGAAAAACATCAAATCGGCGGCGGAAAAAGAAGGCCTGCTGGACGCGGGCTGAGTTTTCTCTCCCTACCGTCATCCCGGCGAAAGCCGGGCTTATTGCGCAGGCAATAAGCGAGTTAAAATTAGCTCAATGCCTTCGCATTGAGCCAGTAGGTCTATCGGCAAAAACCGTCAGTAGACAAGGCGGCAAGCGCTGTTCTGGCGGCCTCCGAGAGAAATATCATAATGGAAAATCTGACTGGGCCCCGGCTTTCGCCGGGGTGACGCTTGAATTTTAAACCGAGCGGAAGCCTTGGCGTAGGTGTTCGCGGGGATGACGTTTTTTGTTTAGCCCGGAATGACGGGCGAGTTATTCCCCGCGCACGATCTTGTCGACCGGCTTCGTGGTCGCCACGTCCGGCCCCCAGGCCGCGCGCAGCTGCTCGAGATTGTCCTTGAGAATCGTGAGGCGCGATTCGGCGCGGGCGAGGGCGAGCGACGCCATCGCCTGCGGGATCGCGAAGACGATCAGCTGGCCGATGCCGGCGGCGCCCAGCATGATCAGCCAGGTCGAGCTGTCGCCGAGCATATGGAAGGTGTTTTCCATGGTCTGGCCCTTCACCCACAGATCGATCACGAAAGGCGTGACGCCGGCGAAATTCATCATGCCGACGGCGGCGGTGGAAGAACGGTCGTGATCCTGGTCGGTCAGCAGCACGACGATGGTCGGCAGCATGCCGAGCAGGACGAGCGTCACGGTCGGCATCATGAACGGCATCGCCGCGCCGATCACGATCATGATCAGGACGATGCGGCCCTTGCCGCCTCTCTTCTTTTCACCCGGTTGCGCTTGCGCCTTCGCCATCTTCTACATCCCCATATTCTGCCAGACGGCACGCAGGATCGCGACGAAGATGAGGATGATCGCGAGGAAGCTGCTGAGCGAGGCGGCCATCGGCTTGCCGATGCCGCGCACCACGATATCGCGGTTGTTCAGCTTATGCTCGATATTGGCGATTTCCTTCATGATGTTGAGGTAAAGCATGCGCGCGGCGCGGAACTGCTGCTGGTCGTATTCGACGCGGCTCTGGTCGTCGACGATGCGCTGCAAGGCGGCGAGGCTTCCGCCCAGCGCCGCCTCGCGCATCTGCGTTTGCAGTTTTTCGCGGAGGGTCTTTCCGAGATAGCGCTGGATCGCGGGTTCGAGCCGCGGCAGGAGCCAGGCGGCGATGCCCGGCATGCTTTCGGGCCCGTATTTCTGCTGCAGGTCGGCATAGAGCGCAAGCAGCGCGAGGCCGCGGCGCGGCAGATGCTCCGGCGTCGTCATGGGCTCGAAGATGGTTTCGCTGCGGCGGTCGCGCGCGACGAGGAAGGCGGCGATGTGCCGATCCATCGGCTCCGCCATGCGGTTGCCGGAATTGGCGACGCGCTCGAGCGCCGCCGTCAGCGCCTTCGGCGAGGTCACGAAATGCGCGCGCAAGGCGGGGCTCAGGCAGGGAATGCCGGGATTAAGCTCGTAGACCGCGCGCTCGATGCCGTTGCCGAGGCTGACCCTTTCGATCACGCCGCGCATGCGCTCGAACTGCTGCGCGAGCGGCAGGTCTTCCTTCTTTTCGTCGCCCTGCATTTCGACCCAGAAGGTGACCAGCTGGCTGAGGATAATCTCCGAAAGCACCTGCAGATTGTGCCCATGCATCACGCCTTCGATCAGCATGGCGGCGACGCCGCCCGGCATGACGGAAAGGCCGCGGTAGCGGATCGGCCCGACGGGATCGAGCGCGATGCAGGCGCGCGCGACGAGCTGCTCCTCGTAATTGGCGTTCTTGCCGGTTTCCTTGAGGGAGGATTTTGCTTCCTCGAGCGCGTTGGCGCGGTCTTCGTCGCCCATGGCGCGGCGCAGCCATTTGTCGAGCACGCCGTTTTCGATCATCTGCGCGGCTTCGCCGACATGGTGCGCCATCGCCGCCGCGAGCGGCCGCACCTGGTAATATTCCTTGCCCGCGAATTCGGTTAAGCGCTGGGCGCGGCGGCCGGAATCGGTGTTTTTCGGCGTCAGGCGCCGCCCGTTCAGCCATTGCTCGAGATCGTTCGCGGTCCAGCGCTGCCGCGCATCGTCGGCGAGCAACCCGCGCAGCAGTTCGATATGCGAGGCGGCGAGGCGCTTGTTGCCGGTCAGCGCGGCGAAGCTGCCGCGCTCGATCTTCATCTGCGTGATCGCGAAATCATCCATGCCCTGCAGCGGGTTCTGCCCCATCAGCAAAAGCGCGAGGCAGACGCCGAAGGCGTAGCAGTCGTCGACATGCTTTCCGGTGCCGCGGCCGAGCGGCATGCTCATGCCGCGCTCGATGGTTTCGAACAAAGCGGGCTGGCCGACGCCGGGGGGCGACGACATGCATTCGCCTAGCTGCGGCACGGTGGAACTGCCGATGCGCCAGAAAATATTGGTGGTGCGGATGGCGCCGTGCACCATGCCGCTGCGCTCGAAGGCCCCCAGCGCGCCGACCATCGGCGTGACGAAGAAATGGTTGACGGCGTCCTCGCTGATGAGCGGGTGCACCTCGTCGATGCTGGTTTTCATGCGCGGCGCGCTGGGGCGCTGATAGGCGAAGGCGTAATATTGCGTATCGTCCTGCGGCCACAGCACGGGCCCGCTATCCACCATGCGCAGCACCGACGAATGGTCGATCGTGCGCATCGAAGGAACCGCGTCGATGCGCGGCGGGAAGCCGGAATTGCAGATGATGGCGAAGAGATCGGAGGCCGTGCCGCCGCGCGTGCGCGCGGCGAAGGCCGGGCCGCCCGCGCCGTTGAGGTCGGGCGCGGGCTGGCCGGGCAGAATCTCGGCGCGGCTGCCAAGCAGCAAACCGGCGGAGGGATTCTGGGAGGAATAGACCATGCGGGGGCCTGTGGAACGGAGGGACGGGAAACTTACGCGAATTCGGGTCGAACGGCTAGGGGATCACGGTGTTTGGCGGCGCCTCACTTTAAATTCGTCACCCCCGCGAAAGCGGGGGCCCAGACATATTTTCAGCGAACGTATGCGAACAATTCCTTCCTGTTCTTGCGGATAGGCCCTCTAGCTCAATGCGAAGGCATTGAGCGGCTTCAACCCGCTTGCCGCCTGCGCAGCAAGCCCGCTTTCGCGGGAATGACGCCTATTTTTTATTCAAACCGAGGCGTTACTCGGTGTTTCTGCGCGGCTTTTCGTCATTCTTGCAGTTTTTCTTTCAGTCCTTGAGGGCGCGCCGCCTCTGGGCCGAGGAGCCGATGCTCATCGCTTCCCTGTATTTGGCGACGGTGCGCCGCGCGATATCGATGCCTTCGCCGCGCAAAATCTCGGTGATGCGGTCGTCGGAGAGGACTTCCTTTACCGTCTCGCCGCTCACGAGATCGCGGATGCGGTCGCGCACGGATTCGGATGAGACGCTCTCGCCGCTGTCGTTGCGGGAGAGGGCGGTGGTGAAGAAATATTTCAGCTCGAACAACCCGCGCGGCGTACTGATGTATTTATGCTGCGTCACGCGGCTCACCGTCGATTCGTGCATCTCGACCGCCGCGGCGATATCGCGCAAAATAAGCGGCTTCAGATGCTGCACGCCATGGACGAAGAATTTATCCTGCTGGCGCACGATCTCGGAGGCCACTTTCAGGATGGTGGTGGCGCGCTGGTGCAAAGCCTTCACCAGCCAGTTGGCCTGCTGCCATCTTTCGCTGAGATAATCTTTATCCGTCTTGGTGCGGGCCGACGCCTGCACCTTCGCGTAATAACGCTCGTTCGCCAGCACGCGCGGCAAATTCTCGCTGTTAAGCTCCACCTGCCAGCCGCCGCCCGGCAGCGGCTTCAGCAGTACGTCGGCGGTGATCGGCACCGCGACATCGGAGGTGAAAGCCTGGGCGGGCTTGGGATCGAGCGCCCTGATCTCATTGATCATGGAAGCGAGGTCTTCGGCATCGACGCCGCAGACTTTCATGAGTTTTTCGCGCTCGCGGCGCGCCAGCAGATCGAGATGGTCGAGCAGCGCCTGCATGGCGGGATCGAGGCGATCTTTCTCGCGCAATTGCAAAGCGAGGCATTCCTTCAGCGAGCGCGCGAAGATGCCGGGCGGATCGAAGCTTTGCAGCTTTCCGATCACCGCTTCGAATTGTTCCTTCGAGGAACCCAGCTGCGTGCGCACGAGATCGAGATCGGCGGGCAGGTAGCCGGCTTCATCGAGCAGCTCGATCAGCGCCGATGCTATCAGCCGTTCGGCGGGATCGATGAGGTCGACCTGGATCTGGCCGAGCAGATGGTCGCGCAGACCCGGCCTGTCGGCGACGTTCTGCGCCGCCGAAAATTCGTCGTCGAAGCTGCCGCTGTGGGAAGGCGCGAAGCTTTCCTCGCTGTTATATCCGTCTTGTGCCCAGACATCCTCGCCGCTTTCGGGCGCGCTTTCGACTTCCTTGCCCGACATATCGCCAGTGAGGGGCGCGGGCTCGCCGGCGGGGGTGGAAGGGCTGCTGCCATGGGCAAGATTTTCAGGTTCGGTGGCAATATGTTCCGCAAGAGGCCCGGCATCGCCGCCCTCGGCGGGCTCGCCGTCGCGCTCGAGCAGGGGGTTCTGCTCCACTTCCTTTTCGACAAACTCGCCAAGCTCCTGGTTCGACATCTGCAGCAGCTTGATTGCCTGCTGCAATTGCGGCGTCATAACGAGGGTTTGCGACTGTCTGAGATCGAGGCGTTGTGTCAGGGCCATAGCCCAACAATAGGCGGCGAAAGTTAATCAATCATTGCCAAACGTAAATTTGGCACCCGGTTTGCATGGAAGGGGATGGATGCCCCGCCTGTTTCACGAAAGCGGGCTATTCGCGGCGCGTGCCCGCGCGCGTTTTTCCATATTTGCTATCGGAATCGGCAAGCGGCGAAGGGATTTAGTTCTTCGCGGGCAGCACGGGCGAGAGCGGCATGTCCATTTTGATATCGGGGCCGTTCTCGGCCTGATTGACGGCTCCCTTGGCGCCGGCCATGAAGCTGAGTTGTTTTTGCAGGCCCATCTGCGAGATGGCGTTCTGCAGCGCGGTGAGCGTTTCGCGGTCGCTCTCGATCGCTTCGAGCTGCTGTTTCTTGAGGGCGTTCATCGCCGCCAGCGCGGCTCTGGCCTCGTGATCGTCGTTCTTCGGCTCTTCTTTCGGCGGCGTCGCCAGTTCGAGCGCGCGGCCGTGATTGGATTTATATTCGGGGCTCGGAACCGGCGAGACCTTGCGGTTCGGCAGCGAGGCGAAGCGCACATTGAGCGGCTGTTCGGCATCTTCGCCATCGGCATCCTGCGCGGGCTTCGAGGTTTGCTTCACCGCGTCCGCGGCTTTCAGCCAGTTATTTTCCGGCAGTTTGACATCGGGCTGCGATTCGATATTGGTGATCTGCGCGACCGGGCGGCGATCGTCTTCGGTCGAAGTGACGCTGATGTCATAGGCCTTGTTCATGCCGGGCATCACGGGCGGATTGAGCGGCCGCGCAGGGGCCGCGATCTGCGGATCGCCGGGCTTCGCATCTTTCGCCGCCGCGTTTGCCGTGTTTTCTGGCGCCGGCTGCGCGGGCGCGGAAGCATCGGCGGCGGCATCCGCCGAGGGTGCGTCGATCCGCGGCAGGGCGACCGCCTTATCGGCGTTCTCCGCGGCGGAAGGATCGAAATCCTGCCCGTGCTTGGCTTTTTCCTTGTAATGGTCGAACGACATCCAGTGCGACGTGTCGAGATCGAGCATATCATCGTCGGCATGCGCGGGTGCGCAAGGCGCGAGCAGGGCCATCAGCGCGAGCGCCGCGAAAATTTTTTGCGTCGAAAAATGCGTCTTGCAAGACATGCCGTAACCGCCCGAATCGAAGGCTTTCTCTTATTAAGAGTAAGGCCTTATGGCTAAAAAAGTCTGAACGGCGCGTCTTTATGCACCGCCCTAATTTTGTCCTATTTCGATGCTTTTTTTACGCAAATCGGCGCAATCCTCCGTAGTTTCTGCGCTGATTTCATACGGTTTTTTGATGCCCCCCGGGCTTAGGGTTCCTCCCGAGACCAAACAAAGGGCGGCGCGTTGATAAACGTAAAGAACCGTTAAACTTTGGAGAAACTACGAAAAATGGGTGTCGCTTTGTCCTACTCTTCCTCCTTCGATCCTTTTCCCGATTCCGACCAGGGTTTTCAGACCGAAGCCGTCGTCAAATGGTTCAATCTCACCAAGGGGTTCGGTTTCGTCGCGCCCGCCGACGGAAGCTCGGATGCCTTCATGCATTCTTCCGTGGTCAACCGCGCGGGCCTGCGCGAAGTCGCCGAAGGAACCAAACTGCTGGTCCAGATCACCGACGGCCCGAAAGGCCGCCAGGTCGCCAGCATCGTGCAGGTGCTCGGCATGTCGGATCAGCCGGTAACGTCGTCGCATGGGCGCGCCGCGCCGAGCGGGCCGGAAGTCGAGATGAACGGCACCGTGAAATGGTTCAAGCCCGATAAAGGCTTCGGCTTCGTGACGCCCGACGACGGTGACCGCGACGTGTTCGTGCACCGTACCATCGTCATGCGCGCGGGGCTCGAGCAGCTCGAATCCGGCCAGAAAGTCCGCATGAAAGTGCAGACCTCGGCCAAGGGCCGCGAAGCAACCTCCATCGAAGTTTTGCGTTAAGCGAAAAGTTTAGGGCGTAACGGCGCGCGGCAGCGGAACGAGCCGCGGCGGACTGCCCCTGAAATTTCCCTGCCATGCCGCTTCCGCGAAATAGGCCGCGCGAAGGGTTTTCGCGGTTTCGCCGCGCGCCACCATCAGGATATCGATCGCTCCCGCCGTTTTATCGCAGGCGATAAAGGGGCTCAGCGGCATGTCGCGCATAAAGGCGAGATTGCCGATCTCATGCATCGCATCGCCGCGTATCGCATCATCGAGCGCGCAGCTTGACGGCGCCAGCGCCGGGCCGGGATTGTCGTGGATCAGAATATCCGCATTCGCGGCGACCGGCGCGGCTTCGAGCAAAACAAGATAGGTCTCGCCCGGCCGGATCGCTGCCACCGCGATTTTCTCCCCGTTGAGCCTATAGAGGCTGCGTGCGACCGGCGCCGCGTTCGTTTCGGCTGCCGAGGCTTCGTTGACATAAAGCGGGTTGTCGCCCGGATTGCGGAGCGCGAGCGCCGCGCTTTTTTCCGCGCGCGCCAGCGCGAAAATGCCGTGCAAACTCTGCTCGCCGCGCGCCGGCACCAGCTTCCAAGATCCCGCGCGTTCCTGCAGATAGGCTTCGGCGGTGAGGAAGGCGGCATCGTCATTGGCGTTTCCGGCGTCCGAAATTTTTTCGAGGGCGGGCGAAAGCGCACCTGCGTCGAAAAACGCGTTGCCCGCCAGCACCGGCAGCAGCGCCGGGTTTTTCGCGGCCTCCCCCGCCGCATCGCCCATTCTTTTCAGCCAGTAGGCGGATTTTTCCGGCTCGTTGTTCTTGGCGAAAGCGTAAGCCAGCCGGGCCGAAGCCAGCGGCGGGATGTTCTTCTCGCCGCTCGCGCTGTCGTCGGAGAAATGCTGGAGCGAGGCGGCATCGAGCCTGCCGGCGGCGGCGAGGGCCGCGTAAGCCGCCGCGCGCTGCGGCCTTTCGCTTTCATCGAACCAGTTGTTGCCGAGGCGCTGCCTGAGATAATCCGAGGCGCGGTCGAGCGCGGGGCGCGCGAAATCCAGATCGAGCGGCGCCAGCGCTGCGAGAGCGGCCGAGGTGGAGGCGATATCGGCCTCGCCGCCGGGCAAACCTGCAAAACCGCCGCCCTCGCTCTGCCGCGCGAGCAGCCGCAAAGCGAGATTGCGCTGCTTCCCGGCAAGCCAGCTTTCCGGCGCAAGATCGGCTGCGGCGATCACGCCCCGCCAGAGGCGGATGACATCAAGCTTCGCGGCGATATCGGCTGTCGCGAAAACGGGCGCATGCACGGCGCGCGCGAGGATTTGCGGAAACCGGTAGAGCGGCGCGGGCGCTACAAAAACATAGGTGGCATTTTTCGCGGGCGCGAGAGTGGCGGACTGCCTCGGCGCGAGGATCTGCGCCGTACCCGCACCCAGCGCAAAGCCGCGCTCGGCCACGGCGACCGGCCAGACGCGCGCCAGATGCGCGTTGCGCGGGCCCGACAGTTCGAGGCGCAATTCATGCGATCCCGCTTGCGGCGCGGACAAAGTGACGGCGAGCATTGCTCCGTGCCCCGCGCCGATTTTCACATCGCCTTTCGTGTTCCCGGAAAGTTTGAGGCCCGCATCGCCTGTGAAGGCATAGCGGTAGGTGCCCGCCGCAAGAGTATCGTTCTTGAGACGCGCCTCGAAACGCAGGGCATCGCCGGGCTGGAGCGCGGGCGGATCCTGCGCTTCGATGGCGAGCGGCGGCGCGCTTTCAAACAAGACCGGTGCGGGTTGCGAATGGGCGAGCGCGAGTTTTGCCGATGCGGCGCTGCGGTTGAGGCTGCCGTCGGGATTGAGGCCGCGCGCCTCGATGCGCAGAGCGATGTCGTTGCCCCAGCCATCCGACGGGGTGAAGGCGAAATCATTGTCGCCCGGCGGCATCGCTTCGTGCAGAATTTCGCGGATATGATCGTCGGCGATGATGGCGGTGACGACCGCGGGCGTATCGAGACGGAAACGCGCATGCGCGGGCTCGCCGACATGCAGCGGCTGCTGGGGCGTCGAGACCGCGAGCGGCGCGAAAGCGAGCGCGGGCTTCGAGGAATCCCAGCCGGCGGTGAAATCAACGCGCGCCATGATTTTCCTGTCGGGTCCTGCGATCTCGAGCGAATAATTTCCGGCATTGACCGGCCAGTCGAGGCTGTTGGCGCCTTCCGCTTTCAATGACAGCGTGCCGCCGCCCGCGCTGCGGCGCTGCTGCTGCGGCGTGTAGTTCCATTTGCCCTGATCCTGATACCAGTCGAAGCTGCGGCCTTCCTCGAAAATCTGGTAATGCAGGTTATCGGCGGCGACGCGCCTGCCTTCGGGATCGAGCGCGACGATATCGAAACGCGCGATGCCGTTTTCGGCAAAGCGCCCGCCTTCGGCGAGAGGCCGGATGCCGACGACGATATCGCGCGGCTTGAAGGGCACCGCGAGAATTTCCGGATTGGAAGCGCCGGTGGCGGGATCGGCGGTCACTTTGATGCTGGCGGCATAAAGCCCGTCGCCGGAAGGCGCATCGAGATGCAGCCGGACTTGCGCGAGGCCGTCCTCGCCGGTGACGAAGGAAGCCGCGCTTTCCTTGCCTTTCGGCGCATCCTCGGAACCACCGAAGCTGTAGGCTTCCCAGCCCGGGAAGGCGCGTTTCGACGCGGCCCAGCTTACGAAAACGCGGCCGGGAACGGCGATGGCCGGCTTGCCGCCCGCGCTCGTGCTTTTGACGGTCAGGGTGAGCGCGCCGTCTTCGCCGATTTGCGACTGGCCGGCTTCGGCGGTGAGGCGCGGCGCAAAACTACCCGGCGAGACGCGCAATTTCGCCTCGGCAAGAACTTCGCCGTTCGGTTTCTGCCACGAAAGAATCCATGCGCCGTTTTCGGCGGGCGCCGGGAAAGCGAGGCGCGCAGCGTCATTCTCGTTTTTCGGCAGCGGATATTGCGCGTAGAAGCTGCGATCGGGATAGAGCAGAACGAGGCGGCTGCCCGGCAGCGAGACCAGCTTGCCGTGCAGATCGCGTGCGGAGAAAACGGCTTCGATGTTGTCCCCCGGCCTTGCGCCGTCCCGCGCGAGATTGATGCGCGCATCGAGCCCGCCCAGGAGAAAATTATTATCGGCGCCTTGCGTGAGATCGACAAAATCGGTATCGCCCGCTTCATCGCTTGCGATCAGTGTTTGCGCCGCCTGCATCTTATCGTCGGGGAGAGGGATGTTGGCGGTGCCGGAAGCATCCGTTTTCCCTTCGGCGAGGGATTGCTGGTTGCCGTCGAGAATATCGAGTTTCACGCCGGACAACACGCCGGTGGCATCGGCCTTTTCGGCGAGGCCGTAAAAGCCGCTCGAGCCGCGCACCGCATGGGCGCGCAGGTCCGAGCGCAAAAGCCAGGAAGCGGCCAGCGGCGCGAGCTTGTCTTTCTCGATGGCGGCTTTCGGCTCCGTCATGCTGGCGACGATCAGATAAAGCCCGGGCTGCGTGGCTTGCAGGCCGGCGAGCTGCAGGGCCGCGCGCGCGGGAACTTTCTGCTCCACCGTTTTATTGGGCGCGTTCTCCAGCACAATCTCGCCCTGCCAGAGCAGCCGGCCTTTGTTCCGCGCGAAATAGGCGCTTTCGGAAGGGGCCAGCGTCGTCTGCAGTCTTTGCCTCCAGCCTTCCGCCATGAGGGCGGCGTCCTCGATACGGTAAAGCTCGACCTTCGCGCGCGACACGTTCACCGCGCGCAGGGTGGGATCGTTCTCCTGCCAGCGCAGCAGGCCGCCGCCGTAAAGATCGGAAAGAAAAGCGAGCGAAGGTTTCCGGTCGGGCACCGTGAAGGAAAGCCGGTAGGCTTCGTTGAGTTTCTCGCCGTTTTCGCCACGCAGGTCGCCGACCGAAAGCCTATAAGTTTTGCGGTGCTCGAGGTTCGAGATGCAGGCGACGTTGCCGTTGACGCCGAGATTCTGCGGCGAGAGGACGATGGGTTTTCCGCCCGACGATAATTTGATGGCGCCAACCGCTTTCGAGAAATCATCCTCGAGCGCGCGGTCGAACTCGAGGCAAAGCTCGGCCTTATCCTGCTCGGCATGCAAGGCCGGGCGCAGGATATGCAGCTGGCCGTCGTCGGGGCCGGGCGTTCTCGTCTGGGCGGGCGCCTGCGCGGATGCGGGTGCGGCCAGCAAAAACAGCGCGAGAAACAGGAAGGGGCGGAAGGTCATTGCATCCTTCTAGCAAAGAGATTACGCAATAAAAACAGGAATGGAGGCGCGCATGCGTTTGGTGCGTTATGGCGAAGCAGGGCGGGAAAAACCGGGGCTGATCGACCGCGAAGGGCGGCTGCGCGACCTTTCGGGCGCCGCGGATGATATTGCTGGCGCCGCGCTGCTTGATGCCGGGCTTGCGAAGCTGAAAGCCATCGACCCCGCGACGCTGCCGCAGGTGGCGGGCAACCCGCGCCTCGGCGCTTGCGTCGGCAAGGTGGGCAAGGTTATCGGCGTCGCCATCAATTACAAAATGCACGGGCAGGAGACCGGCTCGAAAATCCCGGAGGAACCGACGCTTTTCCTGAAAGCGCCCACGGCGGTCTGCGGCCCCAACGATTACATCCTCCTGCCGCCGGGATCCGAGAAGCTCGACTGGGAAGTGGAGCTTGGCGTCGTGATCGGCAAACGCGCGAAAAATATTTTGGAGGCGGATGCGCTTTCGCACATCGCCGGATACTGCACGCTCGACGATGTTTCGGAGCGTGCCTTTCAGATCGAGCGCGGCGGCCAGCAGCACACCAAGGGCAAGAGCTACGACAGTTTCTGCCCGCTCGGGCCCTGGCTCGTGACGCGCGACGAAATTCCCGATCCGCAAAATCTGCGGCTATGGACCAAAGTGGGCGGCGAGACGATGCAGGACGGCAATACGCGCGACATGCTGTTCGGCGTGGCGAAGCTCATTGCCTATATCAGCGAGTTCATGACGCTCGAGACAGGAGACGTGATCGCCACCGGCACGCCGGACGGCGTCGGCCGCGGGCGCAACCCGCCGCGCTACCTGAAAGCGGGCGAAGTGCTGGAGCTAAGCGTGGAAGGCCTGGGCGCGCAGAAGCACGTTATTGCCGAACAGGCTTGATTTGCCGCCGGTTCGACTTTAGCCTTTATCTGAATGAAAATTGGTTTGTTCTTTATCGAAAAATGCAAAAGCCATATGCAATGGCCGCGGGTTTTTTTCAGCCTTGCCGTTATTCTTTACCTGTCGTCCCTTTTTCTTCCCGCCGCCGCCTTCTACGCCAGTTACGGCCCGGACAGCAATCCGAAGGCCGAGTGCGTCATGGCCGAGCGCTCCGACGTCGTTTGCGACCTTTTCGATTTCGGGCAGCCCGATAAACTGACTTCGTGCAACACCAAATGGCAAAGGAGTCTCTGGGGTTTAAAGTGGTCTCCCGTCGATAAAAATTCCATCCTTGCCTATTGCGCCGATTGGCGGAGCGCAGGCCCGCCCCATTTCGTCTATAAGCGGGGAATCTATTTTCTGGTCTTGGGCTGGCTGGGGATTTTTGCCGGCGGGATTTACGCCTGGTATGCGAATCTCACGGGCTTTTTCGGATTTGTCGGTACAATAGCGCAATTCCATAGGGCGGGCTTCGTTTTGTGGCTGCTTTCGTTCCTGATCGGGCTTAACGCCTATCAATTCCTGATTATCGAGGATCCGGGCAGCGGGGCAAAATTATACATAGACCATTACACGGCCGGTTTTTATTTCTGGGAGGGCTCGTTCCTCCTGATGCTCGTGTTTTGCGGGATAAAAATTTGGGACGCTCATAAGGCCAAAAAGCCTAAGCCCTGAGCGCGAAGACCGCATCCACTTCGACGGCGGCGTTTTTGGGGAGCGACGCCACGCCGACCGCGAAGCGCGCATGCTTGCCCTTCTCGCCGAACACGGCTTCCATCAGTTCCGACGCGCCGTTCACGACCTGCGGGTGATCGAAGAAATCCGGCGCGCTTGCCACGAACCCGCCGAGCTTCACGCAGGCTTCGACCTTGCCCAGATCGCCGCCGCAGGCGGCATTAAGCTGCGCAAGGATATTGAGGCCGCAGAGCCGCGCCGCTTCATAGCCGCGCGCCGTGTCCATATCTTTCCCGAGCATGCCTGTGAATTTGACCTTGCCGTCTTCGAGCGGAATCTGGCCCGAGACGAAAACCAGATTGCCGGTGATGACATAAGGCGCGTAGGCCGCGACGGGCGAGGCCGGTACCGGCAGGGCGATGCCGAGGCTTTTCAGTTTTTCGGAGATTATGGACATGCCTGTTCTTTTACACGCGTTGTCATTCCCGCGGAAGCGGGTTTGCTGCGAAGGCAGCAAATGAGGTTAAGTCACTCAATACTTGCGTATTGAGCTAACCGGCGAGCGTCTGCGAGCCATGCAACTTAATATGCCGCGCGGACGCGCGGTGTTGGATGCCCGTTTTCACGGGCATGACGGAAATATTAACAACGGTTAGAAGCGCGGTGTTAGAACCGCAACCTTGCGCGCGCTTTGAAATGCGCGTGACGGTTCTGATTTGCCATGCCCCGCAACGGACGCCGGTAGAGCGTCCTGCTTTCGTCTTCCTCGACGGGGTCAGGCAATTCCGCGCCGGAAACCGGGTGCTTCTTCAGCGTTTCCGTATCGCCCTGATATGAAGAAATGCGCGCCATGCAATTCTCCCAATGCCTGATTTGAGCATACAGGAGAGGCTTTAAATATCGATGAAACCGTTGTTTTTCAGTGCTTTTGGCAGTGCGGTAAAACCAATTTAGGTAGGCAAAAAAAGGCGGGAAATTTTATTACCTTCCCACCAGTTCCTTGTCTTTTTTCTCGCCTTCGGGTTTCGGCGGGGCGGCTTCCACCTTGAAGGCGAGCTTGTCGGCTTCGGCATCGAGGCTTACGAAAACCACGCCGCCTTTTTGCAGGTCGCCGAACAGCAGCTCCTCCGCGAGCGGTTTCTTGAGATGCTCCTGAATGACGCGGCTGAGCGGACGCGCGCCATACATGGGATCGTAGCCCTTCTTGCCGAGCCATGCGCGCGCTTCGGGGGACAGCTCGATGGTCACGCCGCGGTCGGCCAGCTGGCCTTCGAGTTGCAGGACGAATTTATCCACCACGCGGTCGACCACTTCGGGCGGTAGCGCGTTGAAGGGAATGACGGCGTCGAGCCGGTTCCTGAATTCCGGCGTGAACATGCGGTTGATCGCCTCGGTATCCTCTCCCGTGCGCAGGCCGCGCTCGAAACCGATGGCGGCTTTCGTCATGTCGGCGGCGCCCGCATTCGTCGTCATGATGAGGATGACGTTACGGAAATCGACGATTTTGCCGTTGTGATCCGTAAGTTTCCCGTGATCCATCACCTGCAGGAGGATGCTGAAGAGATCGAAATGCGCCTTTTCGATTTCGTCGAGCAGCAGCACGCAATGCGGATGCTGGTCGACGGCATCGGTAAGAAGCCCGCCCTGCTCGAAACCGACATAGCCGGGAGGCGCGCCGATCAGCCGCGAAATGCTGTGGCGCTCCATATATTCGGACATGTCGAAGCGCTTGAGCTCGATGCCGAGGCTCGCCGCAAGCTGGCGCGCCACTTCGGTTTTGCCGACGCCCGTGGGGCCGGAGAACAGATAGCAGCCGATGGGTTTTTCCGGCTCGCGCAGCCCTGCGCGGGCCAGCTTGATGGCAGCCGTGAGCGCCGCGATGGCGGTATCCTGGCCGTAAACCATGGCTTTCAGATCGCGTTCGAGATTGCGCAGCGTTTCGCGGTCGTCGTGATTGATGTTCTTCGCCGGGATGCGCGCGATTTTCGCGATGGTATGCTCGACGTCGGAAATATCGACGATGGTTTTGCGCTTTTCGGGCGGCACCAGCATCTGCGACGCCCCGGCCTCGTCGATCACGTCGATGGCTTTATCGGGCAGCTTCCTGTCGCCGATATAGCGCGCCGAAAGTTCGACCGCGCCGCGGATCGCTTCGTCCGTGTACTGCACCTTGTGATGCTCTTCATAGTAAGGCTTGAGGCCGGTGAGGATCTTGATGGCGTCCTCGATCGAAGGCTCGTTGACGTCGATCTTCTGAAAGCGGCGCACGAGGGCCCGGTCCTTCTCGAAGTAATTCCTGTATTCCTTGTAGGTCGTCGAGCCGATGCAGCGCAGCGTGCCGTTGGCGAGCGCGGGCTTGAGCAAATTCGATGCGTCCATCGAGCCGCCGGACGTGGCGCCCGCGCCGATGACGGTATGGATCTCGTCGATGAAAAGGATAGCGCCCGGCGTGGCGCGCAATTCGGCCAGAACATTTTTCAGGCGTTCCTCGAAATCGCCGCGGTAGCGCGTGCCGGCGAGGAGGGTGCCCATATCGAGCGCGTAAATCACGGCATTATTGAGGACTTCCGGCACTTCGCCCTTGACGATGCGCCGCGCGAGGCCTTCCGCGATGGCGGTTTTGCCGACGCCCGACTCGCCCACGTAAAGCGGATTGTTCTTCTGGCGGCGGCAGAGAATCTGGATGGTGCGGTCGACTTCCGCCGCGCGGCCGATCAGCGGATCGATCTTGCCTTCCTGCGCCTTGAGATTGAGGTTGGTGCAATAGGCATCGAGCGCTTCCTGGCCCTTCTTGGCGGAACGCTCGGTTTCTTCCTCGGCCCCCGCGGCGGCGCCCGCCGCCGAGGATGATTTCGATTTGGTGATGCCGTGCGAGATGTAATTGACGGCATCGAAGCGCGTCATGTCGTGGCCCTGCAGGTAGTAAACCGCATGGCTTTCGCGCTCGGAGAAGAGCGAAACCAGCACATTCGCCCCCGTCACTTCCTCGCGGCCCGAAGACTGCACATGGATGACGGCGCGCTGGAGTACGCGCTGGAAACCCGCGGTCGGCTTGGCATCGTCGGTGACGGTGGAGGCGGTGAGCCCTGTGAGTTCCTCGTCGAGATAGAGGATGAGTTCGCTGCGCAGCTTGTCGAGATTGACATTGCAGGCGCGCATGACGGCGACGGCATCCTGATCTTCGGTCAGGGCCAGCAGCAGATGTTCGAGGGTGGCGTATTCGTGGCGGCGCTCGTTGGCGAGCGCGAGCGCACGGTGCAGGGTTTTTTCAAGATTGCGCGAGAGCATTGCCGCTTGTCCTCCAGACAGACCGAAGACCGTCACCCGTTGGTAAACTCTAACAGATTAAATAGTATCGAGCCATGATTAAACAAGGGGTTAGAAGCCCTTGGGGAAGCGGGTTTATTCCTTTTCCATCGTGCATTGCAGGGGGTGCTGGGCCTGCTTGGCAGCATTCATGACCTGCGCCACCTTGGTTTCGGCCACTTCGAAAGTGTAGACGCCGCAAAGCCCCATGCCCTTCTTGTGGACATGCAGCATGATGCGGGTGGCCTCTTCCCGGCTTTTATTGAAGAAATGCTCGAGGATCTGCACGACGAATTCCATCGGCGTGTAATCGTCGTTGAGCAGGAAGACCTTGTACATGGAGGGCTTCTGCGTCGCCGGTTTCTGCCGGGTGGCGATATTGGTATGGGGGGTTACGGTGGCGGCGTCGCCGTCCTTGCCGTCATCCTCACCGAGAGTGGGAGAAAAAAGCTTCATGGCGGCGATTATAAACAATCGCGCCCGAAGCTGCCAGCGGCGCGGTTTTGCCGGGAAAGCCTATCTATGAAGCGTGGAACGGGCGGCCAGTACGCCCGCGCGGGCGACCATCTCGCCGAGACCCTCGCGCGCATCGCCGCCGTTTGGCTCGCCATAGCCGCGCGCGGCGCGGTGCATGCCGAGGATGGTATCGGCGATGTTCCGGGCAGCGTCGGCAGTTCCGCGCCGTATCACCGGCGAAGGTTCCGCGGGCGCGCCGAAAGTCAGTTCAAGAGTTACGCCGGGAGGAATGTCGCAGGTGACGACATCCTCATGGGCGCCTGCGCCGTTGGTGCCGGTCATGGAAATGTTCCTGCTTTGCATCAGGGGGTTGGGGCCGGGGCTGCGCGGGTGCCGTCGGCTTTGGGCGTGGCGTTCGCGTGCGCCTGCGCGCTGCTCGGTTCGATATGAAGTCGGCGCGTGCCGTGAACGCCGCAAAGTACGGCGAGGACGGCGTGGTCTCCCGGTTTGAGATCCGGGTTGCTATGAATGGCGGCTTCGACGGTGACGCCCGGCTTATCGATAATGGCGTAGAATTTTTTCTGTGCGGCCTTTGCTCCGTCCTTCATGCCGTTGATGATCGTTACGGCTTCACCCACGTTGAGCGCAATCTGATCCACGCTTTTCTCGGCATCGGCAGAAGGCAATATGATAAACGGCGCTTCCCTGCCGCGCACATATTTGATGGCGGATGCTGCGCTGGTGAAGTGATTGTGGGGCCTTGAAGTCGCGGCTTTCGCGGCTTTTCGAATTGCGGTTTTGGGAGACATTATACTTTCCTTTTTATCTG
>Ga0265314_10002162_pt1 | contig 20555 bp, 17 predicted proteins | sample 4126metaG_FD_203106 | JGI IMG/M metagenome (GOLD analysis project Ga0265314, IMG submission 203106) | Rhizosphere microbial communities from Carex aquatilis grown in University of Washington, Seatle, WA, United States - 4-1-26 metaG | ecosystem: Host-associated > Plants > Roots > Rhizosphere >... | reverse complement strand
CGTTCGTATAAGGTTAATGGTTGGCCACGCATAGGCCGCCATTTTACAGGGTCAAAGGGCGGCCAGTCATGGTGCCAGCTGTTTATCGGGGGTTTGATGGGTGGTGCATTGAGTATAGAACGCGGGTTCAAGCGGCGGCCATTGACATTGGCCGCCGTTTTTGGTATATTTTTCGGTCAAAACTGCAGGTGTGGTTTTGTTCAAATCCGAAAAAACGTCCTTTGAAAAGGAGAAAGACATGACTGGAATAAAGGTTTACGATCGTGTTGCGGTCGATGCGGCTGTTCTTGAGTTGAAAGATTCCGGCGCACTGGTGTATGTGGCGACGACCGGCGCGGGGGCCGGCGTGAACAAGATGATCTGGCTGGAACCGGGCATCAGCTCGGCGCTCGTCGGATTCAATTTTCCTTACCACCCGCGCTTGACCGACGAGTTCGTCGGTCGGTCGATCGAGCATGATGGGTATTCTTACTGTAGTTTGCAGACGGCCTTGGCCATGGCGCATGCCTCGTACTTTAAGGCGCAACGCGTTGCCGCTTTGGAAAACAAGCTCGACAAGCCGATCGTCGGCGTTGGGTTGACGGCGGCGGTGGCCACCAATCGGACGCTTAGGGGCGGCACGCGCGTTTATGCGGCGGTTCGGCACGATCATGGTATTAGCAGTTTTCATGCGACGTTGGATCAAGGACGGCTCGGGCGGGAAGCGGACGGCGATGTCTGCGATCTGATCGCCTTGAACATGGCGCTTGATGGCGCTTGCATTCCCATGGCGCACTTCGCTTCGTTTCCCGAAGAGCTCGGCTTGCAATCGCACCGGTTTTTCGGGAAGCAGATGGCGGTCGTCGATTGCGCCGATTCCGTGTACATCGAAACCACTCCGTTCCACGATGTTTACCTAGGAATGGACGGACGCCCTTGTGAACTTTCCGTGATCGATTTCTCGAAAACGGTCATCTTTCCCGGCAGCTTCCGCTCGTTTCACTTCGGCCATGATGCCGTCGCCAATACGGTCATGAAGTCGACCGGGCGCAAGGTCGTCTTCGAGATCACGCGCGACAACGTCTATAAGACGGCCACGATCGACGACTTGATCGCGCGCGCCAGACAGTTTGTCGGGCGTTGGTCGGTCATTCTTCGCGAAGGCGCCGGCCGTTTCGTCGACAAAGCGGCGCTGTATCCTGGCGCGCATTTCGTCTGCGGCTTCGACGTGGCTGAAAAGATCCTGGAACCGGAATACTATCCGGAAGAGGGCGGCCTCTTGGGCGCGCTCGCTCGTTTGCGCGACAGCGGTACGGTGTTCTACGTCATGGATCGTGCTGACGGCAGCGGCGCGATCAAGTCCAGGAACGACTTGCTCATCCCCGCCGGCTTCGAACGGCTGTTCGAGCGCCTCTCCGATCACTGGGAGATCAGCTCCACCGCCATCGACAAGAGTCGCCAGGCCTAAAGCCAGGGCCTGACATTTCTCCGTTTGGGCGGTAACATGGACTTACTCCTGTTACCGCCCATTATTCTTTATTCAAGCATCGCGTTGATGGTTGGATGAAGAATAAATTAACGCCGAATGTCGAATATCGAATGACTAATGTCGAATCCGTGCACTGCAGCAAAGGACTGGCTATATAACCCACCCTACCCTCCCTTACATTAAGGGAGGGGAAGTATCGCGTCCTCCCCTTAGGGTAAGGGGAGGTAGGAGGGGTTACGTCGTCGGCGGAATTCGACATTCGAAATTAGTCATTCGACATTCGCCCCAACCCCATGATCCCAAAAGAAATAACGATCCAAAACAAATATCTCCCGGACAAGCCGGGCGTGTATTTGTATAGGAACTCAATAAACAAGGTCATCTATGTCGGCAAAGCGACGTCGCTCAAGCGGCGCGTGAGTTCTTATTGGACCGGGGCCAAAGACGCGAAGACGACGGAACTTTTGACGCACATCCGCGCGATTGAATACATCGTCTGCGGCTCGGTGCTGGAAGCGCTGGTTCAAGAGGCCAACCTTATTCGCCGCTGGCAGCCGAAGTACAACATTCTTTCGCGCGACGATAAAAGTTTTTTGTACGTCGCTTTTACGCGCGCCGAATTCCCGCATCCGGTGCTCTTGCGCGGCTACGACCTGGCGCACGAATCAAAGCACAAATATTTGGCGACCTTCGGGCCGTTCATTCAAGCCTCGGCGCTCAAAGCCGCGCTCGAAATTTTGCGGCGCATTTTCCCGTTCTCGTATTGCGAGCCCGACCAAAAGCGCCTGTGTTTTGATTTTCACATCGGCAAATGCCCGGGTGTCTGCGTCGGCACGGCCGACAAAAGCGAGTATCGCGAGAATATCGCCAACTTGATCAAGTTCTTCAAAGGCGAATCGGCCGCCATCATCAAGGATGCGAAAAAGAAAATGGCTGCCGCCGCCAAAGCGGAGGATTATGAAGCCGCCGCGCAGTACCGCAACCGCATTTACAACCTCACCCATGTCCGCGACATGAGCATTTTAACGCGCGAAGCCGCGCCGCAGGAATTCGTGGACGTCTTTGGCCGCATCGAGGGGTACGACATTTCCAACATTAGCGGCGAGCACGCCGTGGGGAGCATGGTTGTTTTCGAGGATGGCTTGCCGAAGAAAGCCGCTTATCGGATCTTTCACATCAAAGAAGTCGAAGGCGCCAACGACGTTGCCTCGCTTTCTGAAGTGCTCTCGCGCCGCGTGCGGCACGATGAGTGGAAGCGCCCGGACATAATTTTGATCGACGGCGGCAGGGGACAGTTGAATGCCGTTATGCCCATTTTCGAAAAAGCCGGTTGGAACATGCCGGTCTTCGGCTTGGCAAAAGGCCCCGACCGCAAGAATGATGAAGTGATCCCCGCTGACCCCAACGACTGGGAACTGAAGCGCATCATCGAAAGCCAAAAACAACTCTTCGTCCGCGTCCGCGACGAGGCACATCGGTTCGCCATTTCCAAATATCGGGCAAGGCACCGAAAGTCTTTGATCATCGACTAATGCTATCGGTCTTGAAATAAAACCCGTTTCATGTAAGATGCGGGCAGTCGTTTAACAACAAGGAGAAACAAGTGAAAAGAAAAAATTTGCAATTGCCCGGGAATCCGCGCTACCAGCCCAAGGATCTCGTTCGTGTCTGGGGCTACGACAATCTGGTTCAGTCATATATCGATGTTGAATTGGCGGTCATGGAAACGCTGGCGGAATCAGGAATTATTCCTGCCAAGGAGTTCCGGCTCTTGACCCCGACCGTCGTTGACTCGATCCGCGGCATTACGACGACCGAGGTCGATGCGATCGAACGCAAGGTGACCAAGCACGACGTTCGCGCTTTGGTTCAGGCGATGCAAAAGCGTTTGCCGCCCGCGCTCCGGCGCTGGATGCACGTGCCGCTCACTTCCTACGACGTGATCGACACGGCCCGCGCCTTGCAGTTCATCGCCGCCCACAAAGGCGCGGTGATCCAAAAGCTGAAAGGCGTGTTAATGGCTTTCGCCTATCGCGTTCGCGACAATGCGGAAACGCTCATGATCGGCCGCACGCACGGCCAGCATGCGCTGCCGATCACTGCCGGATTCTGGCTGGCGACCGTGCTCTCGCGGCTCATCGCGAATACCGAGTCGCTGGACAAAGCGGCGGACGGCTTGGTCGGAAAAATTTCCGGCGCGGTCGGGGCTTACAACGCCCAGGTCGGTCTTGGGCTCTACCGCATCGTCGACGGCGAAACCTTTGAAGAGCGCGTGCTGCACCGGCTCGGACTCGAACCGGCGGCGGTTTCGACGCAAATTGCGCCGCCCGAACCGCTGGCCGATTATCTTTTTGCCGCTTTGAAATTGACCGCCACGTTCGGCCAGTTCGGCGAAGACTGCCGCCAGCTCATGCGCACCGAAATAGGGGAGATCGGCGAACCGTTCGCCGCCACCCAGGTCGGATCGTCGACCATGGCGCACAAGCGCAACCCCATTACGTTCGAGGGGTTGGTCTCGGCCTGGATCTCGTCGCAAGCCGAGTTCGGCAAGGTCATGGGAACGCTCATCTCCGAACATCAGCGCGACCTGACCGGCAGTGCCGTCTCGCGCGACTTCCCGGTCATTGTTATTAATCTCGTGCGGCAGCTCGACGCCTTGCTGCGCGCTGACAACTCGGGCCGCTCGTTCCTTGAACGGTTAACTATCGACCATTTGTCCTGCCGGACGAATTTTTCCAAGAGCGCGAATTTGGTTCTGGCCGAACCGCTCTACATCGCCTTACAACAGTACGGTTTTCCCGGCGACGCCCACGAGTTTGTGAATCACAAAGTCGTGCCCGAAGCCGCCAAGACCGGCGTGTCGCTCGTGGAAACGATCGAGCGCTTGGCCGAAACTGCCGGTAAAACCGCCAAAGACCGCCGTGTCTTCAAGACGGCGCTCCAGTGCCTGCCCGCCGAAGTGGTCGAAAGACTGCGCCACCCCGAACTCTATCTCGGCAACGCCGCATTGATCGCCCGCGAAACCGCCGACCGCGCCATGGCTCTGGTCTCCGCGCTCTGATCAGCAATAGCATCAACACCGCCCGCCGCCCCGTCACCCGACCGGGCGGCTTTTTTATTTTTTCGAACGATCGCCGCCCTCTCCCCCGTATCGCGGTACGGGGCAGGCTCTACCCTCCCCCTGGCAGGGGATGGGGTCGTATCCAACCTTCGGAGACAACCTCACCCTACCCTCTCCTCGAATGAGGAGAGGAAGCGGAACGGATACACCTCCTCTCCTTGATCAAGGAGAGGATATGGTGAGGTCGGCGTCGGCGTGATCCGCCCCCTCGCCCCCGACGGGGAGAGGGTAGGGAGAGGGCGGTCTCCGCAGGTCTTAACCAAAGAAAAAATTCCGCCCGCCTGCCGCCGGCTGGCGCGGGCGGAATTACAAACACGAGGAGGTACGACGAGTTTGCTTGCTGGGGAGGGAGATCGTAAGGGGGAGGGACAGGCTCAGCGAACTCGCAAAACGGACGACCTTAGGGAGGCCGTCGTCCTTGGTCGCCTGATGGCGAGCCAAGGGTGCCCCTCCCCCTTACAGAAAAATCGTACGTTCATTTGGCAACCGTAAAACCGTTCATATGGTTTGGACCACCGATGCGCGCTCGGGGGTTACAGATTTGGTATTGACCAAATAGCTTTTTTAAGTTACAACATGACGGCCATCAGCTTTGATGGCCATTCCGATCTTGGAAACAAAACACCAACCGTGGAGGTAGAAAATGGAGTCAACGATCTTTGATAGCACAGAGCCGCCGCGCCCCGGCGCGTACGCCAATCCCGACGTCCTGGACGGGCAATGGGTCGCCGAAGGCGACATCCACGCCCTGAATGTCTGCGATCGCCGCCCGGGCGACCGCGACACGGTGCCGCAATTTTCCGAAGAGGCGTACATCATCGCGGCCGAGCCGAAGCGCGCGCCGGTTTCAAGGCGCATCCTTGAAACCGGATTGACCGTTCGCACCGAGCCCAAAGAATACGTCGATCGCAAACGGTGCCGCTGGATCTCGGCCGAGCCGTTCGCCGTGTTGGTCACACAGCACAGCCGCCTGTCCGACGGCGACGCTCGCAAGAAGGGCTTGGTCACCGGACAGGGCTCGCTGCGGATCTTCTGGTCGAAACAGCGCCACAAGGACGGCGAGTTCGAACGCTACATCCCGACGCCGTCGCTGCCGCTCGTTGCCGGTCTTGGTCCGAACGGCGAAGAATGGAAGTGGGTCAATTTATCCGAGCTGGCGATGATCGCCGGACTTGGCTACTACGAAATAGCGCCCGGCTTTCTCTCGCTCAAGATCTTCAGCGCCGATTCGACACAGCCGTCCTTTGCCGCCGCCGAAGACAAGGTCGCGCTCGCGATGAACGTTTTCCAACCGTATCCGAGCGTGAAATTGCCGCCCGGCGCCGTTCGCACCTCGTTCCTCGCCGCGACGCACGACGCCTCAAAAGACGTGCCGCCTGAAAACGTTTGGGTGGCCATGAACGCGGCTGAAAAAGTACTGCGCATCGCGAGTCTCGGCGTGAAGAGCCGTCTTGCGCTCATGCCCACGCACTACGTCAACGAACCGGTTGAAACCTAACCGAACCCGATTCGCTCCCCGCCGCCCCGTCACCCGACCGGGCGGTTTTTATTTGCGAATTAAATAAGGAAGTTTCTCGGCCGCCTGAACGGCGACGGCGCGATGCCAATACACGAATGCATGCGAATCTTCTAACCCGTCCCAAGTCGCGCTGTGATCAGTCCGTCATTCGTAGATTCGCATGCATTAGCAGATTAGCATCGCGTCGGCCGCTCGCCGCAGGCGAGCCGCCCCCATTCGCCGTCGCTTGCCTTAGCCAAACCACCAGCCCGAGTTATCCACCTCAAAAACCGAACACAAAAACGAAACACAATAAAATTCGCATAACGGCGCGGGAATTCTTGTTCGGGTCGGTGGTTGAAAAGTGGTGCGAATTGGAGTATAATACCTGTACAGTGGTTTGAAGTGGTGCCGAGTGGGGGATAACCGCAATTTGCCTATGTTCATCGGCGAGTATCAGCATGCACTGGATGAAAAGGGCCGGATCGCCATTCCGGTCAAATTTCGCCGTGAATTGGAGCAGGGTGCGGTCGTCACTCGCGGGCTGGACCGCTGTCTCACCATCTACACTGCCCAGGAGTGGGAGAAGCTCGCCACCCGCCTTGCCAATTTGCCAATGTCGTCCGCCAACACCCGCGCCTTTGCCCGGCTCATGCTTGCCGGTGCCATGGACGTTACAGTCGATGCGCAAGGACGCGTCGTGTTGCCGGATTACCTGCGCGAATACGCGTCGCTCGGAAAAAAGGTCGTGCTCGCCGGACTCTACAACCGCTTGGAAGTTTGGGATGCGGTCAAGTGGGAAGAGTTCAAGAGCCGCACCGAAATTGCCAGCTCCGACATCGCCGAAAAACTTGGCGAGCTCGGCGTTTAATATGGCACACATTCCTGTCCTGGCTGATGAGGTCATCAAGTTCCTTGATCCGAAAAAGAACGAGAATTTTATCGACTGCACCTTGGGCGACGGGGGACACAGCGCCGAATTGTTGCGCCGCACGGCGCCCAATGGAAAGGTTTTGGGGTTCGACTTGGACAGCGAGGCTGTCAAAGTCGCGCGCAAGAACCTTGAAGAATTCGGTTCGCGGCTTATCGTCCGTAACGAAAGTTACGCGAACTTGAATAAAGCCGTTGCCGAAGAAAAGTTCGGCCCGGCCGACGGCGCGCTCATGGACTTCGGCTTTTCCTCGCCGCAGCTCGAAGACCGCGGACGCGGCTTCAGCTTTCAGCGCGACGAGCCGCTCGACATGAGTTACTCGACCGCCGCCGACCACCTGACCGCCGCCGAGATCGTGAACGTGTGGACCAAGGATGAAATTACGCGCGTGCTCGCCGAGTTCGGCGAAGAACACTTGGCCGAACGGATCGCGGCGAAAATTGTGAGCGCGCGCCACCATAAGCACATCATCTCCACCGTGCAATTGGTTGAGGTCATCAAAGCCGCGGTGCCGAAAAATTACGAACACGGACGCATTCATCCCGCCACCCGCACCTTTCAAGCGTTGCGCATCGCGGTTAACGGCGAACTTGATTCGGTGAACGCCGTGCTCCCGCAAGCGCTTGCCGCGCTCAAGCCCGGCGGCCGCCTGGTCTGCATCAGCTTCCACTCGCTTGAAGACCGGCTCGTCAAAAGCTTCTTCAAAGAAATGTCGGCCAAAAGAAAGATTGAAATTTTAACCCCCAAGCCGATCACGGCCACGGAAAAAGAAATACAAAATAATCCGCGTTCCCGAAGCGCCAAGTTACGAGCTGCGATCGTTCGCAGCGACACATGACACACGACACACGATGAAATTCAAGAATACGATGTCCGGCTTCTTGGATCATGCGTCTTGAATCATAATTCGTCGAGCAAAACTCGACTACGCCAATGACCACCTTCACCTTAGCCCGCGCCCAATCGTTCGAAGTTCCGGTCCGCCGGACCATCGCCGTCCGCTTGTCGCCCGCCGTTTACAATACGGCGCTCCTCGCGATCGCTGCGCTGTTGGGCATTTGGTATTTGGTGCAGGTGAACGTCACAATGTCGAAGAATTACCAGATCCGCGACATGCAAAACCAGCTCGCCGCCGTCCAGACCGTCGCGCACGCCAACGAAATTAAACTGACCGAATCCGAAACCGTGAGCAACCTGACCGCCAAAGCCGCCTCCTTAGGCATGGTCCCCGTCGGCAGCGTCGAATATGTCACCCGGCCGAGCTCGGGAGTGGCGTTTCGCTAGAACTTAGAACTTAGAACCTAGAACTTAGAACCTAGAACCTAGAACTTAGAACATAGTGAACGGCCACATGGGCCGTTTTTTGTTATACTTTTCGTTTAGATCGGATCCAACCTCTGGAGACCGCCCTCTCCCTACCCTCCCCCTGACAGGGGAGGCTGCGGACCGTCCTTCGGAGAAACGGATCAACCCCCTCGCCCCCGACGGGGAGAGGGTAGGGAGAGGGCGGTCTCCGCAGGCCTGACCCAAAACAAAAATTCCGCCCGCCTGCCGCCGGCTGTCGCGGACGGAGTCACCAACACGAGGAGGTACGACGAGTTTGCTTGCTGGGGTGGGGGTTCGTAAGGGGGAGGGACAGGCTCAGCGAACTCGTGCCCCTCCCCCTTACAAAAAAGAAAAATATTCCAGAAGCATTAAATTTCACCATAATGTCTAATTGAGTCACGAATTATCCGTCTTCATCACTGCGGCAACCCATTCGTTTCATTCGCATGCATTCGTATATTAGTGCCGCGTCGCCGCCGTTCAGGCGGCCACCTCATTAATGTAAAAATATGCTATAATCCAACCGTATGCCGGTCGCGCGCAGTGCGGGAAAAGCGGTCTTTGGCGACGTGGTGGGCGGAATCTTGAACGCCCCGGTCTTTTGGTACACGCGCGGCGCCTATGACGCCGGGCGTTATTGCTGGTTCATGATCGTCCGCCGCTGGAAAACGCTGGCCCTTGGCGTTTGGATCGCCAATATTTTCGTGCCCATGTACGGCCAGCACGACATTGCGGGCTGGCTCATCAGCTTTTTCATGCGCTTGATCCAAATATTCGCCCGCAGCATTGTCATGATCCTCTGGACGGCGCTTGTCATCATCATCTTCATCGCGTATTTGGCCGTTCCGGTCCTCGTCGTCGTCGAATTGCTTCGCCAATTATTCGGCATCCTCTAAACACATGACCCCCGTCCTCTCCTGCAACGTCTGCGCCGCCCGCGGCTACTTGGGCGAAAGGCAATGTCCCAATTGCCGGGGCTTTGGTTTTATCGTGTCGATGGGCGAGCGTGCCTTGGGCTGGCGCCGGCCGCTCGACCGCTTTGCGATCAACGCCCGCCGCGGCGCCAAGCTGGTGAATCGCACCCTCGACCTCGCGCTCCTCATGGTCGCGGCGCTGGCGCTCGGCGAATTTATTTTCGGCATGGTCATGGGCGCGCCGTTAACGCTTGAATATTGGGTCAACACGAAAAATCCGTCCTTGCTGTTCTTCTGGTTTGGCGCGTTCTGCGCCTTTGTCATGCTCTCGCGGCGCCGCGCGCAAAAGTACGAAGCCGTGCCGGTCGTGCGGCGCGAATATAAAGATGAAGTGCAAACGCTGGCGACCCCGAGCGGCTGGGAGCAAGCGCGTTCCATTCCTGCCAAGTTTTTCCTCGACGTCTCGCGCTCGTATTCGCCCGCCGCCATTTTGGTCGTTGAGAACGCAATGATCGCCGCCGACCGAGCCGGGGTCGCCACCCTCGAACCGATCCACTTTTTCGCCACGCTGTTGAATGACAAAGAAGTCCAAGTGCTTTTTGCCAGAACCGGCTTGGCTATTTCCGGACTCATCGAACGCACCGAGCGCGCGCTCGCTAGCTTGCCCCCGGCGGAAAAGCGCGGCGACGCCTTGGTTTCGCCCGCCGTTCAAGCCGCGCTCCTCGGCGCTTACGCCGACGCCTACAACAACCATGAAGAAAAAGTCGAACCGGGCGCGTTATTGATCGGCGCGAGCGACGACCCGACGGTCGCGGAAATTTTAACCGACCTAAGCATCACTCCCGACATTTTGGCGAACGTCGTCGCCTGGTCGCGCATCAATCGCGCCGCCCGCCGCGCCGCCCGCCGCTATCGCCGCAACGCTTCGTTAAAGCCGACCGGCAACTTGGACCGCGCCATGACCGCGATTGCCACCCCAATGCTCGACCGCTTTAGCCACGACCTGACCCGCGCCGCCGCCTTCGGCCATTTGCCGTTCTTGGTCGATCGCGAAGAAGAATTGGCCGCCGTTTTCCGCGCCATCGAAGGCGGCCGCACCTCGGTCGCGCTGGTCGGCGAACCGGGCGTGGGCAAAGACGCCATTGTTTGCGGCATTGCCGAACTCATGGTTGAAGAAGACGTGCCCAAGCCGCTTCAAGACAAGCGCTTGGTCAGCCTTTCCATTTCCGACCTCATCGCCGGCGCCGCGCCGGAAGAAGTTGATGGGCGCCTCATGGCCGCGCTTAACGAAGTCGGTCGCTCCAAGAACATCGTGTTGGTGATCGACAATATCGACGCGCTCGCCGACGTGACGGGAATTGGCGTCGATCTTTCCGAAGTTTTCGCGACCGAATTAAGCCGCGGTTATTTCTTCTGCATTTCCACCGCCTACCCCAGCCGCTACAAAAAAATTGAAGGCAGTCCGCTGGGCCACGCCCTCGAGCGCATCGAAGTTAAAGAGCCCGAAGCCAACGCCGCCATCCGCATCCTCATGTCGATCGTGGGCAGCATTGAATACAACCAAGGCGTCTTCTTCACCTACCAAGCCATTGAACGCGCTGTCGTGCTTTCGACGCGCTACTTGCACGACCGCTACTTGCCGGAAAAAGCCGTAGAAATTTTAAAAGAAGCCGCGCAATTCGCCCGCCGCGAGAAAGGGGAGAAGTCGCTCGTTACCGGCGAAGACGTTGCCGTTATCATCAGCGAAAAATCGCACGTGCCGGTAACCGCCGTCACCGAAAGCGAACGCGGCAAGCTAATAAACATGGAGCATGATTTGCACGAGCGCGTAATAGGCCAAGACGAAGCCGTCACCGCCGTCGCCGCCTCCTTGCGCCGCGCCCGCGCCGAACTCCGCAGCAAAAACCGCCCGATCAGCGCCTTCTTGTTCTTAGGCCCGACCGGCGTAGGAAAAACCGAGCTGGCCAAAACCGTCGCCAGCGTTTACTTTGGCGCCGAAAAGAACATGATCCGCCTCGACATGTCGGAGTACCAAGAAGCCACCGCCGTGCATCGGTTGATTGGCGTTCCCGGCGAAACCGGCGGCGGCCTGTTAACCGAAGCTGTTCGCAAACAGCCGTTCGCGCTGTTGCTCTTGGACGAATTTGAAAAAGCTCACCCCGATATTTTGAACATCTTCCTGCAAGTCATGGATGACGGCCGCTTAACCGACAACGCCGGCCGCACCATCGACTTTACCAACTGTATCATCGTCGCCACCTCCAACGCCGGCAGCCAATACATCCAAGACAGCATGCGCGCCGGTCTTTCCGTCGATGAAGTAAAAAAGGGATTGCTCAACGAACAGCTCAAGGGTATCTTCAAACCCGAACTCCTCAACCGCTTCGACGGCGTAATCGTCTTCAAGCCCCTGACCAAAGACGAAATTGAACAAGTCGCATGGCTCATGATGGGCGGAATAACCGACGAACTCGCCGCCCGCGGAATAACCTTCCGCGCAACCGATGAGGCCGTGGCGGAGTTAGCCACGATCGGCTTCGACCCCGTCTTCGGCGCCCGCCCCATGCGGAGAGCCATTCAAGAAAAAGTAGAAAACGCCCTAGCCGACGCCTTACTCAAGGAAAAAATCGAACGCCGCGACACCGTCGTCCTCGAACCGGGTGGGGTTATTAATATTGAGAAGGGAAAGAAGTTGTAGGGAAATAAAATCATTTTTTCTTTAGGAGATTGAGCGATAGCTGGTATTAACTAGATACCCAGCAATGCGTTTATATACGATATATTTTTGCTGGCTAGCCAATGTTGCTGATGCGTGACATAATGTTTGTATTATGTCGAAGAAAAGCTCAAAAATAAGCCTAGAAAACTTTATTTCTTCTGGTAAGAGTATCGGAAAGATAGACGTGCGCCTCAGCTACAAAATAGTTGAGTTATTTTCCGAGGGGCTATATGCAAGCCCTAATAAGGCTATTGAGGAGCTTGTGGTGAATTCGTTCGATGCTCGGGCGCAACATGTACAGGTCTTGTTATCAGCCGACATGCAAAAACAAGGCGCAACCATTGTTGTAATCGACGATGGTGATGGTATGGATAAGAAGGGACTTGAACAGCACTGGCTAATTGGTTTAAGTTCCAAACGTACTGAGGCAGGAATCGCCAAACAAAAAAGGCAACAAATAGGGAAATTTGGAATCGGGAAACTTGCAACCTATGTGCTTGCTGACCGTCTAACGCATATTAGTAAGAGGGGTGGAAAATATTATGCCACCTCTATGGATTACGGCAGTATTGATAAACAAATTGATTCAGAGGTGGAGGTTAGTAAACCAATAGTTATTCCGCTAAGGCAGCCCACGGAAGAGGAAGCTAGAAAAATGATTGAACCTTGGATCAATCAGTCTGTTTTTAAGGAATCCGGCATGAAGCTTTTTGGAAAAAAGTCGTCAAAATCATGGACGGTGACGATCATGTCATCTTTGAAGCCGAAGGTGCAAGAGTTAAAAATGGGTTATCTTGAGTGGGTGTTACGAACCGCGATGCCGCTTCGTTCAGATTTTCGACTATGGCTAAATGAGCATGAATTGCTTTCTAGCAAAGAGGGTAAGGGGATTATAAAAAAATGGATATTGGGAAAAGATCTAGTAGAACTCTCTAGACCAGCACCAAAGGACACAGCGGTATTAAATGACGGTGATATCCCGAAAGGAGAGGGTGGTCATTTTGGTATTTTTGTTCCTGGATTAGGCCGTATCACGGGGTATGTTGAAGCATATAAAGATCTCTTGAGTGGTAAGTCTGAAGAAATTGGACGTAGCTATGGATTTTTTGTTTATGTTTTGAATCGGCTTGTTAATGTTGAGGATGGGCACTTTGGAATTTCACCTAACGAGTTACGCCATGGCACCTTTGGTCGGTTTCGGGCCGTTGTCCATATGGACGGCCTTGATGAAAATTTGCGAGCAAACCGTGAGGCGCTCAAGTCTGACGCTAGACTAGAAATCGCTAAGAACGTCCTGCACGCTATTTTTAACGCGGTTCGTCCGACCATTGAGGGGTATGTTGAAGGAGAGGCCCCGGGTGCTCAGCTTGCTAGGAATCTAGCCGCGAGCCCAAGTAGCCTGTCCCGCATGCCGATAGTAGATTTGGCGCGCGCGGTAATAAATGGTAAGAGGCACGCTGCCCGCAATCTCATCATTCCGGATTTACCAAACGATAAGAAGGAAGAGTTCATAAAGAAATTGGAAGATCGAGCAAAGAACCCAGACAAGTTTGTTACTGGTTTGACCATTGATTATAACGGTTCAGCTGATGAGGGAATGGTGAAATACGAAACAGATACAGGTATTTTGCGGATAAATGCATGGCATCCTTTCGTCGCTACCTTCTATGATGAATTTTATAGTAAGGGAACTGGGCAACCACTACAGTTACTAGCTATGGCTGAGGTTCTAGTAGAGGCACATATGAATTCGCTGGGGGTTGATTCGGCGCAAGTTGATGATTTTCTAACCACCCGTGACCAGCTTCTTCGTCACCTGGCACGCGATTCGGGTAAAGAAAGTGCATTTTCAATTGCAAATTCGTTGAAAGAGGCAAGAAATAATCCTGACGGTCTCGAAGATCGTGTATGTGCCGCCTTTAGGGGGCTTGGTTTTGAAGTTACCCCTTTCGGAAAGAGTGGTAAGCCCGACGGGGTTGCAACAGCTAAACTGTCAGGTGTCGTCGATGGTAAACCTGGAAAGTACTCAGTAAGTCTAGAGGCAAAGAGTACTGCTAAAGATGATAAAAACGTAGCCAGTAGCACTGTCAATATTTCGGCCATAATTCGTCATCGAGATGAGTTTAAATGTCAACATGCCATTGTGGTGGGACCATCATTTCAGACTGCGGACGGAGAAAATTCGGCTCTCGCGAAGGAGATAAATGATGATCGTAAAAAGACAGCCCTGGCTAACGACCCTAAAACCATTACACTTATTACGATAGAAAGTTTGGCGGAACTCGTAAAAATCAGACCAATCAAACATTTAGGATTACGCGAGTTACGCGAACTATTCGAATGTCGTTTACCAGAAGAGGGTGCAGAATGGGTAAAAAAAATTAGGGAACGCGTCGTTAAAAAACCCCCATACAAAGAAATAATCCAAGCAACCCAGATACTACAAGACGAGTACGAAAAGTCCATGGTTCAGTATCCGGCGTTGAGAGTTAAGCTAGGAAGTGGAATGCCTTCTATTAAATATGAAACTGATGAGGCATTAATTGATGACTGCAAGGCTCTTGCTCAGATGATACCAGGCGTCATACACGCAACTCCACATACTTTCGAACTTAACCAGAGCGTGAATAATGTAATTGCTAGCCTCGAAGCTGCATTTAGGGATTATGATGAGAGTTATGAAAAAAATGGCTAAGCCAAAAATATACAGAACCATGTACGAGGCTCTTGGAAGAGAGTCTGTTCATCCATTTCCGGCACGAATGGCTCCGGGAATAGCGATTAAGGTTGTTGGGAAAAAAAGAAAACCACTACGAGTACTCGACCCGATGATGGGTTCTGGTACAGTGCTTGCATTGGCTCAGGCAAATGGGCACCACACTTTTGGTGTAGATATTGACCCTCTCGCAGTGTTGATTTCAAAAGTCTGGACCACACCGGTCGATAAGGAAAAAACTCTTATTGAAGCATCTCGGGTTATCGAACGTGCTAAGAACAAGTTTACTTTTCTGAAAGTCGGTATGGCTTATCCAAAAGATGCCGACAAAGAAACAAAGGATTTTATTTCTTTTTGGTTTGATCCTTTGGCCCGCAGACAGCTTGTCGCTATTGTTCAATCGATTTATGAGATAAGAAGCAAGAAAATCCAGAATGTCATGTTGTGTGCTGTATCACGTTTGATTATTGCAAAACAGGCTGGGGTTTCCTTAGCAATGGATCTTTCGCATAGCCGTCCGCATAAGGTTTTTGATAAAGCACCTGTGAAACCGTTTGATAAATTTTTATCATCTGCAGAACGTGTCATAAATAATTGTCTAGATAAAAATGTTAAAAATGGTAGCGTGCCATATATACGCAAAGGAGATGCGCGAAAACTATCGGTAAAAACGTGTTCTATAGATCTGGTCCTAACTTCACCGCCATACTTAAATGCGATCGATTATCTTCGCTGCAGTAAGTTCTCGCTAGTGTGGATGGGGTATCGTGTTTCTGATCTTAGAGAAGTGAGAAGCACAAGTATTGGGAGCGAGTTGGGCTGCAAAATTGCATCTGAGGATGAAGAGGTCCAATCAATTATTACTGAATTGAATTTACGTCCAAAACTTTCTACACGAAACGAGGCTATTTTGGCACGTTATATTTTGGATATGCGTAAGTCGATTGATGAGGTCGCACGGGTTTTAGCCCCGAACGGAAAAGCTGTCTATGTTGTTGGTGAGAACGTACTTAAAGGGACATATATTCGCAATTCAGCCCTTCTTAAATTATCGGCCAAGAAATGCGGTCTGACTTTTCGAGGGCAGCAAGTAAGGATATTGCCCGCCAATCGACGATACCTCCCACCTCCAACGCGAATAAGCGCTGAAGCGCTAGATGTGCGGATGAGACGAGAAGTAATCATGACATTTCAGAAAGTTACTTAAACGAGGTGTGATAATAAAACACCAATGTTTTATTATCATTCTAGAATTTATAATATATGGGGCGTCCTGCGATAATAGAAAAAATGAATAATGTAATTAATCACACCCTGAACGAGCCAGAGGTTATTTATCTATTAGTTGGTTTGTACAAGTTTTTTGAAAGAGGTAATTTAGAAGATAGATCTATAATTTCGAACGATGAAAAAATATTACAATTTTTTCGTAACTGGGCAGCGCACACAATCAAAGAAAGAAATAATACGAAAGATAGGGATACTGCAATGGAAATCTTTCATTGTGTTGAAAGAAATGAAGACCCAATTGAGTGTGTTCTGAGGGCCGCGTTAAAACGAATAAATTCAGTGAGTATTAATGAAAATGAAATAATAAAATTTTGGGATGATGATGAAAAATGGGCACAATTTTCGAAAAGTTTGCATCAAATATTGGTTGATCAAGATTTAGTAGTTAATGTAATAACGAATATTGTAACTGTTCGCGTTCTGGATAGTGGTTATAGAATATTAAAATTGGGGGCTGAGAAACACAACGGTTAAACAGTACATGACCCCTTATTTGCATTCCAGATCTTTTTGACAGTTAATCTGACCGACATCGGTACGGGCAGAAACTAGAATAAAGGGGACAGACCCCTTTGTTTTATCGGAACATATCTCGTTATTTGTTTTAACGACCAGATTGACAGATAATCTGATCAACATCGGTACGGGCAGAAACCAAGTCCCGTGCGACAATTGCATTTTTTACTCCCAATGACGTAGGTTTCACCTACGTCATTGTTGTATGCCTTAGGTCTCACCTAATGCATACAACCTTTGACAAAACGTAAATTTTATAGTATAAGCATATTAGTCATAGTTTTTTGACAAAACTGGCAATTCACCAACAAAACGGACCAAGCGAAACAGGAGTAACACGAATGAGATCGACTCACAGGGCATGGCTATCGGCAACTTTTTTCTTCACCACCATGGCGGTTGCGCTCCCCGGCGCTGCCCAATCACGCAATCCCCGCAGCACCTATGTTTGCATCACCGACGAGAGCGTTGCCAACATCAACCAGCAATTCTCGCTTCAGGGCGAACAAGCGCTCAACGGAAGATGCATGGATGATCTGCCGAACGTGAACAGGCGCTGCACGGAAAACGGCGGTAAGGGCTATTGGTGCAATGTCCTCGACACCTACTGCGAAGTGATCAGTCAACGCGATGCCGAAGAGGACCAAGCCGCCGCCAAACGGAAACAGGAAGCCGCCGCCCGGCAACAACAATACGTGCGGCAGCTGCAGACGCCAATGATGGGTGACGATTTCGGCAACTATCTGGCGCAGCAAAACAACACTCAAGACCAGGCGCTGAAAAATATTTTCGGCAACCTCGAAGATACGCTGTCGTCGATTTCGAACTCCGGACCCGAACCAACCTGCCGCGCCCGGCAATCGGCAAAGGCCGTCCGGTCCCAAACCGCGCCGGCACGAAGTCTACCGGCGCCAACCAATGATGACCTCAAGAAAAGGCCGGCTCGTCACGGAAAACCATCGTCATCCGGCACATCCTACCAAAATCCGGTCTACTATGGTTCATCCGATCCTGCGTATGTCATGCCGTCGCCCGTCGACTTTAGTGCGCCATCACCGCGACCGCGCACCGCGATACAAAACTATCTCTGCCGCAGTTGCAATGAACAACGCTCCGACGCTTGCCGAAGGAAGGGCGAGCCAAATACAGGTGCTGTCGTCGCGATGCACTGGGCCCAAATTTGCGCGAAAGACTGCTCCTCCGAATGCGGCTTCTGACATAGTCGTTCTCTTCTATCCGACACGACCGCGCCCTCGAATGGGCCGGTCGTTTTATTTTGGTTCAATTACTGGCCGCTTTAACCCAAAAGGCAGATAATTTTTTCAAAGATCGGTACGGGCAGAAACTAAGTCCCGTGCGTCAATCGCATTTTTTACCCCCAATGCCGTAGCCTACGCCTACGTCATTATCATATGTCTTAGGTCTCACCTAAGGCCTTAGGTGAGACCTAAGACATAATATTGACCTCGTCGCGTAGCCGGAGTACGTTTTGTTTAACGGGTGTCTCAATCGATGTTTGAAAAAGGAGCAGCCATGATATTGATGCAGGAACTTTGGGAAGGACGCATTGAAATTGCAAAGGATTGTTTGCAAACCCTTGGAACTTGGCTTTTCTATGTATTCTTGGCGCTTCTCGCGCTTGCGGTCTTGGCTGTTATCGTCGCCTGCGTGTGGGAGGCTATCAGCCAAAGGAATGTTGGCTACGTGAGTTCGAGCAAAAGCGACTGCCCGCCGAAGCAAGGTGTTCCCCAAGACGATCATTGGTCGTCGGGAATGTCCGGGTAAGTATCGAGCCGACGAATTTCGTCAGAACGCCAACGAAGGGGACACGCCCCTTCTTTTTTATTGTCATTAATCTTAGGTCTCACCTAAGATTTTGCTTCTCAACTCTTGAATAAGCGTCAACGATGGCGGGTTGACAAAATCGCCATTTTGTGACATAATGGACGGATTTTGTAGTTCTGTTTCCAATCAACGACCAAGGAGGTTCTTTACATGAATGCAATCATCATTTTCGCCGCGGTCCATCCGGTTTCAGGTGACACCCCATACGCATACTCAAGAGCGGTCGGTCCCTTTGCCGATTTTATCGCCGCCGAGAGCTATCTTACTGCGCGCGGCTTCAAGCAGCTTGGCGGAAGTCTATGCTACCGCGGCAAGGATCATCTGCTCCACGAAGAGATTTTCTCGGGTGGTGAAGATCGTCCGCCGGAGGAATGCATCGATTGCATTGCCACACTCAACATCCTCTCTCGTCCAATGTAAGGGGACTGGCCTGGCGCTTGCTCTTCAAACGGCTTTCTTCGGAAGGTCGTTTTATTTATTCGGTAATTAATGGTACAAGCCTCTTGTATTTAAATATAAATCGCCATAATGGCGGTTTTTGGTATAATGGGTTGCGTATGAAACTTACCAGTTCGACATTTAAAGACGGGGGAGTAATTCTTGGGAAATATTCTCGCGATCAGGCCAATATCAACCCGCCGCTCTCATGGGCAAATGTTCCGGCGGGAACAAAGTCGTTTGCCCTTATTATGGAAGACCCCGATGTGCCGCGAACGGCCGGCGTTTCGGTTTGGGACCACTGGGTTGTTTTTAACATTCCGCCGACGATAACCCAAATTCCTGAGGGTTGGAAAGTCGTCGGCATTAAAGGCGCCGGGACGCGCGGCGAATTGGAATACGCCGGCCCCCGCCCGCCCGACCGGGAACACCGCTACGTTTTTACGCTCTACGCGCTCGACACGCTGCTCTCGTTGCCCGCCGGCGCCGCCAAGCCCGCCGTCCTCGCCGCCATGAAAACCCACATCCTCGACAAGGCCGTCCTCGTCGGCCGCTTTTCTCCATTCTCCAAATCTTAGGTCTCTCCTCCGTCTTAGACGAAACCTAAGTCCCATGTCTTGCTTAAGATTGTTTAAGAAAACCCGTAACCAAAAAATTCCCCTCGTGTTTCAAAAATGGTCGGCCGTCCGAAAAGTGAAATCGCGGTATTTTTTTGGTAAAAGGCAAATAGCATGCCGGGCTATTAACTTGTATTGTTAAAGTGATATAATGATTTAAACAATTCACAGCGATCTGACTGACTAAGACGCCTTGAGCGAAAATTCGCCCAAGGCGTTATTTGTTAATGGTTTCACTTTTCGGACGGCCGTCCGAAAAGTGAAACAGGGTCATGGTTAAATATTAATTTAAAAAAAATATGCCAAGTGATAATTTAGAGATTAAACGAAAGAGTCGAACAGGGTGCGCGGCGAAATTCGTTTTAACGATGACGGCGCGCGTTCTGATCGAGTTGGCTGAACAGGTGGAGGATATGAATTTTTTGCGGTATCACAATTTTTACGACGATCGGACGGTTCGCGAGGCGCGTTACGATTACGGCGTATTCATGGACCGGAAAAAACAAAGGCTGCGCAAACAAGCAATAAAACGGCTTTGCGAAGAAAGGTATGTAAAACTGAACAAAGAGGGGGATAGGATGGTCATGACCTTGACCACCAGCGGCAAAGTGAGAGCCTTGCGATCAATGATGCGCATGTCAAAAAGATATTTGCCCGACAATCTGACCTGTCTCGTGTCGTTTGATTTTCCCGAAGCAGCCAGGATGGCCAGAAATAATTTTCGTTGGTTTTTGAAGGGGGTTGGGTTTAAATTTGTCCAGGGTAGCGTCTGGGCAACCAAGAAAGACATTTCGCTGCTTATGGCGGCGTTGGTTAAATTGCTAAAGATAGGCCGCTGGGTGGAAATATATACCGTTACAAAATAACACATGTTTCAAAAATGGTCGGCCGTCCGAAAAGTGAAACCGGGTGGCTGGCGAGTGTATTTCTGTATCCTTAATTTTCTTGACTGGTTGGCATTGACGTGAGGGAAAAAATGTGGTAGCTTTCGGTCAGAAAAGTTATTTGCAGATCGTTGTTTGACATAAACACGGAAGAGGAGGGGGACCATGCGTAAGTCAATGTTCTTGGCGCTGTTGTTTGTTGTGGCGCCGGCCTGCAGTTCGCTTTGCGACGCCGGGCTCGGAAGTTGCCCGGCAAAAAAGAAGAAGGGCGA
>Ga0265314_10002159_pt1 | contig 20571 bp, 16 predicted proteins | sample 4126metaG_FD_203106 | JGI IMG/M metagenome (GOLD analysis project Ga0265314, IMG submission 203106) | Rhizosphere microbial communities from Carex aquatilis grown in University of Washington, Seatle, WA, United States - 4-1-26 metaG | ecosystem: Host-associated > Plants > Roots > Rhizosphere >... | reverse complement strand
GGCGTCGCGCCCACGACCGGCGCCGCCACGAGCGCCGGCCCACGCGCCGGTGGCGACGACGGCGGCGGCGCGGCCGGCGCGATCTCGGCGAGCAGCTGGATCTGCACGGCCACGGCGAACGCGACGCTCGCCGCGATCCCACCGCACTCCGAGCGTCGCGACGACAGCCGGCGCTCGCCCACCCAACGTCCGCCGGCGTCGCTCCAGCGAATCCGGCCGTCGAAGCCGCCCTCCCTGCGCGCGATCTCGATCGCGACGTGGCGATCGGCGGTCGCGCGAAACGGATCGTAGCCGAGCTGGCGCTCGACGGTGGCGCGAAACTCCTCGACGGCGGGACACTCGACGGCAGCGGGCGCGATGTCGTAGTCGAGCGCGACGAAAACCGGCGCGGCCGCGCGCGCGGCGGCGTGCGACGGCGCGAGGAGCTGGGTCGCCACCAGCGCCACGGCGACGCCCCGCATCCGCCGCGCCGCGACACCGTGTCGATGGGCGCGAAGTCGCCCGGCTCGAGCTGCCAACACCGCATCGATTCTGGCACGTCCCCCGGGCGTTGGACATCGACGCTCACTCCTTTCGTGACAATAACGCCGCCCGACGACAAACCCCTTTTACGGTCAGTTGCAATCGCCCGGACCGACGAAAGGAACGTCAATGCATCGTCCTCGTTACGCCCTGCGGCTGAGTTGTCCGGTGGCGCTCGCGCTGACAACGATCGTTTTCGCGGCCTGCGGCAATAGCCAAGATAGTGGGAGCGACACTTCCGCCGGGAGCGGAGGCACGGGCCGCGCGACGTCGAGCGCGGGTGGGTCGATGGGAGCGGGTGGCGCGGTCGCTGGTAGCGGCGGCGCCGCGGCGGGCGGCAGCTCCGGCACCGGCGGCGCCGCGGCAGGCGGCGCGACCGGCGGCGGCGGTCGCGGCGGCGCGATCGGGACGGGCGGTGCGGATAGCGGCGGCGTCACGGGTGGACAGACCTGCGGCGGCGGCACGGCCATGAACGGCGACATCACCGTCAACCTGTCGGACCTGCATCAGAGAATCTCGGGATTCGGCGCATCGACGGCCTGGGGCTCGACCATGAGCGCCGCCGACGCCGCGACGCTCTGGTCGACGACCACCGGCGCCGGCCTGTCGCTGCACCGCATTCGCATCGACTACACCAACGGTCACACCAGCGAGCTCAACATCGCGAAGATGGCCGTCAGCTACGGCGTGACGGTCTGGGCGACGCCGTGGACGCCGCCCGGCGCAGACAAGACCGGCTGCAGCGGAACGAACTGCTCTGTCGAAGGGACGCTCTCGAACCCGCAGGCTTACGCGACGTTTCTGGTCGGTTTCATCAACTACATGAAGGGCCAGGGCGTCCCGATCTACGCGGTCTCCGCGCAGAACGAGCCCGATGCCAAGGTGACCTATGAATCGTGCGTCTACACACCGGCAACGATGGCGTCGTGGGTCGGCGGCACCATGGGGCCGATGCTGTCGTCGACGGGCGTGAAGATCATGTCCCCGGAGACGCAGAACTGGTGTGGCTTCCCAGGGTTCGAGACCGCGGTGCTCAACGACGCCAACGCCAAGATGTACACGTCGATCATCGCCACCCACGAATATGGCTGCTCGCCCAAGGCATACCCGGAGATTGCGCAGGCAGGCAAGGAGTTCTGGGAGACGGAGATCTACGACACCGTCAACACCACGCCCGACACCGGGATGGGGAGCGCGCTGCGCATCGCCAAGCTGATTCACGACGCGATGACGATCGCGAGCATGAACGCCTGGCATTTCTGGTGGGTCTATCCCGCGAGCGCCGACAACGGCGCCCTGTGGGACTTCACGACCAAGCAGGCAACCAAGCGCCTGTGGGTCGAGGGCAACTACGCGCGGTTTGTCCGCCCGGGTTTCATGCGCGTCGGAACGACGGGAATGGTGCCATCGGGCGTGCTGGTCAGCGCGTACACGAACCCGGCCGATGGAACGGTCGCGGTCGTCGCCATCAACAACAACACCAGCACGACGGCGCTGTCGCTCTTCCTCTCGGGCGCTGCGCCGTGCAGCCTGACGCCTTGGGTGACGTCGAGCACTGATACGCTCGCGGCGAAGACCGTCGCGTCGATCGCGAGCTCGCGCGTGTCGATCACGCTCGGCGCCCAGAGCGTCACCACGCTGGTGGGGAAGCCATGAGCGCCCGCAACTGGAGATTGGCCGGCGCCGTGGCGGCGGCGTTCTTGCTCGCAGCCTGCGCCAACAACGAAGCCGCTGACGACGACGCCGGGCGCACAGGCAATGGTGGTGCGGTCGGCACGGGAGGAAGCGGCGCCGGCGGCGTGGTCGGCGCTGGTGGCGCCAGCGGCAGCGGGGGCAACAACGAGACTGGCGGCGCCGGCGGCAGCGGCGGGCGCGCCGGGGCCAGCGGCAGCGGCGGACGCATGGGCACCGGCGGGACCACCGGCAGCGGCGGCGCGACCGCGGGCATGGGCGGCGCGCGAGCCACCGGCGGCGGCGGCGCGGCGGGCATCGGCGGCGCCGGCGGGATCAATAAGTTCGTCGGAAACATCAGCACCAACGGCGCGATCCGCACCGGGTTCGTGACTTACTGGAATCAGTTCTCGCCCGAAAACGAGGGAAAATGGGGCTCGGCGCAGCCGTCGCAGGGCACCTTCAACTGGGCCGCGCTCGACCGCGAGTACGCATACACCCAGAGCAACAACATCATTTTCAAGGAACACAACTTCATCTGGGGCAAGCAACAACCGACCTGGGTCAATGACACAAATGCGCAGAGCGCGGTGCAAACGTGGATGAACACGTTCTGCCAGCGCTATCCCAATACCAAGCTGATTGACGTCGTCAACGAGCCGCCTCCCCACACCACGCCGGCCTACATCAACGGCATGGGCGGCGCCGGCACGACCGGTTACGATTGGATCGTGAACGCGTTCAAGTGGGCGCGCGCCGCGTGCCCGAACGCGATCCTGATCTTGAACGACTTCAACACCATCGAGCAATCGGCCGACAACACGCGCATCATCAGCATCGTCAACACCATCAAGGCGGCCGGCGCTCCCATCGACGCCGTCGGCGCGCAGGGTCACGGCGCCTACACGACCGCGACCGCCACCGTGAAGGGCTTCATCGACAAGATCACCCAGCAGACCGGGCTACCGGTCTACGTCACCGAGTACGACATCAACATCGCCGACGACACCCAGCAAAAGAACATCATGCAGGAGCAGTTCACGATGTTCTGGAACGACGCCAACGTTCACGGCATCACGCTGTGGGGCTACATCGTGGGGGCCACCTGGGAGACCAACACCGGCCTGCAACAGACGAGCGGCACCATGCGGCCAGCGATGACGTGGCTGATGAGCTTTCTCGGGCGGTAATCCGGACCCGGCAGTGATCCCGGCCCCACGGCGTGAAGATCCGTCGTGGCGCGCCCCTCCTGCATGCGAGAATGTGCGCGATGCAGTCAAGGATTCCGGGAGTCTGCGCGATGTTGCTGGCAGCCGGCGTGGCGGCCACCGACGGCTGCAAGGGCTCGCCCGCGTCGACGCCGCCCGTCGCCGACGCGGGCGGCGACGCCATCGACGCCGCCGATGCCGCCGATGCCGCAGGCGCCACCGACGCCTTCGACGCGGGGTTCGCCGGCTCACACCTCGAAGATCTGCAGCGCGCGCACGTTGAGCTGCGGTTCGGCATGTTCATTCACTTCGGCATCCTCACGTACACCGGCATGTGGGCGCAGCCGAACCTGGACATCACGCAGTTCAATCCGGCCAACCTCGACCCCAACCAGTGGGCCGACGCCGCCGTCGCCGCGCACATGACCTACGGCGTTCTCACCACGCGCCACCACGACGGGTTCGCGCTCTGGGACAGCCAGGCGGGCACCTTCGACGTCGGGAGCATCCCCTGGATGAACGGCCAGGGCGACGTGGTGCGCGCCTACGTCGACGCCTTTCGCGCGCACGGCCTCTTGCCCGGCCTCTATTATTCGATCTGGGACGCCACCGAAGGCGTCGGCAACATGGGCGCCAAGACGGCCGCCACGCCCGCGCAGATGGCGTACATCGAAACCCAGCTCACGGAGTTGCTCACCAACTACGGCCCGATCCCGCTGCTCGTCATCGACGGCTGGAGCTGGAAGATGGGGCATCGCAAGGTCGACTACGAAGAGATTCGCCGGCTGGTGAAGTCCCTGCAGCCGGATTGCCTGCTGGTGGACAACACCCATCTTTTCAACCCGTGGGAGAACGACCTGGTCGCCGACGAGGAGGCGGAGGGCAACATCTTCATCGCGCCCGACAACACCTACCCCGCGATGCAGATGCAGAAGATCAACGCCGGCGGCGGCAACGACTGGTTCTGGGCGCCCAACATCACCGATCTGCTGTCGACGACGTCGATCGTGAACGGCCACCTCAAGGTGCTCGAGCCGCGCTGGACAAACTTCCTGCTCAACTGTCCGCCCAACCGCGACGGCCTGCTCGACGACGCGATCGTCAGCCAGCTCGCCGACGTCGGCGCGAACTGGAGCCCCGACCCCACGCGCCCGCCGCTGCCGCCGCAGGGGCCGCAGATCCTGCACCCCTATGACCCGGCCGGCGCCACCGCGACCAGCGGGTTCGCGTACGGCGCGATCGACGGGATCAACGACTTCTACAACTACTCGACCTGGGAGAGCGTGGGTCCGCTGCCGCAGGCGATCACCATCGACCTCGGCGCGGTTCAATCGGACGTCAGCATCGTCAACTACGTGCCGCAGAACGTGGCCTACATGGGGCCGGTCGCCGACGGCGCCATCACGGCGTACGAGATCGCGACCAGCGTCGACGGCGCCGCGTTCACGACCGTGGCCAAGGGCGACTGGCCCGCTGACGGGAAGATGAAGACCGCCGCCTTCCCTCCCACGGTCGCTCGCTTCGTGCGCGTCACCGCCAATGCCGCCAACGGCCCCGACGCGGTCGCCACCGAGATCGCCGTCGGCTCGCGCCTCGAATGACCAGGGCAACGAAGGCGGCGGCGGCCCTGGCATCGCTCTTTCCCATCCGCGTCGTCGTCGAGGCCGAGCCGCCATTGCGTGCGTCCGAGCTCGATCTGTTCGGCGACCCCTACCCCGAGGAACGCCGATACATCGAAGCCGCCGCCGACAAGCGGCGCGCGGAGTTCGTGACCGGACGCGGCTGCGCGCGCCGCGCGCTCGCGCGCCTTGGCGTCGGCCCCTGCGCGGTGCCGCCGGGCGCGAATCGCGCGCCCATCTGGCCGGCCGGCATCGTCGGCAGCATCAGCCACACGGCGGATCTGTGCGTCGCCGCCGTCGCGCTGTCGTCCGACGTCGCGAGCATCGGCATCGACATCGAGGGAGCGGAGCCGCTGGGCGCGGATTTGCTGCCGGTGGTCTGCACGCCGCGCGAGCTCGCCTGGCTTGCGACGCTCTCCGACGACGAACGCGGGCGCTGGGCGAAGCGGCTCTTCGGCGCGAAGGAAGCGTTCTTCAAGTGCCAGTTCGCCCGCACGCAGGCGATGCTCGACTTCCAGGACGTCGAGATCGACGGGTCGGTGACGACGAACACCCTCGCGGCGCGGCTCTTGCCGCCCGCGCTGCAAGGGATGGACGACATGCGCGGCCTCTGGATCGAACAGGGGACGCATCTGCTGACCGCGGCCTGGCTGCCGCGCTGAGCGCCGGCCCTCAGCCCGCCGAAGGTTTCGCGTCGCGCGCCGGAGCCGGCTCGTAGCCGAGATTCGGCGCGAGCCACCGCTCGACCTCGTCGACGCTCATGCCCGTGCGCGCGTGGTAGTCGGCGACCTGATCGGCGCCGATCTTGCCGACCGCGAAATAGCGCGCCTGCGGGTGCGCGAAGTAGAGGCCGCTGACGCTCGAGCCCGGCATCATCGCGAACGACTCCGTCAGCTGGATGCCGGTGTTCCGCTCGGCGTCGAGCAACTTCCAGAGAATGCCCTTTTCGGTGTGGTCGGGGCAGGCGGCGTAGCCGGGCGCCGGCCGGATGCCGCGGTACTTCTCGTGGATCAGATCGTCGACGCTGAGATCCTCGCCGCGGCCGTAGCCCCACTCCTGGCGCACGCGCTGGTGCAGGCACTCGGCGAACGCCTCGGCCAGTCGATCGGCGAGCGCCTCGGCCATGATGGCGTTGTAGTCGTCGTGCGCGGCACGGAAACCCGCGCACACCTTCTGCAGCCCGACGCCGGTCGTGACCGCGAACGCCCCGATGTGGTCGGGCAGGCCCGCGGTCTTGGGCGCGATGAAGTCGGCGAGGCATCGGTACGACCCGGCTCTCTCGCTCTTGTCGCCGTCCTCGCGCGACGTCTGCTGGCGCAGGAAGTGCAACTCGGCCAGCGCGGCGCCGCGCTTGTCGTCGCGGTAGATTTCGACGTCGTCGCCGACGGCGTTGGCCGGAAAGAAGCCGTAGACGCCGCGCGCGCGCAGCAGCTTCTTGTCGATGATCGTGTCGAGCAGCGCGTTCGCCTCCGCCAGCAACTGGCGCGCCTGCGCTCCGTACTTCTCGTGGTCCAGGATGCGCGGATAGACGCCCTTGAGCTCCCAGGTGTGGAAGAACGGCGTCCAGTCGATGAACCCGCGAAGGGTTTCGAGGGGGAAATCGTCCAGTACGCGCACGCCGGTGAACGCCGGCGCGGGGATGTCCTCGGCACGCCAGGTGATCGGCGCGCGGTGCGCGCGCGCGTCGTCGAGCCGCGTGAGCGCGTGGCGCGGCGCCGCATGCATCTTGCGCAGGGCCTCGTAGTCGGCGCGGTGCTGCGCGATGAAAGCGTCGCGCCCCTCGTCGCTGAGCAGGCTGGTGGTCACCGGCACGGCTCGGCTGGCGTCGACGACGTGCACGACCGGCGCGCTGTAATGCGGCGCGATCTTGATCGCGGTGTGCGGCCGGCTGGTGGTGGCGCCGCCGATCAGCAGCGGCAGTCGGAAGCCCTGGCGCTCCATCTCGCGCGCGACGTGAGTCATCTCCTCCAGCGACGGCGTGATGAGCCCGCTGAGCCCGATCAGGTCGGCCTTTTCGGCCTTGGCGCGCTCGAGGATCTTTTCGCACGGCACCATCACGCCGAGATCGATGACCTCGTAGTTGTTGCACGCGAGCACGACGCCCACGATGTTCTTGCCGATGTCGTGCACGTCGCCCTTCACGGTGGCGAGCACGATCTTGCCCTGCGTGTGCACGGTCTGGCCCGCGGCCGCCAGCGCGAGCTTCTCCTTCTCCAAGAACGGCGTCAGGTAGGCGACCGCCTTCTTCATCACGCGCGCGGCCTTCACCACCTGCGGCAGGAACATCTTGCCGGCGCCGAACAGATCGCCGACCACGCCCATGCCGGCCATGAGCGGCCCCTCGATGACGGACAGCCCGTTGACGAGCTTGACGCGCGCCTCTTCGGTGTCGGCGTCGATATAGGTGTCGATGCCCTTCACCAGCGCGTGCGACAGCCGCTCCTCGACGGTGCCGCGGCGCCACTCCTCGGCCTGCTGCTTGCTCGTCACCGCCTGCCCGCTGCCCTCGGACTTCAGCTGTTCGCCGAAGGTGACCAGCCGCTCGGTCGCGTCGGGGCGGCGGTTCAGCAGCACGTCCTCGACCAACACGCGCAGGTTGGGATCGATCTCCTCGTAGACCTCGAGCATGCCGGCGTTGACGATGCCCATGTCCATACCGGCCGCGATCGCGTGGTACAGGAACGCCGAGTGGATGGCCTCGCGCACGCGGTTGTTGCCGCGGAAGCTGAACGAGATGTTCGAGACGCCGCCGCTGACCTTGGCGTGCGGCAGGTTCTCCTTGATCCATCGCGTCGCGCGGATGAAGTCGACGGCGTAGTTGTTGTGCTCGTCCATGCCCGTGGCCACGGTGAGCACGTTGGGATCGAAGATGATGTCCTCGGGCGGAAAGCCGATCTCCTCGGTCAGGATGCGATACGCGCGCGCGCAGATCCGGATCTTCTCTTCGTAGCTGGCCGCCTGCCCTTGCTCGTCGAAGGCCATCACCACCACGGCGGCGCCGTACTTCAGCACGGTGCGCGCGCACTGCCGGAACTTGTCCTCGCCTTCCTTGAGCGAGATCGAATTGACGATGCCCTTGCCCTGCAGGAATTTGAGCCCGGCTTCGATCACCTCCCACTTGGAGGAGTCGACCATGAAGGGGACCTTGGCGACCTCGGGCTCGCTGGCCAGCAACCGCAGAAAGCGGTCCATCGCGGCGACGCCGTCGATCATGCCCTCGTCCATGCAGATGTCGATGATGTTGGCGCCGTTCTCCACCTGCTGGCGCGCGACGCTGACCGCCTCTTCGAACTTGCCGTCCTTGATCAGCTTCGCGAACTTGGGCGAGCCCGCGACGTTGGTGCGCTCGCCGATCATGATGTAGACGCCGGCCTGCTGGGTGAACGGCTGCGAGCCGGACAGCCGCAGCGGGCGAAACTCGGGCGTCGTCGCCGCGCCGTTCGGCGATTGCGATTCCGGCGCCGGCGGAACGGACACCGAAACCTTCGCGTGTGCGTGGTCCGCGAGCGCGCGCGGGTGCTTGCCCGCGACCGCGCGGCTGATCGCGGCGATGTGCTCCGGCGTATTACCGCAGCAGCCGCCCGCGATGTTGAGCAGCCCCGCGTCGGCGAACTCTGCCAGGTATCGCCCCATGTCACTCGGGCCGAGGTCGAACCCCGTCGGTGACAGGGGGTTCGGCAGCCCGGCGTTGGGGTAGCAGGAGATCGCCGCTGTCGACTTCTGCGCCAGCTCCGACAGAAACGGATACATGAGGTCGGGGCCGAGCGAGCAGTTGAGCCCGACCGCCAGCGGATGCACCTGGCTCACCGCGTTCCAGAACGCCTCGATGGTCTGCGCCGAGATCATCGTCTCGCCGCCGCGTCCGACCGCCGCCGAGACGATGATCGGCAGCTCCTTGTGGTCGGCGTCGAACACCTCGCGGATGGCGACCAGCGCCGCCTTGGCGTTGAGCGAGTCGAAGATTGTCTCGACGAGCAGGAGGTCGGATCCACCCGCGATCAGCGCGCGCACCTGGTGGGCGTACGCCGCCTTCACCTGCTCGAACGTCACCGCGCGGAACCCCGGATCATCGGCGTCGGACGACGTCGACAGCGACACCGTCATCGGACCGATCGCGCCCGCGACGAACCGCTGCTTGCCATCGGTGGCGGCGACACGATCGGCGCACGCGCGGCACTGGCGCGCCGAGGTCTCGTTGATCTCCCACGTGAGGTCGTTGAGAAACCGGTCCTCGAGGATGGTCTGGAAGAACTCGGGATCCTTGCGGCCGTTGTGCTCGCGCGGATCGTCGACGAAGAAATCGCACTGCACCAGCGACGTCGCGCCGAAGGTGTTGGTCTCGACGATGTCGGCGCCCGCCTCCAGGAAGCGGCGGTGGATGTCCGAGACCATCTGCGGCTGCGTCAGCGAGAAGAGATCGCCGTTGTTGAGCAGGTGCTTCTTCGCGTCCGCGAACCGTTTGCCGCGGATGTCGTCCTCGGTCATGCGGTACGTGCGCAGCGTGGTGCCCATCGCGCCGTCGATGATCGCGATCCGCTCGTCGAGCAGGCGGCGCAAGGGGTGAATGGACGCGGTGCCCGCGACGGGGTTCGAGGGCGGCGGCGACGACGATGACGGCTGGTGTATTTCAGGCTTCATTCAACGGCTTCTTGCGATGACCTCTGGTTCTAGCTCCGGCTTCTCTGCGATCGCCAGCACCACGCGCAGGTACGGCTTCTTGGCTTCGCGGCAGGCGACTTCCGACGACACCACTTGCAGATCGGTGCGCGCCAGCAGCTTGCGCAGCGCGCGCGGCGAGAAGCCGGGATGGCGCTCACCGAAGCGCAGCGAGACCTCGCGGTGGTCGTGCTCGTCGAGGCACAGCACCACGAGTCGGCCGCCAGGCCGCAGCACCCGCGCGCACTCCTCGAGCGCGCGCGGCGGCCGCTCGGCGTATGCCAGCGTGTGAAACATAAGCACCGCGTCGAACGACGCATCGGCAAACGGCAGATCGTGAACGTCGGCGACCTCGACCCTGGCTTGCGGATAGTGCGCCAGACGCCGGCGTGCGCCCTCGACCAACCGCGCGTCGGTGTCGACGCAGGTCAGCGACCGGCAATAGCGAACCAGCGAGCGCGCCGCGGTGCCGTCACCCGAGCCCACGTCGAGCACGTCGCCCAGGCGCAGCAACCCCGCGACACCCGCCGCGAGCGATCGCCAGCTCCGGCCGGGCGTGTAATCGCGCTCCAGCTCATCGTTGAGCGCATCGGTCTCCGTGCTGCGCCGGCCCGACTCGAGCTCCGCCAGCCGCCGCTGATCGGCTTGCAGGGTCGCGTCCTTGGATTGCAGCGCCTCGTAGATGACCGCCTTGGCCGTGGGTGGCAGCGTGTCCTCGGCGAGCGCGTAGAACGACTGCGCCCCGTGCCGCCGGTCGCGCACGAAGCCGGCTTCGCGCAGGCGGCCGAGATGACTCGAGACGCGCGGCTGGGAGATGCCGGTCACCTGCACCAGATCGGTCACGCACAGCTCGCGCTCGTTGAGCAGCGCGCACAACCGCAATCGGCTCTCGTCACCGAGCGCGGTCAGGGTATCGATGTACTGGGCAAGACTCATATCTAGGTATCTCGATGGCCGTATGCTTTGAAATATGGCCGGCGGTACCCGCCCCTGTCAACCCCTGCGGCAAACGTAGCGCCCCCCGCGGTGAACCTCACGTGACATGGACGCCGCCGTGGCCGGGTCCGCGCCGCGTCAGGCGGGCTTTCCGGCGATCGGCAGGCGGACCCAGAACGTCGTGCCCTGCCCGACCCGGGTCTCGAATGTCAGGTCGCCGGCGTGCTTCTCCCGGATCAGGGTGCGCGCGCTCGCCAGGCCCTGCCCGGTCCCGCGACCCACTTCCTTGGTCGTGAAGAAGGGGTCGAAACAAGGTTGGCGTCCTTCGCGCCCAAGTTCTCCGTGCAGGGACTCCGCCAACAACCCTCTCCGCAGGAGGGGACTCCGCCGCTGGTCCGACGCTTGCTGAATCGCACGGCCGATCATGCAGCCGTCACAGGGAGAATGCTCAACGTTGCGCGCAGCCTCGGACACCGGAGGCGCGTCCCCAAAGGCGACCAGCTCCCGGACGGCTGGCGTCTCGAATCCGGACGCCACCGGTCACATCGCGCGAGGCGCCCGGTGAGCCGCGTCGACGCCCGCGTTCAGGTCGTGGACACCCGGACCGGACGCACGTTCACCGAGCGCTTCGATACGACGCCAATCCGGATCGGACGCGCACTGGGCAGCGATCTCTTCTTGCCGCACCGATCGATTGCGGCACGCCAAGGTGAGATCGCGATCGGTCCGCGGTTGGCTTACTTCCGCAGCTGCGCCTGGTTGCGCCCGAGCCGCATCGACGGCGTGCGCCTCCGGCGCGGGCGCGCGATGAGGCTGACGCCGCAATCGGTGATCTCGCTCGGCCCCTTCGAAGTAACGGTCTGGTTCCGCGTGCGCGATCGCAGTTCCGAACGGGATCGAAAGGTCACGCCACTCGTGCTCGCGAGCCTGCCCGCTGCCCTCGCGCCCGTCGGCGCGCACCGGGCGGACGACCCACTGCTATAGTCGCGGCATGTTGGGACAAGCGCCGATCATGGCATTCCTGGCAACGCTCGATCCGGCGCGTGCGCGCCGCTTCTACGCAGACGTGCTCGGTCTGAGGCTCATGTCTGAAGATCCGTACGCGCTGGTGTTCGACGCGGCGGGGACGAGCCTGCGCCTACAGAAGGTCGACGAGCTGGGCCCGCGTGCCTTTACCCAGCTGGGCTGGCGCGTCGCAGACATCGAGGCCGCCGTCGACGCGCTGGCCGCGCGCGGCGTGCAATTTCAGCGCTACCACGGGATGGAGCAAGACGCGCGCGGCCTGTGGAGGACACCGGGCGGCGCACGCGTCGCGTGGTTCAAGGACCCCGACGGCAATACGCTCTCACTCACGCAGCATCCGTGAGCGCGCTGCCGGCAAGCGCGACCGCACACCGATCTCGCGCTCGCGCCCGCGCTATTCTTCATCCATGCACGGAGACCAGGATCGGACCGGTTTCACCCTCACCGGTGAAGTGAACATCACCGCGACGGACGTGGCCCAGGGGTTGGGGCAGCTTTCGCTCTTTCGGCGCCGATGGAGCTACTTGTTGCTGGCGGCCTTGTTCGTGGGCTTGCTGGCCGTGTCCGGGCAAGTGTCTCTGCCGGCGCTGACGCCGTTCCTGATCTTCACAGCTCTCTTCCAGGCTTACCTGTTCCTGGGGCCTCTCATCATGGGAAAGCGAACGATCGCAGCCATGCCGGATCGAACGATCCGCTATCGCGCCGATGATCGCGAGATCACCATCGCAACCACCGGCAGCACGGTGACACGAAGCTGGGATCGGCTGACCCAGTTCCGCGAAGTCGACAAGGCGTTCTTGATCTGGGTCGGCCCCTACGCCGTGCAAGTGATTCCCAAGCGCGCCTTCAACGCCGAAGGAATCGATTGGTTGCGCGCCAGGTTGGCCCACACGGTCAAGGCCGAAGGGACGAGCTCCGCCAAACGCTGGAGCCGGCTCATCGGCTTGTGGCTCATCCTGGTCCTCGCCTTTCTCTTGCTGTGGCAACTCCTGAACAGCGCTCCTCGGCGAAGTTGACGCGTGAACCCGCGATACCCGTCGTGCGCGGAATCCTCGCTTTTGCGGCGTACCGAAAACTGGAATCGCTGTTCGAAAACCGGAGGGTCGCAACCCCTGGTGCCCGCGGCTCCGATCGGCGATCATCCGACCGCTACGGGGACGGGTCGGGCGCAAACCTCACGGCGGTTCACCTCATGAAATATTCGCAGCTGGCCCTGGTCGTCTCGAGCATTTCGTTCACGGCGGCGCTTCCGTCACCGGCGCGCGCCGAACCTACGAGCACGGCCGACGCGCGCGAAGCGCAGCCGGCCGATCGCCCCGTCGCAGAACCGAAGATCGGCGTGCCCACGCGTGGGCGGGGACGTCTGCCGGTGTGTGACCTGGCCGAGACCGGCGATCCACTGTGGAAGCTCGACGGCGACGATGCGCGCGCCGCCACGTCGGTCTTCGTGCTCGGCTTTTCGCCGTCGGGACGGCTTGGTTGGCTCGAGCAGCGCAACGCGCGGGACGGCGCCGTCGAATGGATCGTCCACGTGACCGCGCTCGCGAACGGCCGCTCGGTGGCGACGCAGACCTATCGCGCGGCGCGGGGTGGTGTCGCGTCGCTGTGCGCTCGGCACGCGCGCGAGGTCGCGTCGTTGTTGACGGCGAACGGCGTGACGACCACCGGAGCCGTGGCGCTGAATCAGCCGGCGGTCGACGGCGATCCGACCGCCGTCGAGCTGCGCGCGGCGACATTCGAGACCGGCGGCGGGGATCGAGCGTTCGATCTCGTCCTGCGCGGATCTTCCGGAAGCAAGGTGATCGGCATTCTCCCGCACGCCGAGGGAACCGCCCCGCCCGCCGTGCTCGGCTTCATTCGCAGCCCATTCGAACGCCGGGTCGCCGTTCCGGTCACCGAAGAGGCCGCGGGTCCGCGCGGCCGCACCGAGACGCGCGTGCAATTCTACGGCGGGCGCCTCGACCGCGGCTGGACTCCCGACGAGAGCCAGCCGTAGTCTCTTCCGCGCGCGACTCACCTCATCGCGCCGCGCACTGGCGCACCTTCTTTCCGGCGACCGCCGCGCGGTAAAAGAAATAGCTCGCACGGTACGGCACCAGGACTTGCGCGCCGACATGCCCTCCGTCGCATCCGTTCGCCGGCGCGGCGCCGCCCTCGGTGTCGAGGCGCTGAATCCAGGTGACGTCGCTGAGCGCGCCGGGGCCTACGTTGGTTGCCGCTTGCAGCAGCAGCCAGGGGATCGCCGTGGGATCGGGACCCGGATCGCTCGCCGTGCGCGTGCCGGTGACCAGGCTGCCGTCGGGCGCTTGCCAGCTTGGTCCCGCAAAGTGAATCGCCGCGGTCTCGAAGCCCTTGAACAGCACCGCGTGCGGCGCCTTGAGCGTCCACGCGGGCGCGCCACCGGCCGCGGGCGTCGCGCAGGTGTAGATCTGGACACCGCGCGCCGCGAACGCAACCTGCAGCGTGGCGTCCGCGGGTGGATCGAGGACCGCGGGCACGTCGAAGGGACAGCGCACATGGCCGGTCTCATCGTCGACGTCGCGGTCCGCACGCCCGTCGCCGTGCGCCGACCGAGGCCCCACCGCGGCGGCGGCGGGGCGCGCCGAATCAGCGGCCCAGCCGGTCAGAGCGACCCAAGCACCCAACACGATCCCGATCGACTTTCGCATCTGAGTTGTCCCTTCGCAGATAGTGCGACGTCCTCCGCCCCCCTCGAAGGCCAGCCAGCCTCTCGCGCGTCCAGCAACGAGATCACTGGTTCGTCGAACGGCTCTATGAACGAACCCGCGAAAGGGTTCCCGGTTTCTTTCAACCGAGGTTGATTTTCTGGTGACGCCGCTCCCGAGGCCGCCGCGCGTCGGCAAGCGCCAGAAATCTGGCGCGCTCTCGGTGAGTCGAAACCGGTTGCTGGATCGAGGATCGCATCGGCCAGGCGCGCTCTGTGAGAGACTCCGTCGCAAAACGAAGTCGCGCCGGCCACCCATAGATCGAACGAGGACGACTCATGACCAACGACGCCGTCGAGCTGTCCCGGCTGCTGCGCACGTCCGGCCCGGCCGTGATCTTCACGGGCGCCGGTATGAGCACCGAATCGGGCTTGCCGGACTTTCGTTCGGCGGGTGGGCTCTGGCGCAACCGCCGCTTCGAAGAGCTCGCGTCGCGCGAATCAATGGCGGAGCGCTACGACGAGTTCGTCGCGTTCTATCGCTGGCGCATGGAGATGCTCCGGGAGCACGAGCCTCACGCCGGCCACCGCGTGCTGGCCGACTGGCAGCGCCGCGGACTGGCCGGCACCCTCATCACCCAGAACGTCGACGGTTACCACACGGCGGCCGGCGCGCGCGATGTCCTCGAGCTGCACGGAACGCTGCGGCGGGTTCGCTGCGAGACGTGCGAGGCCGAAGCGACCGGTGACGACTTTCTCGCGCCAAACGGCGAGGCCTGCGCCTGCGGCGGACGGCGCCGCCCCGGCGTGGTGCTGTTCGGCGAGATGCTGCCGGAAGAAGCGCTCAGCGCCGCAGTTCGGGCGAGCCGGCGCGCGCGGCTCTTCATCGTGCTCGGCTCGTCGTTGCTGGTGTCGCCGGCGAACCTGTTGCCAGAGATGGCGCTCGACGCCGGCGCACGGCTCGTGATCGTGAACCGCGACCCGACGCCCCTCGGCCCGCGCGCGACGCTGGAGATCCGCACCTCGATCGGCGAGATCCTGACGGCGGTCGACGGTCTTCTGCCGGCGAGCTGAACGGAGATCGTGGCCGCCGCTCAATCGGATTGATCGGGTTCGGCCATCGCAAACAGGACGTGGATCGTCCCACCGGCTGACGGCGAGCCGGCTGACGGCGAGGCCGCGACCGAGCGCACCACGACGATCGCCACGTTCAAGCGACGCGACTGAACCAGCTTGGCCGGGAACGGAACGTAGTCGGGGCTCGGGGCGTCGACCGACCAGTAGGCGATGTCGCGCTCGCCGTTGTCGGCCGCCAGTTGCAGCTGGTCTTCCAGAACCTCGTTCGGCGGCTGGCCGGCGAGGATCCGGGCTCGCGCGCGGCGCAACAGCGGCTCGGCGACCGCGAACGTCCCGGCCGGCGAGCGACCGGCGCGCGCCCGCAGCGTGGTCAGATTCGCGCGGACGCGTTCTGCGGCCGCGACATCGTCGGCCAGCGCGCGCTCCCCTGCGGCGTCCGCGGCGGGCCCCGATGCGACGCCGCTGTCCGCGCATCCGGCGGCGCCAGCCAGCAGCAACAAAATGAGATGGACGGGCTTCATGCGATCCATCAAGGTTCGCGCGTCCCGGGCATCTGGTCGAACGGAATCCGCCAGCTCGATTGCGCAAGCCGTTCGGCCCAGGCTCGTTCGGTCGCGGAGCGATCGCGATCGAGGGCCTCGGCGCCCGCCGCCGGCCGGGGCCGCACGAAGACCTGGGTCAGCCCGCCGCCGGGTGCGAACGCACTGACCTGCCACGCGGGTGAGGCCGGCGACGCGCGATGCCGGCCGCCGGCGACGCGGCGAATGGCGTCGCGCCAGATCGACTGGCGCATCTCGGCAGGCAGGGCGCGGAAGACCGCGGGTGGACGGTGCCCGACTCGCAGCGTGAAACCGCCGGGAAAGGCGCGGGCGTGCTCGCGCGCGAGCCCGCCCGCATCGCCCGCATGCACAGGCGCCGCCAACCAACCGAGGCGCACCATCTGCTCGACGGCCTGCGCGCCGCTCGGCGCACGCTGGAGATCGAGCGCGGTCACCAGGCCTGCGCAACGAACCACCCACGCCTCTCGCTCGCGCCCCGCACCGACCTCGAACGCCATCAGCCATCCACGCCAGCCGAGCACCTGACCGCGCGGCCCCAGCGCGCGTCCGACCTCCGCGACGATCGCCGCCGCGCGAGGGCCGGCGAGCCGCGCGCGCCAGACATCGACCGGCCCGCGCCGGCGCTGCAGCCGCTGCACCCAGGCGTTCAGCGTCGTGGCAGCGCGCGCGTCGGGTGCGCTCAACCCGCGCGCCAGGATCTCGTGCGCGACGACGGCGATCCAGGGACAGGCGGCGAGCACGATGTACCAGACACGCACGTCGCCCGCGGGCATGCCCCCCCCGCTCTTCCCGATCACGGCGCCGGCGACGGCGACAGCGCCGATCACCACGGCCGCGCTCAGCGCCTGAGATACGAACTCGCCGCGCGAGAACCCGCGCAGCTGCAAGGCCGTCCAGATCGACAGACCGAGGTAGGCCGGCGCCAGCGCCGCGACGATCGGCGCGACCAGCGTCCAGCTTCCGCCGGTGAAGCCGCGCACCAGAAGCGCGGTCACGCCCCACGCGCCCGCCGCGACCACGACGCCGACCGCGAGCAATCCGCGGTGTAGCTGGGCCCCGAGCACGGCGGCGGCGTCGACCTCGAGCCGCTTCCAGTCATGATAGAAAACGAAGCTCCACTGGGTGGTGATCAGGATCAGCGGCGCCGCCAGGTGCAGCACGAACGCGAGCAGCTGCACCTCGGCGTCGGCGGTGCCCAGCGACGGCAGCACCGCCCCCAGCAGCACCACCGACGCGAGGCGCGTCGTCAGGTTCGCCGTGCCGGCGAGCGCGCTCTCGCCGATCAAGCGGAAGTCGACGCCGCGGCCCCGCCAGCGCCAGCGCCACGCCGGCAACGGAACGTGCGCCAGCCGATACGCGCGCAGCGAGAATCGCCACAGCAGCGCCCGCGAGCCGATCACCGACGCGAGCAACGCCGCGACGAAGCTCCACCCGGCGAGCCAGGGCCACAGCGCAATCGTGACCGCGAGCAGGATCGTGGACGCGACCGGCGCGGCCCACGCGGGCCGGTGCACGCGCCCGTAGGCGTAGACGCCCGAATAGAACGCGCGCAGCACCATGTCGAGCGCGAGCCGCAGCAAGCAAACCAGCGCGTACGCGTCGAGCATCGTCGGTGCGACGCCGTGGCGCCAGCGCCAGGCGGCGCGCGCGATCGGCACGCCGCAACCGAGCAGCCCGGCGAAGAAGGCGACGGTCATGTAGCGCGTGGTCAGCACCTGCGCGTCGGCCCGCATCCCGATCGCGCGGATCCGGCGCCGCAGTCCCTCGAGCGCGCCCCACCAGAACGCGTCGATCACCAGCGTCGCGTTTTGCAGCGCCAGCGATGCGACGAACGGACGCGCGACGAAAATCTCGGCCAGGAACGTCAACTCGAGCACGTGCAGCGCGGTCGCCCATCCCCGCGCGAAAAGGAATACCCAGAGCCGCCGCAAGGCGAATCGCCAGAACCGTCCGCCGAGAAGCGCCTCCTCGAGCGCCCCCACGCGATCGCCGGCGGCGCGCGCGCGCAGCCACGCCGTCAGGCGCGCCTGACCGCTGCCGGCCGGCACGGCCGCCACCGGCGCGCTCGAAATGTCGGCCCGCGCGGTCATCCGTTGCGTGCCTCGACCAGCGACCGCAACCCCAGCGCGCGCAGCCGGCGGCACGGCAGGCCGCGCAGCGCGCGCACACCGGTGCGCCGCGTGACCGCCTCGGCGATCCAGAGCGCCAGCAACCAGTCCAGCTGCACCAGCTGCCGGCGATCGCTCACCAGATCCGCCAGCAGCGGCGCGTAGTCGGTCGCGAGCGGCGACTGCAGCGACAGGCTCTGGTTCACGACGTCGACCAGCGCTTGCGCGAGCGCCGCCTCGCTCGCGGACGATTCCGTCGACGTCGACGTTCGCAAGAGCGCCGCCGTCCGCCGTACGCGCGCGCGAAGATCGCCGGCCAGCGCCGACCATTTGCGTGGCGACAACGCGATCCCGCCGCCAAAGGAGACCGCGCCGCCCAGGAACGCCACCTCGCGCGCACCGTCGATCTGCGGCGCGGCAGCCGATCGCCGGCCCGCGCCGTTCCAGAACAGCCAGCGCACCTTGCGTTGGTTCAGGCGCAGCCCGCGCGCGGTCAGCACCGACTCCAGCGACGATCCCGCCGCGCGCAGCACCTCGAGATCCGTGTGCGCGCAGAAGATGTCGTCGCCGAATCGCGCGTAGATCAGCGCCGGGACCGCGCCCATCTGCTCGTCGAGGGGCGCGAGATAGAGGTTCGCCAGCACGTTGGTGGTCGGCGCGCCGAAGAGAACCCCGCGCCGCTCGACGCCAAGGTCGAGCGCCGGCTGCCCCGACGAAACGCTCGCGCCCTCCCCCACCGGCTCGACCTGATCGCGTGGACGGAGCTCGGCTTGCCGAGCGGAGTCCGTCGCGGGAGGGTTCGGGAACTCTCTCAGGGTTCCCGATTCGACGATCTCCGGCACGAGCAGCCGGCGGAGCATGCGCCAGTGCGGGCCGTCGTCGGGCAGGCCGGTGAGCGCGCGCAGCTCCGGCCACAGCGGCGCGCCGTCGTCGATCGGCCACGAGTCGGTGAAGTCCTGGACGTCGGCACGCAGGACGTAAAGACCGCGCTCGCGCGGATCGGCGTGCTGCCGGCGGTGGCGTGAGACGCTGCGCGCGACCGCGCGCAAAGCCGTCCACGATGAACGGCCGCGCCGGTACGAGAACAGGTTCGGCGACAGCCGCGGCTCGAGCCGGCGCGCCAGCTCGTCGGCGATCACGGCGTGCACGACCAGATCCAGCGGCGGCAACGCGACCAGCGTCCGCACCTTGCCACCCAGCTCGGCCCGCCGCAGCGTGACCGCGCTCGGCGCAAAGCTCCCATCGGCGAGCGCGCGCGCGACCAGCTGGCTCGTGCGCCGCGGCTCCTCGAGCAACCGCCGCAGGCGCACGCCATCCTGGGTGAGGCGCGCCAGCCGCGCGCCGCGCGCCCGCGCGCCCAGGCGATGCAGCTGACCCTCGATCCGCTGCGGATCACCGATGGCCTCAACGAAGTCGTGCGCGCCGATCAAAATAGGCCCCCCAGGGGATGGTGAAGAGCCCTTGCATTTCGTGAATCGGCGCCAAGACCGCAGTCTCTAACGCCGAAGCGATCCGCATTGCTGCGAGCCTGGGGGGCACCACACGATATCGCGGCGAAGCGCGAGCCGCCAAGCCCCAACGAGCAGGAATCCCGTGTGTGGCGAGCTCCGCCGCCGATTTCCGCCGCCGACCTTCACCGCTGACCTATCGCCTACGGCGGCAAATAGGTCAGCCAGGGCCTGCCGGCGTTGCAGCCCGGCGTTTCGCACTTGGTCTTCGGCGACGGCGTCCCCGGCAGGGTCACGCCGGTCGCGTAGTTGTGCGCGTCGGGATGCATCTTCGCGAACCCCGTCGGGAGGTTATAGGTCGCGACGGAAGTCGTGCGGTAGGCGATGCCCGACGCGGACGTGCCGGCGTACGCCGGCGAGATGGTGATGGCGGTCGCCGTGGGCACGGGCATCGCCGCGATCTTGTACCAGCGCCCGGTCACGGGCGGAATCTGGATGACCTGGTTGGCCTTGCCGACGAAGTTGGTCAGAGAGCCGACGACCGACGTCGAGTTCAGCGTCGCGGTCACCGTCCCCGCGCCGTTGGCCGGCGCCTCGATCGCGACCGGGATTGGCACCGTTCCCCCGGTCGTGAAGCAGAGGCCATTGCCGTGGCTGTTCACGACCAGCGCTTCGCAATCGACGGTGTGGTTGGGATAGTCGGGCCCATAGAAAAGGTGGCCGACCCAGATCAGGTTCTGGCACGGCGCCGCCGTGTTCACCGGGTGCACGAAGTGGCGCTTCATCAGAATCATGGTGTGGCCCGCGTTGATGACCCAGCTGTGACGCAACGATCGCTCATTGAACAGATAGTTGGCGCCGGCCGCCGGCCAGGACGTCGCGAAGCCGGTGCCGTAGCTGGCGTACATGCCGCCGCTCTCGGCGACCCCGACGAAGGGAATCTTGATGAACGGATTGCGCAAATAGATCGCATCGGTGCGCGCCGGAATCGCCGCCGGCGACGGGAAGGTCGCCGACACCGGGAACAGCGTTGGGTTCGCGGCGGCGAACGTCTGCGCGGCGTTGAAGTAGTCGGTGT
>Ga0265314_10002158_pt1 | contig 20578 bp, 19 predicted proteins | sample 4126metaG_FD_203106 | JGI IMG/M metagenome (GOLD analysis project Ga0265314, IMG submission 203106) | Rhizosphere microbial communities from Carex aquatilis grown in University of Washington, Seatle, WA, United States - 4-1-26 metaG | ecosystem: Host-associated > Plants > Roots > Rhizosphere >... | reverse complement strand
CCCTTCGGCCTGGGGCTACCACTCGCGTGAAACTACTTGTCCTGGTTGAGGGAACAAACGATATCGAGTTCCTGCGTCGCCTCGGCCACCTACTGCATCAGGACGATCCGCGGCTTCCCGATCTGGCCAATATGGAATTCCTGGGGGAGCTGGTGTTCGTCCCGTTCGGCGGAGGTGATGTGCGAGCTTGGTCCAACCGGCTGGCACCATTGGGTTTGCCCGAATTGCATCTCTACGACGCTGAACTCGCACCGGAAACCGCTTCTCGCATTCATTCCGCTGCAATCGTGAACCAGCGCCCAAATTGCCGCGCGTTCGTTACGACCAAACGTTGTCTGGAAAACTACTTGGCACCGGCCGCCCTGTGGGACGCCAGAGGCATCCACATTCAGTTCGGTGATCATGACGACGTTGCGGAGTTGGCTGCGAGGTGTTGCTACGAGCAATGGGTCACGGATGTCCCCTGGGAAACGTTGCCTGGGCGAGCCCGCAAACGACAAAGGGAGCGCGCCAAGCGTTGGCTCAACACGGAGGGCGCCGACCACATGGAGGCAGCCCGACTAGCCGAACGGGATCCGCTGGGCGAAGTGCGCTCCTGGTTGCGGGCCGCGGCCGACCTGGCGTCGATAGGCGGAATGTTGCCAGGAGGAATCCCAGAGTCGTGCCAGCCCGCGGGCGGACTATTTACGTAACCTCGGAGACCGATGTGATGTTGCATGATCCCGACAAGAATTTCGACCACGACGCCCAGCAACGCCTTGAAGCCTTTCTGGACTGCATTGCCTACTTGTTGGCCAAGCGATGGCTCAGAGACCAGTATCAGCGGGAAGTACCTCCACTGCTCGATGAAAGCGAAGCTGAAGCTCGGCACGAGTCAAACCGGGAGTCCGCTGAACCAATCGATCGACCATCCAATTTGGAATAGGTCGACGCCATTGATTCGTCACCATCAATTCCGCCGACCGGCTTGCATTACCCCAAGACCGGTTCGGGCAGCCATGCTACTGGTTCTTTAGCTTCCGCCCTCACTGTTTGGCTGTTGCGACTTTAGGCCGTTGACCACTCTCTCGTGAGCCGTGGCGTTTGTCGCAATTCACCGGCCGGTCCAAGTCTGCCCCACGTTAGCTATTGGCGGTTGCCCTCGCGCCGCGCATCCGAATTGTTCGCCCTCGCGTTTGCGTGGGCGGCTCGTGTGTTTCCCAACACGACCGCCCCGGTCGTCGGGGCGGTCACCAAACTCATGGAGATCGACCCGATGCTCGCTTTCGCCGAATCGAACTCGACCAACATGCCCGCCTGGCACGCCGGCTTCCTCGCCATGCTGCCCTGCATTCGCGACCGGCTCAACTTTGCCTTTTCCGGCTTCACGCCCGCGACCCGCGAGGAGGCGATAGCGGAATCGCTGGCGCTCGCGTTGGACGCCTTCATTAAGCTTTTCGAGCAGGGCCGGGCCGACATTGCCTACCCGTCAGTGCTGGCCATGTACGCCGCACGCCAATTCCGCACCGGCCGGCGGGTCAGTGGCGAATTGAAGATGAATGACGTCATGTCCCCGCGTGCCCAGAAGCTCCGCGGCATTGTTGTCAAGCCGCTCGTTCGCCGCGACCGCAGCGGCGCCTGGAAGGAGATCCTAGTTGCAGACAAGACCTGTACGCCGGCCGACGCGGCGGTCGCCAGGATCGACTTCGGCGACTGGCTCTCTCGACTCACCGATCGCAATCGGCGCCTCGCGACCACGTTGGCCGCCGGCGAGACCGGTCGCGACACGGCCCGAATGTTCGGCATCAGCACGGGCCGCGTCGCGCAGATTCGGTCCAAGCTTCGGCGGAACTGGCAGGCGTTCCAGGGCGAGCCGGCGGACGAGGCCGGCGAGCTGGCGATGGCAGGGTGCTGATCGTGGGGAGCTCCGTGACCCAGCCTGCCCCGTCGCCGAAGTGGCGGCGGGGCGGCATGGGACCGAGTCCAAATCTCGTTGAGCGCATCGCCCTCATCGTCCTGGCCGCGATCGCCAACTCCAGCGATCCTCGCTCTTCAGGCCGGCGCATTCCGCGACGAGCGTGGTTTGTACGCCGTCGAACGGGAACTAAGTAAGCGAATCGCCGCCGACCAGATTGAACTCGAACTTGAGGAGCAATACGTCCTAATTACGGCCGAGCGCCAGCGGCTGACATTACTCGCCCGATTACCAAGGAACAAACGCTCATTTCCAAAAGGAGGAACCCAAAATGGGAGCAAAGCAAAAGCTGAACAGCATCCACATGCTCGGAGGCCTGGTCGTTGCCGCCCTGGTCGGCGGAATGACCGGCTCCTGGATCGTGTTCCTGATCGTGGCCGCCGTGCTGTGGGGAACTGCCATAAACAGCGGCGACATCCGCCGGTGAGGGGCCAATCGTCCGTCCGTGCCTTGGGCCCAAGTGGTTCGGGGCACGAGGGGGCGGGCGTCGGATGGGAAGCCGCAAGCTGGTAGCTTGCGGCTTTTTCTTACCTATCACCATGTTTCCAAGTCTTGCACCATATGTGCTTCATTGGCGGCGAGTTGAACGGGATTCCCAACAGCATCGCATAGAGGATCCAACCCAAGGTGGACATCCGCATCGAAAACGATAACGTTCTAGATCTTGCGCACAAACGAAAAAAGCATTCCTAGAGTTGATAGTGGTTTTGCCAAAAACAACGCTACCAACCCTGAGGACTGCTATGTCAAGTGTAGAACAAGAATCGGAAAATGCGAGTTTACGGGATGCAATTCGGATCGACGAGCGGCAGGTCGGCCGGCATCTGGACGAGCTGGTCCGCGGCTCTGTGGAACAGGCGCTGAACACGATGTTGGACGCTGAGGCAGACGAGCTTTGCGGCGCGAGAAGGTACGAACGGACTCCGGAGCGACTCGACACGCGCGCGGGACACTACGAGCTGGCGTTCTTGACCAAGGGCGGCGAGGTGAAGCTGCGCGTACCACGCCTGCGAAGCTTGCCGTTCGAGACGCAGATCATCGAGCGTTACCAGCGGCGCCAATCCAGCGTCGAGGAGGCGATGATGGAGATGTATCTGGCGGGTGTCTCCGTGCGGCGGGTGGAAGACATCACCGAGGCTTTGTGGGGCAGTCGCGTCAGCGCGAGCACGGTGAGCGAATTGAACCAGAAGATCTACTCCCAGATCGAGACTTGGCGGAACCGGCCGCTCGAAGGGGAACACGTCTACGTTTACCTGGACGGGATCTGGCTAAAGCGTTCGTGGGGCGGGGAGATCAAGAACATTGCGGTGCTGGTCGCGATCGGCGTGCGTGCCGACGGTCACCGCGAGATTCTAGGCGTCGCTGAGGGGCTCAAGGAGGATACGGAGAGCTGGCGGGAATTCTTGCGGTACTTGAAGCGGCGAGGCCTGAAGGGCGTGCGGCTGTTCATCAGTGACAAATGCATTGGGCTGATCGAAGCGTTGGGAGAGTTCTTCCCCGATGTTGCTTGGCAGCGTTGCATGGTCCATTTTTACCGCAACGTGTTCACCGTCGTCCCCAAGGGGAAGGTTAAGGAGGTAGCCGCGATGCTCAAAGCGATCCATGCCCAGGAAGACCGCCAGGCGGCGCGGGGGAAGGCCGCGGCCGTCGCCGAAAAGCTCGACGCCATGAAGCTGGGCCAGGCTGCCGCCACGTTGCGTACGGGCGTCGACGAGACACTCTCGTACATGGCGTTCCCGCGCGAGCACTGGATCCGGATCCGTACGAACAACGTGCTGGAGCGGATCATGCGCGAGATTCGCCGGCGAACCCGCGTGGTCGGAAACTTTCCCGACGGCCAATCGGCGCTGATGCTGGTCGCAGCCAGGCTGCGCCACATCGCGGCCACGAAGTGGGGCAGTCGGCAATACCTGGATATGTCACGATTGCGAGAACAGGAGAACGAGGCACAAACGGCCATGTCCGCATAGGCCGCACAATCGAACCCCCTTCCCCTTAAGGGGAAGGGGGGTACATCAACCGAAGGACTGCCCAAAATCCAATGTGCGCATCTTGACGGACGCTACCTCGAAAACTTCCGCGATCCCGCCTGACCGGCAGGTCGCGGGCGTCAGTTACGCGTGCTCGGCGAATGGGCGAATGCCCGCCACGCTCACGGCCGGCTGCGATAGACCATCCTCACGCACCAAGGCGCGCACGATCCAAGCCTCTTCCAACAACTGCACGGGCCGGCTGTTCACGTTCAGCACGTACATCGCGGCTTTGGCCGCGCTGGCGTCGCCCGGCAAAAGGAGTTCCAGCGATACCTCGATGAAACCAACGCTGCGAAAAAGGAACTGTCCGCTGCGGGCCTCCTGCGTATGGCAACGAGGTTAGGGGGGACTAAACGCCATCGGTCCAATGGAACTACGGTAGGGGTCGCGGGTGGCAATGTGGGCTTCCCGGAGAGCAACGGAACGGAAAACGGCAACGGCACGGCCGGTCCGTTGAATCGAGGAGGCAACACTAAACGTTCCGCCGTCAATGACAAAAGCACGTTTCGGACATTGTTAAGGAGGCCAAGAACCATCTTGATCTTATGACAAGGATTTTGGATCCTATCTGCTCAAACGGACGGGCGGAACTGGGCCGCGCCGAGCGCGATCACGTGCGACGGTTGCTTGCCGAAACGGCAGCGTTGTAATGGCTGAAGGAAACGCGTCGCTCTTGCATCTTGCATCAGGTACAAGAGATAGCTGCGAACCTGATCCTGGTCGAGGTGTTCGGGGGACTGTCGGTAGTGCTGTGCGAGGCTGGCGACATGGGTCACATAGTAACGGATGGTGGCCGGCCAGCGGTTTCGGAGCAACGAATCCTGGATCAGACGTTAGCGGAGAGGTGTCATGACTGCAGCCGGGGAGCAATGGAGAACATCGTCTACAACCATCCCAGCATGATTGGGAAGACGCCGGCGCGCAAGTCATACAACCGTTATCATCCTTACAACCCGCCCTCAAGTATTTCGCAGCTTCCTTCTTGGCAATAGGCTGCGCCGGCCGCCGCGCAGCGGCTTAGTCCAATGGCTTTTTTGTGACACCGGGGCCTTGACTCGCAGGTTCACCGCTTGTCGAATGCACTGTGCTTCTTTCCGGGAAAGTGTGTTTAACTTTTGTGACCGGAAGGGATTATGAAATTGGGCGCTGCCCTTAAAACAGTAGGACGTACTCGTGCCAGAATCAGACGGCCTGGTGCCACAATCAAAAGGCCTAAAGCGGGTAGCAAGAGCGTTTGGCGGTTTGGCCTTCTTGCTAATTGTATTGCGAATGGTCATCCCTAAGTTGGTATTTGATACCACGTCGTTATCCCTGTTCGGAATTGCTGCGGCCTGTTTTTTGCTGCCTTATCTCCCCCCGCTCAAGCGATTGAAAATCCTTGAAATTGAAGCAGAATTTGAAGCGCGTATCGAAAAGGCGGTTGACGCCCTCGCGCGAACGGTTAACGAAGTCGAGAAAAAGCCATCGGCACAAGCGTTGCCGCTTCGGTCGAAGAAGGAGGAAATTGCTGGCCCCTATCCTCCTATGTGGCAAGAGTACGTCAGGGAGTATCAAGCCATTCTGACTTCGACGGCAACGAATACCGAGAAAATCATTGCCGCCAATGTCCTGCTTGAGAAAATGATCCAGACTGCCGCCGTTGACCTCGGCCTAGACGCGCACATTACTCGTGGACCGACAGCTCGCATTATTGAGGAACTGGCTCGGCAGGGATTCCTCACCGCGCCAGAGTGTGAGGCGTTTAGGGAGATGAGTGACATTCGCAATTTGGTTGTGCATGGGGGCGTCGAAGCTAGACCAACGGATAGGCAGACAGGTAGAGTGCTTGACTTGCTCTATCGGCTGGTGCGCACCTTTGCTTAAGAGGGTGGGGGTTAAAAGCGCGTCACGGTCTTTACTATTTCCAAGATGCGAGTTTTCGCCTCGGCGGGCAGCGACTTCCACCGTTCGACGACCGCCGCCAAGTCGGGCGACTGATTTGCCAAAAACGCCAAGACAGAATCCGCGTTTTCCGAAGTCGTTGGTAGCCCATTCGTGCCGCCGATACCATGCCAGACTTCTAATCCGCAGGTTGCAGGTTCGCGTCCTGCCGGGCGTGCTTTGTAAGTAGATGCAAGGCAGTGACTTGCAGTTATCTGCGATTCGGACGACGCGTCAAGCTTCGTCCCTTGGGGAGAATTTGGGGACATGGCCGGCCTGACATCGCACTCACGTTGGGCGCCGGTTCGAAGGTCGGTTACGCGGCTTGGTGGACACTTGTGTTGGTGGGAATCGGCAACCCAGTCCGGCTTCAAGGACGGGCGTGTTTTTACAGGGAGACGACGGCGTAAACGCGACTCCCGAGCCGCCGAGCCGCCGTACGAACGTCCAGCGGCGTGAGTCCCTTGCCTTGACTAGTGGTCCAGTCCCCAAGATGTTCCAAACTGTCTTGGGCCACGCCGGTTTGAAATGCCAAGTCAATGGGGGCGCCCTGTGGCACTCGCATGTTCGGGAAGAATGCAAGGCGGGCAAGTCCTGCCGCGTCATTATAGCCCTGTGGGGTTACACGCAATGCCTGATCCTCGTCACGCGAATTCACCCGACCGCGAAACTCTGCCGTAATCGCCGCCGCAGGACGCGGCCAGTATTTCACGACGGCCTTGATGGTTGCCAACAGGCTCGCCGAAGGGGCATAGCTATCGCGAATTGCTTCGATAACCTCAAAGTTCAGCGAGTTGCGCATCGCCAATCGCTGGACAATCGGCCGGAAGGCTGGTCCATAAAAGGCAAATTCGGCCGCCACCGAATCAATGAGGGCCTCGACAGGGTTGCTGGCCTCGAATTGATGCCGACGAAAGGGCAAGATTCCTTGCGGCGGCTCTGCGATCCGATGCGATAGCTCATGAAACCGATTCCAATAGGCTTTCGCGGCCGTGTCCTGTAGGTTCAAGACAGCGACCCAGCGGTCAGGTGCGCGCTCTTCGGCATTCATCCGCTCGAATAGCAGCGCATCCACGCCTGGTTGACGCAGTTCTCCCCGCAACTGCGCGAATCCGATTTCCTTCTTTCCCCTAAAGTATCGATCCTCCAGTTCCACAATATCATGCGGACCATGAACCTCCTCGAAGGTGAGGCAAAGGTGTTCGCCAAGTCCCAGCGCGATCTTTTCGCCCGCGCAGGGCAGAAGCTTGTCGATGACCGGCGCGATCCGGGCCAGACAAGCTGACGCAACATCGGCGCCGAAAGAGCGGTCTTCAAAGCGGCTCTTGACATTGAGATGCTTCGCGATTGCATCCAAGCGCATCAAATCCTGGCCAGTTGGCTTTCGTAGCCTCGCCATTCGACTCTCCTAACAATCGGGCAGATAATTCTTCACTTGGTCGTAAAACCGAATCCATTCATCCACGCCCCATTCGCCTTGCTCGGCCTTCGACCTGCGGGCCGTCAGCGACCGCTGTCCCTGCAGCAGAGTGAGAGTCGCGCGGTGCGAAAGGTTCAGTTGGTCGGCCGCGGCTGACAGCGCGGCGGGAATCGGTATCACATTCTCGCCGGACACCGTCTTCGTCGCCTCGCCAAGCAAGTCATCCAAGCTAAGTCCCAGCCCTTCTGCTATCTGCATCAGCTTATCAACCGAAACGGCCGAAAGACCGCGTTCGACCTCCGACAGGTAGCCGGCGCTGACGCGCGAACGCTTCGCAAGCTCTTGAGCTGTAATGTCTTGAGTCTGCCTCAGCCGTTTAATGCGGCGGCCGACCTCTATGCGGTCGTATTTCTCTGGCAGCACAAACCTGATCCTCCGTTATAAAAACCCTTGCCTTCATTCGCCATAGCGAGTAAAATTCGCCATAGAGAATTAATGTCGTTGTGGCGATTGATCGCAACCTATACCGAATCTACCGCCGATTTGGTCCATTGTCCAGTACCGGTTTTACCGCTCCTTGCCAAGGCGCCGCCCGGCAAACGATGGCAGTTTCTAACGTCTTTACTTAAGGAGATTTTGAATGAGCGAGCACGCGCAGGGGCATGGCGAACACCACGGAGAAAGGCTCCAGAGTCACGCGGACCGCGGTGTTCACGACATCAGGGTCACGGTTTTTGCGCCTTCCCAGGTCGAGCCGAAGAGGTTCACCTGGCCGCAGACGTTAAAGGTGGGTGTAGCGGCGGCCGAGGCGGCGAGGGCATTCGGCTTGGACGTCGAATCGCCGACTTTTCAAAAAGGTGAAGAAGTACTCGACCGGGAAAAGACGCTGGTGGGCGCTCACGTAAAGGACCATGACGAGCTTGAACTTGTCAGTGCCGGCGGCGGTGTTTAATGCAAGTGTCCAAGGACGTTACCATCGCCGTCGTTGAGGGCGAACTGCCGGCCGCTCAAGCATATACCAGCCGGCATGGCTGGCGGCTGGACTGGCAACCTGAACACCTGACGCTGTTCGCCGACGGGCATCACCCGGCGGACAAGTCGCCAATGCGGTGGAAGGGTGACGTTAACAACTATCGTGCGCTGCCGCCGATTTGGTCCTGCTTCCACGGCGAAATGAAGGAAAACGAGCTTGTTTGGAAGCCGCGTTTTCCGAAAGGCGGCGCGCTTCCTGGTGGTGCAGCCTCCATTTTTCACTCGTCGGGCGTGATATGTGCGCCATTCAATCGCCTTGCGTATACAGAGCATTCGGGGCCGCATAGTGACTGGGGCGGGTCGGCGAACTGGCTTAACGTGCGAGGAAAGGTCCGGGCCACCACACTGGCGGAAATGCTCGCCCAGATTGTCGTTGACCTCACCTGTAGCCCAGGATGGCAATAATGCCTGTTCACCGACTCACTCCGCTGCCCACCTCCCGCAACCGGGGCCGTTTAATCGTTCCGGCGTCCGTGATTGCCGCCACCAAAGCCGCGCTACAAAGGTTCCACGGTCCCGACGGGCGGCATGAGGGGCTCGCTTACTGGATGGGGAGGCGCTGCGACGCAGATGCCTTGGTCATGAGCGCCGTCGTCCCGGCATCCGATCATGGCCGGCAGCACGTCTTCGTCGGCGAAGCTGAAGTGGGGAAGATGAGCCGCCGAGCACGCTCCGTGGGCTTGGCCATCGTCGCTCAGGTGCATTCGCACCCCGGAAGCGATACTCGCCATTCCGATGGTGACGACAAGCTGATACTGATGCCGTACGAAGGCTTATTTTCGTTGGTGGTCGGTAACTATGGAGACGGCAGCCTTTTGCCAACTCAGGGTGCGGGTCTTCACCAGTACCAGGATCGACGCTGGGTTCTGATCGCGCCCGCTCCATCCGACGCTGTGATTGTTGTTCCTGAAATCCTGCAGGCCGGGATATGACCGACGAAGAACGCTTTTACCTGGAGCGGGATCTCCGGACGCGCGAGTGCGGCGTTGCCGATGGTTTTCACCATGTTGTTCGGGTAGTTGTCGGCGCCGATGCGGCGCAGTCGCCGGGAGGCCAAGCCATGGTCCTGGCCTTGGTAAATATGCTTGCCCGAATCCATCGTAGCCTACAACTCGATATTCCTTCCGTTGGATTGCTCACGCGATGTCTGATTCCGGCGAATTACCTCGATGTGGCCGCCGCGGGGTTGGCGCGTGCGATTGACCCGTACATCCGGCTTGACGCCGGCCCGGCCTCCGCCCATGCCATCGGTATCGGCGCCGCTGCACCTTCTGGCTTACCCTGGTATGCCGGCGCCGATGGGCAGATAGCAATCATTGACCAGCGGCCTGTGGGCGTTCCGCCAACACCATGCTTAACTTTGGGCGGGGCGCTGTCGGCTTGCTTGGCGGCTGCGGCGGTTCTACGCCAGGTTCTCGGTGTCGAGCAACGCCCCGTACGTCTGTCGGCGTGGAACTACCACGACGGAGACGATGCCGAGCGTGGGCCAGATTCACTTGGCCCGTTGGATGTTGGAGACGTACTGCAGATTGGTGCAGGGGGCGTTGGTCTCTGCCTTTCCTACTGGCTACGCGAGTTTGGCGTCGTTGGTACCTGGCGCATCGCCGACCGGGATGATGCGGTGGTTCACAACACGAATCGTTGTCTTGGGTTGCTTGCCCGCGACACTGCTTGGGCTGGCGGCGCACCACGCAATAAAGCAGTCGTGGCAGCCCAACTCTTCGGCGCTCTTCCCCATGCCTGCTGGTACGACGAGCTCGATCACGATACATTCAAACCCGACCTAGTCCTGCCGTTGGCCAACGAGAGAAACGTTCGTCATGCCATTGCGTGCCGTGGGGAGCCGGTGATTCTGCACGCAACCACGTCACGCACTTGGGAAGCTCAACTGCATCGGCATCGACCTGACTCAGATGACTGCATTACGTGCCGGATGCCAAGTCCGACATCGGAAGTTGCGTTTGGTTGTGCCACGGTTCGGCTGGAAACGTCGACAGCCCTGCCTTCGACGGACGCGGCTCTGCCGTTCCTGTCAGCTACCGCCGCGCTGCTGCTGGTGAGCGGACTGTATCTACTTCAATTTGAGCAAATCGCTGACGAGCCGTATAACTTTTGGGCCGTCTGTTTCCGCGATGTGCGTCGGCACGTGCGTCGTGCGATTTGTTCGTGCCGTGATGGTTGCGCCACGGTATTACCCGGGAACGTTCGTCGTCGTATCCACGTTGGGCGGCGGTGGTCGCATCTCGATCATTGGGCCTAGCCCTAGCTGCATTCCCTCACTTGCGAGGGTTTTCTCAAACTGCTTCTCAGGTATGCAGGCAAACAACTTTACCGTAATGGGGGGCCTGTCGTGATCTCGACATGCGCCAAATAATTGCCGGCTACCTCTTCATATGTGCGTCATCCGACGCCTTGATTCACCCTAGTTGCCGCCCGTTCTTTGCCAAGAGCGCTCGAACATCGCTCAGGTAATACGACTCCTGAACGTGATGACTTTCGTGGAAGGCCGCTTCCAGGTTGTCGAGGATCTCTGGTGTCATTTGAGTCAACCGCTCGATCTGCGGGCCGATATAATACCGGATCGACTCCCAAGAGTTTGCATGGCGAAGTCGGAGGGAAGTCACGATTCCGATTCGCACCCTCGTCGTGGGGTGCTTCGCCAAGACATCGAAAACGGTATCCGCAATCCTCAAGACGTTTCCGTCTCCCCCCGGAACCCCTTGGAACCGGCCGACGAATCCTCGTGGGTCCTCGCCTGCCCATACAGACACCGCCAGACATGGGCGACCTAATGCCCATCCCACCTCTTGATTGCACCAATAGCTCTGCGAAAAGCCTGGCGTCAACAACGCAAGAAGTGCGTCCATTGATTTCAGCGACGCTTCGATCTCGTTTTGCCAATCGGCCGACGGCTCAATGTCAGCGTGAGCGACAAATCCGTCGATCCCATATCGATCGTGAAGTATCTTAGCGATCGCAGACGCGAACTCATGGAACGCGGAGGTGTGGCTGATGAACAGGCGAAAGTAGTCGTGTTCCCATGCCATGAAGCGACCCCGGTGAGGTTGCGATTACGGACCCTCTTTGTGAAGATAGGCAATATTGGACTCGTAAATGGACCTGTAGGCTTGGGCATACGGGTTTAGGAGCACGCCGATATTTTTAGCGCGACACACCGACCAGAATCGGTCGAATCCGTCCAGCAGAGCCAGGCCAATGCGCACCAATTCGCTTTTGCTGAGTTGCCCCGCGCCGACGGACGGATCTTTAGCAACCGCGTCCCAACTCTTGTGGGCAACGAATGTGTGAGTCGAACGGTACTGGGCACTCGGATTCGGTGGCAAGCAGCTTGGCTGCGACGAAGAACCGGGAAAATTGGTTACGACGATCGTGTCGGGGCGCCCGTGATCCCGTCCAATGAAGAAATCGTCGAGTGAGCGGATTTGAATGAGAGCGTTCATGTGATGAGCCTCGACGTTACCGTCGATTTCAGCAGCGGAAGGCTTGGGATAGCCAATACAACTGCGCACCGCGCGAAGTGATGCAGAAAGAACCATCGCGTCATAGAGAATGCGACGGAAGCCGTCATCCAAGTCACGAGCCGTGGACATTGTAGATCAGACACGCTGTGAGGTAAAAGCAAACGGCTCAGCGGCATGCGATCCGCTCGATTTTGAATCCAGCGCGTCTGCCATTCCGCCACTCCGGCTTGGTGCTGCGGTGATGTTGGTTTCGCATTGCAGGGTAAGGATTTACGCTGTTGTGCGGGCCAGTTCACCTTGCACTCGCATTGTAACAAAGGGGCCGTGGCATGGGAAGCATCTGTACCAAGACTGTGCCAAATCGGGTCCCAGTGGTTGCCGCTACGGCGAATGGTCGGCGATCTTCGAGCTGTACATGGTCAAGGCAAAGATAGGCAAAGATGATTTCGATGGAAGAGCCAGCAGCGACGAGAGCGTGTTGGCATCAACCTGGGGAGGCGGCACGATTGTAGATGCGGCGGTTGTGGTACTCAACGTATTTTGGATCGATCAGAGTTTTCTGTCGTTGGCCAGCGGTTGGCGTCTCAGCGACGACGAGCTGATCGTCTATGGACTACAGCTTGACGAACTGGCTCGCCACGTGCCGTTCCCTCGCCACGTGTTGCGCCAGCGTCGGACGGACCCAGAACACCATCCGGAAGAACAGGACCGCCGACAACAATACGAGTTGCTGCGGCAAACCTTCGCCGAGTTGGGTCCGATCGGCCAGCGGTTCTTCGAGGGACTGCTGGCCGCCCACCGTCAGGGGAAGGCGCAAGCCCGCCAGATCTTGGCGCTCCGCGCCCACTACCACCAGCACGATCTGGTTGCGGCCATGTCCGTCCATGGCTATCGTGTCTGCTATCGGACGAGCGCGAAGTTGGTGCGTGATTTGGCCAAGCGCCGGGTGGACGACTCGCTGCCCAAGCGGCTGCGTTACTACGGACGCTTTGATCTCTTGGTCATTGACGAATTCGGGTTCGACAGGTTGGAACGCAGCGACACTCCGCAGGCGTCGAGCCTGCTGTACAAGGTGATCGAGGCCCGCTACCCCGGCCGTAGCACGGCCCTGGTGACGAACATCGATTTCGAGGCCTGGAGCGACTACCTCGGAGATCCGCCGCTGGCGATGGCCTTTCTGGATCGAGTGGTGGATGGCGCCATCGCGATGAAGATCGAAGGCAAGTCGTACCGCGCGCACCGCGCTCGCGGTCAGGACCAGAAACCGCTGGCCGACCAGAAACCACCAGCCGACCAGAAGCCGCTGGCTGATCAGAAGCCGCCAGCCGAGCAGAGGAAGCCGCCGGCCGAGTAGATCCCTTCCGCCCGCCCACCTATGCCCGGCATCGACTACCGTGCGCTGCGCGCCGTTGTTTCTCTGGGGCAGGTCTTGGAGCTATTGCGATTCCAGCCCGTGAATCGGCAGGCCAGGAAGGTTCGCGGCCCCTGTCCAATCCACGATCCCAACGGCAAAGGTGAACGCCGCTGTTTCTCGGCCGACCTTGAAACGAACCGCTTCAAGTGCTTCGGTTGTGGGAAGGGTGGAAATCAGCTTGACCTTTGGCGACATGCTCGCGAGCTCCCGCTCTACACCGCGGCGCTTGACCTCTGCGACCGCGCCCACATTGAGCCGCCCCAACTCACCTCGCGTGCCGTCAAGCCAGCATCCCGCCAGCAAACCCCCGACGCCCCTCGTTCGGCAACCGGGTGACCGGTACCAATTTGGCCGCCAACGTGGTACCGATTCCGACCGCCGCCGACATCTCGGATACTCTATTCTAGCTCACTCTTCTTCTCCTTCATCCGCCTCTCGGTGAGCAACTCCTTGAAGAAAGCCCGTTCGGCCGACATCCCTTTTGTTGCCGCTGGTGTGTCGGTTGTCGCGCAGAATGACGCACGGCACACCTATTGAATTCGGACGTTCCAGTCCGCCACGGCACCTCAGCAAGAACTGGGCCTTTCCCCATGCCGTACGAAAACTCGCCGAAACCATTTCGACACTACGGCCGTGTCTATTGCGCTGCGCCCGTCGTGCCCTGCGCGAGATTTACGCCAAATATCCCTGGTACACTTGTTTTTTTAGCGCAAGCACGGGGCCGCCCCAGGCAACTCATCGTCGGCCCCGATCTTTGAAGTCTTCCCGGCCAGCTTCCCATTCGAGGCCTTCCAGTTCCTTCAGCAGGCGGGCTTCGGTTACCGCCGGATCGCCGGCCACTACCTTGCCCTCTCTGATCTCCTGCAGTTGCTGCCAGATTTCCAGCCAGCGGCCTCGGCGTTGCTTCGGCGTTATCCTCTCTTCAATTCGCGTATCGGGCGAAGCCTCCATCACTTCTGCGTTCTTCAAGCACGGTCCGAGAATCCGGCCCATGGCCGAACCCCGCGGAGCATCGAGCCTGTCCCCATCGGTCGAAGTCAGTCGCCGCACCCAGAATTCGAGCTGGTCCAGGGCGTTGGCGAAGTTCATGCGGTGCGCGGCGTACCCGCGCCGATAAAGCGCGGCGTGGCCGTTGTACGCGACTTCCACCAGATTCTCCGGAGGCAGCCGGCTTTGGGCCAGTAATTGGCGGCTATACGCGATCGGCACCATTTGGTCGAGCGGGCAATGAAGAATGACAGAACCGGGCGGGGCATCGCAATCGGAGGAGAGCGTCCAAACGAACCGAACGCCCATGGCGATCCGGCTCATCCGGCGGACGATCGGCAGCGAAGCCATGATCGCCCTCGCGCTTCGTCGCCAAAACGGTGACACGAGCAGGAGCTTCGCTCGGGGGCAGTTCAACCGCAGCGCCACAGCGCCGCCGAAACTGCATGCGACGATTAGGTCCGGTTGAAAGAGGTTGGACGCCGATTGGGCACGTTCGAGGATTTGCAGGAAACCCGGTTGATCGAGACGCCGTAGCAAGTTGGGGTCGTGTAACACGGGAGCGAACACCCTCGTGCGCTCCGTCATTTGCTGGAGCCGTTCGACTTTGAGGCCGGGAGCGGCATGAATGCCATGCAAGTACAGGATCTTCATACGCCCTTTCTCCTTCAGGCGTCCCAGTTGTCAGGGGGTTTTCGTCAGAACCTCGATTGTACCGTAGGCCGACGTGCACGTCAGCGACTGCGAGAGTCGCATTGGCCGTGGCTGGTGTGGCTCGACCCTCGTAAAACCGAATGTCAGGAATTCGTCGAGAACCAGATGCGGCTGAAAGGGGCCGACATGGCTGGTCTCAAACCAACGAAAGTTTAAGTGCCATTCGGACCGCTCCCTTCTGCATGTCTCGTGTCCCTACGCCAGATCTTTAATTACTATCGGCGGACGCGGGAAGCTCCCTCCCAAAAGACGGCTCGCGATACCTCCAAGCGTCGACGCGACAGGTCGAAATCTTCTTGCCCCTGCGGTCAATATAGACCCACTCGCCTCCCTCCCACCATTGTGGCCCGTCGTCTGTCGTTTGAAACTCACCACCGACGTGGATTCTAGCGAGCCCGCCGTGAAAGTCCTCGGCATCGTTCCACAACCCCTCACCAGTGTGTCTCTCACAAGCGACCGTGCCGGCGCGGTCAACAAAACGCCATTCTCCATCAAGCAAAACGCGGCAAAGGCCTTCCGAAAACGACCCACCGTCGTCGTAACGCGCACTTATAACTATCCGCCCCAACGTATCAATATACCCCACCTTACCGATATCCTTCACTGCCGCCAGCCCTTCGGAAAACGGCCAAACCGTCTCAAATCGCTGCCATTGAAGCAACCTGCCGCGTGTATCAACAAACGCACCATTCAAGGTTCCGGAAGTCTTAGACTCAAGCTCGACCGCAAGCATGCCGTCAACGAAGAGGGCGTCAAAAACTGGCGAAGCGACTCCATTCAGCCGAAACGCAACGTCACCATTCTCGCTAATATATGCATCGTGGTCCTTGTCACGTTCTCGAACTCGAGCCAAACCGCTGCCAAAGCTACTAACATATACATATGACAATGGAATGACGAGGCGCCCACTTCTGTCAACAAAGCCCCAACGTAGGGTCTTACCTTCCGCGTTCGCTGCTCTGACCGTTGTATCTACCTTCGCTACGGCTGCGAAGCCTCCGGAAAAATTGTTAAAGCTTTCATAGGACGGATGTATAACAACACGGCCACTCAAGTCCACACACCCGAAGTGACCGTTATGACGAAACCACGCCCGTCCTTCACAGAATCGCCCAACTGGCGCCGCGCCGCTTGGTAGCCTAACACACAGTGATCCGTTGAGATCAATATATCCGGTAGCGTCGTCAGTTTGGACAGCGGCCCTGTCCTCAAAAAAATCATGCGCGATCGTGTACCTCGCCTCGATCACAACATTTCCAGCGCCGTCGTAATAGCCCCAGCGGCCATCGGATTCAAATGGGTGTAAAATCTGACTTGTCTCCATGGGCTGTGCGCGTAATATCCTGCTGTCAAGTCCCTCCCCGGCCGAAACTGCAATCATAGCCAAAAGAGGATACGTTGATCGCAGTGAGAAAGAGTGGGTAGTTGTTCTGTTATTGTTCATTCGGAACGCTTCGGGTCTGGGGCCACCGGACACAGTCAATCTATCGTAATCTCGGGCTGGTTGGAAATTGTTGCTAGTCACTCCACGTTGGAGATTTGAGAAAAGGTCGCGTCCGCCGGGCGTTGCTGACTTCCGATCGGGTCTAAGCTACATGGAAAGTGGACTAGCCTGTCATTCGGTGCAACGCTGGAAAAACCATGCTGGCGCCCGAGGAATTATAACTAGTCTTCCAGTTCCGTCAAAGTTTCACTTGAAATTGCAATTCAGGAATCAGGCAACGCTATTTAGAATCTTTGGGTCCTATTCCGCCAGGGCAGAACGTTCTAGCGCGAACAAACGGATTGGCCCACGCGTACAGTCTATCGATCTCTTGTTGAATCTGTTGTTGCGTGAGCTTTGCTGGATCGCAATGGCCTGGGCACGAACTCCGCAGGACGCGCCGTACGCATCCCCAAAACCAAGTGCAACCGGTCGCGCAATAGTATGCTTGCAGTTCTCGCCGCAACGAGTTTTGACACGTGTCGTCCGAGAGATACGGATTGTTCCGCGGCCGGCAGAGACGCGATTGTCTTGCGTGTAGGAGTTCATGGCAAAGCGTCGCTTCCAGGTCGGCAAGCGCGCGCGCCTGGTCCCTTGATGAGGCTAGAACGAGTGTACTCGCGCAAACACGGATACTATTCGTGCGGGGCGAATAGAGTGCGTTGTATCTGCAATCCAGGTCGCAGGCGGGCATATTCTCCGCGACGTCGCCGCAACGGAGGCCATTAAGTGTATTGTTCTTAAAGGGCGTGAGGAATGCGCGGCACGCCCGCACTCGTGGGCTATCCCAAGCCATTCCGAGAATTGACGTACAGCACTCATACGTACAGCCTGTGGGTGGCTGTGGTTGTGCTGCCTGTTCCGTTTTGAGTTCTCCTCGGGTGCGACAGACACCCGCCTCGAGATGTTCCTCCTCTCCCGTGGCTGGATCTGTAAGAGTGAGAGGCAAGAGGCCGCTTGGATCTACCCGGCAAAGCGGGCTGTTATCAACGTAAAGAAATAGATTCGGAGAAATCTCAAGTCCTGCAGGGTCTGTGCTGGCAAACCTCCCAAATGCCACATGGTAACGCCGCGCGTTGAGGTGGCAATCGAAGGTGTCCCGATTGAAGTAGTACCCGAGCGATCCGACGTACCGAAACGGGTTGACTGTCGTTCCCTCAAGCAAGATCTCCCCAAATGCCTTGTAGATGTACGTGTCGGTCGCAGCCTCAGCCGTGCTCGTCAGGCGATCCGTTGACCCCAGCGGATCGAAGATGTGGTAATGCGGGACGAGCAATCGATTCTGGCTGACGAGGTCGCCGTACACACTGGGCGACGACGTATAGACCACCTGTGTCGCGTTCGTCTGATCGGTTTCCAAAAGTAACTTCTGGTCATCATAGATTTGCTTCGTCGTGCCGGAGCTGTCCTGGATTTGGACGCGCTTGCCGTCGCCGCTAAACGTAAAGGTGTTGAGGATGCCCGATGGGAGGGCGGCCTTGACGAGCCGGTTCTCGTAGTCCCAGGTGTTGGTCGTCGTGCCCCCTCCCGCCGGCGCGACCTCCAGTCGCTGGTTGCCGTTTTGGTCGAATGAAAACGTCGTTGTGCCAGCGGCAGCGATGACCTTGATCGTCTGGTTCGCGGCGTCGAAGGTGGAGGTGGTCCGCGCGCCGCTCTCGATCTTCAACGTGCGGTTTCCGGCGGGGTCATACGAATATGTCGTGTCATAGGCATACGTTGTTCCGCTACGATGTTCACGCGTGAGCTGATAGATCGCGTCATAAGTCCAAGAAACGCGCGTTCCATCGGCCTCGACCCGGTTGACGCGATTCTTCGCGTTGTCCCACGAATCGCGAAAACTGGAGAGCGTCGTCCCGGACGAATGCAGGCTCGCCAAACGAATGAGGCGATCGGCGGCGTCATACGCCAGGCTCACACGGACCCCATTCGCCAAAAGTTGCACAGTTTGGCGGCCTGCAGCGTCGAACGTCCAGGAAGTGCGGTCACCGTCGGCATTCTGCAGGGCGACGCATTGGTCGCGATTCGACCAGGAATAGGTGACGATCCCCGCGTCTGGGTTCGTGAGCGTACGGCGGCGCCCCGCACCGTCCCACGTGACCGTGACCGTTTTCAAGGCGGGATTGACCACGGCAAAAGCCCTGTTCAACGCGTCGAAGGTCGTCGTGTACGATCCGGTGCTGTCAAGCAAAACCCGGCGGTTCCCGACAGCGTCGAAGACCTGTGTAACCCTCGAACTATTAGGATAGTGGATTCCAACGATTTGTCCAGCATTGTCGAAGACCTGACTGACCAGAAAACCGCGGGCGTCAATGCGGACGATGGGATGCGAGGCCGCATCGAACGAGACGGTTTGCACCCGCAAGAGCGGATCGGTCTGGGTTACCTTCTGGTCGGCCTTGGAATAACCGAACGAGAACCTGTTGCCGCGAGCATCAACCAGCGCCACGTTGCGATTCGCTGCATCGAAGACGTCCGTCGCGCGGAATCCCAGAGCATTCACGGTCGCCACCGCGCGGCCTGTGGGATCGAAAATCGTCGTGACCGCGTTGTTATTGGCGTCGCGGACAGAAACTATTTGGCCGGCGGCATCAAACGAGCTCGTAACTCGATGCAACAAGGGATCGATCGTGGCGCGCCGCCAGCCGGTGGCCAGGTAGACACTGGTAACGATGTTCCGGAGGGCGTTCTGGACAGAGACGTTTCGATTCAACACGTCCCATCCGAGCGATGTTCTGGACCCAAGGGCATCTATTCTTGCCCGGGTACGGCCGAGCGCGTCCAGCACGCTGGTGACCACGGCGCCGATGGGATTTGTCACGGCCACAAGCTGCGACGCGGCGTCCCATGAATTGGTGGTTCGGAATGAGAGGGCATCGACGGTAGCGCGGACCCGCCCGGCCAAATCAAAGAGCGTGCTGCTGCGCCGGCCAAGCGAGTCTTCCACAAACACGTTTTGGCCGGCGTCGTCGTAGCCGATCGTCGTGATGAAACCAAGGCCATTAATTGTCGCGATAGTCTGGCCGACCGGGTCGAAGATCGCCGAGTTCCTCCGGCCAAGCGGATCAATGCTTGCAACGGGCTGCGACGCGGCATCGAATACGGTCGAATACCTGAAGCCCAAGGAGTTGATCGTCGCCTTGCCGCGCCCAGCCGCGTCAAAAACCGCAGTCGTGACGAAGCCCAGACCATTCGTTGACGTGATCGGCCTCGAGGCGGCGTCGTAACCAGAGCTAACACGGTGCGAAAGTGGATCGACGGTCGCACGGACCCGAGACGCTGCATCGAACAGAGTCGTCCACGTGAATCCTAACGGGTTGGTGCGGCTGACATTACGACCGTCGTTGTCGTAACCCATCGTCGCCCGGTTGGCCAGTTGGTCAATGGTCGCCCGTACATGCCCATCGGCCAGGTACACGGTGGTCATCAAGCCACCCAGAGCGTCTTGCACGGATGTCTGCCGGCCCAGCGCATCGCGGCCAATCGTGGTGCGTGCACCCAGGGCGTTCACCGTGGCGCGGACCAGCCCGCGAGCATCGAATACCGTGCTGCTCACGAAGCCCAGCGGGTTTTGCACGGCGACCTGGCGACCGGCAAGGTCGTAAGAAAATGACACGCGGCTACCCACAGGGTTAATCGTCGCGCGCACCTGGCCAACGGCGTCGAAAAGTGTGCTGCTGATAGCCCCGAGTGGGTTCGTCACGGCCACGTTCCGACCGGTTGCATCGAGCGTAAAGCTAGCGCGATGCCCGTTGGCATCTACGGTCGCGACAAGGCGGTTATCGGCATCGAAGATGTTGCTGCTGATGAAACCCAGAGGATTGATGGTTCGAACGACGTTGCCCGATGCGTCAAAGACCACCGACGAACGGTTGCCAAGAGGGTCGATCGTGGCGACCAGCCGGTTCGAGAGGTCAAAGACGCTGGTTGTCACGAATCCCAAGGGATTGGTGACCGTGACACGATTGCCGTTTTGATCGTATGAAAAACTGGTCCGATTCCCGAGTGGATTGACCGTCGCGACCAGATCGCCATCGATGGAATACACGTTGGTGGTCACCTCCAGCATCGGGCTGGTAATCGTTCGCAATCGGCCGTTGGGGTCGTACCCAAAACTGGTCCGTTGCAGCAACTCGTTGATT
>Ga0265314_10002157_pt1 | contig 20579 bp, 18 predicted proteins | sample 4126metaG_FD_203106 | JGI IMG/M metagenome (GOLD analysis project Ga0265314, IMG submission 203106) | Rhizosphere microbial communities from Carex aquatilis grown in University of Washington, Seatle, WA, United States - 4-1-26 metaG | ecosystem: Host-associated > Plants > Roots > Rhizosphere >... | reverse complement strand
ACCGGCGGACTGCACGCGGGGGAGCTGGTCATCCTGGCGGCTCGCCCATCCATGGGCAAGACGGCGCTGGCGCTGAACATCGCCCAGCACGTGGCGACGCATCCGCAGATGCAGAAACCGGTGGCGGTTTTCTCGCTCGAAATGTCGTCGGCCAGCTTGCTGACGCGCTTGTTGTGCGCGGGCGCGCGTGTCGACCAGCACAAGTTCCGAGCAGGATACCTCAATGAAGAGGAACGCCGCAAGCTGCATTTCACGCTGGCGCAGATTACGGAATCGCCGCTGTTTATGGACGATTCGGCCGGCGTCAACCTGATGGACGTCCACTCCAAGCTGCGGCGCATGAAGAACACGCATGGCCTGAGCCTGGTGATCATCGACTATCTCCAGTTGATGAGCAGCATGGGCCGCATCGAGAACCGCAACCAGGAAGTGTCGGCCATTTCGCGCGGCCTGAAGCTGATGGCCAAAGATTTGGAAGTTCCCTTCTTAGTCTTGTCGCAATTAAGCCGCGCCTCGGAGCAGCGCCCCGGCGATCACAAGCCGATGTTGAGCGATCTTCGCGACTCAGGATCGATTGAGCAGGATGCCGACCTGGTGGGCTTCATCCATCGCGAAGAAATCTACAAGAGGGACGACCTCAGCCTGAAGGGGCTGGCCGACCTGATCATCGCCAAGCAGCGTAACGGCCCCATCGGGACAGTGCCGCTGCGGTTTTTGGGACAGTACACTCGGTTTGAGAATCGGATCGACGATCTGCCGGAAGAACCGCCGGAATAACGACCATATGAAGCCCTCAAAGACGCTCGAACGACAGGTCCACCGCATTCATGAGCTGATAGAGGGTTTTGACAGCGAAGTGAAGTGGAACGATCATGTTCCAGATCCCGACACTTATCCACGGAAGCGTCAGATCGACGTTACGATCCTTAAGGACGGAAAGCTCACGCTAGTCGAATGCCGAAAGAGGCGGCGGCGCCAAGATGTTCATTGGATCGAAGAGCTCTATGGTCGTCGCCAATCGTGCAACGCGGAGACCGTGATCGCGGTCGCGCAAGAGGGATTCACGATAAACGCCCAAAGGAAAGCGGAACGTTTCGGAGTAATCTTGCGTGACCTCCAACCCCTCAGCGACACGGATGTTGCGAACTGGGGCGGGCAAATAACTCTGACACTCCATTACTATCAGTATTCGGACGTGAAGCTTGCGATAGGCTTCGCACAACAGTGCGTCCTGGATGTAAATGCATCCCTGTTGATTGAAGAGCTCCGGTCTCGGGGCATACTTCCATCGGCATTTGAGACCGCCGCAAGAAAACTAGACTCGCTGAACCTGCTCGGCACAAACGATATTAGAACCTATCGATTCAAGATTTTGTACCCAGAACCGATTGATTTGAGTGGCGAACTAGTTGGGGAAATCAGTCTCGAGGGAAAAGTCCGCCTCGTGGAGCAGCGGATCACCTCGCCGCGAGTCTTAGGATACGGCGATCCAACACAGGCCGCCGCGCTTCGTAAGGTTATCGTCGAACAATTTGAAGGCGAGGCCACCATCGTCCACGATAGTGAAAGGATCGCGATCGATATAGATTTGTCAGCGCTCGCGCTACCTCCTCTATCCCAACCCCGTTATTTCCGTGTTCAATCAGTGGATGAAGTGGACCACGAGCGTTTCGCGCTCACAAATGCAGATAAACTCGGGGTGGCTGGCCCCCTCACCGTCGACCTGTACGAGATTCGAGCCTGAGGATCTCAACTTAGAAAGGATCGCGAACTCATGCCACAGGAGATACTTCGATCTCTTTGGCGACACTGGTAGGCTCTGGAACCGGTTCACCAAATTCGCGCAGCGTCTGAAGGTGTCCCGAGATCGCTTCGCGGACGTTCAGCTCCGTTTCCTCCAGGGTCCTCCCGGTCGTTACACACCCGGACAGATCGGGAACGTATGCCGCCCAGTTCGTTTCTGCCTGCTCGAAAATGACAGCGTATCTTCGGTTCATTTCTTTCGCCTCTAACTCAGCTGGACCGTTCGCCGATGTGGGGCAGGATTGTATCCTGCTCGCGGGTTTTTAAGCCGCGCAGAGAGCCGATTAGAAATCGGCTCGCATGTTGCAAACCTGCCCCACAGGCTACTTAGCCGCCGGCGCCACGGGCCAATTTCCGTCGTAAGGCGGCCAGTTGGGAGCCATCGCTTCAGGGTCCGGATAGTACATCGACGCGTAGATCGATCGGATCTTGCCCTGCTCGATGAAAAACCACTCCGCTAGAAGATTGCGGCGCATCGCCACGCCCGGCTTGCGCTCGAAGAGCACCAGGCTTAGCACCACTCCGGCTTCTTCATCGACGATGGGAAAACGCCGAGCCGTCACCGCGAAAATATTGGCCATGGCTCCCTCCGATGTGCAATCAGACTCGCCGCCCGTCGGAAGCGACCGTTGCGTGGTGAGTATGCCGTTCTCCAATCGCGTGCAGCCGGGGTGCGCCAGAATGAGCTTGCCATCATGCGCCGAGAGCCCGTCCCAATAGCTGTTGGTGATGGCGATCAGGTCTGTGCGGGAAACTCGCCCGGCTTTCGGCGCTATTCGCTCGCCCGGCGCGTGTGCCAGCAGATTGGCAACGTCGTTGTACGCCGCATTAGCTTGACCACCGCCCAGCGGTCCTAAGCCTGGATCGCCCTTCCGCGCCAACACCCACTCCGCCTCCGTGATTTTGCGATCCTCCACCTTCAAACGCAGCGTCACGATGGCAGGCCCGCTCTCTTCTTCCAGCGTTCCGAAATAACCCGCCTGCCCGCTTTCCGGATCGAAATATCGGAGCTGGAGCTTGCCGAGAGCCTTGGTGCGTTCCCACAACCCCGTGCCAAGCCTGCGCACTATCGCGTTTTCCGTTTGCCGGAACCCGACGGAAAGAGGCGCGGTCGCCGGCTTATGCTGCACCACTGCGGTCAGATACTGGTCCAGAGTGGTCTTCAAACACGCCCGGTCGCACGCTGCGCCGTAAGCGCTTCCCAGCGCGAGAACGCCGAGGAGAGTGAGTCGTATCATCAGTTCGTATTCTACCGCCGGGCTTCGAACTGCAGGAGCTTCTCTTTTCTCTCGACGCCCCAGCGATAGCCGGAGAGCGAACCGTTCGTCCGCACCACACGGTGGCACGGAATCGCGACGGCCAAGGTATTTGCGGCGCAGGCTGCGGCAACGGCCCGCGTGGCGTTCGGCTGGCCGAGCTTCTGCGCGAGTTCCGAATAGGTGCAGGTGGTGCCGCTGGGGATATCGCACAGAGCTTTCCAAACGCGCTGCTGAAAAGCTGTGCCTTGGACATGCAGCGGCAATTCCAACCCGGCCGACGGTTTCTCCACGAAGGCGATCACCCGAGCCACCATCCGCTCGAACTGCTCATCGCCGCCGATCAACTCGGCGTTGGGGAACCGATCCTGAAGCTCTTTGACCAACGTATTCGGGTCGTTGCTCATGGCGATCGAACAGATCCCCAAATCGGAAGCGGCGACCAGGATCGACCCGAGTGAGCATTCACCAACGGCGAATCGGATGGTTGCGCCATCGCCGCCAGCTCGGAACTTCGTGGGCTTCATGCCGAGTCTCTTGTTGGATTCGGCGTAAAACCGCCCGTTGGAATTGAATCCCGAATTGTAGATCGCCGAGGTCACGGTCCCGCGGCGCGACAGTTCCTCATGCATTCGTTGCCCGCGATGCGCGGTCGCATAAGCTTTCGGCGTCAGGCCCGTCATGGACTTAAACACACGGTGAAAATGAAACGGGCTCATGCCGATGGCTCCGGCCAGAGCTTCCAGCGAGAGTGGAACTCCCGAGTCGGCGGCATCGATAATCAATTCGCACGCCCTGGCCACGAGGGCCGCTTGTTCGCCATGAGCTGAGGGATCGTTCGGCTTGCACCGCTTGCATGCTCGAAATCCGGCTCGTTCGGCGTCCTTCGGCGTCGAATGGAAGACCACGTTCTCGCGACGTGCGAGCCGTGCCGGGCACGACGGACGGCAATAGACGCCGGTGGTCTTCACGGAATAGACAAAGGCATCGTCCGCATTCTTCTCCCGATGGATCACCGCGTTCCAACGCTCGGGCTCGGTGAGATAGAACCTCTCGATTTTGTTCTTCACAGTCGGCATGAGAAAAGATTAGCCGGTCTCCAAGTCCATTACACCCTGTTTCTTGCTTTCAAATTTCATGGCGTGGGCCTTTGGTTTCAGGAGCTTCCAGGCTTGTTTTGTCGCCGCGTTTTTCACGTCGGCGGCAACCCACGCTAAGATAGAGGTAGTGACCCCTCAAGATCCCACGGACCCTTCCCTGCCCTCCAGCTCGGGCGCGGTTTCCGAGGTCCCCCAGCTGCCACCCGTCGAGTCGCCGGGCCTGAACGGAGCCCTTACTAACGGGGATGCCGCACCCGCCGCTCCAATCGTAGCTCCAGACGACGCGCACTACGAGCGCCCCCGCAGCACCATCGCCGAATGGACCATCACCATCCTGCTACTGCTGTTCCTGACCACGACCTTGGTCCAGGCGTACGTAATTCCAACGGGATCGATGGAAGACACTCTCCTGATCGGCGACCACCTGCTGGTCGACAAGCTGGCCTTCGCTCCGTACGGCCCGGTAAGCAAGTATCTCCTGCCCTACACCGATGTGAAGCGCGGCGACATCATCGTGTTCCGCTATCCGGTCGAGATCAATCAGACCTTCGTCAAGCGCTGCATTGGCGTGCCCGGCGACCGCATCCGCGTCATCAACAAGCAGGTGTACCTGAACGGCGTTCGTCTGGACGAGCCGTACACGTATCACAAGTCGGACTACATCGATTCTTACCGCGATAATTTCCCGGGCGAGCCGAATGTTTCGGTGGACCACCGCGCGACGGACATGCTTCTGAATCATGTCATCAACGGGGAGGTTGTAGTCCCGCCCAATTCTTACTTTGCCATGGGTGATAACCGCGATTCCTCGCTCGACAGCCGCTACTGGGGCTTCGTTCCGCGCGAAAACATCATCGGCAAACCGCTGGTCATTTACTGGTCCTACGACGCGCCCACCGACCAGCTCAACACCTCCTCCATCAGCGTGGAACACATTCAGGATCTAGTGCAGCATATCTTCACCAAAACCCGTTGGCGTCGAAGCTTCATGCTGATCCACGGCTATCCGATCAAGTAGAGGCCCATGAATCGATACGCCGACTCCATCCGGAACTTCTTCCACGAGTGGACCCTGAACATCCTGATCCTGCTGTTCGGTACGACCACACTGGTGCAGGCTTTCATCGTGCCCACGCCGTCTATGGACACCACGGTGATGGTGGGAGATCACCTCTTAGTGGACAAGCTCTCTTATGCGCCGGCGGGATCGTTCTCGCGCTACGTACTGCCCTACACGGACCCAAAGCGCGGCGATGTCATCGTGTTCCGTTACCCGATGGACATCTCGCAGAACTACGTGAAGCGGGTGATGGGCGTTCCGGGCGATCACATTCACCTCGTGAACAAGGTGGTGTACCTGAACGGCAAGCCGCTCACTGAGCCATACGCGCAGCATATTTTCCCCAACCCGGATCCGTATCGCGATAATTTCCCGACGGAGCCGGACGGGCCCGTTTATGACCGCGCGAAACAAATGCTTGCCGAGCACGTGCAGAATGGCGAGCTGGTGGTCCCGCCCGGTAGCTATTTCGCCATGGGCGATAACCGGGATAACTCACTCGATAGCCGCTACTGGGGCTTTGTGCCGCGCGAGAACATCATCGGCAAGCCTCTGCTGATTTTCTGGTCCTACGATGCACCTACGGCGGATCTGGTAGGCTACAACTCCGATCACTTTATCGATCTGGCCAAGAACTTCTTCTTCAAGACTCGCTGGGATCGGGAACTGAAGCTGGTTCGCGGATATCCGGTCGAGTAATCCTCATGGAACACGTGCACGGATTGATTCTGGCCGGTGGCCGGGGAACCCGCTTCTGGCCTAAGAGCCGCCGCGCGACTGCCAAACAGGTTCTGCGGCTATTCGGCGACCGCTCCCTGATCCAGCAGACCGTCGACCGGCTGCGTCCGGTCCTGCCTCCCGAGCGAATCTGGGTTCTTACTAACGAGCATTTGCGGGACGAGATCGTTCGCCAGCTTCCGGAGGTCTCCAAGCGCCAGATTTTGGCGGAGCCTGCTCAGCGCAATACGGCGCCGGCAATCGGCTTGGCCGCGCAAATTCTCCACGGCCTGGATCCAGAATCGATCATGGGCGTGTTTCCGGCAGACCACGTGATCGGAAAGCCTCGCGAGTACGTCCGCCTGCTCAAGTCCGCCCTGAAAGCCGCGCGAGCGGGAAAGATCGTGGTCCTGGGGATCCAGCCTCGCTGGCCCGAGACCGGTTACGGCTATATCGAGTTTCCGAAGGGCGTTCGGCCCGGCGGGTCGGAGCCGCTGCTCGTCAAGCGGTTCCGCGAGAAGCCTGACGCGGCGACTGCCACGCGTTTTCTCAAAGCAGGTAACTTTTATTGGAACGCCGGGATGTTCTTCTGGAAGACCTCCGTCTTGCTCGACGCCTTGCGCCAGCATCTCCCGAAGACGGCGAGCCTGCTGGCCAGTCTGCCCACCTTCGGTTCACGGAAATTTGCCAAGAGCCTCGGAGAAGCGTTTCCTAAGACCGAGAACATCTCGATCGATTATGCTGTGCTGGAGCGCGCTGCCAACGTCGTAGGGTTGCCGGCGGGCGACATCGCGTGGAACGACGTGGGAAGCTGGAACGCCGTGTATGAGCTGCATGCGCGCGACCGGGCGGGCAATGCCCTGCGCACGCATACGATGATCGAAGATAGCACCGGGAACTACGTCGATGCCGAGAAGAAACTGGTAGCACTGCTAGGCGTGAAAGACCTAATCGTAGTGGACACGCCCGACGCCTTGCTCATCGCCGACCGCAGCCGAGCCCAGCAAGTCGGCGAGCTGGTGAAGCTCCTGGAAGAAGCCGGTCACCATCATCTGCTGTAGCCGTTACGCCTCTGGTGGTTTGGCCTTCTTGAAGACCTTCTTCAGCACCGACACTGCCCGATCCACATCTTGCTCGGTCAGGATATAAGGCGGCAGAGCGCGCAGGACCTTATCGTGCGTGCAGTTGATCAGCAGGCCCTGCTCCATCGCATCCAGCACGATCTGCTTGCCTGAAAACTCGAGCTCCACTCCGATCATCAGACCGTAGCCGCGGACTTCCTGGATGAAGGAAAATCGCTTGGCCAGCTCCATCAGCTGCATCCGGAAGTAGCCGCCGACATGAATGATGTTGGGCAGCAGCTCGTCCAGAATGTCGAAGAACTCGAGCGCGATCCGGCACGCCAGCGGCCCACCGCCGAAGGTCGTGCCGTGCTGGCCCTTGCCGATCGCGTTCGCCGCGCGCTCGGTCGCCGCGACAAATCCCAGCGGGACCCCGCACGCCAACGGCTTGGCAGCCGTGGTGATGTCGGGCATCACGACGGGATCCAGCAGTTGATAGGAGAAATAAGCTCCGGGCCGTCCGACGCCGCACTGGATTTCGTCGAACACCAGCAGCGCATTATGACGATCCGCAAGATTCCGGGCTGCGCGAATGTATTCGTCGGTCAGCGGGTTGATCCCGCCTTCGCCCTGCACAATCTCGAGCACGATGCCCGCGGTGTTCTCGCCAACCGTCTGTTCCAGTGCACCGATATCGTTGCGATGCACGAAACGGGCGCCGGGCAGCATCGGTTCAAAGTCGCTGCGATACTTCTCCTGGCCTGTGATCGAAAGGGCGCCGAACGTCCGGCCGTGAAAGGAATCGAACAGCGCGACCGTCTCAAACTTGTGAGGACTGATCTTCTTGCCGTGCGCGCGGATGATCTTGAGCGCGCCTTCCATGGCCTCGGTTCCCGAATTGCAGAAGAATACACGATCCAGGCCGGTGACCTTAGCGATGCGCTCCGCGAGCGGTCCCTGATACTCGTGATAGTAGAGATTGGAGGAGTGGAGCATTCGCCCAGCCTGCTCGCGGATCACCTTCATCAAGCGGGGGTGGGCGTGCCCAAGAGCATTCACTCCGATGCCGGCAATCAGATCCAGGTACCGTTTGCCGGAAGTGTCGTAGACGTAGCATCCTTTACCGCGATGCAGGACCAGCGGGTAGCGCGCATAGTTTTGGAATAAGTACTTCGCTTCTAGATCGATGACCGATGCGGCAGGCGTGGCGACGGCGGTTTCCATGATCTTTTCATGATACCGAGCCCGCACGATATCATGAAGAATGCCCGTCCGCGAGATCGCCGCCTTGATCGACCATACCCTGCTCAAACCGCAGGCGACCGCGGCTGATATCCGCCGGCTGTGCCAGGAAGCGCGCCGATATGGCTTCGCCGCGGTGTGCGTGAATCCCTACTGGGTGTCCCTGGCTGCGTCGGAGGTAGCGGGATCGCCCGTGCAAGTGGCCGCAGTCGCGGGATTCCCGTTGGGCGCGAATACCACAGCCATCAAGGTGGCGGAAACGGAAGCAGTGATCGCCGCCGGAGCGCGGGAAGTCGACATGGTATTGAATATCGGCGAGCTGTGCGGGGGCAAGTTCGACGCGGTCCGGGCCGACATCGCGGCCGTGGTCGGCGCCGCGCACGCTCGCGGTGCGATCGTCAAAGTGATTTTCGAAACCTCCTTACTGAACGACGATCAAAAGGTCGCGGCTTGTACCATCAGTAAGCAGGCCGGCGCGGATTTCGTGAAAACCTCCACTGGATTCTCCACCCACGGAGCGACCGCGCACGACGTTACCCTGATGCGAAGTACGGTCGGCCCGGATATCGGGGTCAAAGCGTCCGGTGGGGTCCGTACTCTGGAAGACCTGGAAGCCATGCGAGCGGCTGGCGCGAACCGTATCGGCACCAGCTCCGGCGTTCACATCGTGGAGGCCCTGCAATCGTGAGCTCTGTAACAACCCCGCGCCGTTCCGGTCCTCGCTTTCGCGAGCGCGCCGAGCTTCTGGATTTTCTTCTCGAAGTCTCGCGCGTCAGCTCTGAGACGCTCGATCTGGCGGAGCAGCTCTCGACCATCGCGTCCATCGTGAAGGAAGTGGTTCCCTACGATGTGTTCGCCATTCTTTTGTACAGCGAGCGTACGCATGCGCTCACCATCCGCCACGCCATCGGGCACCGCGAAGAAGTTGTGCGCAGCCTCTCGATTCCCCTGGGTGAAGGGATCGTCGGAACCGCAGCTGCGCGCCGCGAACCCGTGCTGGTCGAAGACGTCAGCCAGGACTCTCGATATCTGAACGCTTTGGACGCCGTTCGCAGCGAATTGGCCGTGCCGATGACCGCCCGGGGCAAGCTGGTGGGCGTGCTCGATGTCCAGTCGACTCGCGTGAAAGCCTACAGCGAACAGGATCGGTCCATGCTCAGCCTGATCGGCTCGCGCGTGGCCTCTTCGATCGAAAACGCGAGATTGTACCGGCGCGTCGACCGGCAGAATCGCACGCTGCGCACCCTGGCTCATCTCTCCCGCGAGTTCAGCGCGATCCTGGATCTGGATGAGCTACTGACCAAGATCGCCAACGCCACCCGGGCGCTCATTCCGTACGATGCGTTTAGCGTCTTCCTGGTGGACCACGAACGGAGCATCCTTCGCAATCGCTTCAGCCTGCGCTATGACGAACGGGTGAAGCTCGACAACATTCCCCTGGGGAAAGGCATTACCGGCGCGGCGGTGGAATCGCGCGAGCCGGTGCGCGTGCTCGATACCGGGGCCGATTCGCGCTATATCGCCTCGCACCCGGGCATCCGCTCGGAACTGGCGGTGCCGCTGATCGTGCAAGATCGCGTCGTCGGCACCCTGGACGTCGAAAGCGAGCGCATCGCATTCTTTACCGAGGATCACCAGCGTACGCTGTCTCTGCTGGCCCAGCAGATCGCGAGTTCCGTGGAAAACGCCCGCCTGTATGAGGAAGTGAACCAGCGCGAGCAGCGCATGGATCAGGATTTGAAGGCGGCGCGCAAGGTCCAACGCATCCTATTGCCGCGCGAGGATCCGGAAATGCAGGGCCTCGTGACCGGGATTCGAAACCGGCCGGCGCGGGAAATCTCCGGGGACGTGTTCGGGTTCTTCGATCACACCGAGGAGGGTGCTTGCCTCATTGCGTTTGGCGACGTGAGTGGAAAAGGCGCCGCGGCCGCTTTGTACGGAGCGCTACTCTCGGGATTACTCCGGACTCTCTCGCGGCGGCGCCAACCCGCGGAGCTGATTCAGAAACTGAATGAAACGCTGCTCGAACGCAAAGTGGAAGCTCAATACGCCACGCTCCTGGTCGCACTGTGGCAACCGGCTTCGCGGCACTTTGTGCTTTCGAACGCCGGGTCCGCGCCACCTTTGGTTCTTCGCAAGGGTGAAATTCTGGAGACCAAGATCGAAGGCGTGCCCATCGGTTTGCTCGAGGGCCGTGAATACGACGAAGTAGAACTCGCATCCGAGCCGGGCGATGTGCTGGTCCTTTACTCGGACGGCGTCGACGAGCAGCCCAACGAGAAGGGCGGCGAATTCGGTCGCGAGCGCATCATGCGTGTTCTCAAAAAGCACGGGACCGAGGCCCCACAGGCCATTGCCGACGCCATCATCGCGGCGGTGGACAAGTTCCGTGGAGCCGTCCCGATCTTCGACGATCAAACCGTGGTGGTCATGAGGGTGCTTCCATGAAAACAGCCATGAAGCCCTTGGACTACGTGGATCGCACTCTTTCCTGCGACGGCGTCGCCTTGGCCGACATCGCGGCGAAGTCCGGAACTCCGTGTTACGTGTACTCCGCCGCGACGATCCTGGCGAATTATCGGGCCTATGACGACACGTTGAAGGGCGTTCCGCACACAATATGCTACGCGATGAAAGCTAACGGCAATCTGGCGATCCTGCGCCTGCTGGCGGGCGCGGGCGCCGGATTCGACATCGTCTCCGGTGGAGAGCTGTATCGCGTTCTGAAAGCGGGCGGCGATCCCGCTAAGGTGGTCTTCTCGGGCGTGGGCAAAACCTCCGAGGAGATCGATAGCGCGCTGGCCGCGGGGATCTTCGCATTCAACTGCGAGTCGGAGCCGGAGCTTGTTTTAGTGGACGCTCTTGCGCACCGTCGCGGGGTCAAGGCTCGGGTCGCGCTCCGGGTGAATCCCGACGTCGCCGCCGATACCCACGCCCATATCGCGACCGGGAGTCTGGGCCACAAGTTCGGGATCGATATCGGCCAGGCCGAGGCCGTTTACGAGCGCGCCCGCCAGTACGAGAACCTGCTGCTCGAAGGTGTGAGCTGCCACATCGGCTCGCAGCAGTTCGATTTCGATCCGATGATGAAAGCCGCGGACCGCGTGCTCGAATTGATCGCCTGCTTGCGCGCCAAGGATTTCGACATCCGCCACGTCGATCTGGGTGGCGGCCTGGGTGTGACTTACAGACCGGACGAGCCGGCTCCGCCCATCAGTGAATTCACGGCTGCTCTGCGGGAGAAAGTCGCCGGGTACGATCTGCATCTGTTCCTCGAACCCGGCCGGTCGATTGTCGGCAACGCTGGAGTACTGTTAGCCCGAGTTCTATATCGGAAGAAATCGGGAGACAAGGAATTCGTTGTTGTGGATGCCGCCATGAACGACTTGATCCGCCCGGCGCTCTACGATGCACATCACGAGATCCTTCCGCTGCGCGCATCGTCAGCCGATTGCGGGCTGCGCGCGGATGTAGTCGGCCCAGTCTGCGAGTCCGGCGACTTTCTCGCCCAGGATCGCCAGATGCCTGAGGTGTTTCCCGGCGATCTTCTGGCCGTCTGCACTACCGGCGCTTATGGTTTCGCGCAAGCCTCCAACTACAATGCTCGTCCTCGCCCCGTTGAGGTTCTGATCGAGAACGGTTCCTGGCGTGTGATCCGCAAGCGCGAGACCTTCGAGGATCTTATTCGTGGCGAGGAGTAGGAATTCTTAGAAGCTGCCGAGCAGGCGCTTGAACTGCGCATCCTCGCGCGGGGCCACATTCGGCCAGGTTCGCTCGATCCCATCCGGCGTGGGGCCATTCACGAACTCGATCATCACATGGTGCTCGGCCGCAGCCTTGGCAGCGCGACGGTAGAGAACGATCATCTGCTGGTCGGAGCGATGCATGAGATCGATCGACACCCCAGCCGCACCCAACTTTTGGGCTCTCGTGAGCTCCTCCTGCAGGTGGTCCACCAGATCAGCCGAGTGCGTGATGGGAAGGTAATCCTTCACCGGCTTGATCCAGGACGTGTCCGCGATCGCGGAGGCGGGGTTTAGATTCTTGACGATCTCGGAATCAAGCAGCTTGCGAGGTTCTGTAGCGACCATCAGAACCCGCCAGGGAGTCTCCGCCGGCGTCATGCCGCGCATCGCCAGGGCCGCGTCATCGAAGTGCGGAGTGAGCGTCGTGCGCATGGTGGTGCCGTCGGGATGGAACACGTACATGCCCGGGTAATTGTCGATTTGCGCCTCAGTGATCGCGACCCAGCCCACGCCGGGCTGTTCTACCAGGAAGGGCAAGGCATTCAGCGAACTCCGCTGGATGGCGCTAAGCTTTGTCCGCGCGTAGTCGCCTTTGCTCGCTTGGTAGCCGGGAACGACCGCGGTGTATGCGTCGCCATCCTGGGCGAAATGGAAATCCGTCAGCTCTTCCTCGATTTGCAGATCCTCCACGGTGCTGGTGCGGGGAATGTAATAGCGGAAGGCGATGCCGTCATCGTATGCACGCGCCTCGATCGTTGTGCGCCGCCCCAACGAACCATTCTGAATGTATTGCGCGATGAGCGAATTGTATCGGTTACCAGGCTCGTTCACCGATGCCGGCGTGGCGCTGACCAGCCCTACCGTCTCTCCCAGAAATACCTCCTGATCGTGGAGCGCGATCCCCAGCAGGGACGTATCCATCAGCAGCTTCCCGTGAAAGGTCACCGAGTAGGCCAGCCGGACCAGTATGGCGTCCTTCGGCGACACGACAAACAGCCGAAACACGAGCTGCCCGTCGGGTGAAGCCAAGCTGACGGTGTCAGTTTCGGCGAGAACCACCGAGACTGCCGAGAGGCACAGCAGGGCGAGTGATAAAATCCGGCGTCTCATAACGAAAAAGAGGGAGTGCTTTCGCACCCCCTCTTCATGTTACAACCCTCGTTTCAACTCACAAGGAATTACGCCCAGCTATAGCCCGACTTCTTGAAGGGCAGCGACCGGACGCGATCGCCCGTTGCCGAGAAGATCGCATTCGCGACCGCCGGCAGAATCGGAGGCATGGACGGTTCGCCCATACCGGTCGGAGGATTATCCGATTTCACGTAGTGAACTTCGATGTCGGACGGAGCCGCGGAAATCCGAAGCAGCGGATGCGTGTCGAAATTCGACTGCACTACGCGGCCGCGATCCACCGTGATCTCCTGCTCCATCATCGCGCCCATGCCATCGATGATCGCGCCCTGCGCCATGTTCATCGCCTGACCGGGGTTGATGATGGTGCTGCCGATGTCGGCGGCGACCCACACCTTATTCACCTTCACCTTCTTGTTGCCGCTGACGGTGACTTCGGCAACTTCAGCGAAGTAACCGCTATGGCTGAAGTGGAAACCGACGCCCATCGCGGTGCCCTTGGGAAGCGTCTTCTTGCCCCAGCCCGACTTCTCGGCGACCAGGTCGAGGACGCCCCGCATACGGGACGCGTTGAACGCGTTGCCACCACCGAAACCGCCAGGAGCGGGAGGCGGAGCCGGTTTGGTTTGCGACAAGAGATCGCGGCGGAACTCCACCGGATCCTTGCCCGCGGCATGCGCCAACTCGTCGATGAAGCTCTGGGTCACGAACGCCATCGCATTGCTGGTGGGGGCGCGCAGCGAACCAGTGCGGATCGCCAGCGGCTGCACCGAGGTGTACAGCGCGAAATTCTCGATGAACGGTTGCGGGAATTCGGTTGCACCGATGCCGCCCGCGCTAACAGACTGGATCGCGGGACCCTTGCCCTGACCGTCGTTCTTGGCGCCGTAGGTGACGAAGTGATTCCGCCACGCGACCACCTTGCCCGACGCATCCAGGCCGGCTGACAGGAACTGGTACCCGCCGGGACGATAGTAGTCGTGCTTCATATCGTCTTCACGCGTCCAGAGCATCTTCACCGGAGCTCCGACTTCCTTGGAGATGTACGCCGCTTCCGCCGCGTAATCGTTCGTCAGCCGCCGGCCGAAGCCGCCGCCGCCGCGGATCATGTGCAGCGTGATGGCACTCTGATCGATGCCGCAAGCCGTGGCAGCCAAGCCGCGAGCTCCCGTGGGAATCTGGCTGCTGGTCCACAACTCGAGCTTGCCGTCCTTGTAGGACGCAGTGCAGTTCTGCGGTTCGAGCGGTGCGTGCGAAATGAACGGATACGTATAGTTCGCTTCCACCTTCTTGGCCGCAGCCTTGAGAGCAGCCTCGGGATCGCCGTCCTTGCGCGTGGTGCTCATCGGCTCGCCTGTGCCGATCGTCTGGGCTTTCGCGGCGTACGCGGTGCTGCTGTGATCCGCAGTCGCGCGAGTGCCTTCGTCCCAGGTGACTTGCAGCTTCTTGCGAGCCGAATTCGCCTGATACCAGGATTCCGCGACGATCGCGATTCCGCTTTCGAGACCAGGATCGCCCGGCAGTACCGCGGCGGTAATATCCGGCCGGTCGACCACGAACGCAGCCTTGACACCCGGCAGCGTCTTGATCATGTCTAGATTGTGCGTCTTCACCTTGCCGCCGAACACGCCGCACTTCTCGTACACGGCGTACAGCATCCCCGGCAGGGTCATGTCGATGGTGAACACCGGTTTGCCGGTGATGATCTTGGAAAGATCCGGGCTGGGAATGGTCTGCCCGATGATCTTGTAATCCTTCGGATCCTTGTACTTGATCGAAGCCACGTCCGGAGGCGTCATGCTGGCGACTTTCGAAGCCAGTTCGCCGTAGGTGACCGTCCGGTTAAATGCCTTGTGCATCACCTTGCCCGAACCCGTGGTCAAGTCGGCCGCGGGAACGTTCCAGGTCTGCGCCGCGGCGTTGACGAACATCAGCCGCGCCTGCGCGCCGAGCTGCCGCATGGGAACCCAATTGGTCGGGGTCGCCGTGCTGCCGCCCGCGATCTGGCCGCCGTACTTGGCCTGATCCTGATCGGCTTGGACAACCTTAACGTCCTTCCAATCGACATCGAGCTCTTCGGCGATCATCATGGGCAACAACGAGCGAACGCCCTGGCCTACTTCGGGGTTCTTCGCGATGATAGTGACGCTGTTGTCAGAGTTGACGGTGATGAAGTCGGCAGGCTTCAGCGGAGCCGCCGCGAAGCCGCCCGGTCCGCCACGGCCGCCAGCCGGAGCAGGAGCGCCTTTGGCAGCGCCCTGCTGGGCATCCGCCTTAAATACCAGTCCGAACAGCACGCCACCCGTTCCGGTGGCTGCCACGGTTAAGAAGGAGCGACGATCTATACTTTTAACGACATTTTTCACGGTGTTTTTCTTTTTCATGATCGTTCTCCCTTACTCCCTTGCCCTTCCAGCGCCGCCGCCGGAGGTCGCACCCGGCCGCGAGGATGCGAGCTGAGCCGCCCGATGGATCGCCTGGCGAATTCTAAGATACGTTCCGCAACGGCAGAGGTTGCCGTACATAGCGGAGTCAATGTCCTTGTCAGTTGGCTGGGGCTTGGTCGCTAGGAGCGCCGATGCCGACATCATCTGGCCGGCCTGGCAATATCCGCACTGTGGGACGTCCACTTCCATCCAGGCTTTCTGCACTGGATGCGTTCCATCTACCGACAACCCTTCGATTGTCGTCACCGGATCTTTCACAGTCCCGACCTGTGTCTGGCAAGAGCGAACCGCTTTGCCGTTCACATGGACCGTGCAGGCTCCGCAAAGCCCGGCTCCGCAGCCGAACTTGGTGCCTTTCATGTCAAGAACGTCTCGGAGCACCCACAATAGGGGAGTATCCGCGGGCACGTCTACAGTCTTGGACTGCCCGTTCACTTTGAGCGTATAAGCCATGTCTGACTCCAGATTCTACCGGACCACGAGGAGCGGGATTCGGCTGCGGCGTACATCCGTTGAGGTAATCGGTCTGACCCGCAAATCTCAATAGAAAGTAACAGTTACGGGATGCCGTGTCAAGGGCCTGCGGCCACCAGCTCGATCGCCACGGTAGCGTCCAGGGAGGGCAGCCCTTCCACGATCTGCGTCGAGCTCACGGGCCGCGCGGAACGGCCCAGGAACTCAGGTGCCAGGGCGGCCGCTTTGTCGGCTGTTGGCCGGGTCAGCGAATAAACGCTCATGACCAGCACTTCAGCGTAGGACGCCTTCATGGATTCGAGCGCCCTTCCCAATCGGCCGTAGGCCAGCCGAAGGGCCTCCTCCTGATCTCCAAACGCCATCTGGGTCCCGGTGAACACCAGCCTAGCAGGGCTTTTTCCCGGCTTCTGGAGGCGTCCCACGCCTTCGCACGAAGTCCCCGGCTCGACCGCCAGCCGCGTCAGCTGAACGAAGTCTGCGGCTGCCCCTGGAAACGCCGAGGTCACCGCGGCTCGCGCACTGTCCACCTGAGTCAGGTCCCCTACGAAGCAGGTGACCTGCACCATGACAGCGTCTTGGGCCTTGGCCGCCGCAGCTAACTCCGGGACATGCTGGGCCGAAAAGAACGCCAAACCGTTGGGATTCACCGCCTTTTTGTCGGCGCCGATACTCTCGATCACCACCTGTGCGCCTTGCATGGGAAGCGCGCCCACCTGGATCGTCGTCACCGCAGGCAGGGGCATCTTCTTGTCCGAGAAATCCTCGGCCACGATGGTCGCCACGCGGCGCATGTCACCGGTACCCGCGACGAACGCCCGCAGCTTCACGAAGGTCGCGCCGCCGCTGGCGCGATCGAGCGCCTTGAGCGCATCGTGCACCTGCTGAGTCAGAAGGCCCTTAGACGAGAGCGGCGAGACATGAAACGCGAGCTTGCCCGCATCCGCGATCACCGCCGGAGGAGGCTCGGGCGGAAGGGGCAGAGTCTGCGTCTCAGGCTCTTTTTCCTTCTTTGGCGGCTTTACCCGCGGCGTGACGACTTGCGCCCAAACGTGTCCCGCGCCCGTTAGGGAAACGCCCAGAGAAATGCCCAGCAAAAGCGCGATGTTCCGCCACATGATCAGAATGCCGCCGACGCGATTTTAGCATTTATCGGCTGGGCGGCCACGATTAATGGCGGGCGCACTCTTTGCCGATCTATCCCCTGTAGTTCTCAAGGATGATGGCCTTGACATGGATCTTCCGGGATCGACATACTAAAGCACAGTATCCTTAAATGATCTTAAGAAGATAGCGAACAGCTTGGCAGAGTCGAATCGCGCGGCGCAGTTCCCCATTCGTAGAGCAGGAGGAATCTAGATGAAACTCAAGTCATTCACGCTCGGATTCGTAGTGTTGGTGGGCTTTGTAGTCGGGATCGCCCTTGGACAGACCCCGGCACCCGCACCGGCCCCCAAGGCGGCACCGAAGGCTGCACCCGCGAAGGCAAAAGCCGCCCCCTCGCAGGTCGATTCGGTTATCGAATCCGTCAAAGCTGGATTATCGGAAAGCTTGATCATCCGAACCCTGCAGAGGGACAACAAGCCGGCCAACCTCACGACTGCCGATTTGGTGAAGCTGAAGAACGCCGGCGTGTCGGAGAACATCATCAACGTAATGCTCGATCCGACCAGCGCTCCGGCAGCAGCCGCGGCTCCCGCAGCACCGGCACCGGCTCCGGCTCCCACCGCGGCCGCGCCAGCTCCAGCTCCCGAACCTGTCGCGACCGCTGCAGCACCTGCCCCGGCCGCTTCCGGGCCCATTACGCAAGCGCAGAAGAAACGTGTGATCGTCGACGAGTTCGACTATTCGGCCGTGAAGACGTCGGTGCAAGCTGTCTTCAATACCCAACAGGACATCGGAAAAGGTATCCGCGCCATGCTGGTCACGCGGCTGGCTCAGGCCAACAAGGTCGTGATCGTAGAACGCGCCAAAATGGCAACGCTGACCAAGGAACAGGACTTTAACGCAAGCAACCGGGTGAAACAAGGCACCGGAGCCCGCGTGGGCCAGATCTCCGGCGCCGACGCCATGCTATCCGGGGACATCGTGGTCTTCGGCCGGGACGACAAAAAGAAGAGCGTCAAGGGCGGCGGCCTGATTGGCGGCGTGATCGGCGGAATCGCCTCCAGCAAGAATGAGGACAAAGCCGTGGTCGTGATCGACTACCGGCTGATCGATGCAGAGACGTCCGAGATCATCGCCACCGGAGAGGCCAAAGGCGAATCCGTGCGCAAGGGCAATGCTCTCGGCGCCATCGGCGGAGCGCTCGGAAAAGGCGTAGCCGGCGTCCAGATCGACATGACCAGTTCGAACTTCGCTCAGACGATCATCGGCGAAGCCACACAGGACTGCGTCAATAAGCTGGCGGACATTCTCCTTGAGCAGACCACCAACATGAAGAAGTCGGTCCGTGAAGTAGAAGGCCGCGTCGCGGACGTTTCCGGAAAGACCCTGGTGCTTAACGTCGGCTCGAACGACGGCGTCAACGTGGGCGAGGTCTTCGAGGTTCTCAACATCATCCGCGAAGTGAAAGATCCGGTAACCAAGGAAACTCTGGACGTGGTGACCGAGAAGACCGGCGAGATGACCATTACTAGCGTGCGCGATAAAGTAGCATCCGGCACTTATACGGGTTCGCCCGCGAAGGTCGGCTTCATGGCGCGCAAGAAGATATAAGGGAGGCAATATGACGAACAAGAAACTCCTCATCAGCCTGCTGGCCGCATCCGCCACGCTGGCTTCGGCGCAGACCAAGAAGGCGCTTATGATCGAGCCCTTCGATTATTCGACCGTGATGACCGGTGTCCAGGCAATCTTCGGCACGCAGCAGAACATCGGCACCGGCATCGCCGCGATGCTGACCACCCGGATTACCCAGGATGGCAAGTTCACCGTGGTGGAGCGCCGCAAGGTTGCGAACCTCACCAAGGAGCAGGATTTCGCCGCCAGCAATCGCGTGAAGCAAGGTACCGGCGCGCGCGTCGGCCAGATTCGCGGCGCGGATCTGACGCTCATGGGCGATATCGTCGTCTTTGGCCGCGATGATCGCAAGACCAGCGCCGGAGTTGGCGCGATCGTCGGAGGCGCGGGTGGCGTCATCGGCGGATCTAAGGGCGAGGCGAAGGCCGTCGTCGTGATCGATTACCGCTTGATCGACGCGGAGAGCAGTGAGATCGTCGGCAGCGGCGAGGCTCGCGGCGAATCCAAGCGCACCAGTAAGGGCTTTGGAGCGGCCATGTTCGCCGGGGGTATAGGAGCGGGCGGAGGGTTCAATATGTCCAGCTCTAATTTCGCCGAGACCATCATTGGCGAGGCCACTATGGACGCGGTGAACAAACTCTCGCAGCAAATCGCAGCCGGTCCCACGACAGGCAGCGGCGGCAGCCGCGAGAACGACCTGGACGCCATCGTGGCGGACGTGGACGGAACCAATCTGACTATCAATGCGGGTTCGGCCGCAGGCCTCGCCAAGGGCCAGACCTTCACCATCTATCACAAGGGCAAGGAAATCAAGGATCCCAAGACGGGTGAAGTGCTGGACGTGCAGACCACGCCGATCGGCACGCTCACGATCACCAACGTTCGCGATCGTATCTCCACCGGAACGTTTGCCGCATCGGGCGGCCCCGCTCCCGTAGTCGGCGACGTCGTAAGAAAGTAGTTTGCAAGGATGCGTTTCGCATCGTCTCTCATTCTGTTGGGCTGTGTCGCCGCGCAGGCGCAGATTGTTCCGCGCGTAGGCGTTCCCGGTGTTGGTGCAAGTGTCGGTATCGGTGCGGGATCGCTGTGGCGGGGCAACCTCGGCGGCATCCTCGGCCAGCAACCTAGCAAGGTCACGTACGACGATCTAAACCGCTTTGATCAGTACCTGGTCGGTGCGGGAGCCTATTGCTCGGCGCTCACGCCGGCCGACTATGCGGCCAACCGTTACATGGTTCAGAGCATGGCGTCGTACGTGGCGACCATGAACGCATACACGCGAGATGCGCGAATGCGCGCGTCCCTGGGCCAACTAAGAGGCCGGATCTCGGCGTTTCCATGTGCTTGGGCCGGATATAAGCCCGAGTCTCTGATGTTCGATCCCGTCCCTCCGCCCGTGAACACCGAGCCGCCGTTCGCGCTGAAGCCTCCGGATGTCCAAAACGTCGCTGCGGCCGATAAGGAAACCTTCAGTGATCTTCAGAACCGCTACCGGACGGATGCTACGCGCGCCGCCTCCGCCTGGAAGAGCGCCGCGGAAATGAACGCGCGACTGTCCACGCAAGGGGCGACGCTCAATGCCGATACCGCGGCCGCCGTCACCCGGTTCCAGCTTCTCTTCGGTCTGGCCGCGGGATCCATGCTCGATCACCGCTGGGACGAAGTCCTCGAACACCTCCAGGCCGTCGAAGCGGAAACGGCCAAAGTTGCTAAGGTCGTCGGACGGTAGAATCAGAAGCAGTAACTTCTGATGACAGCTGAGCCCTCCACGCCGCTAATGCGGCAATACCACGGCATCAAGCA